>JAABUO010010170.1_pt1 | contig 10450 bp, 12 predicted proteins | sample 5559291 | NCBI WGS metagenome assembly JAABUO01 (sample SAMN10711878, study PRJNA513372) | rock metagenome | isolation source: Antarctica rocks | place: Antarctica: Victoria Land, Finger Mt sud
CAAAAGTCGAAAAAAGAGCTCGGCGAATCAAGCGAACAGACCAAAAACGGCCGAAGACGGGGCTAAGGCCTTCGCAAACCTTGATTTGACGACGGTTTCGTCGCGAAATTCCGCAACCTGTTAAGTCGCGCTACACCTCCCAATGAGGTTGAGGCGCTTTTGCATGAAAAACTACTGTTCGAAATTCAGGGCGACGAAAGTGCACTTCCCTGGGTTGGCCGTAAGATTGGTCGGCAGGCTTTTTATGATTTCGTCCGCGACATCGAAACGTTGACGGAAACAATCGCTTTTAACGTCGAAGACGTTCTAGCCAGCGACAGTAGGTCCGTGATCGTCGGCGCTCTTGAGGCCCGCATCAGAGCAACCGGCAAGACCGCCGCAACGCAGTTCGCCATTATATTGACGATGACGGGAGATCTAATTACGCGGTTCCAGATGTTGGAAGACAGCTTCAATGTCGCCGAGGCGGCCCGGCTTTGATTGCGAATGAGCGACGCCACGCATCGCGGTGTGGCGGAGGCCGCCTCTCACGCTTCTTTTGGAACGGAGATCGAGGTGCTTCGTGCTGTGAAGCTCTCGCCAACTCAATAGGCGAACGACGAAATCTTCCACGGTGCTGGACCGTTTCCCGAACCACTTCAGCTCCGTGTTTCGCAGCAGCGACATCCGCAGGAGCATATAGTGTCTAACCATTCTCCCGTCATTTTTGTCACCGCCGCTGGCGGCCAACTGGGCGGCCTCGTCGTGAAATCGTTGCTCAATGTCGTGCCCGGCGAACGGATCATCGCCGGCGTGCGAAATCCGTCCCAAAGGGCGTCGCTTGAGCGGCTTGGCGTTATCGTGCGAAAGGCTGATTATGATGAGCCGGCTACGCTTGATGCCGCGTTTGTCGGCGTCGATCGCTTGCTTCTGATATCGTCAAACGCAAACGGACAACGTGCCGAGCAGCATCGCAATGTCGTCGACGCCGCGAAGCGCGCGGGCATAAAGCTGCTCGCGTACACGAGCGTGCTACACGCCGACAAATCACCGCTCTTACTCGCAGAAGAGCATCGCCAAACCGAATCCGACATTGTTGAGTCGAATGTTCCCTTCGCTTTCTTGCGCAATGGCTGGTACACCGAAAACTACGCTGCCGCCGCCAAGCCCTCCGTAGAACGCGGCGCAGTGCTGGGTAGCGCCGGGGACGGCCGCATTTCGTCGGCGACCCGCGCTGATTACGCAGCGGCCGCGGCGGCGGTTTTGGCAGCGCCCGACGTTGAAAGCGGCCGAATATACGAGCTCGCAGGTGACGATGCATATACGTTGACGCAGTACGCGGCAGAACTCGCGCGCCAGTCCGGGAAGCCGATCGTTTACCGTAATCTGCCGGAAGCGGCGTATCGCGAAGCACTCGTCGGCATGGGTTTGCCAACTAACCTCGCCGCGCTCCTCGCTGATAGCGACGTAGGCGCATCTGACAACGCCTTATTCGACGACGGGCGCACGCTCGGAACGCTCATCGGACGGCCGACGACTCCAATGGCCGCGACAGTTAGGGAAGCGCTGAGGATGTAAGTTCATGCATTGCGGGCCCGTCGCACAGCGATCACGGATGACTTTCATTATAGGATCGGTTCCAGTGACATCGCCCAGACGCCGAATGAAGATAAATGTTCTGCAGGCCAAAAACGGGGGGCGATTACAAGCATCGTAACGACCTGGTAAGCGCGCAACACGTGTTGTCGTTTCGGCCTTAGTCAATCTAAACTACGCCACTTATGATCCTCGTGCCACAGCAACCTGCGAATTCGTGAAACAGCCGTTGCGAGTCGTGCTGCGCAGACTCCGAGCAAGTCGTTCACGCGTGGACGTTCGCGAAAAGCATGCCGCTCGCACCGGCCCCATGGCATGCGACGTTCCAGCCGTTCTCACGCAGGAGACTCGTACGTGCCGGGGCTCTTGGACGTTGCCCGCCACTGCGGTGTGCGCTCTTCCTTCGCCGCGGCGAGCGCGCGACGGACGCCGTCCGCGTCAAAGTCCTGGATGTAACCCGGCGACCCCGGCTGCTGACGCCACGAGTCGGCGATCGATCCCGCGTCAACTGCATCGAAGCCGATTTCGTCGACAAGCTTCATGACGACATCCTTCGCGCGAGCGTCGTCACCGGCGACCGCGAGCGCGATTCGGCCGCTCGTGCCGCGCCGCTTTCCGTTTTCGAGCAGATGTTGAGCGGCGATTGTATTGAAGGCTTTGACGACCGGGTGCCGATCTGCTGTCCGACCCAGGCGCTTTCCGTTAAGCCCGCCTCGATGCCGTCGATGCGGCCGTCGCGCTGCTGCGGGTAATAGTTGCCCGTATCAATCACGACGACCCCGGCAAGTGCGCCGTCGAACAACGCCGCCGGTAACTCCTCGACGCCCTTTTCGGGGATCGTCACGACGACGACGTCGTTCGTGCGTGCTACGTCCTCGACCGTCGCGGCATGTGCACCGATTTCCTTTGCAAGTTCGGCTAGCGATGCCGGCCCGCGCGAATTCGCGAGCGACACGTCGTGCCCCACGGCGACGAAACGTCGTGCGAGTGCGCTCCCGAGGTTTCCCGCTCCGATAATTCCAAGTTTCATAAAACCTATCCCGGCTGATGCGTTTTCCCGTCCGAGGCTGGCACATGAGCTGCCAAACGCAACCGCGAGGGGGCGTCGGGCGTCATCAGGCCATGATGCCGTCGAGCGACTTGGCCTCGCAGGCGTCGAAGAAGCGACGGACGATGTCGGTGTTGCTCATGATGTCTCCTCCACGCCGGCACCGTGCGGTCGGACCGCGGCGCATCATTATTGGGCCTCAGCGGCGAATAGCTCGAGCCTACTAAACACGCCACCGAGCTCCATTTGGCGACCTGCGGTCGCCAGCTCGCCAATAGCGACGGATTGAAAGCCGATTTCGTCGATCAGATCTGCCACGGCCGAGACGGCGTTTGGATCGTCGCCAGCGACGAATAAGACACGTCTGAAGCCTGTTGGGGTCGGTGCGAACATTGTTTCGAAAGGGAGGGTATTGAAGGCTTTAACGACGCGGGCAGATGGCGCCAGGCGCGCAACGATCTGGCTGCCGGAGTCCCCTTTGAGATCGTCGACCTCAAAGTCGGGAGAAATGCTTAGGATGATGTTCGTGACGTCGACGACGACACGCCCACGCCAATCCACGTCGCTGCGGAGGACGTCACGGACCTTCCGCCAAGGCAGCGCCAAGAGGATCATCTCAGCCTGATTGACCAGTTCTGTGAACGTTACCGGTTCGAGAGGCTGGTTCATTTCCGCTAGCTTTTCGGAGAAACTTTCCGGACCGCGACTATTCGTGATTAGGACCTCGTGGCCAGCCGCTGCGAAATGCTCGCCCAGGGTCGTGCCGACAGTCCCGGCACCAATTATCCCGAATTTCACAGTGCTTCTCCTCTCGATTTTGCTCGCCGTGTAATGGACAGTTCGCCTTAAGGCTGGCCGGCGGGTTTGTCCTGATTGACGCCCGTCCCGTTGACCGGCAAGCTCCGAATGCTTGCGGCTATGGCTTGATGAAGACGAACCCGTCACGGTTCGGCGCTTCGACGGCCGAGATCGCCTGCTGAAAGTCGGTGAGGCTATAAATACCGCCGACCCTGAAGAGGCACGGCAGCTCGCCGGCGAGCTTGATGGCCGATCGAATGTCGCTGATCTGCTCCTCCTGCGAGAGCTCGACGAACCACCGTACGAACGTGACGCCGCGGATGACGAACTGATGATCAATGATCTCAGGTCCGCTGATGCCGAGCTTGCCCGCGCCAAGGCTACCGTAGGTGACGATGGCCGCGTCGTCAGCCAACAGCGGCACGAGATCGCCTATCAGGGAACCGGAAACGCAATCGAGAACCCCGACGATCTTCTTCCCTGCGGTAAGGGAAGCAATCTGCGTCTGCCAATCGGCGTCTCCCGTTGCGGCAACCTTAACGCCCGCCAGCTCCGTCGCGACACGCTTCGCGCTCGCCCTGTTGCGCGCGAGACCGATTGGCTTAAAACCTTCCTTGTCGAGGAAATGCAGCAACAGACGAGCCACGACTGTGCTGGCTCCGGTGACGAGCACCGTGCCGGCGCGAAGCACCTCGTCGGGAACCGATTTTTGCAATCCGCGCAGGATCATGCGTGCGGTGACATAGTTGATGAAGAGCTGCGCTGCGACTTCATCGCTGAGCTCCGGCGGAACAGGGATCGCCGCGGGAGCCGGGATAGCGACGCTCTCTGCCCACGATCCGACAGCCGGAAATCCGATCACCCGATCGCCAACCTTGAGATTGCCTTGACCTTCGACTTCGGAGCCAAGCGCGCGAACGATGCCAACCGCCTCCGAACCGCGCCGGAGATAGCCGACGTTCCCGGGAATCTTTGGCTGCGAACGGGTCAGGTGCAAGTCACCATGATGAACGGGCGCAAGCTTGACGTCGATCAATACATCTCCCGGGGCAAGATGGGATTGACCATCGATCTCGATGAGTTTTAGCACATCCGCCGGCTCGCCGAGAGCGCTCTGAACTACAGCCTTCATTGATTATTCCTTAGCCGGGGTGCGGCAACACGCGCGGTGTCTTGCACAACGCCGTCCTCCAGCCTATGATGATGCTTGACAGCAATATCTTTGCTGATGGATGACATCATTGTCAAGCGTTGAGAGGCACGCCATGCGAGTAACAAAGGAAGTGGCGGCGCAGAACCGGAGGAAGATCCTCGAGACCGCTACGCGGCTTTTTAAGGCGCGGGGCATCGATAACGTCTCGGTCGCAGACCTGACGAAGGCCGCCGGCTTCACGCACGGTGGCTTCTACAATCATTTCGAGTCAAAGGCTGATCTGGCGATCGAGACGATCCGATACGCCTTTGAGCAATCCCTAAGCGAGATTTCGGGAGAGGGCGCCACCACGACGGGGGATTTGATCCCCATGGCAGAGCGGCTCGCAAATTACCTCTTACCTGAACACCGCGATGAGCCCGCCGGCGGTTGTCCGACTGGCAGCCTGCCTGTTGACGTTGGACGCCAAGCAGCCGGCGCGCAGCGGGCGTTTGCCGATGGGCTCGAACGCTATGTAGGGCTCATCGAAGGCGTATTTCCTCCGAGCGCACGCCGTAAGCGCGAGGCGGCGATTGCCACCTTGTCGACGCTCGTCGGCGCGATCGTCCTGTCGCGCGCCGTGCGAGACGGTCATCCCGGTTTGTCGGATGAAATCCTGAGAGCCGCCCGCGCCGATCGCGAAGGTCGATACGCCGAGACGTAAACGCTTTGGCGCGCTGGAGCTGGTTTTACCGCTCGGGCGCAGGCGGCTTCGCAACGATCTAGCGTGTTTAGGCGCTGTTTGTAGGCGAGCGGCGACTCGTCGACGTCGGTTCACCCCGGGACCCCGCTTCGACCGTCGCGAACGACGGCCGACCGCGAAGAGACTATAAGAGCGGACCGCAGGCGCACCGGCGTCGACGTGGTTTACCCGCGCGTCGGAAGCGAAATCACCACCTTAGCGGCGGATACGCCTCGCCGTTGCATGTCGAGTCCAGCTTGAATGGACGCGAGACCGGTTCCGACGACGTGCGGATCCGGAGCGGCAAGGTAGCTTCCAGCAGCGAGGGCTTTCGACAAAAAGTCGACGTACACGACCTTCCCGACCTCGTTATGGGCGAGCGAACTGCCAAAAATGAATTTTGTGCGGACGCCTCTGGTGCGGGTCCTAAACCACAAGGCAATGCTGAACCCAATGAATCGACGCACCGTGGCGAGTCGGAAACTCAGACCGGGACGACCGGTTTGGCCTTCGAACGAAATCGGATACGTGGCCATCGCCACAAACTTGTTTCCTTCGCATGCGCCAACGATGTCTACGCATGGCTCGGATGATCTAGCTCCGATCGCGATCGCGCCGGCAATCGTTTTTCCTTTGCACGCGGCGATCACGTCTCGGACGACATTTGCATCGTTGTAATCGAAGGCTTGGCTCGCGCCCAGTTTTTTCACATAGTCGAAATTTTTCGGAGAAGCCGTCGTGATGACGTCGTAGCCCGCAGCGATAGCGAGCTGGATCGCATTGCTGCCGACGCTTGTCGATCCGCCCCACACGAGGAGCGTCTTACCAGTCGGACGCGGAGATACCGTCGGCGGTTCGAGCGCCAAGAAGTCTTTCTGAAAGAGACCGCAAGCCGCCGTCGACACACCGAGTGGAAGTACCGATGCGCGTTCGAACGACATGTCGTCCGGGACGTGCGCCGTCATACCTTCCAGCAGTACCGTGTAGGTTTGAAACGAGCCTTCGGCCGAACGGTTTCGCTTCTGATCGGTGCCGATGGCATGACCGAGAACACGGTCGCCGACGCGGAACCGGGTGACCGATTTTCCGACCTCGACAACTTCGCCGGCTGTATCAGAGCCGAGAATGAACGGACCTTTAATCCAAGGAACCACGATGTCGCCGGCCGACTGCACAATCCAATCGATCGGATTGATCGCGACGGCGTGGTTCTTCACGACGATTTCGTTTTCTCGCGGCGGCGTATAGGGGGCGGGCTTCATCTCGAGTGGGGCGCCGGCGGCCGGAAGCCAAGCAGCTTCGTTAGACAGCATGGTGGCGACCCGCGGTCGGAGGGTGTCAGTGGTAGTCATCATCCGAGGATAGCTTCACGACGGCGAACAATCTATACGTGAACGGCCGCATTTTGTTCGCGATCGTTCGGAGTTATAATGGATCCCCTCTCAGCCGTTCTCTCGCTCCTGAAACTGAACACGTACTGGTGTGCTGGTTTCGACTTCGGCGGCGACTGGGCGCTCGGTCTCAAGCCCTACGACGGAATCTCGTTCTATGCGGCGGTTTCGGGCGAGTGCTGGCTCGCCATGGATGGCGTTCCGCAACCCGTGCATGTTTCGGCCGGGGACTGTCTGATTCTCCCGCGCGGACGCGCGTTTCGCATCGCGAGCGATCTCGCTCTGGCGCCGCTCGATCCATACGTGGCGTTCACGGGCGTTAAGGACGGTGGCGTTAACTACTTGAACGAGGGTGGCGATTTCTTTTGCGTCGGCGGTCAATTTGCGCTGAGCGGCGACCATGCGAACGTCCTCGTCGGCACGTTGCCCCCGGTCATGCACATCCATGACGATCAAACGAAAGCGGCACTGCGCTGGTGCGTTGAGCTGATGCGGCGCGAATTGCGCGAACCGCAACCCGGAGGATTCCTCGTCGCGCAGCAGCTCGCGATGATGATTCTCGTGCAGGCGCTGCGGTTGCATCTCACGGAGGGTTCGGCCGGCGTCGGGTGGCTTTTCGCCCTTGCCGACAAGCAGATGGCGGCTGCGCTCCATGCGATGCACAAGAATCCGGCCGATCGTTGGACGTTACAATTGCTCGCGAACAGCGCCGGCATGTCGCGTACGACCTTCACGCTCAAATTCAAAGAAACGGTCGGCACTTCACCTATGGAGTATCTGACGCGCTGGCGTATGATGGTCGGGGCCGACCGGCTCGTACATTCCAACGAATCGATCTCGGCGATCGCGCTATCGCTCGGATACGAATCCGAAAGCGCCTTCAGCACAGCGTTCAAGAGAGTGACGGGCACGTCGCCGCGGCAATACGGCCGTGGCTGGAATCGCTCACACGGCCGCAGGGAGACCGCGCGCATCGACCCGCTCCCATCCGTCGCCGTGTAGCCACCTAACCGGGCCCGAGGCTCCTCTCACTCCCTTGCCTGAGAATGACTCCGTTCTCGGGCATTACGCTTTAGCGACTATAGAGTACACATCCACGCGAGTGGATCTGAATTCCGGGACGGCCTTTCGGGATGCGGTAGTCCATGTGAACCAAGTCGGGCTATTGTCCCGGAAGGGGTCGTTTAAGGGACGGGTTCGCTTGTTGGTCACGTAGCACGTTGTAGATAGGCTTGCAGCCGCGTCTCGACTGCGGGCCACTCTGCGGCTATGATGCTGTACACCGCCGTACTTCTCAGGGTCCCATTTCGCGCAATCGCATGGCTGCGGAGAACGCCATCGAGAGTCGCGCCGATGCGCTCGATCGCCGCACGGCTCCGAACATTCTCCACATGGGTGCGAAATTCGACCGCAATACAGTCGAGAATTTCAAACGCATGCCGTAGCAGCAGAAGTTTTGATGCGGTGTTGAGCGCCGTTCGCTGGACGGACCTGCGGTACCAGGTGGAACCAATCTCGATGCGCCGATTCGGCGCGTCGACGTTCATGTACGTCGTCATCCCGACAGCGCGACCGGCGCGTTCTACGACAGCGAACGGAAGCATCGTTCCCGCAACCTGCAACGCTAGCCGGCGGTCAATTTCCGCTTTCATGCCGGCTGGCTCGGGAACAGACGTATACCATAATTTCCAAAGCTCGCCGTCGCTGACGGCTTCGATCAGATCATCGTGATGCGTTTGCGACAACGGCTCCAGGACCACATGCGACGAACGCAAGGTCACGGGCACGAGCCAGGCCATTGCCGGCGTGGGCGACTACCGCATCGCTTTTTGCGGGCGACGTCGGGCGCAAACCGTCGACGATCGCACGCCGCAGGGCGCGTACAGATTCAGTCTCCGCATCGCGCCGTCGCGCCTGCACGAGGCCCATCCCGATCGCGATGCGGGGGCGGCGCAGCGGGAGCGCGACGGTTCCCGTCGCGAGCATCCCCCCAACGAAAAAGCCGGCGGGAAGAACGGCGATGCCGAGTCCGGCGGCGACACCATACACGAGCGTCGGCCCGTCGCCAAACGGGCTCGCAGCGCGACCTCGACGTCGCTCTCGCGCAGCGCGCCGACAATCAACGCCCGATAGGTGCAAGCATCGTTACCGACCAGCAGGGAGTTACCGCGCAGGTCGGCGAGATTGACCGCCTTGGCTTGCGCCAGGCGATGACCGGTGGGGACAAGGACGAGCATCGGCTCCTCGTAGAGCGGCGTGAACGAAACCGAGGCTCCCATGCGCGAAGCCACCGTCGGTTTGGGGGCGATGGCGAAGTCGACGTCTCCAGCCTCAACGAGCGCGGGGCCCGTGACATGGCCGGCGACGCGCAACTCGACGTCGATGTCGGGATGTTCGCGCGAGAAGCCCGCCAGCAGCGGCGGTAACCGATGCGAGGCGACTGGCTCGCAGGCGGCGAGCCGCACCGTCGCGCGGCCCGCCGCAGAACGAACGGCGCCGTGCAAAGCCGCTGCGCCGTGCAGGAGTGCTTCGGCGCGCGCGAGCACGGCCCGCCCCGCTTCCGTCAGCGGGGCGCCGCGACGCTCCGGCTCGATCAGCGGGACGCCCATCGCGTTCTCGAGCGCCGTCAAGTGCGTCGAGAGCGTGGCTTGCGCGTAGCCGAGCTCGCGCGCCGCGCGCGTGACGCCGCCGGCACGCGCAACGGCAACGAACGAGCGCAGGTCGCGCAGCGAGAGCGTCTCGCCCTGGGCCGCAGTTCCATCGGGTTTTTCGATCTTAGTGTTCACGTTTTCCGCTCGACAAGAACATAGCAGGGCGATAGGCTCTTGGCAAATGGTCACCGGCGTCAATCACACCGTCCCCCCTCCTGAAGCGCTCGTCCGGCGCGGGTCGCTTCCCTGGGCAATCGTTCTCTGGTCGAGCGCGGTCTTCGGTTTGCAGATCGGCGTCGCGCGTTTGGGGTACGGTCTCGCGCTGCCGGCGATCCGCCACAGCTTGCAGGGAAACTACGCGCTGTACGGCGTGATTAACGCCGCGAGCCTGGGCGGTTACCTTGCCGGCGCTCTGCTGGCTCCGTGGCTGATGCGACGCGTCGACGCGCTCGTGCTGGTCAGCAGCGCCGTAGCCGGCGCGGCGCTCGCCGCGTCAGCGTTCGCGGGGGACGCGCTGCTCTTCGGTGTCGCGCGGACTGCGTTCGGAATTGCCAGCGGCGTTGCGCTGGTTGCCGCGGCGGCCCAGACGCTCGAGTCCGTCGAAGCCGGTCGCCGTGGCAGTGCGAGCGCGGTCATGTGGGCGGGGATCGGCGTCGGCCTTGCGCTCTCGGCCCTCGGGACGTCATGGCTCTTGCGCGCAGCGCTGGATTGGCGCATCGCTTCGTTCGTCACGGGGGCGCTTGCGCTGGTCGCTGGAATCGGGTACGGCGCGGCCGCGCGTCGCGTCGCCGCGATCGCCATTCCCCGCAGTGCCGCGCAGAAGTCCGCTCGGTCGACGCGTTTCGATCGCCGCGACCTGCTTCGGCCGCACCGCTTCTTGTTTCTATGCCTCTCGTACGGCGCGTTCGGTTTCGCGTACATCGCCTATGCAACATTCGTCGTCGCCTCGGTCGATGCGCGACTGGGCCCCGGCGGCGCGACCGCGACCGTACGACTTCGGCCGCATCGCCGCCGCAAACGCCCTGTCGGACATCTACGCGATGGGCGCGACGCCGATCTTCGCGGTCAACGTGGCGGCCTTCCCGGTCGAGACGTGCGGCCCGGCCGTGCTCG
>JAABUO010010171.1_pt1 | contig 10450 bp, 10 predicted proteins | sample 5559291 | NCBI WGS metagenome assembly JAABUO01 (sample SAMN10711878, study PRJNA513372) | rock metagenome | isolation source: Antarctica rocks | place: Antarctica: Victoria Land, Finger Mt sud
GTTGCCACAACTTTCTGCACTCTCTGAATGAGCTGCTTGTGCTTCAAGTGATGCGTCACCTCAGCTCCAAAAGAGTAGACAAGCACCTGACGTGCCGCATCAGCATCAATGCCCCGCGCCCTGCATTTCACAGAGAGTGGAATGTACAATTCTACACCACCCACAAAGTCAAACTCTTAGCAAGGTGTGCGATCATGCCATGAATGAGTTGCATGTGTCGGCAAGCAGCACTCTGACAGGCAAAAGCTTGCTGTAGCACGACATACCTGAAGTAGAACATCTGGTCCTCCTCAAGATCACTGACAGCACAGCCATGTGAGCACTTGACATCATCTGCGATGATCTGCAGGTTGGGCTTCACATTCACAGTCGCTCTCGGGACCAACAGCAAGTTGCGGCTGAGCTGCTGTGCATCTGTCTTCTGAGCTGCCTGACCTACTCGCACATTGCCATCAAAGACGCCCCTGCCGCTGGCTGCTGACACTATGCACCTGCACAAAGGAGAGACCAGTCTGAAGCCATTGCTGTGGCAGAGCTGCATGATGAAGGAGCACTTGTCAGGCATGCTAGACTGTGCTTGCCAGCAATTGGTCGACAGGCAATTGTGCTATGTCTTGATTGCTGAAGAGTGCTGTCAAAACATGCATCTTGAGTACAGCATGATCAGTGACTTTGGCCTGAAGCTCAGACCTGTGCAATCCATAGGTGTGATGGATAAATGCGCATAGCTGTGTTATGCACTCAGTAAGACACAATCAGCTACTCCCAGGTGGTGCTCATTACACTTTGCATAGAAACATGTGCCTACAATACACAAACAAAATCCTGCTTGCCCCAGACGCGACTTCCAGCTGCAAAAGTGGGTGCAGTGTTCAGCAGATGAAATGGCCACAGAAGTGTCCAGCAAAGATTACAATGCAGTACATGCTGCAGGCACTTGCCATTGCAGGGCTCATGGCAAGGAAAGCTTACTTGTGTAACTGGTTTGCCTGGCCTTCAGGGTGATTCAAATGCAGCTTTGAATGCAAGTCATGTAGCTGTCCCTCGCCACACACCGTGAAAGCGCGCAGAGTTGTGCTTGTGGCCTCGCCAACCTGGCAGAGAAAAACAGAGGTGGTCAAGCTGTGCCTGCAGCTTTGCTCAGGCAGTAGTGTGATTGATATGGCAACACCGGCTACGGCTACATGTAACATCCCAGTGCGAGAGTCTTCAGTCTTGAGGCATGATGGGCACTGCCAAAGGCATGATGGGCACGGTCAAAGGCACAACATGGTCTAGCAAGGGCCAAGAGAGGTTGTACACATTTGGAAGCAAGCCTGAGTAATCGTACACATGCATGTCCTGACGCTGAGCGTAGTCAATTGCTGCCCATTGCTAGAGACTCAGACAAAGCCTTGAGATCTGGATTGCCTTGCGCAGCTCAGCAATACAGGCAATGACTAAGCCACCCGTATCTTCATATACCTAATTTTGTAGTATAAACAAACGTAATTTGAAGATGACTTGGAGGCAGACATGGTGGTGACTAGTCTGGCGGCACACATGAAGGGCAGTATGCCTTAACTCTGTTTGTGAGTTTTGCATACCACAACAGCCTTTTCCAATTCATAAGCATCACGAGCTTGGATCAAAAGAGATTTGCACATCAGAACTGACCTGCTGTATGGACAGGTCATGGCGGGAGATGGCAGCGCCCATGGCAGCTTCGTTGCAGGTGTAAGAGGAGCGCGCTGCCTGGCGCACCATGCTGGCCTTCATGTGATAGCTCGCCCCGCTCTGCACCTCCGCATACCTGCGCCCACAGCTCACACTTTACTGCCACTGCCACTTGCTGCTACCCACCAGATTGACAGCGACTGCACACTTTGCTGACTGCAGGCTTGTCCAAAACAGCTGCTGTAATGTTACATGCTTGCTGCCTTCCATTGCAGCTGATGCACAAGATGCAATGCACAAGACGTGAGTTTTGCAGCCATACATGACAAGCAGTTGCTGATCGCATCAGTTGCAGCCACAGCATGTTGCACAGTGAGGTTTGACAGGGATGCTGACCCATGATTCAGCTGGGCACCCTCGTCTAGCTGCACTTCTGTGACACTGTTGGTGAAATACTTGGTTCTTTTGCCGGGACCTGGAGCAAACTCTTCCACCAATTCCAAGGAGGAGGAGTCCCCCATAATCACCAGTAGGCGGGGGTTGCTCATGGCTGTGGCAGATGTTGTGCTCTCTGCATAAAGCAGCTTGGTTAGTGACGCTCCCAGCATTGTGTGCACAGTCAGGTGAAGGTATTTGAGCTCCACATGCGGATTCAAGGTACACAGGTTTGTTAGCAGTGACATGCGGCACCTATGTTTCATCTGGACAGAAACAGCAGGGCATGATGGAAGTCATACTTGTCAAGTGAGACAACATGCACAGCAGGCCAAGGCACCGAGTGTAAAGCATCAAGGATGTGCAGCCGACAGCCTTGCAAGATTACGCGACTGACCGGTGGATAGATACAGTACATGAAGGGGCTGCTGTATGTGCACTCCAGCTGGGACCACTACGCATGCCACATCAGTTGCCAGGGCGCCATTTAGAGCTGCAAAAGGCAGTGCGTTGCCATATGCAGCTGATTGCGCTCCCTGCAGTCAAGCACCCTTGTGAGAACACATGCGCACTGATCCTCATTCATGCATGAGAAACAGGCTTGGCATCAATAACATCGTTTCAACTGCCACACAAGGGAACAAGACAGATGTGTGATGGCTGATACATACCTGAATTGATTTGTTGTACAGGTGGCACACAGTGTGGAGGTACAGAATGTTGAGAGCTCTTTTGAGACAATACAGGGAAGTCACAACACAGTCATTGGTGAGTTTGTTTGCAAACACATGCAATTTGCAAGATCGGTGTGAACACAATACTAGCTCCTCAAGTTGTCAATCACAGCTCACCAGTTGCTGTGAGACAGCCTGACTAGGGACGTTTTCAATGCCGCCAATGTACACGCCGTCTGGCATACTGGACAGGCTGCTAAGCTCTGGTGAGGCCACACCGTCAACAATGACAAGACGAGAGGAGGTGGCTGCATCCAAGGGGTGCTGGCCAACAGCTTCTTCAGCGCCGTCACCACTTGCTACCTTAACATACAAAGCAGCTTGATGCAGTGCCATGGAAAGTGAAAAGCATCGAGATGTGCATGTGGACAGTAAATTACAATTTGGTTGAAAGAGAAAGTCTGAGACATCATTGACATTGTCAGCACTGCATGAGGCAAATTTGAGCCAATTGTGTATGCATGAGTTGCAGGTGGCCGCTTGCACTGTGTTGAATCCCAAGAAAGTCAGCAGTGCTTATTACTGCTACAGTCTGACCTGAAATGACGCAGACATGATTGGCGCCACATCTGTAAATCTGTACGCCTCGCTGCGATTTGTTGGCATGCGCATTGTCTTAAGAGTGTCTATGCATTGTTGGTGCAAACGCTCTAGCCTGCACAATTCACAAAACCCTTAAGTTTGCCTTCAGGCCAAAGGATGAGTCACACCTTATTGTAATTGCATTGCTCACGTCTCATTCTGAGGTCTGTGATTATCAGTGTGACTGGACAGAGTGCGCTGTATCCATTTGTCATCTGCAACGATTTCTAGCTGAGTCGATGCAGCTGCCTGTACAGTGCTGCACATACGCCGTTGACGGCAATGGCCACTCTGCTGAGTCGCCTGCATCCTCTGCTGCAGAGTGCCACATCTGAAGTGCCTGGGACTCAGGTGGTGTGGACAAGCGCTTGGGCCTGCAGAGCAGGAAAGCGTTTGAGTCGCGAACATTCAAACCCTCCCAATGCAATCACACTCGCCTGTGACCATGTTCTGTCCATGCTGTAGTTGCTGCGGAAGGGGAGCGTGCATTGCGAGACACAGGTGATGCAACCAGTGAGGGGCTATCGTTGCCAAGGACGACGCTGGCGAGTTTGATCTACTATCTTTTACATTCAAACGCAAGATGATGCGGCGAGACAGAAATTTCGCGAAGGTTGCACCGATCCCGTTGACACAAGCTTGGATCACGGTTCACCTTGACCGACACACGGCTCAGACAAAACCTGCCGGCGAAACCCTGAATTTGAAACTGGTCTTATTAGTCATCAATGACGCATGCTGTTTACAGTACGATTTACGGTGGCTTAGCGTAATAGTAACGACAGCCCGTGACAGAATTTTGGAAGGTTGTTAACCTCGAAGTCCTTACATACACGCCGCTTGCAGCATTGTGATGTCGCAACGGTCCCGACGTGCTGCAGGAAGGCTTGCAAGCCATTTCAGTACTCAAGTTCCAGCATTCGTACATAGTGCCATAGTTGCCGACTCCCGTCTGAAAACTGATCAACAGTTGCTGCAAGTGCTCTGAAATAGCGTCAGCTTGAACGAGACAACGCTGCGGTCGGGCTTTTGTTGCCCTGAACTGTTGATATGGCCACTGGGGATGTGCAAGGGAGCGTCGAGCGGTTGAGGAGTGAGCTTAGGCACATACGATATCCAGCAGACCTAGACTGTACCGGGTGACCGACAGGAACAAAGCAGATAACATGCCACAAACACAATGATTCAGCCAGGCTGATTAGCTTGCCTGTCTGCAGAGCAAAACTTGGGGTGGCAGCAGCATTTTTGCCGGTTCTGAACTATGTTTTGCTGAAGTTCTCCAGGCACGTGGCACACCAACTTGTCAGTGCAGGATATGAGGTAAGCATGGGCATCAGGCGTGCTGGAAGGTCAGTCCCCGCCAGTCACAGGTGCTCATAGCATAGTCAACTGTACATGACACATGCAGTTGCAAGGGAAGACTGATGCTAGGTTCATTGAGGCGGCCTTCAAGGTCTTCAGGGATAAATTTGGGTTACGGCCAGTGTTGACAGCACCACAATTCCTGGAACAGGTGAACCATGTGTTTTCAATTGCCAATCACTGTGCTTGCTCAATTTTTTTTTCAAGTCTCTGACCATCTACATTGACATATAGGGCTTTGCTGAGAGAAAGCTGATGCTGGTGTCTGATGTCATTGCTTACTGCAAGAGCTTCCACAATGCTGCAGTGCGTAGAGCCAGGCTTGCGGCTGCCAGTGCACCTACCAAGGTACACTTTGAGCATTTTATCTGCTCTCTTGTTCTCAAGCACTGCATGCTCAGCAGAGCTGCCAATGGTCAGTTGTGTTTGCAACTCTGATGCAGTCTGGCAAGGATGCAACAACCAGCGGAAAAGCGGCTGTTAGTCAAGTCAGCAAAGGCTCTCGCAAATCCAAAGCCAAATCTGGGGTAAGCACCACTATTACAAGCATCCTACATGCTGCTGACACCAATAGACTAGTATGCCACACTCAATACCATAGAACATGTGGTATCAGCCCTACTGGTGTGTGTTGGCTTTCAGTGCCCCTATGAAGCTGTCATAAATACATGACAGCAACTTGCTAAATGTGTGCAGTACTTTCAGCCTTCCTTGTGTGCATGCAATTCAGTGAGCCTGGCATGGGCTGCACATGTGCAAACATACACCCACAACTCCACAACTGTAGTGACATGCAGCCTGCAGCTGTTTGAGTCTCATATGCACTTGACAAGGTGTATGATGATACAGTGAATGACACTGGCAGCAGTATTCTAGCGCATCATGCTGCACACATATTGAAAGCTAGCAATTGCTGTTCAATGTTATCTGCATCACAAGATGCACCTACCAACTGTATGGCCCTTGCCATGTTTCTTAGTTGACTGATGACTTTGCATTGATTGACGAAGTTTTTACTTTGCAGTTGCCCAGGGGACCCCAGCAGCCCAGAGTGCAGCGTCACTCTGATGCTGTATCAGAAGCTGACACAGCATCTGCCTCTGCAGCTGCTGCCCTGCAAGCACGCTTGGGTCCCTCTTCAGCCCAGCTGGCACACATGGACCAGTCCCAGAACATGGACCCCAACCCCTGGGGCCCATCAGCCCATGCTCTGGGGGCTTTGTGCATGCAAACTGGGCACCCACAGGCCTCGCATGGCATGGCAGCAGTACCGTTGCATGGCCCCTATGACAAGCTGTCACAGTCAGCTGGTCATCTGCCAGCACAACAGCAGCATATGTTTGGAGGCCAAAGTCAGAGCAGGGCTCAGGGTAAAGCAGGGAGCATGCCAGCTGCTACACAGGCTTGGTTTGTGAATCCAGCCTTTGGAAATGAGTCACCTATGCCCAGCCCTGAGAAGCAGCCCCGCAGTCAGGGCCCACCCATGCCCCACCCCAGCACCTACCCAGGGGGTGCAGGCCCCCAGCATACAACAGGCATCAGCGCTCAACAACAAGGCTTGTCTTCTGTATCTGGGCATGCTGCTGTGCAGCAGGCCAGCCCACAGCAGCACAGTCAGGACGCCTCAAGGAGCATGTCCTTTGGTCCCCATTTGGCGCATGACCAGCAGCAGGCAGCGAGATACATGTCCATGCACCCTCCCCTTTCAGCTGCTCTCTCTGGGCACACACAGAACAGACTGCACCAGCAAGAACTGCACAGGGACCCTGCAGCAGCAAGCTTGCATGCCGCATTTGAGCCAAATGTACAGGCAGATGGATTGAGTCATCATGCTGGTCATGCGCTCAATGCAACTGGTTATCAGTCACCGCAGCAATCGTACCTGCACCGCCGCCAAGTCTTCCCAAGCATGCCAGCCAGGCAGCAGCAGCAGCAGCTTCCACAGCAGGCAAGCACTTCTGGGCTGCAGTACCAGGCTATCGTGCAGCGCCCTGCAACAGCAGGCTACTCCCACACGTCGGACCCAAGCTTGCCGCCGCATGCCAGGCATCCGCCCCTCTCGCCTCACCAAGGGACACATCACCGCCTAGTACAGCACCATAAGCCGCAGGAAGAGCAGTCTGATGGGCAGCTGCAGGGGCAATTGCCAGAACAGCAGCAAGGGCAAACATTAATGGAGCTGCAACAGCAGCAGCCAGCACAGCAGCAGCAGCAACAGCAGCAGCTTGGTGGTGGCAGGATGAGTGGAGTGGACATGGGGGCATATGTACAGGGGTTACACCAGAGGTTGGCGGCAGCAGAGGAGCAGGCGGCCCAGGCTCGCCAGCATGGGGAGCGGCGAGCTCACACCTTGGAAGCCCGCATCACCCTGCTGGAGGGCCGCCTCAGCTTTGTGGAGGGTGAGCAACACCTCCTGTGCTTTCATTCCTGCTTGTCATTGAGTTATTTGTCTGCAGTTGTCCATGCGACAACTTGTGCAAGCATGTAGCAATTGTGAGGCGCAAAGACAATGTGCATCAACAGCGTCATACTATTGACTGACTTGTTTCTTTGTCATTCAAATATGTATGTGGTCAATGGTGTACATTGTGTCACATGACCTCAAGGGAATGACTTCTTGCTCAGGAGATCAAGACTGTCTGCTCTGCCTATCAAAAAGCCTCTCCAGCCTCTAGGTTGCTTGTGAAATAAACAGCACGATGTATTCAGGCTTCAGTTTAGCACCCATTCACACCGTGTGTGCGGAGCAAGCACCGCAATTCTGACAGTTATTTGTCATTTGGCCTCATGACAGAAGAGCCTGTTCTCATAACCAGTCACTTATAAGTTTGGCTCCCACGGCGCCTACAGAGGATATGCCCACTGACAAGTCGAAACCGAGATGCAGGTGAGCTTGCAGCTGAGAGGCAGCGCAGTGCTGCTGCTGCCCAAGCAGGTGACAGCGGTGGTGCACAGCGCAGCGCAGAGATTGCGGTGTGTCTGTCACCACCAGCTGCCAAGTCCAGACAAGACAAGGCTGCAGCTGGACTGGCAGCACCACAAGCTGTCAGTAAACCCCCTATGACCACGCCTCATCGCTGCATGGTAGGTCCTGCACATGCATATGGCTTACTTCATGTTGTGCTCATCAGTCACAGCTCATGTCAGTCAGCAGTCTCGGATGCAGTTTGCTCCAGCGTCCAACGCTTCAAACAACGAGAGCACTCCTGACACACGGTCAGCAGTGGCAGCACAGCATGGTTGTGTCATTGTTGATGCTTGGCAGAGACCGTGAATGCATGCAATCGTGGAGCAAATTGCCCTGTCTTGTCATGCCTCACATCATGTGGTACTATATACAAACCATGCTGTGAGTCAGCACCAGTGGCTGACAAAATTTCAAGTGGCACCTAACATGCTGTTAGAGGTGTGCACACACAGTGATTGATGTCTTGGGTAAATCACTGCAGGATATAGAAGCCTCCCCGACCAGAAGCACAGCTGGCACACCACGCTACAGGCCAGGGAATCTTGGTGTCAGCCGACAGCTTGGCTTGTCTGCTATGGCACAGCAGTCCCCTGCTAGAAGCATGAGAGCACCAGCAGTGCCCGCAAGCCCTGCAAGCTCAATGCATAGCTACAAGAGCACCAGTGAACTGATTGAAAGCATCCAAAATCGGTACTTGGAAGCACAAAGTTTCCTGAAGAGCTATAAGCTTTGAATTGCCCACCCGAAGATAGCTGTGGACACTGTTGGGTGGCCTGCTTACTTTGTTGACTTTGTTGCAATCAATATGCTGGGCCAGCTAAATTGAAGTGTGTGTGGGTGAACTCCGTATGGGTCGAATGTATATTGTTACTGTGTTTTCAGTCACGACAAACATTAAATCATAGTGTATTCGTAGTAACATAAGCTTACAGCCTACACAGCCTGCGTTAGTCCAGTTTGAGATCGTTCTACAAGATCTGTTGCAGCTGACTGGCAACACAGATCTCTTCCAGCAAGGCTTTCTGACAACAAGACAAGTTTGTTGTGGAAACCATCATGCCGTTAGCTAAATAACACTTTCTCGCTACACAAGCTCGTGGGTTTCTGTAGAACAATCTTTTACATGCAATCACATGGAGGCATACATTTGCAACCAGCGCCACTGTTTAGCTTCAGTGGATCATAAGCGGCCAGCATTTGCAAGAGTCTCAGCACTCTATTTTTGCCTGAATGTGCAAATAAACCTGGATCTGTAATGAAGAAGAAGCCTCATAGACTAGCAGCCGGCGACTTGCAGTTGGTTGGATATCTGCTGCGACTTCGCACAGCAAGCAGGCGTGATATCGTCTTCCAGGTCCTGAGTCTCCTGCCATGTCTCGTGGGTACAACGACAGGTCCCGGCAAAGGGTGTCGCTGCTGGTCAGAAATCTTCCTCTGGATGCCAGGTAGAGATCTGGCTCGCGTACGGATTTTTCGCAGCTGATACTGCACTTTTGCAAGGAATAACTGAAAGGTGCTATTTCAGGGCCGATGAAGTGCGTGAGAAGTTTGAGCGCTTTGGGGAGATCCGCGACGTCTACCTTCCAAGGGATTATTACACAGGGTACGACACATCCCACGTCCCCAACAACATATCTTGCACAAGCCAGTAGGAAGAAGGTCATGGCAGTCAAAGGGCCTCGGTGTTCGTAAGCAAGAACAAGATTGAGCAAGCATAGCAAAGAGAGGTTGCAAGCCTTAGAGCACAAGAATCAAGCACTGGTAGAGACCAAGGCATTCAAGCTGTCTTCATTGAGTTTTAGAGTCCCTCTACAAGCCCATGATGGCTTCAAGCTGTACACATGCCCCAAGCCAGCACATACAACATGCACTCAAGGCTGTGGCGGTACGTCACATCACCTGCTAAACAGCGCCCAGGCTTACACTAACTGTTGCCGTCCCTTTGATCTTCAGCAGACAAGTCAGGGAGCCTCACTAGGTGCAGGGCTTGCATTGCAAGCTCACACGGACCAAGACTTCACTCTGTGCATGGTTTCATTGCTGACAAGATAATGACAATCAACCATTTTGTGGATGGTCTGCAGGCGGTCAAGAGGGTTTGGATTTATAGAGTACCGTGATCCTCGCGATGCTGATGATGCCATGTACCGGATGGACGGCGCCAACATTGGTGGCAGAGACATCACGGTACAGACGCTACCATCATACGTGCACTGTGCTTGGTAGCCTGTTCACATGCAACAATTTTGTTGGTGTTGAAATCAACAACAGAATTATCAACATTTGGTTTGCATGTTGCAATTTGAAACAGTCAGTTGCTTGTCCGGTCAGTTCTTGCATAAGTTCAGAAAAGCACAGTTTGTTGCATACACAACAATGTTTCTCACGACTTACCTCTTCCATTGTGTTTAAGCGAGAACTGGATGGTCCTTGACAGGCTTGTGCGTCAGCTGCAAGCAGCCAGACAAAGTCTGTTGCATATATGGCTACACACTGAGTGATGCTACACACTGAGTGATTGCCACCACACTACCGTCATCAGGAGTGAATATTTTGAGCAGCATGTGACGCTGTGTAAATTGAGGTTTAGAAGGCTCAGCTGTTTAGGACATCTGGGACAGATAGACGATGATACGCTACTCAAATAAGCAGCTTCTGTTCTTGTCAAGCCGAGGGCAATAGCTCAGGGCCAAACCTGGCCGTAATTGTAAAG
>JAABUO010010173.1_pt1 | contig 10448 bp, 14 predicted proteins | sample 5559291 | NCBI WGS metagenome assembly JAABUO01 (sample SAMN10711878, study PRJNA513372) | rock metagenome | isolation source: Antarctica rocks | place: Antarctica: Victoria Land, Finger Mt sud
ACATCTGTTCTGCGGTGGCTGTCAGATAGTGTAGAAGCCAGGGGTCTAGGAGATGGCATCTCCTTGCTTATTGCCCTCAACATTGTCAGCAGTGAGTCATGCAAAGCACAATCATGACTAATGCCTGCTTACAGCACAGGAGCTTGTTTTTGTCATTCATATCCTGCAGATTTTTGTGGTCCAGACATGAATGCAAACCATGGTGCATACGTTACGCATTTATGTTTCATGAAGAGGGTTTGAATGCAAGGACTGTATGCAGTATCAGTGTCTCGTGTGGGGCACGGTGCCAATTGAGAAGCTGTATATGCAAGTCTGCCAGCAAAGCTGCTGAGGACTTGCTTGTATGGATACCCGCATTATCACCAGCAGCACATCTCTGACATTCACATAATTGAGTGACAGCAGCTGCTTTTGGAGTTACCAGCCCTCACCTGTTTATGCCCCACAGCACAGCCTCGACACTGGCACTGACTGGCTTGATTTGTTGTGCAGACTATGCAGTTGTACTGAACAAAGCAGCGCTGACTGTCGGCTTGGGAAATGTATCACCCACCACTGTCGGCGCACTGGTGGCAGCTTACATTGGCTTGGTTGTGCTGGCAGTGTTCATCAACAGCTTGAGCTTGCGCTTGCCCCTCATCTACTATAAGCAGAGAAGGTCCAAGGTGCATCTCTGTCAGGCTGTGTGTGCGGCAATGCCTGTTTGCCTGCCTGCATGCCTGGCTGCCAGCCTGTGAATGCACCTACCACTGATGTCATGCTAATAGCGCAGCTGCAGGAAGATGCAGCCGTTTATACTGTGCCTGATGTTGAGTTATTGTTATGATACTGATTGCAGGCACCGCAGGCGTCTGTTGAAAAAAGGGCAGCGGCAGCAGCAGCAGTAGGCTCTACAAAGCAGGTCAAGCGAGACAATGCCTACCTGCCAATTAGCCTGAACCCCAATGGCATGCAAGCCCTGCTGTTTGCCAGCTTCATTTACCAGCTGCCAGCTATTGTGGGCATGTTCAGCTTCAGAGGGCAGGTGGCGACTATGCACTTTCTTGCACAGGGCAAGTGGTACCCTGTCCTGTATGGCCTGGTGGTATTTGTCTTCGGCATGATCCAAATTGGCGAAAACACACCGAGCCAAATGACGAAGTATCTGAATGCGGTGAGTATCTATTCTTGCTAAATTTCATGACCATCAATATTGGGAAGTTGATGATCACTTGCTGCAATGTGCCATTCACATGATGCTTAGCTTAAACCTCCAAGAGTTTCCCTGTCTGCTGTTGCAGTCACCGGCGCTCCTGAATAGCCATTGATGCAGTGGGCCTGCTGCACTCAACTAGGCACAAACCTTGCGCATGTACCACTGAGTGACCTGAATGTCCAACAGATGCGTGAGACTGGACATGAATGCACAGGTTGCCTGCAAGCTTGCATGCAGGTCTGCCCATTGACGACACACCTCAGGTGCATAAGCTCAAGCCCAGCCAGCTGTATCGCCATGCAGCAGGCTCAACCCTGCACAGTTGTGTTGTTTCTGCTGCTGGCTGTACATGCAACGTCGCTTGGTGCTGATACAAGCTGGAGTATTGAGAAGAGTGACGATGCTGCCTCCAGATAGAGGCCGGTGTGGAAAATGTCAGCCCTGGTCCAGCAACACAGCGCTTCCTCACACAGACAATGCGAGTAACCAGGTTCTGGGGGGCACTGCTTGTGGCCATCTTGGCTACTGCTGCTCAGTTCTTTGATGTGTTGTGTGACAAGACCATGGGAACCTCTCTGGGCTCCGTTAGTCTGCTGCTGATTGTTGGTCTCATCAACTCCTGCATCAGACAGGTATGCCTCATGCAATCAAAATGCTCTGAGGTCTGTGACTGCTGAGGCCTCGAACTTGCCTGCAGAAGCATGCGATTTACATGTTTGGAGTGTCTGGGCATCACAGCTATTGTCTGCTTGGACTGCAACAGTCTAACAAGGCATTCATGTCTGTGGCACGGTTTTAAAAAGTCACGTGATCAGCTGACTGCAGGTTCCTGATCTTCATCCTGGTTTGAGGTTGGTGATGTGTGCTTTGTGCAGGTGCAGTCGCTCTTACAGTTGCCGCAGCTTGAAAGGGCATTGCAGCGTGAGCGCAGCGTGCTCCAGCGCATTTCGTCCATACATTAGTTTCGCATTCAAGCCAGCCTGACGACTTGAATATACTGCCAGCCATTGCATATGCAGCTTGCTCCTGCATGACTCTCCAGACACAGCCGCAGCAAATGGAGTCCACTGACAGACAAAGAAATCAGTCCTGTACCTCGTGCACACATGGCTGCATATACATGAGTATCAATAACTTGTTACAACTTAGCCACCTGTGTATTGCCCTCTTCATTTTCAGACACCCAAAACCATGTAATATTACACTAGTGCCAACACAATGAATGTTGCCACGATCATTTGCCCTGATAGAATACATGAAACTTGTTACACCGTAGCTCGAGCAAAACCATGAGCACTAATTGCTGGCTTGGCCCTGAAGACGGCTTCCAAAAACGTGGCCTAGAATGAGCGTGAGCAGTGCTGTAATTAACAACTGAACTGAACTGCTGCTCATGTGAAGCAGTACAAATTTCTGCCCAATGACATGGCTCAACAACAGCCAAACAATATGTGCATTGAGTGCTGCAACACTGGCCTACTGCTGGGGGCGCCTAACATTTACATACTCTGCATCAGCCATGCTGTTCTGCAGGGGCTCAGGAAGGGCCGACGTCACATGCGGGACCTGAGTTGGATGTGGCACATTTCTGCGGGGCCACTGATCCCGTTGCAGACTGAGGCTATCTGCATCTGTCAGACTGCTGCGAAGGGGCTCAGGATAGTCAGGTGTGGACACAGCTCTGCCGCCTGCAGTGAGCAGGTGATTTGATGGTAGATTTGGTGCAGTGTATTTACACCTGTTTGTTTTTAGAGTGCACAATGTATAAAAGGTGACAACACAAAAGCACTGCATGCGCGCCTAGGCAAAAAGCAACAATCATCATAACCATCTTTAATGTTGATAAGCCAGGTTGCCACGGCAGAGGGTAAGGGCAGGCAAGTCATGTGCAACAGACTGGTAAACTCAAACTCAACATGCTTAATGGCCTTGCGCACACCTTCGGGAATGTGCACACTGTCTGGAAATGCATGTCTGGCGGTGCCACCAAGCTGAGCTTGTTTGCCGACGTCAGACACAGCAGAAGTAGGGGTGTAGTTCAGAAACATGTCTGGATCTGACATAGAAGACCGGACATTGCGCTGCGTCTGAGACCCCTACGCAACAATCAGCAAGTTGTTGCTACCTCTGTTGCAGGCTTGTTTCTGCACAGATTTTGCCTCCTGGCGTTTCTGCCTGGTGCAAGGTCCACAAGAGAAATTAACTGCGGCAACTATTGGCTTGATGTACTGTTGTCTAGGCGCACCTGGGAGATGGAGGCCGGACGTCCGTGCTTACTGAGAGATGGAAAATAGTTGACGCCCTTGCCGAAAGAGATCGTATGTGCTCCGCGGACACTGCAGCGAAGATCCATCTGGATTAAGCAAGAGAGCGCATTGCCATGCGCGTTGCATCTTGAAGTTTGCGTAGAAGTTGCTTGAACGCAGTCGTTGATGCTTGGCCGCGTACCTGTGGTCGAGTAGCCTGGGCAGCTGGTGAAGAAGTTTTCTGGACATGGTTGTCTGTAAGACGCTCAGGAAGAACTCTTGCTGTGTCACACAAGCCACAAGTGGCAAAATAGATCAGGCACTGTGGTAATCGGTTGTCCTGTGATGTCGGAACCAGTTGTCATCCGACCTGGCAGGTACGGTAGTATCAGGATGACATGGCATGGCAGGTTTGGATTCCTGCAAAACGAACGAACGATGACAAGTGAAACGCCAGCGTGCAAAGGCAACGAGAATTTTGCATGATTTTGTGTGGCGTTGCACGCTGTCTGCTTCTCCAACGCGTGCCAATGCAACATGCAACATTGTGACCGGAATGAGCGCAAATGAGTCACAGGAAGGATCAGGGTGGGTTCCTTATTGAGCAGTGTCTCCGCGTGTACTGTTAATCTCAGCGACTTCGCCGATACAGACCGCCATTGCTGCAGGGACCAATCTGCAGTTTTGATAGACGTTTTCTCTGGAAAACATAAAGCTGTGCTGCCAAGGACTTTGCTCAACAAACGGAAGCTTATATGGCACCCACAATATGGTTGGATGTAAGTCATAAGCCTTGTTGGCCTACGCGTGTTGAGCATGGTGATACTTTACGGTTTGATTGACGTTACCGTGCAGATTTGACGTTTGGGTAGACTCAGCATATGATCACGCGTTGTCTGGACCCCATGGCAGGTGAGTTATTGGACTGCTCAAGACTCCCACTGAATTCAACTGTTGACAGCTTCTTGTGGGACATGCAGGTTTGCTGTGCCACACCTGCTTCGCAACATGAGGATCCTTGCAAAAGAGGTCGTTGCAAACGCGCTGAGACAACGCTAGTCAGACACAAGAAAGGTTGGCTGCAATGTACTCAAGGCAATGCAACAAGATGTCAACCTCTGTGATGTGAAGGTGCAATATGCAAGGCATTGGCTGTGTGCAGCTAAAGCAAGGGCAAGAGCTGTCAATGGCACTTCTGCCTGCATCTGGCCTTGTGCAGACTGGGAAGGGGCAACAAACCTAAACTGGCAGTATCTTAGCTACAAATGCGAGAACAGCTTCCCAAACCTGCACTAGCAAGCAACCTTGATAAAGTGAAGGGGAACAATGTAAGTGGACCGCAATGGACAAAACATGCGTCTTGAACCTACACTGGCATTTGTGGATTGTCACACAATGAGCATCATCCCTTGCAAAGCATAGACGCATTCAGCCAGCAGCATAGCTTGGGCCTGCAGCCGCAATGTGTCTGTTTGGCACACACAGAGTATTTTGGGCAAGGCTTGCACATGTTCTTTGGCCAGCACGTGCCTGTGCCAATTTGTGGTGTATTAATGTGTGTGATGTTGCCACATTCAAGCAAATATGATGCTCCTGGGCAAGTGAAGGCTGCCACCCCTATTTAACGTGTATATTGGTGTGAAGTATTGGCCTCTGAGATTGCCATTTGGTAACAGGTGCCTACAGGTAGCTACAAGCGGTGCTTTGAATGCTGCTCCAGACAAATTCAGTGCGATGCAATTGCAAATTGTACAGCTCGTATGTGAGCTGAAGTGACTCTGGAAACAGCCTCGTGGTGCCAAACAACAATGCATGCAATATGACCCTTCATCCAATGATAGGCAACCACAAAATATTGGCTTGAAGCAACAAATTGTCTTCAGTGAGAGCGTTGATAGCGTTGGTCAGGCTCAAACAGCGTTTTACATACAGCAGTATCTATAGGCACTTGCAAGAACCAAACCACAAATATAACAGGCTGCAAAGGTTGACTAATCAGCTCAGCTGTACATTCATCTCGACCTGCAAATCAGCAATGACCATGCGCACAACCTGCATGTCTGCAAGGCTGTTATGTGTCAGGTAGGCACGGAATAGGCGCCTCAGCTGTCGCTCCTCATAGAGCTGCTTGTCAATGATCTCACTCAGCACGGCAATCTTGAATGCTGTATAGCTGCTGCGCAACCGTTGGCTGTGATAGCTGCCCTGAGGTTGCTTGCAGATTGAAGTTGGCTGCAGGTGGCGATATGGTGTCACTGCAGCCGCAACATATACTTGAGGCGTGAGACATAGCAACAAGCGGTGCCTATGAGTCAGCGCTGACAGCATAAAATGTAACTGCAGCCAGTATGCATATACGGGTATGAAGCAACAGTGAAATGTAGCAATTCATGTTGATGCTCCTGGACAATGGTACGACAGCATCTGACATTGCTACTGCAAGCTCAAGGCATTGATCAGAAGATGACTGTGGAGCAAATGACCATGAATGGACACCCCATTGACATGTATGAGAGAAACATAAAAGTTTTTTTATGACTTGTAGGAGCATTACATGGACCCTCGCAGGGCAGGGGTGTGGTGGGATCCATCAATGTTGCAACAGATGATCTCGTAGGCTCAGCTGAGCAGAGTGAGCACCGCTGCTGCTGCCTGCAGCACATTCAGAGGACGTGCCTGATGACAATGCACCTGCTGCAATGCACTCCTGATTGCATGCACAAGCCTGCCCTTTGGCTGATACTATGTGGCATATGTGGGACAGATGGGTACCCAGTACAAGAGGTCCCTTGATGAAGCCAAAGCAACAGCAATGCAACCACTGCGTGCAATGCTTGCAGCTCAATGGCAGCGAGACACTTATGGAACAGCATGCAAATCTGTGGCTCAAGCACGGTCCGTCAAAAAGTACGACTTGCCTGTACAACAAGCTAAATTTCAGGACAGGATACAGAGGATCATGGCAGCAGCAAAGTAGGCACCTGGGTATCCAAGATGTCAGGCTGAAGGCTAAAGAGTCCCGGTTGGAGGGCTTGTGTTTGTAGGGCTCAGACTCAGCCTTGACCTCAGCCTTGAATTGGCGTCTGCCTGTTTCATCCATGCGCCTATGCATGTGGAAGATGTTCCTGATGTGATTGAGAGTGGTTGCATCTGTCGCAGCCAGCTTCAGAGCTCTGCGTCATACAAAGCACCATAATGTGACAACTGAAGGTGTTTGTCCAGGAGATTCCATCTGGTTTTTTGTGAGCAATCATGGCTCCTACCTGTTGCTACTCAGTCTGTCAGCTGCAGCTACAGCATATGATGGGAGGGCATTATGATTTGGGCGTCTTTGCCGCTTGCCTGCCTGCAAGACACTCAACGCGGAATGGTTGCCGGAGCTGATACCAGTGCAAGCATATGAGACGGGTTATGGCACGCAACAGTGTGCAGCAAGAAAGTGTGCCCTGCCAGAAGCAGTGTTGCAAATTCTTCGGACTTAGTGCTTCTGCAAGGCATGACATGGCCACCTTAGCAGAGTGAGCCCTCTTGCGGAGCAACGACTCCCTGTCAGTGCTCAGAGCATCATAGAACAAGCTCTCAACCTGGCAGTAGCAGTGTTGCTTTCAGGTACCAGGCAAAACAGATGTGGCAGGCTACAGGTCTGCAAATATTGGCACCTGAGGCTTTGCGGTCAAAAGCTTGCGACGCATGTTGGTGTAATCCGCATGTATCTCTTGAACACCACCCAGACATCTCTCATCGGGAATGAATCTTCGACTCATAGTCCGATTACGCTTTTTCAAGAAAAGTTTCTCGGCGCGCCTTTTGAAAGCTAAATAAGGTTGACTAGCAGGAGAAAGTGTGACATGTAGAAACGGGCTGCCGTTGTTTGCACCTGCAGCGGCTCCCGAACCAGAGAGAGAGAGAGAGGGAATATTACAATCAATTTACATTTCCTGTCTTTACGACTCATCAGGGGGGGCCAACTGACAATAATCGGGAAATCCACAAACACTAAATGTTCAAGGCGTTCGACAATAAAGTATCAAAAAAATTGTAGTAATGATGTAGTATCGACGGAGGGCGCTAGTGCTGCATGCGACGCCTACACTCAACACTAATCTAGATCTATAGAGGTAGCTAGCTCGCCAAAGTTTAGAAGTCAAGCTAAAAGTGGACTGGCCAACACAGACTGTCTTTGTGCAAAATGAGTCTTGAGGTAACTGCCTAACACATTGAGTTGGTCTGTAGCCAGAAAAGCTGCTATTGAAGATGAAGTCTTGTGAAAAAGGTGGCTGTCACAGGCGGCCTGTACTGTTGCTGTATGCAACTGTAAGCAGGACATTCAAACAGAAAAAGGTGCTCGTCTTCAACTGAGCCAGACATGCACACAAGACAGACCCTGTCCTCCCTGCCGCACTGTTCACTACCCTTGCCAAAGCGGCCTGTGTCAACATGATCATGTTGTTCCTTCAAGAAGGCCATGGCAACCACATCTGAACCTACTCAGAAGTCTCCTGTGTAAATAGTCAGAATACTGGTAAACTGAGTGCACTACGTGGTGATAAACGAAGATTGGGCAAGGCTATTTTCTTAATGATTCCTAACTTGGGAAATTCCCCAAATGTTTCCGCACGTTCGGATTATCCTGCATGGACGAGACACGCGGGACAATGGGAGTCCCACGGGAGTCCTGAAAGCACGTTAGAGGAAAGTGTTGGAGCTATAGGACGGGTGTGAGATGTTCATGAGTTGTGATGGAAAGTTCAAGGAGTGTTAGGGGAGCACGGAGGCTCCAGAGCCAGGAATGGTGTTGCTGGGAAGACACTTGGAACGTTCCAGGAATGTTAGGAGGGAGAAGTCCCAGGCCAGTCTCAACACATTCTCATGTTGTCCGCGATGGGCAGCTTAGAGTTGGTCTTGCATTTTGCAGTAGTTGCAGCAGAGCTGAGGTGAAAGACACATTGTTCACCTGGTTTGAGCTTGCTTTATCCAGTCTGGCTGCATAAATATCAGCTTGGCCAAAGGTTTTCAGTGTAAGGCACAAATGCAATACAACCGTGCTCAACAGTCCGCTTCTGTGCAGAGTCTATGTGACAAGAGGTCCAGCATACACATTGCGCAATAATTGCTGTACTCCACTTGCAGTGGCCGAAATGGGCACCTCTGAGGTCAGGAGAAACCAGACTGGAGTGTGAGGCTGTCCCAGCAAATGACAGCAGGACTGCAGCATCAGGAAACAGCTGGGGGATACAGGGGACCAAATTTGTTGGGTGGAATGTGCACTCATATCTTGGCCACGGCCTTACCACCCGACCCACGACGCTTGACCTTGGACCGTGGATCGAATGGCTATGAGGAGCATACCTATCCTGCGAACCAGCGGCTCGGCTTTCAAATGGTGCTGTATGGGTTCTCATCTGCGACTTAACTTTGTACCATATGTATAGGCTGCAATTTTGTCAGTGATAGCTCACATGTACATGCCAGACCAAAAGCGTTGCGCGCACTGTATCAAGTCGTGTGTTACAGTTGTTCCATCCGAGTCAAATCATGAAAGCCGAAGTCAAATCAAGAAAGCCAAACATCCTGTGTACTCCATCTACATTGCTTACTCACTTGAGCTGCGGTGTATTGCGTTGCCGATCGACAGCAGCCAAACCGCTAGGGTGAAGAAAGCATGGCAGGCTATCGGATCCGGTCGGTCAAGCTTTGCTAGCTGGTGCGTCCGCATCCTGCTTATGCGTCGTTTGCGTGTCTATTGCTTGAGCAGCCTGGTCAATATCTGCATGCTAAGATTGTACGCAGTGTACATGTTACACAAAGTGAGCAGCCTTTGTATGCCACCTTATGCTTGTCATGAGTTGGCAGGTGTGGCAGCGTATGACTACTGAGCCTACCTTATATTTCTTGATGGTTTATGAATGTATCTCAGATTACTGGTGGAGTATACAGAGTGTGTGCCTGTTCAAAAGGCCACTGCAGACAGACATTCACTACAACCGTTGTTGGTGTGGTCGACTCTTGGTACTATAATCTTTCAAATGCCTTGTTGTGGTGCCACCTCATGACATACAGAAATCTGATGATGTCACATGTAGGAAGCAAATGCAAACCCTTGCTTGATGTTTCAGGTTCGTGGGGCCCACCTTCCATTGGACACGACACAGGACACAGGCTTTGTAAACAGTCCTGTACAGTTGCAAGCTGCTATGATCTGTTTCAAAAAGAAAGTCCTCATCCCGACGCGCTTTTTCTCACTTAAAAAAGATAGAAATATCTAACTCATCATAAAGCATCTGTTATTCACGTGTGTCAGTAAACCGGCGCACATCAAATCTCCAGTTAACTTGAACGTCGCCTGAAAGTGCTTCGAGCCTATGAGGAGGGCTGCTCTCCTGAAACCCATCAATCCATGCTAGTTACACGTGTTACAGGTGTTACAGGTTTATGCCAGCCCATCTAGGCTGATCACGTGGGCTCAAACAATAGTCACCTCTTGCTGATTACTGCGGTTTACAAGTCTGGTGACAAATTTGATATGGGCAATTGCAGAGGCATCACAGTGGGTTCTGTGGTTGCTAAGCTGTTTGCAATGATACTAGAGCAGAGACTTGCATCTTGAGCTGAGGAGCATGCTGTCAAAGCCAAGGGGCAGGCAGGCTTCAGGAAAGACTTCCGCACGACCGACAACATATTCACTCTGAGGTCACTGATTGATAAACAGAAACAGTCTAGACAGAAAGGGCAAGCTGTACTGCTGCTTTGTGGACTTCAGGAAAGCGTTCGATACTGTACCTCGTGCTGTGCTGTGGCAGGTGCTGGAGGAACTTGGTGTTCATGGCAGAATCCTGGACATCAAGTCTCTGTATGCACACGACAGCGCAGCAGTGCAGTCATCACAAGGCATTTCTGCCATCTTCAGATGTCTCATGGGGGTGAAGCAAGGGTGTCCGCTGAGTCCAACTCTGTTTGGTTTGTATGTTGATGGGCTGGAGAAACATTTGCTTGAAACTGCTGAC
>JAABUO010010174.1_pt1 | contig 10447 bp, 12 predicted proteins | sample 5559291 | NCBI WGS metagenome assembly JAABUO01 (sample SAMN10711878, study PRJNA513372) | rock metagenome | isolation source: Antarctica rocks | place: Antarctica: Victoria Land, Finger Mt sud
CTGTCGCTCAGATCCAGCAGCAAAATGCTGCACTCAAGGCAGAGCTGACTCAGCTGTCTCAGCGTGAGGCAGCTGAGGAGGCTGATGTGGCTGGTTTGCAGACTCAGAACCGAGAGCTCATTGCTGAGGTTGAGAAGCTCAGGGCAAACATGGGCGAAGTGAGCTTGCAGTCCTGTGCCTGTTCATGCTCAGCACTCTACACACTCATTTACATCAACTCCCTGTCAACCATCAGCATACAACATGCACTCCTTGCCAAGTGCATAACACATGTTGGAAAGATTCCATTCCACTGGAACAGTTGCAAGTGATCAGACCTGTGCGCAGCATGCATGCTAGTGACTGTGGCCACAATTGCATCGCTTTTTTGTTGCTCAATTGGTGCTGGTTCTGCACTGGTGTGCTATGTTGCTGTGGTGTACAGGCTCGGCACAAGCTTGCAGACAGCAAGGTGGCAGCTGGCACAGCCGAGAAGCAGCGCAAGCAGCTCGAGACTCAGCTTCAGCAGGCTGAGGCTGATAGAGCAAATGTCAAGGCACAGCTCTCAGACAGCCAACACTCACACGAGGAGGAGCTGCAAAGCCTGCGGCACACCATGCAGCTCATCTCTGATGAGATGAGGAACGCTCAGGCTGAGTATGAATCAAAGCTGAAAGCAGCTGCCGCAGAGCTGATCACGGTACGAGCAGACTCTGAGGAGAAATCCGAGCAGCTAGCGCGCCAGCTTGGGCAGTCTGACTTTGCTGTGCGTCAATTGAGGGCAGAGCTGGAGACAGCTTCCTCTGTGCAGTCCCAGACTCAGCAGGACAGTCAGCAGCAGGACCCTCAGCAGCTTGAAACTCAGATCTCAAGCTTGACTAAAGAACTGGCTGCGCTCAAGACACAGCATGACTCAGCTTTATCAGAGCGTGACTCAGAACAGACAGAGCATGCCAGCAAGCTTGAGCAAGCGCAGGGCAACAACACTCAGCTACAGCAAGATGTCGTGTCTTTGCAAGATCAGTTGCATGCAGCCAAGCAGCAGTATGAGCAAGCAGAGGGCAAGGCTGACAGACTCAAGGCTGCGCTACAGAAGAAGTCAACAGCTGCTGAAGAGATGCAGACCCAGTTTGAGACGAAAGTGTCTAAGCTGCAGCAGCAACTACAGGCGCAGTCAGCTCAGGTGGACTCTGCGGCTGACAAAACTGCTGTTGAAGCACAGATTCGAGATACGACAGCCAAAAGTGACAGGTTTCAGGCAGCAGGTTTGCTTCTGACATCGCTTGCAGAGATGCCACGACTGTGGTCCTCAGCTTGGATGATCTGCCTGCCACATGTCACTGATCCAGTTTGCTTATTTGAGTCATTCCGGGGCTTTGCTGCCGGTGCTTGCGAGAGAGACAATGCTGCTGATGCAGGACAACCTTGATTGATGCTCTGTGAACCTTATGCCACGTATATGAAGCACAGTAGCAAGTGTAGCTGTACATGCCATCTTCATGTCTCCAATGCAGATCAGTCAAGCAGCAATCTGCATGCATTGTGCTTGGAATGCATACCCTCAGACGCTGGTGCAGATATGACAATGCAGGTTGCAAGGCACCAAACCCACTTCTATCAGTTGTCTGTGTGAAGTTCTGCATTTCTTACCACATGAAACAGTCACGTGTTGGACAGCAAGCCCACTTACTTTGCACTCCCTTTCTATTGCCTGATGTGCAAGCCTCCACCTTGCAGGTTCAGCAAGCAAAGGACACTCTGGCTGAGGAGAGGCACAGCCACCAAGACAGTCAGCAAGCACTGGAGAGCTCGCAGCAGCTGCTGGCAGCCGCATCTGCTGAGCAGCAGCAGCTGAGGGCTCAGGTTGCAGACCTACAGCTGCAGCTCCAGGGATCAACTGCAGAGCAAAGTGATCTCCAGGTTGCCATCAGTGCAGCAGATACAAAGCTGAGCGCTAGTGAAGCTGACCTGGCCAGCACACACTCACAGGTGGGTTTTTTGCACTTCTGTGTACTTCGACATACCACTCACAGCCCATTGCAACCCTACTCCAGACAGGGTCAAAGGGTTTACAAATTTCAAGCACTACACTTCGTTGCTGTGACTGCATCACATTTGTGCTGGCAAAAGATTTGCATGGCCCATGTGCAGATCTGTGCTTCATAGCAATTGCTGCTGATTCTGCCATGCTGCCATGTGAGATACATACACACTGCGTCTGCCTGTGCACATTCAAGGGTGTTGTACCTATGCAGACGCATGACATCAACTTGATGCACATGTTTGATAAACGCCAAGAACAGGCACTTGTCCGGCATGCTTTGAGCAAGCAGGCCCTGTCAGTGCTGCCTGCCATGTAGTGTTCTGGTCAGCATGATCATATGCTGGTGGGCATGTCGCCAAGGCATTGCTTGCGCAGTCTGCAGCAGCACCAGCAGCTTAGTTGCTTCTTGGCTTGACAGGTGAGCAGCCTGCAGCAGCAGGTAGAGGACTTGCACCAGGCTGCAGAGTCCAGTCAGGCTGCGCACAAGCAGGTGGTGGATCAGCTCAAGCAAGCTCTGAGTGACAAAGATCTGCTGGAGCAGCAGCTGCAAGCGGTGATGTTGCAGGGACCAGCAGGTAGCTCGTGGGCCACAGCATTTACAGTCCATCTTTGGATTGACTGCGTCGCAAATCTGTGTTTGAGAGACCCATGTTCATATTGTTAATGCTGCACTGCAGTAGCACTGCTTGTTTGTGTTTGCAGCATGCTTGCTGCCGTTTTGAGGACGTGTTTCTAGGCATATGCATAAGTTGTGCTTGCAGTCTGAAGGTGCATTTAGTCATTTGTAGCATGGGGGCTGCAGGCCCAACATGCAGGTCACACAATGCATACTCACTCAGGTCACTGTGAAGAATCATGAAGTGTCAAGCAGCAGACTGATTTGCTCTGTCACAGAGTTGCTAGTGCTGTGCATGACAAAACGAGGCCGTGGTGATCATATGGCTGTTTCGTTTTGGCTGTTTTGTCTTGCCTGTGTGACTCTGATCAGCACGACTTTTACTCTGCTGTCCATTCTGGTGCAGACGCAAACAGCTCTGCCAAGGAGCCTGCTGATTCAGACAGATCTAAGCAGCAAGGCGAAGGAATGCCTCTGCTGTCCAGTCAGACTGCAGCTGGTGAGGCACCCCACAGACCTGCAAAGAGCCTCAGCCCTGCTGCAGATGACGGTACATCATATCAGTCAAGTGAATGTTGTCACTGTCGATGCTGGCTTGGTCAGCCTTGAGTAGTGTGAACATGAACACGCCTATATCTAGCTTGCCTGCTTGACATTTGTTTTTGCAAGCAAAGTGTGTATTGATGTCCGTGAAAGCATGCCAACAGTGTTTGTAGCGCCTGGCATGCCTGTGGGCTGACAGTATAGCTGAATATCAAACAGTCCCATTACAACGCCCACTAGCACACACAGTCCCTGTCTGTTTCTTCTGTTGTGGTGCTTGTCTTGCCCTGCAATGAGGATCCAGATCCTTTCGTTGACACTGCCGGCTTTGTGTTGACATGCTATGCACAACAATAAGCTCAAGCCTTTCGTCATGCCTGCCAGTTTCTTCGACCATGGCATGCTTTGATTGCTGTTCTATACAGCATTTGGTCTGTGGCAAGACTGCACTGGACGTTGGTAATGCAGGCAGTGATATGCTGGAATTGATTGAGGATCAAGGCCCGGATCATCCACCTGCAGAGGACAGCTCAGCAAGCAAAGAAGCCTCTGACAGCCAAGCAGCAAAAGCCCTGGACGGCAGAAAGGCACTCAAACGCCAGCTGGAGCAAGCTCTCAAAGGCAGAACAGAGCTTGAGAGCCAATTGGCAGAAGCTTTGATGGGCCAGCAGGGCCTAAAGACCCAGCTAGCAGACGCCAAGCTGGCCGAGGAGCAAGCTGAGAAGCAAGTCAGGGACAGTTCAGTTGGGAAGGGCAAGCTTGAGCAGCAGTTGGAGGAATCTCAGACTCAGCAAGCTGATCTCAAAAAGCAGCTCAAGGATGTAACAGCAAGTAGGGGCAGCCTGCAGCAGCAGCTCGAGAGCGCCCAAGCAGAGCAGAACCAGGTTCTTCAGCAGCTCAAGGACAGTCTAGCAAGCCAGAGCGAGCTGGATCAGCGCTTGCAAGAAGCTGAGACTGCTAAGGCTGATGCTCTGCAGCAGCTGGGTGTCAGCCTAGCCAGCAACAGCCAGCTTCAGCAGAATCTGCAGGCACAGGCAGACCAGACTGATGTTGAGCAGCAGCTGAAGGATGCCCAAGCAGGCAAGGACAGCCTCCAACAGCAGCTGAAGGATTCCAAAGCAAGCAAGGACAGTCTCGAACAGCAGCTGAAGGATGCGCTGAGGGAGCACAGAAAGACTGAGCAAAGCCTTGAAGAGGCTACAGCTAAGGAGGAGAAACTCATGCAGCAGCTGGGGCATGCTCAAACTCATCAAGCTGAAGCTGAGCAGCAGCTGAAGCAGGCGTCTAGCGCACGTGAAGACACTAATCAGCAGCTTGCTGCACTCCAAGGGCAAGAATCAGCCTGGCTTGAGGAGCGGCAGTCTCTTCTGACAGAGCATGAACAGATCAAGCAGCAGCTCATCGAGTTACAAAGCCAACTTGACTCTGAGCAGGAAAAGACGCAGTCGCTCATGGTAGACCATGATAAGCTGAAGCAGCAAGTCAGTGACTCACAGGGTCAAAGAGACAAGTGGCAAGAGGAGAGGCAATCCCTGTTGGCAGCCCAGGATGATGTGAAGCAGCAGCTGACGGCTCTTCAAGGGCAAGAAGCAAGTTGGCAGGAGGAGCGGCAGTCGCTGAGAGAGCGGTGTGAGCGTCTGCAGAAAACCAACCAGCAGCGCCGTACACAACTGCAAGAGGCGCAACAAGCTGCTGCTGAAGCAGACAAGGCAAGTCTCAGCTCTGCATAGCACTGAATCAAGTTTCAGGCACTCAGTATGACAAATAAGTTGCAGCCATCAGCAAATAAGTTGCAGCTGTCTGTGCATACAAGACATCTGGCTGCAATCTAAGGCATCTGTGTGTGCTCAGCATAGTATAGGATGAATGAGCATGGTATGTGCATAGGTAACATCCTGTACTGCAACTTCTATGCAAGATGATATCATGCCTGGAAAGTGTCCAAACATTGACGTTGGGGCAATGACTACTCATCAATGTTTCACACCAAAATGCTGAAAGTTGAGTATGCAAAAGACTTGACAACTTTGCAATATAATACATCAATGTGCTGAACTTTGAGTGCGCACTGCAGATCAAGGCTCAGCTAGCCGCTGTAGAGAGTGATGCCTCTTCCCTGAGGACTGCAGCAACAAGGGCTGAGGACTTGTCAGCTGAATGCGACAAGCTGCGGCAAGCCTTAGAGCAAGCAGAGGAGGGCAGGAAGGCACAGGTCCAGGAGGGCCGCAGGGAACAGGCCTTGCTGGAGAGGCAGTTGCAGGCTGCTGGTAGGGACAGGGATCAGCTGGCAGAGCAGGTGATGCCCTACATCGCCCTGATCTACTTGCTACTCGGAGACAACATGCCAGCGCCCCTTGCAGATGTGATTGTTTTGATGCAGCCCTGTGTGGTATCATACGACATGACCTCAGTCATGCGATACACCTTACTTGCTGGCTGTCAGCTACTAGTTCTGCATGTGTCGCTGAAGCAGTTCTTTGAAGGCTGCTGCTCCTGCTGTATTGCTTGTGAAAGACTGGGCAGTGACGACAGCTACATTGCAGCGTCAGGGGCAGTGATGCAACCCAGTATGCTTGCAGACAATGCAGATCTGCCTATGTAGAATCTGCCTGGCGTGCTGGTGGGAGCTGGATCCTGCAACAGTACTCTCTTGACATGCACAATACTGCTGCTGTGCCATTCATCTGGAGGATGCTATAAATGCCTGAAGCACCTTGCGCTGCAGCTGACGCCATGGACTTTGATGTCAGGCTGCCGACATCAGCCATGTGAATGTCATGTAGCAGCAGCCAGTGAAGTCCTGCATGCACAATCGAATGACCTGCTCTGTCAGATTCTGACATGTTTGCCAGCTTCTGGTCTTGGGTATCCCTGCGCAGCACCCGTTGAAACCCTGCATGCACAGCTGCATGAACTGTGCAGCCAGTTGAACCAAACCAAGACTACTGCTGCTGTACACATCACTGCAGCTTCCTGCTGTCCAGCTGCATGGCTGATGGCACTTGTTGTTCTTTAGGTGGCCATGCTGAGTCCTGTGGCAGCCACCAATGAAGCCCTTCACGCACAGCTGAATGACCTGAGGAAGGACTTATCCCAAGCCCAAGCCACTGCAGCCCTACTGGGCCCAGAGACAGCCCGAGCAGATGAGGCACAAGCCAGCTGGCGGCGGCTGGAGTCTGCAGCAGCCAGCAGCGCCAACCAGCTGTCCAAGCTGGAGGACAAGTTGCGCAACACAGAGCAGAAGCTTCAAGAGGCTCAAGGTATGTGACTTCAGTGGCTGTGGCTTGTGTCTATGTTATCATGCTTGTGGGCAGACGCGTGGTGATGGACTCAGTGAAGCTTTTCCTGCTGCCTAACCTTGTTCAGGGTTCACAACTCAAGCATTGGGACATGTGCACTAGTCTGCATGTTGTTTCCAAGTTGCTGTGCGACCAGGCAGTAGCCAAGCTCCTTGGAAACTCTGTCAATACGCAGAAGATCATGCTCAGGAGCTGGTGCTGTTTGCAGACTGCCATGCGACAACTAGGATGCTGACAAAGACAGTTCTCTACTCTTCAAGCAAAATGCAACCCTGTACTCCGCTTCCCTGCTCTCACTGGAATCATACCCACAAAAGTGTAGCCCAAGTCGGCCCTACCCTGTGTTGATGCAGATATGGTCTCTGACACCAAACAAGCTCATGCAGAGCTGGCACGCAGCTATCAGGATGAAATGGAGGGCTTAGCCAGCAAAGCCCCCTCGGCATGGCCCTCCCATGTGCGCCAGCTGGTGGAATCTAGAGAACGAGCAGCAGCCAGCTCAGCTGAGGCAGCTGCTCACGCTGAAGCTGAGGCAGCTGAGGCTGAGTTTGAAGCCGAGGCTGAAACGCTACGAGATGCTGCTGCAGAGAGTAGGAGGAAGCAGCAACATGCACAGGCACAGTTGTAAGTGCCCCTGACCATTTGTGTGTTCTTCTTGGCAGGTCGTCTTGTGTGCTTGACCTGCCATAAGTCAACGCAGTTTTGTGCTGTAGACTAATAGCAACCAGTCATCAATTTCCCAACAGCTGATGAGCGTTGCACAACCATATTATAAGTGTTCTATGTCGAGGTGCCCTGCAACTGCTCTGCACTTGTCTTGTTACTGTCTGCTGCAAGCTTCATGCAACAGCTGACTAGCTGATCTAGCTGTTGATCAGCCCAGCTGGAATTCACATGGGCTCTCAACCCATCTGGAAGCTGATGGTTTCAACTGTGACTACAACATGTATGGAGTAGTAACATGAAGACTGTCCTTGAATGAATATCGATTGGTACTTGTGCTTCAAGTTTGTTTGTAGAGCCTAGTTTGTGCAACAATCGGTCATGCAGCAAATATTTGATGCAGGGCTGCTGCTCAATCCCGGGTGACTGCCATTGGTGTGGAGCTGGAGCAGCGAGAATCTAGCCTGCGCCACCAGCTGCAGTCTCAACAAGCAGCTTCTGCTAAGGAGGCAGCTCAGCTCACGGCTGAGGTGGCTCGCCTGACTCACGAGCTGGACCTCACCAATGCCCAGGTCAACCTTCTTTGCCACTTTCTTTGATGCCAAGCTAATGATCAACTGTCGAGACTGAACATATGTGCTGTTCATGACATGTTGCGGTTGTGACGCGCCTACTGTGCAAGCTTTGCTTCTTACTCAAGCTAATGTTCTCATTACCTTGCTCAGTGTGCTGTCTGACATCACGGAAGATCTGATCATCGGTGCAATGCATTTCAGCGCACCATGGGTTGCAGCATGACCCAGGCTGGCTGAAGTGTCACAAACATAGCAGGAAATGCTCCAAAACATGGCAGAATTGCAGCAAACATGGCAGAAATACAACAAACATGACAGAAACGCAGCAAACATGGCATGAACCAAAGAAGAGGGGTGGTGGCAGTATTGCTTACCCACGTTTGCATGGCGTGCAGGGCAGAAGTGAGTCAAGTGAGTGGCAGGACAAATGGCAGCAGGCTGTGAAGGAGCTGGCTGATGTGAAGGAGCGCGCCTGGTCCCTTCTAGAGGAGAAGGATCTTCAATTGCAGTCCCTCAAGGTTACTTCCTTGCCACTGCCGCATGTGGGTCATGAAGCGTTGTTTGCAGGATTGTCACCGGCATGCACTCATTCGTTGGGCTCTTCTGATGCAATGTCCAGCATGAGGCCTCTGTCCTTGCATGCTGACCTGGGCATACTTCCTTCAATCTCAAGGAACCACAGTGGCAAATGTGGGGCCAGATGATAATTACCTGAACTTCAGACGAACGTTCAGTATACCATTTGACTGGATTGCAGTGAACACAAGCCTTTGGCAATGCACGTCCATACAAGCAAGTGCCACTAAATGTCACAAATGGCTCTTGTGCCTTGACAGAAGCCAATCAAAACAAGCTGGCTCGGCTGAACTGCCAACTGTTTGCCAGGGGGCTTTGACTGCACTCATCAAGTGGATTGACCATGGGTGTGTACTCACAGTGGCTTTGTGTGATGGCAGGCTGGCAGGCCCCCATCAGCAGGCAGGTCCACAGCCTCAAGAGCCAGCTCTCGTAACAGCTTCTCAAGGCGCAGCTCTGCCTCTGGGGCTGCCGCCCCTATGCCTGCTGCCTCACAGTCAGACACTGCTGAGATTCAGCCTGCCAGGACTGTCTCTGAGGACAGTGACTCTGAGGGCGCGACGCTGTTTCAGCCTGTTGAGTTCAGAGAGCATGTCCAGGTACGGCGAGTCATGCATTGTTCAACAGCCACATGTGCATTTATGGCGTTTGTTGGACTGGCTGTGTGTATTCTGGGATTCTTCCATGGCTGCTGTATCATATCAGCATCTTTGTTGATCAGGGGCATCACATTTGCATGTTGTGCACGATGCAAGGCATGAAGGAATGAAGCAGTTGAGCGCAACCAGATTGAGAAGGCAGCAATAAGTGTGAAACTTATCTGGCCAATGCACTGCAGCATATGAATTTATATACTTGCACACAAGCTAGACACATATGTATATATGTAATGGAGACAGCTAGATGAGAGTAGCTGCAACAGGGCTACACTGTAATGCAGGGCACCCCGTCAGGTGGCCCTTCTTCTGTTCAGCAGTCAAGCGGTCAAAGCAGAGCCAGTGCTGCTGGTCCGGCATCTTCTGCCTCTGATGACTTGGCAGCAGTCAGGAAGCGAGTCGCAATGCTGGAAAGAGAGCTGGCAGACAGTGAACGTACACATCAACTCAGGTCAGCTTGTCATGTGCAGTGGTAGCACTGCGTTGCATCTGTTGTTGTTGCTGTTGCTGTCTTTGGGTCCATGCATGACTGCAATGGCCCAGCTGCTGACATGACGCTCATATTTACATAAGCATTGTCCAGTTTTCTTGAATCCACACTGTCGACAAGCGGTCAGTTCTGCAGGGACAAAGCAGCAGAGGTGCTCAAGGAGGAGGTTGCAATGTTGCACAGAAGTGATGCAAGGGGTTCTGTTGACGTAGACTATGTCAAAAACGTGTTGCTAAATGGCTTTGAAAGTGGGGAACTGGCAAACGACAGCTCCATGCTTCCCGTGCTTGCCAGATTATTGCATTTTAGTCCTGCAGAGATCCAGCGTATCAAGCAGGCCAAGCCAAACTCGATGAAACGGTCGTTATCTCGGACGTTCTTGACAAAGTTGACTAGCCAATAGAGATTAGGTCAGATTACATTATGAGGGTAGTTGTCAGCCTTCTGTTAGTACTGGCTGCACAACCCTTGGGCTTGTGTATTGTCTTCAGCGCCAGGAACATCACATGAGCTTTGAGTGACAATATGCGTCTGCTTCCATGACGCAAGCAAGTGCACGTTTGCAACTCTCCCTGAAGAGATGAATGCTTTTACCAAGTGCGCTGCAGTGCATTGCAGCTGGTGACAAGGCCTGCATAGAAGGAGTGCATTGCATCACATAGTACCTGCACGTGCAAAAACATCAGCGGCTGACCGTTGGATGCATCCTGTAAGCTATCATGCCCAGAAAATTTTGTGAATTCAAGTGAAGTGTATTGCAACGAAGCTGTACAAAATCACAGGGAATTGTCATAGAACGTCAGAAGTTGACTTGAGATTCTTCCAGTTGCAGTGCCTCTTGCAGAGCGCATGCGCTACAGACAAATATATATATAACACTAATTGTGTCAAGCCATAGAAGAAGGAGTTTACAAGATTCTGCCAGCCAACATAGCCGATCACTTGTGCCAATCATGGCAATCATGTTCAAATCATCATGAAATCTAGACAGTCTACTACGTAGTGG
>JAABUO010010176.1_pt1 | contig 10444 bp, 15 predicted proteins | sample 5559291 | NCBI WGS metagenome assembly JAABUO01 (sample SAMN10711878, study PRJNA513372) | rock metagenome | isolation source: Antarctica rocks | place: Antarctica: Victoria Land, Finger Mt sud
GACACTGATAGTCTGTTGGCAGGGTGCGGCATGAGGCAGGAGAGGCTCTGGGTGCCATTGGCACTGCAACATGCTTAAAAGAGCTCCAGCAGTATGTACATGACTCTTGCCTGGAGGTGAGGTCATGGTTGCCTGTTGTGCATACAGGTATAGAGCTTGATCCATCTATACAGTTTTTCTGTGCAAGCCGAGATGTGTGCCAACTTGCATGTCGTGGGACAGCTCTGCCAGCTTGATGTGTGACATCGTCAGTCAGCTCCAGTTTTCTGTGACCTGCAACAGGTAGCGCAGACATGCCAATTGGCTCTGCAAAGAATACAATACCATAACCAGCATGAAATGCCCGCTGAGCAAGATGAATCTAGGTATTTATCAGTGGATCCCACACCAGCAGCGCCAAGCAGCACACCTGCAAATGAGCTGCGTGCAAAGCTTGTGGATGAACAAGCACGCATCTTTGATCGCTACAGAGCCATGTTTGCCCTGCGCAACAAGGGGGGCAAGGAAGCCGTCACTGCGCTTGGCGAGGCCTTTGGGTCTCAGAGTGCACTGCTAAAGCATGAGGTTGCTTATGTGCTGGGGCAGATGCAGGATGCTGGGGCTGTTAGCACCCTCAGGTGACTTCTGTGCCCTCCAGTTCCCTGTCATCATTAGGTGCTTCTGCGTTTTTCAACGAGCACTATTACTTCTCACATCAGCATCATTTGCATCTAGATACACAGCATGCTGCCTTATGTTATAATTCAGCAAAGGAGAAATACCAAGCAAGTATTGCCTTGCAGGCATGTGCTGAGGGATAAGTCTGAGCATGCTATGGTGAGGCATGAAGCGGCAGAAGCCCTGGGATCCATTGCATCACCAGACTGTTTGCAGCTGCTGACTGACTTTTGCAAGGACCCAGAGCCAATAGTGGCTGATAGCTGCCTGGTGAGCATCTGCATCACATTGTTTTCATCGTGGGTCATAAGCATGATGTCAGGCAGTATTTGATTACTTCGGTCCTGCTGTGGCCTTCTGGTGATATGATGTGACATGGCACAGATGTTGAAGATGAGATATCTGCATCTTGCTGGTGTCACCAATTGGACTTGATTATTTGCCTGGAAATAAGTCTTGGCTAAAGCAAATGCGTGCTGTACAGGTTGCTCTTGACATGCTGGAGTTTGAGCAGTCTGGCGCCTTTCAGTATGCAGACACTGGAGTGGCAGTTGAAGCTTAGGTTTATCATTTCACAGGGTGCCCCACATTGCCCATCACAATTGGGTCCTGTACGGACAGCTTCATTGCTGACTCAAACAACTACTTGTATTGTCTAATGTCTACAGAATCAAACCTGAGTAACATATCTGGGTGGATCTCGTTTAGTAACTCAGCTGTCTATGCTGACAGGGTTGCTGTGCTCAGATATACACATCCCTGTACGTTGCTTAGAGGTGGAACACACCGACTAGGTAGATGATTTCATTTGATTGCAATGATCAAGCGTGCGGCAATGTAGGTCCACTTCATCACTTTTTCTAGTGCGCATCACTTTTTCTAGTGGGCAAATGTGTAGTGATTTATTAGTTGGGTGCAAACTTGTATGTGCTTCTGCATTTATTTATCTTACCCTGCACCAGACCCGTAGAATAACCAGAGTGATTGGTTAATCATGTGACAACTAGAACGCGTACGTTAGGAAATGCCATGCTGCTGTGCATTCATGTGTTCAATCAGGCTAGGAATGAGAATCATGCGTTCAGAATCTACATGCTAGTCAAGACTGACCTTTGCAAGCCTACAGCTTGCCTACTGAGTCAAATAACATTATTGAGTTCCCCAATGATATGGATTTTGCGACCATTGTACAGAGCAGATATGGCCTGCTCAACATACGTCTTGATGCGCCCTGTGTCCTGCACCAAAGCCAGCAGTTTTGGAGCGTTGCCTCTGAGAGCGCGCTCCTGCTCTTCTTGCTTGGCCTGCAGCTCGCGTGCCAGCCTGCAAGTCATCTCAACTTAACATTGCTGCCTGAGCCATTAATGCTGTGTGACATGGGCACAGCTTGCACTGTGGCGCACTGCCCTTCACAGCAATAGCAGGTGCGCGGTTATTTTACTGAGTTCACAAAGACAACAGAGCCATACTGGTGAGTTGTGTCAGACATAGCATGGCGGGCAATCTGGTAGAACCAAATGTACTCTCAAACAAGCTTTATCAAGACACATACACTCGTGATCATCGGAGAATTCAACCTTGCAAGAAACTTTGCAAGAAACAAACACACTAACAATAGACAGAGGATGTGCATGTTGATACAGTATTCCCTGCACTGTACCTGAGAAATTTGTCATGCTGGCCAGCTTTCTGCTCCAAGGCTCTGACAAGCCTGGTTAGGTACTGCTTGGACGTCTTGATCAGCACCAACTGCTTTACCTTGTTGCTGGTCATGTTGGACAGCACATCACTAAGAGCTTCACTCTGCTCTTGGACACTTGACAGGCTCAAGCGCTGTATGCTCTCTGGTGCTGCAGTCGCTAGCGCCTCATGACCACCTGTTTAAACAACAAACATCACTGCTCAAGCACTCTTGATAGAACATCTGCAACCTGACTCTGACTTTCAGCGATATACCAATCAGGCCTATCACTGCGCAACATAGCTTCAAAGTCAGGGCACCAAGGTACTTACAAATTTATGGAAATATGTGCCATATTTGCAGCAGCTTGCATATGAGTAGCTGAGCGCTCAGCACATTGCAATGTCTAACTGTTATGTTGCTTTAGCACAGGGGTTGCTACTACAACAATAATTGAGGTGCCTGGCCCATCTGTTGCTGTCATGCATGAGGAAGTGTCCAGCCCAATATCGCCTGCTGATGACGCAGCAGCATAAGACGTGGATGCAGCCTCAACACAGATGGGTCCTGGTGTGATGCAACATCTGTATCCAGGACTGTCATAGGCAGACAAGCAGTTTCTACCATGAGAAATCAGGCTGCAGCTGACACCTTAGGGCAGTGCACACATATGGAGCCAATCCTCTTGCAATCATACAGGCTCACCTGACTTGAGTTCCTGTATCTGCTGCAACAGGAAGGAGCTGAGCTCATATAGGTCATCAAGAAAGGCTGTTCTGAAGCTGCTGTCTTCAGAGAGTCTCAAAACGCTTTCAGGCCAGGCGTGCTCATGTGCATTACTTTCAGCCTGCATCCCTAAGGGTGCTGACTGGCTTGCGTCAGTATCAAGACTGACATTCTCAGCTTCTTCTGCTGCTTCGGTGATGTCAATGTCCCAGCTGATCTCAGCGTCCTCAGAGTCCTCCGAGGGGCTGGCTGCATCTGCCCCTGCGCACACAGCCCCAATCCTGCTTTGCAACAACCAACCCAATGACAGCCCATTCGGTGTTTGCTGTTCGTGAGCTTGCCACCATACATGCCCTTTCAATGCTTGTTGCTTATATGTGTCCGAGATTCCCACACACGCACGCACATGTCAATGAAACCACAAGTGAAGTTGTGAATGCCATGGCGAAACTGCAAGCAAGCTCGAGCATGGGAGCTACGATGTGCGCAGAGACTGTTGCTCGCCTGGCACATATCTGCAGTCTCAGGTCAACAAACATGCAAGCAGCCTCTTCATACTAAGCAGTACATGATGGAAATTTGTTAATCACCATGACTATATGATGCAGTTTCTTGTGTGGATGGCTCGAGTGCAACATCCCAATCTATGTCGGCACCCACACCGGCATCATCATCATTGCCTGGCTCTCGTAGCTGCTGAGGGGCTGAAGGGTAATCCGCCGCACCTGCTATGTCCCAATGGATTTCACTGTGAACCCCATTGGTTGAATCATCCACTTCCTCTTTAATGCCTGGTGCTTCACCAGTGCGCAGATCCACAGCACTGGAGGTAGTCAGATGATCAGAAGATGAGCTCTGGGTGAGAGAAATGTCCTTGACAGCATGCAATTGCGGCAGCATGCCGTTGGGCTCTGGTGCTGCAGCGCTAGCTGTAGCTGAGTGAGCATAGGCTGAGAAAGCAGCATAGTGGTCAATTGCAGCTGCAATGACAGGGCTGCTGAGGTTTGCGAGAGCTTCTTGAAACAGGCCTGGCAGCTGCTGCTGCAGCTGAGCAAGCTCCTTGGCTATGTTGCTGCCCTTGATGCCCAGCTCTGCACATTCCTACAGACAGCACAGATGGATTCATCTGTGCTGCTCACACATCGGTTTATCTGTGAGCGTGCAATCATGTCAGAGCAATACAGGAAGTTTATACAATGCTTGTGCATGTCGCATTCGCTACAAGGGCTGCCACACACATGCTAAACATGTATGAGGGGTCTCATGTGTCATGCAAGCATTGACACATACGCCTAAATAACGGCCTGAGTGCAAATGGCTCAGGGCAATTATCAGCCATATTTGTTGCTATGACATGGCATATACAGTTGGAGATGAGAGTGAAAAAGACACCTGCTTGAACTCCTTAGTAGCAGCCTCAGCATTACGTAAGTACTCTTCATGCTTGTGTTCCTGGTCTGATAGCTGATGCTGCATCTTCTCAGCTTGCTTCTTGAAATATGGAATCTCGAAATCCACATTACGTATCAGTGTGTTGCCTGCTTCTGCCAGATGAACGTCTGCAAATGCGCAAGAGGGCTCTTAGATTCAGGAGTGTCTAGGCTTGTGTTGCAGATGAATGCCACTTGTTGGTTTGCAATACATGCCCTACCTGCGACACTCAAATAGCATGTGAGGCTACATATCTTGCAGGAGCATGAAACATGCATCAGCACTTAAGGCTACATATCTTGCAGGAGCATGAAACATGCATCAGCACTTAAGGCTACATATCTTCCAGGAGCGCAGATCATGCAGGATGTGAGGTACATGCCCCAAGATGATATTGTTGGTATGAAGACCTGCTTACTTTGCTTTTCATATGCCTTCACAATCTTGTAACAGGGGCCTGCAATGCCCTTCAAGCCTCCAAACATCCCTTTCTCTGCACTTCCTGCAAGTCTGTCTCTGATGTGTGTTGCACTGAAATAGCTCACAGATGCTGTCTGGTCAAAGTCAGCTGGCAAGCTCTTCATTTCTGCAGCTGCTGCAGCTTGTATCGCTTGCAGACGTTTTCTCCAGTCAGTTGGGATGTGCTTCCTGACACCCTGCACAGGTGCACAAGTTGTTGGGGCCATGCTTCATACAACCTAGCACAGAGAACCTCACAGCAAGGGGGTTGACCTTGCAAACTTGCACTTATGCAAAGGCTGGTATGGCTTACCAACCATTCAGCAAGCTTGCCATATTGAACATCGATAGGCGTTTCGTCCTTGCCGTCAGGTTTGCCATAACCTTCGCCGATCAGTCGTGCTATCCCGTATGCGGGCTCGGCTGCCTTGGCCAGTGCCATACAGTCAGAGAAAACACGGTGGTTACCAGAAATCAGTTGATGCTGTTGAACCTACGCGGTGACTGAAAATGACGTGCAGTATTAACACCGTCAGATATGCATGCAGACATGCACTGATGAGTTTGAGCTCAGCACCAGGCAACACACAGCAAGAAAGCAATGACAGAGTCAGCTGACGCACGCAGGTCAGCGAGAAAGTGACCATCGAAGGGTCTGATACAATGTTGTGCACCCATGCAAACAGCAGAGGGTACCTCAAAATGGATGTTGACTTCCTTGGCAGATGCTATTGCGTATCCCGCTTACGCGCAGGAAAGGCCATGGTCAACTTGATGCGCTTGATCACTTTGCGCATGTGCTCTTGAGGCCAGGCCAGACAACTGAGCTTATGAAGAGACGACACACATAAGCTACCGACGCAAGTGAGGTCGTGGGCTGAGTAGTTGCTTGGATGGCAGCACAGCGTTAGGTCAAGTCCTCTTGAACGTCCCGGGCGGGACAAGGCTGTGAAAAACAACAGACCTATCGCAACTCTGTCAGCATGGCGATCCGCCCGAGACTCACATCTTCTGCTATCGTGTACCTCAGCTGCCGGATCTATGCTGTCTGTTTTGCAACTCAGGCTATGTCGGTACGTTCGGCGCCGCAAGACTGACTGGTAGCAGATACCAGCACATGTTACATGTTATGTGCGCCACCTCCGTCATTGCCAACAGAGGTTCGTGACGAGGTCACGTATTCAGCTCAGTCAAGATCACTATGCTTCCTGTAACACATTGTGCAGGTTGTAGTTGCAACCGAGGCGGTGGACACAAGTCAGAACGCCTGCAACTCGATGTCCCCAGGCCCAGGTTGTCCATGCTCTCCAGAAGAGGGAGCTAAGGAAGGGGCATGCTCGGCGGGCTTCATATGCACAGCGCTCTGGTCTGCCATGCTAGTGCAACCAGAACCCGCTCCAAACGCCACAGCCAAGTGTTGGCCTTGTGCTTTTGGACAATACTGCCCTGCAGGCAGCTACCTTTCTGGACGGTCAGCTGACTTGCCCCAAGCTGTGGAAAATTACACATGCAGGTATAGCGGCATCAAAGTAGCTGAATTGCATCTGTCTATAGTCTGTCAGTGCCACCTAAAAGTCAGTGCGTGGATGTGATTGCCTGCAGTGCTGGGCATTATTGTCCCTCCTCCAAGGTCATGCTGCCATGTCCGCCAGGAAGTTTCTGTCCAAAGGTAAATGCTGAAACGCGTGAAACAGAAGCAGAGCACTGCCCGTTTGTCCTGTATCACCCATAGTGCATGAAGTGTGCGACACAAGTTGCGTATAACATTCTATGCTGCACAAAGTCAACTTGGCAGCATGGTCAGATCTGCCAAAGCAGTCTGCAAATTGCGAGCGGGTTCATGCATAATGACATTGCAGGCTGCGACCATTTGGCACACATATACTGCTGTTGCGTCGTCTTTTGTAACATCAGTCACTGGTTGCCTGACACCAGCCTCGTCAAGAGGCACCATCATCACCTGGCTGCAGTTTTGGTGTTGGGAATGATGTTTGGTACCATGCAGGGGTCCATAGGGCATACAACATGTGACTATCAAAGGCTGATAGATCAGGCACCAGACACCATCATTCCAGCGCGGCCATTCACAGTGTATGACCGGGTGCATGATGCTGGTGACCCTCTTGGCGGCAACATCTGCCCATTCAATTCCAGCACGCCCCTGCAGCCATGCAAGAAGGTGTGATGCAGAAAGCAGATCACCGACTGCTTGGGGCCTAAGTTTGATCTTGTGCAACAGAGCTTCGGCTGGTCAAAGTAGTCCTGCCAGCCATATGCATGTGCAAATATGCCACTTCATATGGTGCTGCAAAGCAGAAGCAGTCCCACTGACATACACAGGACGTTGTTCAGAAACAAATGATGAAGACTCAAAGGTTGTATGAACCATGAACATGTTTTGTTATCCTGTGCATGGTTCAATACATTGCTGTTGCAGGCTTTGGGTCTCAGAACAAGGGCAGTCTTTGTGGCAGGGTCACCATCCTGCTTGACAGTCTCTGCAGCCTGTGCTGGGCTGCTACTGTCTATTCAAAGCATTGCTCAGCCATGCTTGCAGAGCCACGCCCCAAGCAAAAGTTTCTCGATGCAAGTTGCACCCACTTGCCCCTGAAGTCTATAAGATTCAAGCCTGATAATTTTACTTCTGCTGTAGGGCTTTTACTGTCTAGATGCAACCACCATTCTGCCCTGTCCTGAGGGCAAATTCTGCAAGTGGTGGTCCCGGCGCCCCAAGTCGTGCCCCTGGCTAGCCACCTGCCCCCATGGCTCCACATCAGCTGACCTCTCCCTGGCAGGCTTCTTCTTCATGCTGCTCATCCTGCTGCTGCTGTGGCTTGCTTACGTGGCCTGTGATGCCTACATCAGGTAGGCGTCACAACTCATGCTGCCCTCTGCAAACCCTTCCCTGACCTGTCAATGTTGCTGTTGCTGCTGCTGCTGATGTTTGATCTGCCAAAGGCACAGGTCAAACAAGAATCGATGCTAGGCTACACCAAACATTTTAAGACCCATCACAAGTGCTTCCGCTGCCACTGCTGCTGCTGCCGCCGCTGCTGCCAATGGTGATGGCGGCACAACTGCTGACTCAACCACAATTGGCACCTGAGGTTGCCGTGAATCTGTGTGCAGGCTCCAGCAGGGGGTGGTCATTCAAAACCAGCAGGCCAAGGAGAAGCTGCACAAGCTGGTGGCACCACTGCTGACCATGCACAATGCCCACCAGCTGAGCCTGCAAGCACTAGGTGCCATCCAGCCCAAACTCAACCTGAGCTTCAGTGAGGTTGGAGCAACCCTGAGAGATGGCACCATCATCTTGCAGGGCGTGACAGGCCACTTCAACAATGCCAAGGTACCCATGCACATGTCTGCTGCTTCTGTGTATCATCATACATTCCAGCTCACATTCCTTTGTGTGCTGGCATCTGGAGGAGATTGCAATGCTGCTGGGGCACAAGCTGCTTCTTTGTGCATGACTGCTTTTCTAGCTCATGTGACCATGTCATGCACCTGTTGTGGCAGAAAGCGTCATATTTGTCGCACATTGTCATGCACATTGTCATGCATATTGTCATGCACATTGTCATGCACATTGTCATGCACATTGTCATGCACATTGTCATGCACATTGTGAATGCACCTGGTTTGTGTGTTGCCAGTAAGCATTATCCAATGTAGTTCCAGATGTCATTTACTGTTGTTGGTTCCTTTTCACAGGTGGCTGCTGTGATGGGTCCCAGTGGTGCTGGCAAGACAACTTTCCTGAATGCACTGATGGGTACAGTAAAGTATGGCACCATTTCTGGGCAGGTCTGGGTGAATGGGCGCGCCATGAAGATGTCTAGGCTGCGCCGTATCATGGGCTTTGTTCCCCAGGTAATGCAGTCTCCATTCCTTCACCAAAGCCTGCATTCACGCATGTGTGAAAAATGTGTCTTTCTAAACACTCGAGTACGTACAGCCCTGGCTGCTTCCATGTATGAGGTCCTGTCCTACTGACACATGGATGGCACACACAACCTTATGTGCAACCAACCCTCCTCGCATAAGCCTACTTGGCAATGGGCAAAGTCTGCACAACATAATCTTGGCAGCACCCTGAACTGTGGTGCTTCACACATGCACATGACTGAGCTGAGTTCAGAGTGATCTTGCTGATAGTGGTGAGTAACATGTGCTTTCCTATTGTGCATACAAGCTATCCATGCCTGTGTTTTGCATATGCTGCTCGATGCCTGCAGTCAGCAAGGGCCTTCAGCTTTTGTTGCCTAGTTAGTGCTCTTCCTCCTGGTCTGCATACATGTCAAACCGCTTTCAAGCAGGCGCAAACACCTTGTACACTACGGCTATTCTTACCAAGGTCTCGCGCTTCTTTGGGAACTCAAATGCGCAAAAGCTGTGAGAAGTGTCTACCCTCAGCATTAACAGCACTGTCAGTGTCACTGTTGTGCATGTCTCGGGGCTTCAGAGCATGTCTTGCAGGATGACATCGTACATGAGGACTTGACCGTCAGAGAGAACCTGGAGTACAGCGCCTGGCTAAGAAACCCAAAGTACATGCGTACTCGCGCCAAAGGGGATCTTGTGGATGATGTGATTGATGTCCTCAACCTGCGCTCAGTCCAGCATTCCGTTGTTGGCACAGCTGAGAAGAGAGGAATCAGGTGATTGTGCTGACAAAGCAGCATGCCTGCTGAGAGCTGTTCACACATAACGAATGCCTCTTCTGTTCAGGCTGTCTTGCACTTTGTTGTGCTGAATGTGCCCTTCAGCTGAAGGTGCTGCATGGCCCAAAGCTGTGGGCTACACCAAGCATGGTACTTCCTATGTTAGAACCTGACCGGTTACAAGCAATGTCTAAGCTTGCTGATAGGCGCCAGTGTGACGTGCAGCGGAGGACAGCGCAAGAGGGTGAACATTGGCCTTGAGCTAGTCTCCAAGCCTTCACTGCTCTTCATGGATGAGCCCACCTCTGGCCTGGATGCTACAGCTGCTACAGACATTCTCACAGCTCTTAAGAGGCAAGCTCCTTTTCCCAACTTCTGCTGTTAAAAAGCAATGTACCAACCTGTGGCTGCTGAACACCAGGCATCAGTATTGATCAATTGTCAGGTATTATTGTAAAGAGTAAAGAACAAGTGATCCATGTTCAAGACAACAAAGTAGATGGCACCAAAAAACATCACTTGCTTGTCTTGACAGTAGTTCCTTGCGGCTATCAGGAGTCCGATTGCTGCGGTGGAGACTCACCAATGGCCTGCACAGGTTGCCAAGGATGTGTGTGTTGCCTGTGTGTGAGGCCTGCTGCACATGCACAGCTTCCTCATGGCTGCACGTGTACAGCTTGCTCACGGCTGCAGCAGTGTCGGCATGTCCTGGCATCTAGACATGGCCCCCAAATGCTGCATCAGAAAGTCTTGCTGGACATTGTCGCACAATGTCTTCTGGATGAAAGGCTCTGGATATAGGAGCCCTCTTGACTTGAACAATATC
>JAABUO010010177.1_pt1 | contig 10443 bp, 17 predicted proteins | sample 5559291 | NCBI WGS metagenome assembly JAABUO01 (sample SAMN10711878, study PRJNA513372) | rock metagenome | isolation source: Antarctica rocks | place: Antarctica: Victoria Land, Finger Mt sud
CCAGGCGAGGATCAGTTGGTGGCGGCAGGCAGGTCTCGGGCCACATTGCCTTCAAACTCTCTGCCGGTCTCACAGGGTCTCCATGGCGGTCAAACAGTTCAGGGGACTTTTTGTAGTCCTGTACATTGTGCTGGCGGAGAGCACAACGCTGAGTCCCCACACACATCTATGACCATGGGCTCCACCTGCACAACACCCTTGTGTGCTGACTTCCACGCATTTGTGCACAGCACATGCTCCTTGTGCAGTTGTGAGCGTTGATTAAGCTGTGCACTGGCTGCTGACTGCAAGGCAGCTGCATGCATCACATGAAATGAAACTTGCAACAAGCAATCACTAGGCGGCTCTCACACCTGTCCACTTTTAACAGCCTTGATGATATGCCCTAAGGCAGTCCTAGAAAACCGGCTCAGGTTGTTCTCAAATTCTACTGTTTTGGCTGCTGAGATGAGGCGAAAGGCTTCATCCAACTTACCACGGCTCCCCTGTCAAAGATTGCAGCCCGAGTGATGACATGATGCAAATCGCAATGAAAGAGCGCATTTCTGCCAGCACGACATACTTGAAGTTGAGCTGACAAAGCCGCAAACCGCGGTTCTGAGCGCAAAACACACTGGCTCAGGTCGGCTATCGCCTTAGCATCTACCTGCAACAACCAAATGATTATAAGGAGGAACGCAGCTGTGAGCTCTGCAGATTTTAGGTTAGCAGACAGGCCAGCAGGCTTGCCAGATGCTTGAAACTGTAGAGCTTACTTGGTTGTGCTTGTAGCACTTGTCTAGGCCACGAGTAAGCTCCCTGCTTGCCTTCAAACAACTGATGTCAATGTTTGTCAATGCGGACGTAGATGCTGCTTGCCGCTGCCTAGCGGAGGAACCGCGAAGCATATTTGTCTTTTTCACTGCCGTTGACGAGCTTCTGCACTGCTTTTGATACGGACAGCCGCGACTGCAATCTGTACAAACTCAGCTCAAATTTTGTCTGCACTTCCGTGAATGGCTGCTGACCCTGATGGCACTGAGTATTACTCAAGCAAGCCAGTCAAGGCACACAGGTTAACAATACTGCACAGACGTCTTCAGTCCTCGTTTCAAGCTCAACATGACGAAAGGACTGTGTGCTGCATATCACTGGAGCACGCTCGTTGATTGCGAGATTTGGCTGCCCAGCGATCGTATTGGATCCGCTCAGGCCCTGAGCCTCAGGGTCAACGACCATCAAGAGGCCAGTCAAGTAGCGAGCTATGAAATCTGAAATCCCCGCGGAAATACTGGGGATGACTGATTTAGCTCTACTTAGAGTATATGCCCCATCCTGAATGCACTAATGGGCGCGCATCCCAGCAGGGCACAGCAAGAGCTCTTTGCCCTCATGCACCTGCAGAACGGTGTCATGCAAGTGACATGCGAGCACCGTGACAGCATATGCTGCGTGTCTCAGCAAAGTGTGGCAATGCTCGCCAGTGCAAGTTTGAGAAGCTGTCTTCGGATTCATACCTAAGAAAAAGTGTGGCAATGAGTACTGCGTACGTCCTCCTGGTGCATACCTAGCACAGAGATTGTGAAAAAGATGTTTCACAATGATACAATTATTCGCTCATCATCCCGAAGTTGCGATCGCAAAACTGATGCTGAAGCCGCCACGACGAACGACTCTTGATCGCGCACGTGAAGGGGCACTCGCCACATGCCAACACGTGCAGCGGCGTGCACTATCACTATCTTCGACATCGGCTGGACGGGCAGCAATTCTTGGTCGCAGCTGGACACGACGTCTGGGTGCAGCTTTCCCCATACAACGAGCAGGTATTGAACCCAGCATAATAGGCACTGCCAGTTATCCTGTTCTCAAGGTCGACTCTTTCGACTATTTCTTGTCTAACTGCGCTTGTAGCATAGCTCACGCACAAGTCTAAGGTGCAGTCTTATTCAAAGCCTCTATTCAGGGCTTCTCCTTTAGCAGTGACGTCTGAGCAGTTGCTGAAGTTTCCTCGGGCGCGTACATTTGTTGCGCTGCTAAAGGTGCGCAGCCTCGCTGGCTCGCCGCAATCACGTCGTGCGCCTGTGCGCTTTATGACAGCTGCGCCATATTGCTCAGCGCCAGAAGCGTATGGCTAAGCTTTGTGCTATCGCTGCAGGCCAATGGTGGATGCAGACTACCACCTAAATGGGAACCATTTGAGCAACCGCAATCTCGACAGTGCTGTGGAGCTTGCGGACGTCGGCAAGTACGGTGCTTCGGGCTCTGGTAGCTCTGGCAGCTCTTCCCATACTCACGAGATTCAGGAGCCTTTTGCTGGTGCCCACAATGCAAAGAAGTACAAGGTGGAATGGCATGAGGCAGGGCAAGGTGTCCTGAACGACCCACTGATCTCAGACATTACCGGATGGCTTAAGCACAAGAAGCAATCGTAAGCAGACCTTATACTGCACCTATGTAGCATCAAGAATGCTTTTCTGCTGCATGCTGTTAAGCACCATCACAGACAAGCGTGCCACAATATTTGCTTTCACAGAACTGCTCACAGCAAGGCCCATGGCATGTGCTGTCATGGTTGACAACATCCACTGTGTATAAAGCATATTGACTCATTTGTCATATTGCAATGACTATCCTTGAGCCCCATCAACATGTTGAATTCCAGCAAATGGCAGCTGACATGTCTTGGTACTCTGAAATCATGTTAAGTATGCCATCACCTTTACTAACTCTGTATCGGTCACAGCTAGCAGCATACTAATGCTACTCTTGCCTGATGTCCTGCAGGACCAAGTCTGAATGGTCTCGCTACAGCTGGCTGGACATCATTGGCATCTTCTTCCCCATCGTGAACTGGGGACGCAAGTACAACATCAGGCAGAACCTTCTTGTAAGTGTGTCCTCTCACGATTGATGCATCTTACCACAACTTACTGTCACCCATCCTTGTCACTGTTGCCACTTTGTCCACATGGTCCTACTGACAGACCTGGAATTTTAGCTCAATAGAAACTGCATATTGGCTCAGAGAACCATGCTTAAGTCTGGTGCAATGCCATTCTCTTCAAGTGACATCAACCTATACTTTTGGCCAGGTTTCTTGCACCACCAGGCTATTACTGTTGTCTGTGTCACTAGGTTGCATGGTCACAACTGACAGGGCACCTGTGCCTGTGCCAAAGAGGCATGGCCCAAGTACAATGCATCTTAAATCTTGCTCTGGTGGTGCAGACAGACCTCATTGCTGGGATCTCTGTCGGGGCCATGGTTGTCCCCCAGGGCATGTCTTACGCCAAACTGGCTGGCTTACCCAACGTGTACGGTCTGTATGGGGCCTTTGTACCTGTGATGATTTATGCAGCCCTTGGTAGCTCTCCCCAACTGGTATGTATTTTCCACATCATCAATCCCTAGCACCCCTTTCTTGGCTTTACGTGCACTTCTTGTTTGTACTTCTGGCCACAGTCTGTTTCGTTGGAGTTACTGCCACTGCAATGAACAGCTGGCAAACCCCCGGTGTCTATGAGTGTATTGGCCAAAACAGCCCTCTGAAGCTGGTGGGCTTTCAGCAGCAGTGCACACAAACACCTGTCGAATAGTCCTTGACAGTCATAATGCTGCATGATCAGTCACACTTGTCTCTGCTCAGAACCCCCCTGCGCACAGTTGACACCTTTCATCCGATGCTTCCCGCCAGATGTTTACAGGCGCCATTGGGTGTGAAGTGGTAATGCCTGGATGAGACTATGCAGTTGACTTTGTTATGGCGTGCACAGGCTGTTGGACCAGTGGCTGTCACATCCTTGCTTTTGGGTTCTGGCTTGAAGGACACCATCACCTCAGCTGTTCAAGCCGACCCCAACAACCCAACTGATCCTGCTGCCCAGATGGAGTACAACATGGCCGCAATTCAGGTGTGCATCAGCAGCTCCTCTCAGCATTGAGCTTGAGGGGTTGTCAACAGCAACACCGTGCATAGGCAGGGTTAAGCCTCAGGCATCATCAGCAGCAACACTGTCCACCTAGTCTGTGTCGTCATGACTGCATTTCACCCACACCATGAGCACTAGTGCATCTGAGGTCGATGAGCGTCGAGTTCTGAGCGCCGAGCGGTGAGTTTTTAGCTCAAGCGCTCGTGTGCACAGTCTTGACCACCACCTTCATGCTTCCTTGGAGCTCCTGGCTTGACCCCTTGGCACAGAGCCCTCAGCAGTAAACTGCAAACAGAGATTGTTCGAGCATGTTGATTTTGCAGTACAGACTGTGAGGCATACAATGGGTTGGGTGTCAGCAGGCTGCCCCCAGGCCAATGCAAAGATTACAGAGCACTGCAAGTGGCACTGCTAGCTGTTGTTTCAGACTGCATCAACCCACGATATAGTTTGTACGTCGGCTGCCAAAACAGGACGTCGTACATGGCTCTATTCAGGGCTGTGCGTACCTGATCGACTGCAGAAACAGGACCTCACATGGATCTGTTCAGGGCTGTGTGTACCTGACTAGAGGGCAAGACACGTGTTGAATGAATGAATCAATGAATGAGTGAGTGAGGGAAGGACTGAATGGAAGAGTGTGTGTGTGGTGCAGGTGGCATTGTTAGCTGGGTCCCTGTACACAGCAGTGGGTCTGTTGAAGCTGGGCTGGATCACCAACTTCCTGTCTCACTCTGTCATCTGTGGATTCATGACTGGCGCATCAGTCATCATTGCTCTGTCTCAGGTACACCCTGTGTTAAGGCTCCTTTGCATTGTCAAGCTCTATCACAAGGCTATTTGCATTGTACTCTTTTACAAGTTATCCATTTGTTTACATACATTTGTTGATTTGCTTATCTATCACCTCGGCATGAAAGCTTCATTCACTTGTTTCACTTGTCTGAGCTGCTGTGATGTGCGAAACACATGGATAGCATGTAATTCACAATGACCTACAACTTGACTGCATGCATGCAGGTCAAGTACATCTTTGGGTACAGTCAGTACGTGATCCCTGCGACCAAGACTGTCAAGGCGAAGACAGTCACCTTCCCTCGGCACGATCCTATTCAGGAGCAGTTGCGTGACCTGCTTGGACACCAATGGAGACCCTACTTCCACTGGAGGGAGTTCATCATGGGGGGCACTTTCATTGTCATTCTAATTGCCATGAAGCACATTGGAAGGAGGTGGCCCAAGTGAGTCATCACATGCTGCTGTCAGTCTGATGACATCAGGTGTTGGTGTTCTATGTCCTGTAGTTTCTAACTGTTTCAAGGGAAACCAACTGTTGGGTCGTCAAACTCAGCAGCTGGACTATGAGTGAAGAGCTGGCTTTTTGAAAATGCCATTTGCAGTTGTACAAGCCTTCTGAAAGTACCATTTGCAGATGCACAAGCTTTCTGAATATGCCATGCGCAGTTGGTACTCCCAGTAAGCCAAAAGAAGCTGCTCTTGTCTTTCAAGAGCTTATTGGCAAACAAACAAAATTGTGGTTGCGGTCAAGACTGTGCTCTAGGGTTGCAAAATCTTCCAAACTACTCCCTAATGGTAGCAGAATGCATATTGCTGACAGAAAGCACACTGCAGCCATCACAAGCTGCATTTGCACTTCAGCAGGAGTGGCAGTCAAGGTGCTATGCCACCTTCACACAGACTCGTGCTTTGCAGCTTGAGTAGCAGTTCAATGTGCTTATCTGGGATGCAATCGCCCTTCTCCTTGTGCTGCAGGTACCTGGGTTTCTTCCGGGCGATTGGACCAATTACTGTCGCAGTGCTGGGCATTGCCATTACCAACATCTGGCATCTTGAGTGCCCTACTTCAGACAAGAACAAGGTGCGTGGGTGCGTGCGTGCGTGCGTGCGTGTGTGTGTGTGTGTGTGTGTGTGTGTGTGTGTGTGTGTGACAGTTTGTTTGATTGCAACGGCTGCAAGCTTGATCTCAGCTCCTGCGTATCTGTTCTGCGTAGCCTGTCAGGTGTGGCTTGCAAGCATGCATCCAGGGTCTTTCTCTGCATCCATCATGTCTTTTGCCATGCTGTCGACCAACACTGTGTTTATGCTCAGCAGCCTGCAAGACGCTTCCGACCAATGTGAACACTCTGTATGTTTGATGATGTGATGGTGAGTGTGCCTGCCAGTATCATGATCACATGTTCCAAGCAAATGTTCCACTGAGCGCTAACATTCCTGCTGTTGTTGTTAAGATCACATGTGTGGTTTGCAGGTTTGCGCACACACAATCAGAGTGGTGGGTGTCATTCCCAAGGGGCTACCCCATGCTACAGTGAGCTGGTGGAACCCCCCTGGTGGCATACCCCGTGTGGGCAAGAAGTTCTCATACGCTATCATCATCTGCCTCATTGACTTGTTAGAGAGTATCTCCATTGCCAAGGCGTTGGCTCTGAAGAACAGATATGAGATTCGGTAAGCCTTGTTTGGCTCAGCCTGTCTGCATGCTGTTTTGGCATTTGCTGCTACACAAACACTTGCATGCACACGCCATGTGATGATTTAGTGTCTTCATGTGTAATACTTGACAAGTTACGCTACTTATGTTATCAAAGAGTGTGCTGATGAAGCACTCACTCATGTGTCCTGCGTAGATGCATGCAGTACATGTCACCTATGACGGCATGTGCATACACGTGACTGACAATCACAGACAGTGTCAAGTCATGCTGCTGTCATTGCTTAGACATGTTGCCTCTGTGTGCTGAATGCATCAAGGAATGCTCGCATGAATGCCAATCAGGGCGTAACAAAAGCTTACTGTGTAGGCCGACTCAGGAGCTCAGAGGCCTTGGTGTTGCTAATCTGTTTGGCGCCGCTTTCAACTGCTACACAACCACTGGCTCCTTTTCCCGCTCAGCCATCATGGACGCCAGTGGCGCCAAATCCCAAGTGGCGGGAATCACCAGCGCCATTGTGGTCATGTTTGTGCTGCTGTTCTTGACACCTGTCTTCAAGAACATGCCACAGAATGTGCAAGGAGCCATTGTAATTGCAGCTGTGATTGGCCTGTTCAACTACAGCGAGTGGTTTTTCCTGTGGAAGGTGAGCATGCCGTGCTGTGCATGCTGCGCTGTGCCTGCTGCGCTGCGCTGTATATGCTTTGCAGGCCATGCTGCTTCTTCAGGCGGTGCCTTGCATCCCTCAGGCTGTGCTTGCACAACAACTTGACTGTATAGCTCCGGTAGGCCCTGCTTTTTCGTAAGGCAACAAAACACTGGGGGGAGGTGTGCCCTGGCTCTGTCCTGCCTCCTGCTCCTGCTCCTGCTCAGTCTTGCCTCTCATGTGCAGGTGAACAAGTTTGACTGGATCGTGTTCAATGCTGCCTGGCTTGGAGTGATGTTTGCTGGGGTAGAGAAGGGCCTGGCTATTGCCATTGGTCTGTCCGTGCTCATTGTGCTGTACAAGACTGGCTTCCCCCACCTGGCTGTGCTGGGTCGCCTCCCTGGGACAACAGTGTACAGGTAAAGTTTGCTGTCTCAACCTGATTTTCCATTGACCAACATTTTCACGATACATTTAGTAATACAAAACGGGGTTTTACCTCACATAACATATTTCAGTGACCAAGAAGAGTGCATAATCCGAGAAGAAAACATGTTGTTGACCCTGGCATGTGATTCCTGCTGTGCCCATTTCAGTCAGGATACTGCGCCGGTCCCGCATGCTGCAAAATGTCTCAGTCTTCCAGCATATGCTTTTGACAATTTCCCCTGCTTTTCAGCAAGCGGGGTACGCTAGTCATCATGCGGCCATATTTTACTACTTGCCATCATGCAATTGTGTGATGCTGTTCATCATGCTAGCAAGCTGAGCTTTGTCTATTGATGTAGCAAGCTGACTATTCAATGACTGATGCAACAACTTGAATTGTGTCGGTTGGTGTAGCGAGCTGAGTTGCGTCTGTTGATGTAGGAATGTGAACCAATACCCAGAGGCAGAAGGCGTGGATGGCATGCTGCTGGTCAGGATTGATTCCCCCATCTATTTTGCCAATGTGGCCCCCATCAGAAATGCCCTCACGTAAGAGCTTCTGCATGACACCCATTCTTTCCCTTGCCTCATTTCACCTGAACTGTCTGTTTGCAGCGTGTAGCCACAAAGACATGCACATGTGGCTGCAGCAGCACACGAAAACAGTGTGCAGCATTTGGTTGCTGGGTGCTCTTGCATGCGCTGTGCCTATCTGGTGTCATCATTGTTTCTCATCATCACCTTCATCATCATCATCTTCATCATCATCATCATCAACCTTACCATTGATGTCATCTGGTTTCCCTATTGCAGAACCTCCACATCATGAACTTGGTCCCCACATCAACTTGTGTACATTTGGCCTGCAGGAAGTTCCAGAAGAGGGCAGAGATCCAGCTCTCAGCTCGTGCACGCAAGCTGCTGTACATTGTTGTGGATCTCTCTCCCGTGACAGACATAGACGCCTCTGCTGTGCACTTCCTGATGGTAAGTTGCTTCTCTGCACTTGTCATGCCACCGCTGCTTTTCGTACGTCAGCATAGATGAGTCACGTGTCGAAGCTTTGTGTTGCATGTTTTGTTGACAGGGCCTGTGCTATCCACTGCTTTGTCTCACCATACGTTGTGTTATGGGTTTGTGTTTAGGGTGTCAGGTTTTTGAATTGTGGTTTTCTATGTCCTATGTTATAAGTAGGATGGACACCCGAGGGTGTTGGCAACATCTGGTCAAAGTTAGGGTGTGGGGTGAGTATGGCTGAGCCATGGGTCCATGATGCTGTTCTTGCCCACTGTGTCAGCTAATGCTACTGCTATGTGCACTGCTGTTGTCGCTAAAGCTTGCCATCCATTGTAGATGCATCATACAGGTCTACTGCTATTCACTCTTACCACGTGCATTCATGTACACAGTCACACATCTGAAACACTGGCAGCACATTGATAGCCATGTGATGATGACAAGCTGGCTGATACAGGAGTGGGTGCGCAACCTGAAGGCCAACAACATCCAGCCAGTCTTCGCCAACCCTTGCCGCCAAGTTGTCCGTCTGTTCGAGGCTGCGAGCCTGCCCAAGATCATTGGAGAGGAGTTCATCTCCGTACGCATCCATGACGCCGTAACTTACTGCCAGGAGCTGATGGCTGAGGGACAGGATGCCTTTACCAGGATTGAGGTGGTCTCTGAGGGAAAGGAGACTGCTGAAGACCACCGCAGGGAGGCACACAAGCTTGCCGGACAGACATACATTGGGCCTCCAGTCTAGAGAATAAAGCGTCCTTGCCTCTCAGGGCTTTGATGGGATCCATTGTATGTGACAATGGGAGCCTGAGCACTTCTTGGAGATGGCTATGGTCACATTACTGAGCATTGGCTACTTTGAAGGACAACAGCATTTGGAGTACTTTTTGGAAGAGACTGTGCAGGATGAACATCATGCTGAAATGACGTGTTGCGCAGCTTGTGTTGCAGCACTGATTCAGCATGATTGAGTACATTGTTGAGAGCACTATATGACTGTCGATGACGTTGTTGAAATTGTTACGATCTGTCAACATTTAGGTAATAACTGTAGGCAGGCAGCCACCTTGTACATGGCCGAGAAACATTTTGATTGGAACATCCTGATGTCAGGGTTGTGGTTCACCCAGGGATACTGTTTGGGTATATGCACTACTGCGTGGCTCATATACGGATGTGATGAGCCTGCTTACAATGCTAGCTGTGACCTTGTACCAACCCCATTGCAGTTGGTGCATATGTCCTACACTTGTTATTAATGACAGCTGCATGGGCCTGAGTGTGTATGATGATGGTGGTCACTGATGGCCATGACATAGTCACAACATGTTGTGCCAAGGTCTGCTAAGTGACACTCAGCAGTCTGCTGAGCAGACTGCAAAGACTGAACATGCGAGGTAGGTTACGCTGACATGTGTTCAAGTGCATCAATGCTGGACGAGTGACAGCCTTGTTCTGCACAATTGAGATGCTGATTGCTTTCTAGACAAAGCAGTGCATGTGCAGCTTTTCAGATGCTGTCCTGGACGCATTCCTTGCACTGAAGTGTCAGCTAAGATCTCCTAGAAAGGTTGCTAAAACTGATGTTGTTGTGTTGTGCAAATCATGATTCAGATGGCAGAGCCTTCACACGGCTGGAGCTTCTGCACAAACACATCTTGCAACCTGCAAGAAAAGTCAATGTCGCCTCGCTGCATCGAAAACCACAAGCCTTCACACTTCGCAAAACAGCTATGCTTGAGGTCTGAGTCGGACTGAGACGTCCGCTTTGATGGCGGCGAAAAGGCTTCCATCTGTCGCTTAGGCACAAGGACAAACCATTTCATAGGCAGCTGCAACATGCAGAAGGCTTCTTCTGCGCACAGCTATAAGTTCTGTCGTCTCGTGTGCGTGCTGAGAGACAGAGAGAGACAATGCTTCAGCGTCTGATCACATACAGTCTGAGAAGAAGACAAAGGTCAAATGTGGCTAAACAGCTTGAAACAAA
>JAABUO010010179.1_pt1 | contig 10442 bp, 9 predicted proteins | sample 5559291 | NCBI WGS metagenome assembly JAABUO01 (sample SAMN10711878, study PRJNA513372) | rock metagenome | isolation source: Antarctica rocks | place: Antarctica: Victoria Land, Finger Mt sud
TGAACGGGCCGGAGTTTGGTAACGCATTGAGAAGCATGGTTCCAGTGAAGCCGTTCGAAACGTCGGGAGGAAGGTCGATGTGGCTCGTTTCTACCTTCTCTTTGCCATCCTTGGCGACGGTATGGATGGTGATGTTGCCGCTCTCCTCGACTAAGCAGTCGGAGGTTTTGGAGAAAAAAGGGCCGCGTTGAATGTGGTGGTCGCGAATGAGGTGAAACACGGTGCGCTGGGAGAACACCGTAGTGTCGTCGTCGATCGAGCCATCGCGAAAATGATAGATGAGACGAGAGCTCACGCGGTCGCCGTGAATAAGCTGCAGAAGCTCACCGTAACCCAGGACGGCACCGGATTCCGCGCGAAGGACCAGAAAGGCGTGGCTGGTGCCCTGGATCTTGCGAACCGGGACCGGTTGAGGTTGCTGGGCGATGCACACTGCGGGAAGGGTGGCTGCCGAAATGACCAGCGCTCGAAATAGGACTTTCCTGAAGGAGATGAGTAGCGCGTTCCGTGTGTTCAAGGATCCTCTTTTGCGAGACTAAGTTTCTACCGCATAAGTGCTTAGGCCATTTTAGACAAGCAGTGCGACAGCCCCTCTGCGGACAGTCAATGTGCCTGTCCAAAACACACGAGTAGCTGTCCTGGCCATGCGAGGACAGCTACTCTCATCCGTCGAGTAGCTCTGCGATGGTTGGTTTACCGGAGGCTGAACTTCCGGCTAGAACAAACAAGTGATCCTGTCATGTCCACCCACTTTCTGGCGTACTTTGTGAGGGCGAATAACCTTTAGTGCCCGGCGTAAGCGACATGAATCACGTGTCTTGGGTATACCCCAGCGCAACGCCGCTCGTGTGACAGATCCGCGTCTCACTAGGGTTTGACTTCTGCTATTGTGACACAAGATGGTCACGGCCTTAGAACCTAATGCGACAAAAGGGAAGCGGAGAGCTGGCCTGAGCATCGGTTATCTGCGTGTCAGCTCTCTCGATCAAAAGGAACTCCGCCAACTCGAAGGCATTGCATTCGACAAGCGCTTCGTGGACAAGGCTTCAGGGAAGGACACGCATCGCCCTCAGCTTCAGCAGCTTATCGAGTACGTCCGCGAAGGCGATACGGTGATTTGTCACGCGATGGATCGGCTGGCTCGCAACCTGGATGACCTGCGAAAGATCGTCCTTGGCCTGACAGAGCGCGGAGTCCACGTGCGGTTCGAGAAGGAGAACCTCATCTTCACCGGAGAAGATTCCCCCATGTCGCATCTACTCCTGAGCGTCATGGGAGCATTCGCGCAGTTTGAACGCGACCTGATCCGGGAGCGGCAGCGCGAAGGCATCGCTCTTGCGAAGCTTCGCGAGGGTGCTTACACGGGCCGCAAACACTCACTATCGACCCCGCAAGCCAAGGAGCTGCGAAAGAGGGCCGCAGCGGGGGAGTCCAAGACCCTGCTTGCTCGCGAATTGGGCATCAGCCGTCAAACGCTGTATCGATATATTGCTGCAGCGGCGGTGTGAAAGCTTACGCAAAGCACTCCCCGGTGGGTCAGAGGTTCAAAAAGTAACGGGTGTGCTTCCGTTCGCCTGCACGAGTTAGTGCCTGCAATGCCATCAGCTCGTTCAAATCTCTGGTTGCCGTGGCTGGAGAGGCTCCGGTAATGGTGCTGTAGTTGCCCGCGCTCATTCCACCTGAGAAGCCCTTCGGCCCTTCACGGAACATGCGAATGAGAGCTTTGGTCTGCCGGTCATTGGTCCTGCCACGCAGCCGGTCCAGTAGCTTCGTCTTGTGCAAAAGGAATTCGACTCGGGCTACTGTGCTGGCCTGAGACTCGATTGCGATCGACGCGAACCAGGCAAGCCAATCTGAAATGTCGTTGCGTTTGTTCGCGGCCTCAAGGGCCTCATAATAGCTGCGATGGTGCGCTAGGATGCCATGCGCCAGGCCGATGAAGATCGGCTTTCCCAGCCCCTGTACCAAAGCCTTCTCCGAGACGGCGCGGCCGACTCTTCCATTTCCGTCCTCAAATGGATGGATCGACTCGAAGTAGAGGTGGGCGATGCCGGCGCGCGTCACGGCTGAAAGAGGCTCGGCTCCCGCTGGGGCGGTGCGAATAAACCAAGCAAGAAAACGACTCATCTCCTGCTCAACCTGGTCGGATGGCGGGGCCTCGAAATGAACTTTCGGAGCGTGGATCGCGCGGGACACGACCTGCATCGCCTCTGGGCTTGTGCGAAAACTCCCGACCGTGCGAGTTTCGCGGCTGTCTGCCATCACCATACGATGCCAGTTGAACAGCGTCTCCCGAGAGAGTGGCTGATCGATGGTGCCGTAGAGATTCACCATCAACTCGGAGATGCCCTGCTCCTTCGGTGCGACCCGCTGCGTGTCCGCGCTCAACCCAAGCTGCCGCTGAATAGAGGATTGAACGCTGGCCCGGTTCAGCATCTCGCCTTCGATCTCAGAGGTCGTGACAGCCTCCTCGCTCATCGTCTCGACGCGTACCTGATTCCAATCGGCATCGCTCAGGTGCTTCGTCACTCCGACAAGAACGCCGCCGCCGAGCAGAAACTGCTCCTCCTGACGCAGCAGGGCTTCGCGATTCCAAGTGAAATGGGGCCAATCGGGTTGTTGCCAGTTCCACGTCATGAGGGTAAGGGAGATGCTCTATCCCTCATTTTGACATTGTTTGTGATGGGTGGAAAGTAATGTATAGAGTCGCCTTATCGCTACGTAGCCTCGTGTCAACTGCGATGGACGCCATTTGAGGTCTGGGCGACCCCGCTCGCACCGGGTCGATAAATTACCCCTTGGCACCTGTGCGGCTCGGCTTCGCCCCGTTAGAGCGGGTCAAAGCCAAGCCGTACGGTTCTTCTGGTCCTGGTCGGGCTGCTGAAGAAGTAGCGCACAACCCCGAAAGTCGCGATTCTTACGGGAACCACTTGTTCAACCAACAGTCTCAACTCCAGGTCCTTGGCAAGTCAATTTTTGCCGCTTCGCACGCGAATGGTGTAAGCGGAAAGCCGGACCGAGAGTTAGCTTCGGGCGACGCTCCTGCTAGGCAGTTGGCTGGCTTAAAGCCGAGGATCGATCGGTTCGCTCTCCAGGGCGAGCACCCCGAAAACGCACTCGTGAGTCCGCCGAAGCGGCTCGTTGCGAACGAAGCGTTCCAGTGATTCGATGCCGAGCGCGAATTCTCTGCTTGCCAACGATCGCTTGCCTCCGACATTTCTGGAGCGCAGCCGTTCGAGGTTCTCTGGCAAGAGGTATTCGGGGCCGTAGATGATGCGCAGATACTCCGCTCCGCGACACTTGATCGCAGGCTGAGTGATCCCCCGGCGTCCTTCCTCGATGAAGTTGAGAGGCTTCACCACCATACCCTCGCATCCCTGAGCCGTCATTTCCGTCCACCAGGCCGTAGCGGCCGCGCAGCTCTGCACATCGTGCAGGTCGACCAAGCGGCAGGGCGTGGCCATCAGGAGATGCTCGCCCGCCGTGCAGAGCTTTGTGAGTATGTCCATATGCCAGGTGTGCGGCTTATCGCTATGCACGGCTCCTTCAGACGCCAAAAGGTGAAAGGGAGCGAGCTTCAGGTCATCCAGCGCGTTCACCGTCCAGCAGTACTGCCGATAGGCGCGGACGTATTGGTCGAGAGCATCGGCACGATTCCGGGTACGACCCGTCAGTTCGCCTAGTCCCTCCACGCGCTGCATGGCATGCGCCAGAATCTGCTGCTCGGCTGCCAAAGCACGGGTGCCAGCGTTGCCAACGGGCGCGTACTGATCGCGCAGGAGTTCCTGAGCCTTGTCGGACCACGGCATCAACTCGCAGTCCAAACACATCCAATCGGTTCCAAGCTCCTGCCACAAGCCCGCACCTTCCGCAGCCTGGGCGACGCGAGCGAGGAATTGCTGCTCCAGAGCCTCGTCGGAGAAGAAGCGCCGTCCTGTCCTGGTGTAGATGATCCCCAGCGAGGGCTTTACGACACCGAAGCGGGTTTGCGAAACGGATTCTTCTTTGCACAGAACGACCACCGCCCGAGAACCCATGTGCTTCTGCTCGCAGACGATCGTCGTGATGCCTTCCTTACGGTAGAAGGCGAACGCCTCGTCGGGATGCTCCAGCAGGTCCGGATGCTTGCTGGTCTCCGTCGGCGACATCGTGGGTGGAAGGTAAATCAGCCACTTTGGGTCAACGGCAAAGCGGCTCATGACCTCAAGCGCGGCAATCGCATTCTCTTCGCGGATCGTAATCTTCGGCTTCAGCCTTGTATCGATGAGACGCTTCCCCATGACGTCCGCCAAATCCAGAACGTCATCCTGGGCGTGCTGCAGCAAGCGCTCCGCCACCGGGCTGGACGTTGGGTTGGCAGGCAGAAAAGGCCGCGCCGGTTCGTAATACGTACGGTGTGCGGGGACCGAGACCGTCTCTCGCTCCGGATACCGCAATGCCGTGAGCTGGCCGCCAAAGACGCATCCCGTGTCAAGGTTCAGCGTGTTGTTGAGCCAAAGCGGCTCAGGAACAGGCGTATGGCCATAGACGACTAGCGCTTTCCCCCGATAGTCGGCTGCCCAGTTGTAACGGATGGGCAGGCCAAACTCGTCGGTTTCGCCTGTGGTCTCGCCAAACAGGGCAAACTCTCGAACGGCTCCGGAACCGCGACCGTGCATGGACTCCTTCAGACCGGCGTGTGCAACTACAAGCTTACCCTCGTCGAAAATATAATGGCTGACCAGCCCATCGAGGAAACTGGCGATGCCGGTCCGAAACTCGACGGGTTCTTTCTTCACCTCCTCCATGGTTTCGGCGAGCCCGTGGGTCCGCTTCACATCTTTGCCTCTGAGAGCCCTGACCAGCTTCATGTCATGGTTGCCGGGCACGCAAAATGCCTGGCCCGATCGCACCACCCCCGAGACGAGACGCAGAACCTTCACAACATCGGGCCCACGGTCCACCAGATCGCCAACGAAGACGAGCTTGCGACCTCCTGGAGCTGAAACGACGTATTCCTCGCCTTCGGCCTCCACGAGATAGCCGAGCTTCCGCAAGAGTTCTACCAGTTCATCGAAGCAGCCGTGGACGTCGCCGATGATGTCGAACGGGCCATGCTCCGCCTTCCGATTGTTCCAAAGCGGCTGGCGGATGATCGTGGCGGTTTCGACCTCTTCGGGCGAAGACAGCTTGAAAACATACCGGATGCCCCTCACGTTCCAAGCCTCGCAAGGATTTCCGAAGTTGCTGGGACTGGTTACGAACTACGTGCGGACCAAACTGCCGGTCCGGCCGGCTGACATTCCGGTCCTGGCAGAGACGTTCCGGCAAATCGAAGACGATGGCAACCGCGAAGAGGTGATTTTCCTTCGCCAGGGCGATCAAGCTCTTGCGCGCCTCAGGCTGGACGTTGGTCGCATCTACGACGGTCAGACGCCCGCGAGTGAGCCGCTTCCGTACGATGGCATGGAGCAGGTCGAAAGCATCACCGGTGACCGTCTGGTCGTTCTCATCGTCCGAGACGAGCGACCGGCAGAAGTCTGACGAGATAACCTCGGTGGCCATGAAATGCTTGCGGCCGAATGTGGACTTGCCAGAACCGGATGGCCCCACCAGAAGTACGAGAGCAAGTTCAGGGATCTCGATCTTCATGCTGTGACCTGCTTTCTGGTGAAGACCGCCATCTGCGTCGGCGCACCTTGCTCTTGTGCTTTCGGCCCCACCTGTTCGATCCGGATGATGTAGCCAAATCGCGTGCCGACCTCACCTGCCCAGCGCTCGAACTGTGCGCGAGTCCACTCGAAGCGGTGATCGCCATGTCGGAACTCCCCGGCTGGAAGTGTGCCGAAGACTTCGTTGTACTCGGCGTTCGGCGTCGTCAGGACGACGTGCTGTGGCTGCATAAATTCGAAGAGGTTGCGCTCGAAGGTCGCAAGCCGGGGAGCGTCCAGATGTTCGATCACCTCAATGACTGCCGCCGCGTCGAAACCGCTCAAGCGTTGATCCCTATACGTGAGCGAGCCCTGCACCAACTCGATGCGCGCTCGTTGCCGCTCGGGCAGCTCATCGAGCCTCAACCTGTCCTTCGCGAGTTCGAGCGAACGCCAGGAAACATCCATGCCGAGTATGGTCTGGAACTGGTTGTCTGCCATCAGCAGCCGAAGGAGCTTTCCCTCACCACAGCCAAGGTCAAGAACACGCTTGGCTCCAGTGCTCTTGATGGTGGTGAGAGCCGTCTGGAGACGCGCGTCATGCATGCTAGGTTTGTGCTCTGCACGTGCGGCGCTCCGTTCCGTGGCCGGCTCTTCCGCCAGTAAACGGTCGAGCGCTTCCCGAGTGAGATTGTGCTGGCGCTTCAGGTAGCGGGCCACGATCAAATCCTTCGCCGGATGTTTCCCAAGCCATCCCTCGCCGCGTCGCAGCAGCTTCTCGATCTCGTCGTCCGAAACCCAGTAATGCTTCTCATTATCGAGCACCGGGATGAGCACGTAGAGGTGTGTCAGCAAATCCTGAAGCCGAGTCGTTCCTGAAATCGTCAGGGAGATATAAGGCGAGGATCCCCACGCGGAGAACTGATCGTCGAGCGTCGAACCCTGAATTTGAACCTGATACTCGAGCGGTTCAAAGAGGAGACGGACCAGTTCTTCTCCTCCGCGCGCAGCGATGACTGGCAGATGTGCCGTGAGCGGAATCTTGTTCTCGGCAAGTTCCGGCCTCTCCTTGCTGCGCCCGCTCATGGCAGTGGTAAACAAGCGTCCCATTGCGACGCTCAGAAAGGAATTTGCCGCGTACGGCCGATCGTTCACATACTGGTCCAGCTGGCCGCCCTCGCCAGCCGCGCCTCTTCCTCGAACGAGAGCCACAGGATCGATCTCAACCAACAAAGCAACCGTGCACAGGGACGGACTCGCGACCGGATAAAAGACGTGAACTTTTCCAAATGACAGCTCTTCCGTTTGGACGCGGGCCGGGTTTTTGTGCAGCAGATACCCGAGGTTTGTCGCAGGTCGTAAACTGTCGAAATCGTGAGGAGCATACGTCTTTAGTGTATTGCCGGTATTCGGATAACGCCGCCGTTGCTGCGAATCGTAAACGAACTTCCTAGAGCCTTTAAGGAAGAGAAATCTGATGCCAATCGCCTGAAGAGGATGGTAGCCACCGAACTCAATGCGTTTGACTCGTTGATCGGCAAAAGAAATCCGGGGTCTCGGGGCGAGCCCTGAGCAGGTTGGCTAAACAAAACTGAGGAGCCGAAGGCGGATTGGGTTTTTGTTGGTGGGAGGCAAACGCAGCCGCAGGCGAGTATTGTGCGCACAAGCCCCATCCTGCCCTCTGCAATGCGTCGGGTAGAGCTGATTTCGCTTTGCTTCGAGTCGGCGTAGCAAGCCGAACGTCATTAGCGCGGTCGAGTGCAATCCTATTGTGGATGGAACGTTACGGTCGTGGAGCAAAGATGGAAGTCTTGGGCGATCTGCAAAAGAATCTCGGAACGGCAGCCTTTTGTGCCGGCTGAAGCGTCCAAGCGTGTCATGGAAGACAACGCGAAGATGCATCTGGAGTTCTCGGCATCCGACGCTGTCGCTGACAGCCTTCAATCTCTCGCTATCGAGTCGCTGGATCCCGGCGTCAGAGCACCGAGGCTCGCGGCGTCATACGGCCGAGGAACAATCGGCATCGAGGCTTTCAGCACCGCAATCGATGCTCTGGACGAACAGCAGCGGTCGAAGATCTAAGGTGGATCCTTACGTCTATCCCGGCACGCGCATCCTTCGCAACAAAGCAGGTCTACAGGATGCGGAACTGCTCGCCGCGCATGAGTCCAGGATGGTCTTCAAACGCATGCTCCAGCTCTACGCAGAGTCACTTCCCGGCACACTGGACGGAAATTACTTGGCCGCAATTCACCACGCGCTCTTTCAGGATGTGTACTTCTGGGCCGGACACTTCCGAACAGGCGAGATGTCAATCGGCGGACGCATGTTCTGTCGAGCGAGAATCATGCTCCCGTCACTCACCACTCTGCTTATTCAACTCATCGAGGAGCATTGCCTGGCAGGACTAAAAGCAGAGCTGTTTGCAGAACGCGCCGCCTTCTATTTGGGTGAGCTGAATACCATTCACCCATTCCGAGATGGCAACGGCAGAACACAGCGCGAGTTCCTTCGTGCACTCGGCTTGCGTGCCGGCCACAAGGTACGGTGGGCAGCCATCTCTCAATTTGAAATGGTGAATGCCTCAAAGCTTTCATTCGCAACCGGCAGACCAAATGCTTCGATTTATGTCATGCGAGAGGCGATCGGTCTGGGCGTTTGAGGACCGATTGTTCCGCCAAGTGGTCCATGGGTATCCTGCAAGAACATCGCTATCAAACTCCAGCATTCCACTGGATCATCCTGCCGAAAAGCCGCGATCAGGGATGAAACTCTGGATTCTTTTTGAGCCACCTCCGAAGCAAACTTTCAACCATGTCAGTTTGCGCAGCATCATGCGTGGTCTGAGCTCAAGTTGAAGTTCTTCGTCGATCAGGACGTTAATGTACTTCTTTCCTTCCTTTGCGGCTCTCATTGCACGATAATCTCCACGAACTGCTGTCGAACTGGGACCGTTTACATGGCTTGAAAGCTGTTGCTGTGATCGGCGAGATTTCGTTGGAAAAGTTGGTGCTGCACTCTCAACCTTCGACAAACTGGTTGGGGTGCGCTTGATGGAGACGTCGGGTTGTCGAAGGACTGCTCGTGCTTTCGATTTCATGAGCCTTACCGATTTTCTTCCTGAAACTTCTTCATCCCGATGCCGAACGAAACGTTCGCCGCGCTCTGGCAAATGATGCCGTTGACTGTTGCTTCATCGGACATCGGATCGGTCTTGAGGGAACACACGCCACGATCGACAAAGCTGGGCAAAACATCTGGATGAGACCTAAAGAAATCATCCACGATGAGCGGATCGTAGGTTCCTGGACTTTTCTGGAAAGCCGGACCTCCATCCTTGGCGTAGAGAGCAAGCACAGGACCGGGCGGGTGAACGTTCTTGCATCCGATGAACGTGCTCAGCACCCCTAGAAACGCTGCTGTCGCTGACCAACCACTGACTTTCGTCTTCATCTCCCGCCGTCGTTTACCAAATCTCATCAAACGAGAGTATCCGATTTTGGGATAACCCATCTTGGGATTCTACAAAGGGGCGTCGCGATGAGGGCGCACCCTGAAGTCCATTTCCTATCAAGAGACTTATGCTGCTTTTCGTCTTCGCTTGAGAGCGGCCCGGGAGCAGGCCGGGCTCACACAAGCCGATGTAGCGACGGCGATGAATCGTCGGCAGTCCTTTGTATCGAAATGCGAATCTGGGGAACGTCGGGTCGATTATGTCGAGTTGCAGGAGTTTGCAAAGCTCTACGGAGTTCCCCTCCACTTCTTCGACAGGACCTAACCGCCTCAGCCGGTGTCGGCTGTAGCACAATCATGCTGCAAGGCCCTCAGTGCGTCCTTGCCGGGCCGCTCGCCCGGCTGGACGGCCTTCGGCCTGTCCGAAGCTGTCCACGAGCGCAGCGGGCCGCTTTGCCTCCGTCCTTCACCGCATCCTGATCAGCAATGGTGCTCGCGGACGGAGGATTCTTGAGACATTTTCCCCAACCCACATTCCAACCTTCCAGGCAGCTTGAACTCAGGGTTGGCCTGAATCGCTGAGCCTCATGCATCTAGGTCCATGGCACGCTCATACTCCCCGATTCGCTTCTGGAGCTCTTTGGTTCGCTCTTGAGATAGGTCTGGCTGGGCCAGAAGTGGCCCCTAGGCGCTCGACCTCTCGTCGGAAATAGGCCAACATGTCTTCCTGGTTCTTGCGCTGCTCCTCGGCCTTGCTGCGCTCTGCTTCGGCTTCGGCTGCAAGCAGTCGCCGGTAGCTTACGATTCCTTGCCCTTCGAAGACAGGTGGAACGGTCGACAACAGAAATCCAATCAGGTTGCGAACGTCTCTGCGGGATCTGGCAGCGAAGGCTTTCTCCTGGATTATCCCGATGATCTCAGGGATCGTGGCGCTTGGACATGCTGATCGGCATTCGGTGATCAGGCGATTGGCAGCGGAGGCATCTGCGACGCCGGCCTGATTGGCCAGAGCCTGAACGACCAAGTCGACATCCGTCGTCGTCGACGGTACTACTTCCTCAATACTTCCTAAAGTACTTCCTAACGGTGTGGTCGTAGCGACCATAGCCCCTGGGGTCTTAGCGACCACAGCCCCTATGGTCGTGACGACCCCAGGGGTCGGATTGATGCCATGCAGTTCAACCCCAGGGGTCGGATTACTACTTGGTAGTTCAGTCCCTGTGGTTGGATAGCTTTCCGGTAGGTTGCTGCTCGTTAGTGGAGAGCCATCCTTCTGGACGAACCGCCTGCTCCGATCCCGCGATACCCATTCCAGCCCCGACAACTTGCGTCGGACCAGAATGCTCGCGTACGAGTGGA
>JAABUO010010180.1_pt1 | contig 10441 bp, 12 predicted proteins | sample 5559291 | NCBI WGS metagenome assembly JAABUO01 (sample SAMN10711878, study PRJNA513372) | rock metagenome | isolation source: Antarctica rocks | place: Antarctica: Victoria Land, Finger Mt sud
TGGAGTTGATCGTGGAGGGGGTTTTTTTTGGAAAAGGGTGCAGGGGCTATGTGAGAAGTGAGAGTGGTGGGTAGGTAGAGGTTTTGCTGGTGGGGGAAGAGATGGGAAAGGGGTTGCATCTGCGTTGTCGGTGGCTGGTTGGTGGGAATCTCTTTCCAATTATTCATACCGCTCCTTTCCTAAGGGGAAATCTTCGAGTATCTCTAGATCGTGTTTATACATCATTTTAATACCTTCATGCGGAGTTGAGCGGAAAAGGGCGCAATCGGGTTTGAGGAGGGGCGCATATTTCTGCTTGCGTTTGAGGGGCGATTGATTTTGGCGAGGGGGTTGAGTCTTGTTAGAGCATGATTAAGTACTAGTATAGTTTATATTAGAGAAAAGACAACCTTCTATGCTCTTCCCCCTCCCCCCTGCAATATAAGCCACGAATCCCATCACCACCGTCCCCACCTTCACCCAGTCCGACTACCCATCCATCCCCTCTTCTAACCCAACCACACCAAACACAACCACCAATGGAGAAAGAAAATATACGGAGACTACAATCCTCCGCTCTTACGATCTTATAACTCTCACATGCACATGATCATGCATACCTTACGCTTCACGGAAACAGACTAACCTCATATGTATAAAAACCCCGAAGACTCGACCCTCTCGACACGGAGTCCGAGACAACAAAAGTCTTCTGTTATCCAACGATCTTTGTTCAGAAGTGGAAACTTTCTTGTGTGTTGTTTCTTTTCCTGAAGAAATTGAAAGGGGTTTGGGGGGTATGGGAATACATTGTTGAGGGCTAGGAGAGGAAGGCGTGGTCGATTTTTTGGAGAAAAGGGAGTGTGTGTGATTTTCTAGGGTGTAAAATACCATTTGTGGGTATCTGCTGATCGGGGCAGTAGAAGAATGTAGGTCGATGTTACAGTTTACGTACTAGAGTTTGTGGATATGAGATTGGGAGGGTGGTTTTTTGATAGGGGGAGAGGGTGAGGGGACGATAGGGTTGGTTGTACTCTTTATTTAGAACGTCGGTGGTCAGATTGGAAAATGAGTATTCGGTCTAATATTTCTTTTTCTGCGATATCGCTGGCGTAGAAGATAACATGGTTAGAGAGTCCCTGGTTAATGAATAGATAGGAATAGAATTTCAAGAGAATGAGACGGGCAGTGAAAAATTAATGGGGTAGCAGGGTTGTGGTTTTAATGTGAAGCAGAAATGTTTCGAAGATGAAAGAGAGAGAGAGAAGGGGTGCTGAGTTAGTCTTGCTACATGATTTGTGTGTTTAGAAATAACGTATTAAATGAGGTCTGGTTCAGTAATACCTATTTTTCTTTTTTAAGACTAGAACTAAAAATTGGTGCTAACACGAAACGAGTAGATCGAGATAAGATGTTAAGAGTTAAAGAGGAAAAGGAAGTGGGAAGTGTTAGTGTGAACGAGGACGGCGTGGTTTAAAGTCGAGAAAAGACTTTCGTGGTAAGTAGGACGGTAGGGGGCATAGAGATGTAGTAGGTTTCTTGTATTTCTCATGTGTTCCGGTTTCTTTCCCATACATTGTGTTAATCGTTTCCCAATTGAATGAAAAAGGACAGTTCTTTATATCGAGAAGCTAGTATCTTGAAGAGAAAGTGGGCGGAGAGAGGGTAGGGGTGAAAATAAGAGAAAGGTGGTGAATCAAGTAAGAAAGAGGATTAATGAATCGAACCAAGGATGCTTCATACGAGTAATTTTTCGCTCTCGCGCTCTCTCCCTTTCGATTCTTAGGCAATGAAGCTGCTAAATATCTCTATATATTTGCATTAGGGCTTGACGGAATGTGAGGCTGTAAGGAAAAGATTAAAATACGTTCTCGCGCATGATTTTTACAGGACTTCTATTGCATCGCTTTAGCATCGAGAATAAGGGTCGACAGATTATTCAGGCTGGTTGTTAATGTTTGCCGGCTTTGAATGCAATGGGTATGATTATTTCTCTTTGCCGATGGCATCTCCTTTAAGTTGGCTAATTCTAGGTTGATCCTGTGCCGTCGTGAGCGCTCTCTAAGCTTGTATTACCATTAAGCATCTGTTCAAAGTCTGTTCAAAATCTCTCAAACGTAATTGAACGAACCGAGTTCGCTTAGTCACTACACTTTTTCGTTTAAAATTTAGATGCAGGTACATAGTTCGATGGGAGGTAGATCCGAGCATCGTACTCTTGCTTCTCGTTGCTCTAGCCTTGCAAACTGAAGCTGTACAACCATTAAAGATGTTCGTCTTCTTACTCGTATTAGAACTATCATAAACATCATCTTCCCTCGAAGGCGCAGTACCACAAGGCCATTCTTAACTGTCATGGTGGTCTCAACTCAACATTAACAGCATTGTGGTAGCAGGTGGCAATTGGAGCCTTGTGAGAGAAATCTAACAGGCTCGAGCAAGGTACGAGTACTGTAGCTCGAGGGTGTGAGAGCGAGACTAGTGACGGGACGAAAGCTGCGGTCGGAGAGGATTTAGAGCGCTTTAGTTCGCGTGGTGCATGTGTCAGTTTCGCGCAGGATTTCATGCTGTCGCTTTCCCTTTCATCTCATACTGCACCTAAATCCTGGGGGTCAAAACCCGCGAAAAAGGCGCTTCCAGCCAGTTTTGTAATTGACTGATCACAATGCAGGCCTCTCCTTTTCCCGGCAGTATCTCGTACGCCACTGGTACAGCGTGGAACACAGACCCAATCTCGCTTTCCAACAAGGCGCGGTTTCTGATTCGCACACGCCAAGCTTCCCCCATCCCCAAACCGGATGCCGTATCAATGCCAAGGGCCCCCAAGGGGCCTAAATATAAAACCACCACAGGGACTTTTCATTGGCGCTTCTCAAACATGGCGCAGGGCTATTGTTCCGTTTAGGAATCCTAAACTGCGCACTGGTGATTGCGCAGGGCTGAGGCTGAGAGGGGCAGGTTCCTCCTTAAGCATGATGGTGTCGTCCGCATGATTTCTTTCGTAAAGAATTCGCCGTCAACTCGCCTCGATTTTCAAACTGGACACCTTGTGCTTTTACGCCGCCAGCCACGATATTTCTAGGTGCTTATCCCGTCAGCCGCAAATCCAGTGTTCTTTGTTCTCTTAAAGACCTTGACATCAGCTGAAAATGGAGAAATCTGGAGGTACGTGTAAATCCTTGGAAAGAAAGTTGTATACCGTCATTAAGCCTATCAGTAGCAGCCCCGCCGTACGAAGCCAACCCCTCTGCTCAATACGGTCAACCTCCTATGCACCAGCAGCCAATATCCCCCGAGTACGTCCCTCATATTTTTACCTGAAGAGGATGAAAGAATTGACCTCTGTACAGCAGCTACAACCAGCACAACCAGCACAACCAGCAGGTCATTTCTGCCGCGTCACCAATGGCGTCCCCAGGCCCAGCAGTCAAGCAAGAATATTATGCACCTCAGGCGCAGCAGCAGCAGCAGCAGCAGGTCAGCCAGCCTCAGCAATCAACCTTCCAGACCGCTGTCCCTTTGCAGAGTCTACAGGACAAGCCTGCACCAGTGGACTGCCCCATGTGTCACACAAGGGCGATGACGAGGGCTGAAGCCGTCTCGGGAAACACCACACAGTGAGTGACTGATTTCAGATCGTCCGCTATCGCAGCGGTCTATCGACTTCGTAGAGACTGACTGACAAATCAAAAGTGCCTGGGCTGCCGTCGTCTGTTTCTGCTGCTGTCTCGGCTGCATCCCGTACATCATCCGGAGCCTGAAGGACGTCGAGCACCACTGCGGCCACTGCGGATGTGTCCTTGCGACATGGCACAACAGCGGGCGCACCGTCGTCGAGGCGCATGCTTAAGTCTTTGGAAGATCACACATAAGAGAGACTGGTTGGTTTCGGAGATTGACATTGTGGAGCTTTGAACGAAGTTGATACCTTGTTGTTCTTGGCGTTGTATGTACCGTTTTATAATATTAGTGGGGAGCACCATACTCGCACGTCTTTGGACTCGGATTTTGGGATCTTATGAAGCATTTAGGTTGCTGTTGCTGCTGATTTGCTGTGAAAGACAAGCTCTGATAGCTAAGCTCTGATAATGATGAAGACATTCATCTGACGAACAGCCAAACTCTAGTCGAGGGGGATCTGATAGTAACTCGCTTTCGCGTCGACTATTATCCCCACTAAAGCGACGCTGTTCAGCTCTTCATATTCTTGACTCTTCTCTGCCAAGCCCAACCTTTAACATACTGCTGCGAAGTGTTCTTTGAATTCGAGCTACGCATTTCCTTTCGCAGTAATTACACTCACCACGATGATTTTTCCTCATAAGACTGTTACCCACAAAAGATGATCCCTCGAGTTAGTCTCCCGAGCACCGGAGAAAGCGAGCAAAGTATAAACACTGCGTACTTCTATATGTAGATGTGGATCTATAGATACTATCTAGATGATATATTATATAGGTAAGACATCATCGCTAGGTAATATGAGGAACATAAGAAGACCATTGGGGCAGTTGATACGCCCCTGCCGGCAAATGAGCAAGATTTTTAAAACACTCAACGACAAGGTATACGCGTGAAAAAATATACGTAAACCACAGTAAAGGTACCAAAGTACACATGAAGACCAGAAAAAGTGCCGCAAGGATAATCTCACCCCAGATCTTGATACGATTTTTCTTGCTCTGGCGGAGTTCTTGACCTTCCCAATTCCTTTTCAGAAGACCAGTCAGCCCTCGATCGGCTATGGCAAATCGAGACCAGAGTACGAGCGGACCTACTAAGATTCCTGTCAAGGCCACAGACGACGCTGCGATCCTCCATAGAATCTCTTCGATCTTGGAAGAGAAAGCTGCGTTCCAAGCGACCAAGTGGAGGCCACCATATAAAGATCCGGCGACAGCAAGTCCCAGCCATAGCTCGATCCGCGACAACTCATATATGATGTTATCAATCCTAGGTTTGACCCGAGGAAATAATTTTCGACCGGCTCCGGAGGGGTTCTGGTGTCTCGTGCGCATATCTTGCTCAAGGTCGTATTGCTTGGCCGCTTGTAAAGCAAGTGTCCACCTCTTGAGATCGGAGGGAGAAAAGTGGTCGACTGCCGTGTTACGAGTCATCAAGCCGGCAGGAGGTCGAAGTTGTTTGCTGGTCGAAAGACCCTGTGACATTAACCAGTGTATTATACGGTATCTTAAAGCAGATGTGGAATATCGGCGCCAGCTCCAGTCATATGGCGCCCGGGTGTAATCCATTTCGCCACTTGTCGATGTCGTTGAGGAGTTAGATGGATCGGGTTCATTTTCAATATCGATGTGACTGGATGATGGAGTGATCTTAGCACTCCCGAATTCCAAGTCAGCAGGATCCGGATTTCGATATGGCCAGATGCCGTCAAACTCATCCCTCACGCCACCCTGAATGTCATATCCTTTGAGACCATCGCTGCTAATTCTTGACGTCATCCACATGTAAGCGAAAAGTGGCTGTAAATTCTCGTCCTGAATAAGGGTGGGTTCATCGATATTTAATGGCTTATGCCACCACAACAGGTAGATAAGTAATGTACAAAGGGAGTGGCCGAATGTATTCAGTTCAAGTAGACTTATAGGTAGCGACTGTGCCAACCGTGAGACGCACTGGAGGCAAAACCACAAAGCTTGAGCACACACCAAGAATTTCTTGACTCCATCAGCTTTGCTTTTATCCACGATCTGCTCCTCGGAGATGTCAGGAAGAGACTCGGGTTCATGCTGGAGGAGAAAGCATAGGCCGTCCGGCGTTAAAGCGACACGAGTCCTGGTACCAGGCAGGAATGGTTCTTCGGAGGTACTGCTATCCATAGCAAATCCTCCCATAGCTGCGTAAAAGCCATGAACCAGAGTCCATTTAGCCTTTCTGTCTCGACGTGTCTCTGCAAAGGCCGAGTCATACTTGTCCTTCGGTTGATCTCCGCGATAGGATGTCGAACCCTGGAGGCAAGCCTTGAAAAGCTTACGCAACTGAGTTTGCGGAGCGACCTGACCGGAACTATCTCTAACTTGTTGAAGTATTTCCTTCGCCTTCTTGCGTTGATGCCAAGCCACATAGGCTACCATCTCCGGAGCCAATAAGCCTATGATCAGCCATTTCAATTTCCTCCATATTTGTTGTTTTGTCTTATGATGCTCTGGTATATTGAGGTGTACAGCTGTCCAGATGCACAGAGATATAGTGATAATGCAGCTTGATAAAATGCCCCATGTACCTCTTACGGTAGGCTCTGGAGCCCACGCCGAGGTTCTATTAGTTGTGACATTACCAAAGACATTGATCATGGCAAAGAAACCAATTCAAAGAGGGCAGATAACAACACACATAGAGAGGAGGCTTAAGCTTGCAAGTTGATCGACTCGAAGTAAACGTAACCAAACACGACAAAGATTGGGACCAAGCTAGATGAAACAACTTGCAGGCTATAAATGCTAGCCATCTAAGAGCATCGACAGAGATTTGGATATCATGGAATATATACAAGACGATAGTAAGTCCAAATAAAACGCGACAGGATTGAACGTCAATTAATGCAGGCTGCAACTATCGGTGGGCTACATAATCTAAAAATACAAGAATGGCCCCCTTTTTCCGCGCTGTGTAGAGACGTGTTGCTGGGGTACAGCGAAACGATGGCACAAGAGCCTATCAGATTTTGGGGCACTCACATATAGACCGCACGGTGTAGTTCCGCTTCTTGAGTACCCGTATATACATGGCCAATCAACATACAAAATTACTGTTCGGCCGCTCTATGATGCGGCATTTGGAGAGATTGTACAGGCATGATTATGGTGTTGGTTCTTATCACCGTCTCACGAATGCTTGAGGCGAAGAGGCTAGAAGAGAGCTTACACGCGCGCGCGTGGAAGCCCGTCTGGGGAAGCTCTTCCATTGATTTCCACCGAGCTTCTCATAGAAAGGCGCTTGGTTATTTTGGCGAGCTTGCCAATTTCTGAGTACTTCAGCCAGGAAAGTGTGATGGAAGAGTTGAAATACACCGGTGGTATAAGCTGTATTCTAGTGTGTCCAGGGGTTTTATTACGATGCTTGGTTACGTCACCCTCAAGGCTCCGACTTCGCAAATCTCAGATTCCTGTGAGAGCTCAACTATCGATATTAACAGCAATCGAGCTTCACCAACGGCTTTGAGATGGAAATCTTGAAAGGCGTACGTGCGTTCTCGACAATTGTACCAAAGGGCGTGCTTGGTCGACAATCATCACCCATGCTTCTACTTTTGTTATCGGCACCAATGAGCTTTGTGAAACCCAAACCCCTCTCCAACACCACATCGTCAATGCCCGCTATCACTGCGCGGTGGATTTTTTTCTCTTCATTCTTAGACAATTCTTAATCGTTGCGCCTTGAAGTATTCGGCGTTCGCTGTCTGCTGAAATACTTGATCTTAGTTATGGGTCCATTTCCTCATCCCACGTCAACCCTACCGTTTTGGCGTACACAGCCGGATGAGCTTGACCTTCACCGAACTACTGAAGATCTTCCCGCGAAATGTGATATCTTGATCATAGGTGCTGGTTACGCCGGTGCTTCCACCGCTTATCATCTTCTCAAAGATAATGCTTCGCCTCCTTCTGTCGTTATCCTCGAAGCACGCCAAGCATGTTCAGGAGCAACAGGCCGTAATGGTATTTCCCTTTGTTACTTGAAATCCTAAATAGAAAGACTGATGAGAATGGTGCAAAAGGTGGCCATCTTAGACCCGAAGTCCACTTCCACATGCCAACTTACATTGAGAAATACGGCTATGAAGCGGCAGCTGAGATATCGAGATTCGAGGTAGCTCATTTGCAGGCTATTGGAGATCTAGTTGAAAAGGAGAAGGTTGATTGCGACTTGATATTGACACGGTCATTTGATGTTTTCTTGGACGAAGGGCAGGCGAAGGCGTCCAAAGAAGCGTATGATAAGATGTTGAGCTTTGGCATCACCTCCATCAAAGACGCACATTACACGCCTGCCAAACAAGCAGAACAAGTTCGTCACCCTTGTGCAACTCGATGAACTTTGAGAAAAGAGTTTCGACCACGGACTAACCTATCTAGGTCTGCGGCGTTAAAGGCGCTCGTGGTTGCTTTAGCTTCACAGCTGCCCACATCTGGCCCTACAAATTCGTCATGTTTCTACTCGGTTATGCTGTTGCTGGAGGTGCCAATCTTCAGACCACCACTCCGGTCACCCAAGTGTCTACTACTACTGATAACGAAGGTCTCTGGACCGTAACTACGCCGCGCGGCGCTATCAAGAGCAATAAGCTTGTCTTCGCTTCAAATGCTTATACCGCTGGCATATCTCCCCAGTATACCCAAAAGATCGTTCCCCAGCGCGCCATCTGTAGCCGCATAGTCACGCCGCCAGGGAAATCTGTCCCGGCGCTGACAAATACCTATTCAATCTACCAGGGGCCTGGGAAATATGATTATCTTATCCCGCGCCCTGATGGAAGTATTATCGTCGGTGGTGCAACGTCGGGCCCTAATGCTCAGGACCTCAATCGCCAGCATTGGTATAATGTGACAGATGATAGCACGTTAATAGAGCCAGTTAAACATTATTTTGATGGATTTATGCAGAGGACTTTCAGAGGTTGGGAGGACAGCGGAGCAGTGACAGACATGGTTTGGACCGGCAGTAGGTGATTTGTTATAAACCCTTCCAGATCGCATTCTCCGTCATAGTTCTTCGGCATTTTCCCTAAATTCCTACCATTTCTTGCCAGACACTGCTGAATATCTTGCCTTCCTGATAAACACTCACCTTCGCACCAGTAACCGGCTACACAAGCGACCTCCTCCCCCACATCGGGTACGTCCCCTCCCGTCCCAACCAATTCATCATTGCCGGCTTCAACGGTCACGGTATGCCCTTGATATTCCTTTCCGGAAAAGCAATCGCAGAGATGATTGGTGGAAAGACATATGAGCAGACCGGACTACCGCGGGTTTGGAAAACTACCCAGGAAAGGCTAAATGATGAGAGAAATGATATCTTGAAATCACCAAGACTTGGTTGGCCGAAATTGTGAATGGATTTTATTACTTTAAGTAGGCAAGGCAGGTAGGTTTCACCAGCATTAATAGCCTAGTTGCCAATTCATGATAGCTGTTCGTAAAGACACATGAAGGAAATTACCTTGATTTTTTACGCTTGTAAGCTAACATCATTACAACTGAAATTTTTATTACGCATACCAACCTACACGTATCGCACAGCTTCTGTTGCAAAGAGTTAGAAGGATCATATGCCTTCATCCGATGCAAACCATTGTGCTAATACGAAGTTCTAATGCTCAAGGTTGACTATCTAAGATTCTCACTTTGGCTCTTGCTGTGACGCACGTCACGTCAAGGCAGCGAAATGGCTTGGAAAAAGTGATGAGAGGTCTGTGGGTGGTGTTTGATGATAAACTCGACCAATTGCTCAGCCACATATATGAGCCACAGAAAGTGTAGCATTGCCTATCCATCGAGAGAACTCGGCATGAGGCTGTCGCAACTACGAGGGAGCAAGGCTACCAAGATGGAAATTCTTGTCGGTTACTCCAATTGCCAGAATTTTGAGAATGGATAGCTACACACAACCTGGGAGAAGACGTTTCCAAGATCGCATGTTTGTTTGGGATCGAAATTTCACAGAACGGCAGAGGCGCGCATACCAGTTCGAGGACAAGAAACTAGGCTCGATCCTCCACAGTTTAATTACACTGCCCTCAGAAGTTTCCTCGAAGCAGCAGGCAACGTGACGTGGTCAGATGTTCCTTCCTCACCACGGCAAAACGTACCACTAGCTCTACTCGATGATAGACGAGATGATACTGGCTGGCAAGACATCAACGGTGCAAAGCATTCAGCCCGGAATTGAGATGAGTACGCCAAGTATCCCCCTCCATGGGAAAGCAGATTTTCTGGTCTATACAGTCCCAAAGAACTTTATAGAAAAAAGCTGAGGAGCGTTCGTAAACGCGATTAAGTGCTAGATGGTGTTTTTTCACTAACCAAGGGCACAGAGGATAACAGATGGCGCCGAGCGCCGCATTCTGTGAGTCGAAGGTCTGGAAGCAGTGTGACCCGTACTAATAAAACTCAGTTATGTTGCGAATATGAATTTTGTGTGTGGGCTTGCGATTGTCTCAACGGCGTCTAGTTTAAGAGCTCCAGTAATGCGAGACTTTCTGCAACGCTATATCTCTTATCGTGTATTCTTCGGAGTTCCAATGGTTTGTGTTTCTGTTGGACATACGCTGTCTAAGCTCACGTTAAAGGAATAGTCATTTGGGTTTGCATTAGGATTCCATCTTCCTTCTTACGCGTTACGTGAGGGTCCAACACGGCAGATAGATGCACGTGGTCTTCGGAGACACGCTGATTTCATCCCTGATCATTCGACACCCGGTATATCTGAGTATCTCTAC
>JAABUO010010181.1_pt1 | contig 10441 bp, 11 predicted proteins | sample 5559291 | NCBI WGS metagenome assembly JAABUO01 (sample SAMN10711878, study PRJNA513372) | rock metagenome | isolation source: Antarctica rocks | place: Antarctica: Victoria Land, Finger Mt sud
CACTTGACAAGTCTTTCGTTTACATTGACAGCAGTGTTCGTTGTTGGCTGTAGGTTGATGACTTCACCCCAGTCATTTATCTGGAAGGGGTCCTGGACAATGGGACTGACTTGGCTCTGCCAGCTAACCTGACCTCAGATAGGAGAGCTTTACTGGCTACCACTCCCTTGTATGGGCAGCCCTTGGCGGCAGGCAATCACAGCGTGCTGGTGTCCCTAAATGGGCAGCAGTTGTCTGCTAAGCTGGCCTCGAGAGAAGCAGTGGTACGCTCATAGCACATACTGCACATTTTCTCCAGCATGGGTTACCGACTGTCAAGGCCTCAACTCTGCACGTTTGCGAGAGGTCATCACACAGGACACCTGAGCTGTGCCTCTGCAAACTCAGTTATGCACCTCATGTTAATTAATCAAGCCTGAAACTTGCATGCAAGATTTACATTTGATTATGCCCTCAATGTTCTTATTCAATTTTGCGCTGCGCTGTGTAGGTGCTAGAGCTGGAAGGGCCAATGGTGTCAATGGTCACCGATTATCTTCTGGTAAATGGCACTGCAGTAACAGTCCAGGCCAGACTAGAAGGTTTCAGCTCATTGCCAGTCACAGCAGACCTGGCATTGTCACAGCGGCATCTTGAGGGACAAGATACAAGCACTCAGCCTCTGATGGACGCCAGTTTGTCACAGTCATATGTCAAGTGGGACCCTTTTCACCAGGGAGTGAAGACTGTCACTGTTGAGCTTGAAAGCGATCAACTTGCGCAGCTACAGGCCGGGGCCGTGCTGATCACCCTTGTCAACGCCACCAATGCGGATGTGGACGATCAGCGCTCAGTCAGCATCGCCACGCAGCTGCCACAGGAAGATCTCACTGTGAGCTTTGATCTGCAGCCCAACCAGGTGTTTTACCGAGACGACGCAGTGGTGATCCCTGTGCACATCAAGTTCAGCACCCTCTCCGTGCCGGCATCTATGGCGTACGACCTCGTGTTGACGTCTGGTACCCCTGATGCCTGGCTGCCAAGATCGCGCCAGAAAGGCAGCTTGCAGTGGGATTTGACTGATGGGGAGCTGCTGCACATTACCGTTCCTGTAAACTGGTCCCTCATCCCGTATGAGGCAGAGTATCACATGCAGGCTCCAATCACAGACCTTTGGAATGCTGTGACGCTGGGCAACGTTAACGAAACAGCTGCTCACATCTTTGGCGTCAGGCCAGGACAATGTCCTCCTGGAACTTACAGGTGAGTCAAGATCCTGGAGGCCATTGTGCTCTCCTTTCTTAGCACCTGTCATATCTTCGATCAACATGTTCTGGCTTCAGCAGCTTGCAGCTGTCTGCAGAGCTGGCAAGCAAACATGCCAATGAGTTAGAAGTCCATTGACCAGTAATCATGGTCGTGGATCTCAAACTGATGTCATACACCACCATGCAGCACTTGCTATGGCTCTGCAGCTATCATCCTGACAGCAGAACCAGCGGACTCCCCACATTAGAATCATGTTTGCTGCCTTTACTGCGTTGTCTCTGGGCCCCGCAACTTCAGCTGGGGGTTTGTTGACCACCACGGACAAATCAAAATCTACTGTCTCTTGATCTCAGGCTCGGCCATATTGCTGCAGCTCTAATGTTGGCAGCATCACCTGTCAAGTAATGCGTTGCTGAGGCTTCCCTGCTGGATCCAAGGCTCTCTCATCTGCGCATCCCCTTCACAGCCATTTGTAATAAGTTGCTTCAGAATGTCAACAGTACTTCAACAGCACTGCCTGTCTGCAGACCTGGCAACGAGTCTGCAGCTCTGGTCCCGGCAGTATCACCCATAGAGTCCCCAGACGATGACGCTCGCCTGTCAACTCTGGTGGTGGCGGGCCAGAATGGCACCGTCTTTGACCTTTCCCCTAGCTTCCAGGCCAATGTTGCTCAGTATGGAGCCATGGTTGGAGCAGACTGCAAGGATGCCACCCTTTGCTTTGAGACACTGGAAGGTCAGTGCCATTTTCAACTGCTGCCCAGTTGTACCGATGATGCCATTACAAAGAAAGGAGGCAGGCTGTAGGGCTTACGCATTACCCTGGAAAACTGACAGGAAATGACAGGAAAACGACATATACACCCTGTATGTACATATCCTCAACCCTCACCATAGCAATGCGCTAAGACGATGCAAGCAGTGTTGACTCCTGTTGGCATGTTCCTGCATTGCTAGACTTCAGTAGTTGTTTCTGCAGTTGCTGCCATCTCATAGATGGAGTTTGTTGAAGCTGCTTGATATCTATGCTTCCCACCATGACCACAGCGTCTAAGCTAACAGCCTGTGGATGACCATCATGTCCACAACGCGAACTCCTGCTGTGTTTGCTGCAGCTGGTGCAACATTTGAAGTTCTTGATTCTGACAATACCCCCCTGGGGGAGTTGTACATCTACCCACCATCTTCTCCTGAGCCAGAGTCCAGCTCTGCAAACAGTAGTGAGGTGAACAGCGCAGGCATGCAGTCCATGAGCAGCAATGCCACTGGGAACAGCATGGATGCTGTATGCAGCAAGAATGCTTTCCTTTTGCCGCTGCAGCTGGGGCAGAATGACTTCAGCATCGCTGTCATGGCCCCAGAGCCTGCTGATCAGGTAAGAAAGAAGCAGCTGTGCATCTTGGCATCTTTTGTTTGTTGTCATGCACTCACACACTCGGCAACCTTGTAATAGCCTTACATTGAAGGTCATGCTGCCTGTCAGTCTGCCCCCCTTGTGCAAATATCTGGATCTGAGTCATCAGCCAGCGTCCACTACATGTCACAGGTGCTTGTCAGCTACCACCTTGTGGACAGGTGAACTGAACAAATTTGGGGTTGAGATTTGCTATGCATGAAGTTTCAGGAAGATTCAAGCAACTGTGTATGCAAGAATGGATAAATTGACTCTGGTTCGTGCCACGTTTATGTCAGTAGTAGTGTTTGCACTTGCTCTTTCTTCTCTCTTCCCAAGGTCAAGCAGATCAGGCAGGCTGCTGCAACCTACTCACACATTTGGTCCACATGCATCAACTGACCTTTTGGTAACAGGCACATGCTCACTCGACGTGACTCTGCTGCATCTCGCAAAGAGCAGCCTGACGAATAGCATCTCGCATGCAACCTACATGCAGAACTGGCTGCAACCCCAGAGAATCAGGATGGCGTGCTGCAGGAAGCTGAGGGGACTGCCAACACTGGCGACGCAGTGGACTCAGGCAACCGCACCAAAGTGTACTCCCTGTCACTCGTGCGCTTGGCCAATCCGCAACATGCCCAGCTGGCACTCATCAACGTTACAGACAGCACCCAGGCAGTCCACACTGTGTGTGCCAGCACTGCTCAAGTCTCACTCAAATCTTACTCGCCTCAGCCTGAGTCAGCTGAGGATGACTCAGGTGCAGGTGGTGGCTCATCCTCATCTGGGGTCCCCAGCTGCGACCCAGACACGCCGCTGGGAGTGAATGTGAGCTCCGAAACCAAATGGGTGTCACTGCAGCCAGGGTTGCTATACCCTGATGTGGATGGGATCAGGGTGGAGGTGAAGGGGCAGGTGCTGTCACAGGGGGGTGATGTTGGGGCGGACCAGATTGCTGACACCAGTGGCCGCTCCAACTCTTCTTCAAGGTACTTGTGTTCATTCATCAACATGCAGATGCATACAGCTTGACCCCAGTGTAAGATTCAATGAGCTCAAGGACCAATCCAGTAGGACAAGCCCACAGCTATTGGCAGCAGGAAGACATGCTTCACAAAGCCTTGTGTCTGATGCTGGGGTAACACAGCAGGACATGCATGTTGCACACCTGATCATATGACACTCCCAGCAATTGATGACAAATTGCTAGCGTTTCATGCATAGCAGCAACATTTTGTGTTCCCTGCTGACGGTGGGTTTACATTCTGGTGTGCTTGGGCAAAGTGATGCCCAGGTGGTTGTCAACAGACCTGTGACTGTATACCATGCTGTGCAGGAACAATACCGGGTTCCTGCCAGCTGCACTGGTCTTGGGGCTGCAGCCTGGGGTCCCCCTCATCATCCCCATTGTGGTTGTGGCTGAAGATGGCGTCACCTCCCAGCGCTATTTTGTGTCTGGTGCGCTCTTCCTCACATTCAGCTGCAGCTGTGTTGCGTCATTGTCCACTCTGTCTTTGCCTGATCTCACCATGAAGTCATTCCTGAAGCTGGCCTGGGCAACCCAGTGTAATACTTGGCTTCTCATGAAATTGGCGCCAAAGGTGTAGTCTTTTCTTTTTTTTGTTCCTGAAGCTGGCGTCATATATGAAGTGCTTGAGCACAGACAGCCAAACAGCGTGACTTGCAACCTTTCGTGTCAGGAGATGCTTGCGCTTTGCTAACATTGTCTGCTTGACCAAGTATTTCATGTATTGCAGTGACAAGGAACACCACAGAGGCGTCTGCACCTGGGAGTGCAGCTGCAGAGGAAGCTGCTCCTCTGGGGGAGTTTGGGCAGCTTGTTGTGGAGCAGCCTGATGACAACAGCACCCAAATTGACCCAGGCCCCACCCCTGCCCTGCACGAAGCCCTGCCACCAGGTATGGCCCCACCCCTGCACTGCTCGACCCCCTGCCACTAGGTATAACCCCATCTTTGCCCTGCAAGACCCCCTGCCACCAGATATGCCCCCTGCCCTGCACAAACCCCTGCCACCAGCTATGGCCCACCCCTGCATTGAGTGACCCCCTGCTACCAGGTACGGCTACACCCCTGCCTTGCGTGACCCTTTGCCATCAGGTATGCCATACACTAGCAGTCAAGCAATGTATTGACTGTGTATCCCTGTTTCCTTTCAACGTGGACATGATACAACCATAACTCTGTTTGATATCCCATGCTCTGCTGTTAATCTCATGACTGAATGACAGGATTGGCTATTGGCGTTTCATCAAAGACCTGCTCAGGCTGCGTTTGAATTGCTGCAGTCTGCTCCGGTCTAGCAGTGACCCAACTTCATCTCCATTTTGCAGCAAGTGCACCTAATCATGCATGGCAGCATCGACATTGATATAGCTACATATCTTACCTCTGTATCAAAACTTCATGAACAGCCTGGCCATGTGTACCTGATGATAATCATGATGACCACCAGCCATCCCTGCCACAGCATGAAGAATACTACCAATGCATCATGTTGTGGTCAATGTGCTGACTGTACTGCTGTCTGCAGGTTGGCCCCTGCCCCCAGCCCAAGAGCCCTGGTGCAGCATCTGCCCTGCTGGCTGGGCATCTAACACTGTAGACGCAAAGGAGTGCAGTATGTGCATGCCTGGTTACTACGCTGAGAACCCAGACAGCCCTGCCTGCCTGCCCTGCCCTGAGGGCACTTACAGCAGCTCATGGGGGTCCAGCCAGTGCTCACATTGCATCACTGGAACTTACTCTCCCTCTGAGGTACACAACACAACTTCACAGCCCGTGCAGCCTCATGCATGTCAGACTGCACAGCTACAATGTGAGACTCACCGCATTTGCTTGATTACCTAGCACACTAAAGAACTTGTGTTCAGAATGCATGCAAGACAGGCGGTTAGACAGCTATGCTTTCATGACTGATGGCAGTGCATGCTTGTGGTAGTTGGTATATTTGCCCCTGTGTTTATTGCAGAGAAGATGCTATACGCTTTTCCTGCATAGCATATATCTTGATCATGCACTTGCAGCCTGGATATACCAGTGTGTCCTGAAACAAAAATTACAGCCTGTGTTTTAGCATGCAGCCTGAGATGAAGCAATGCTGCACAGGCAACGGAGACAACTAAGCGTGCCATGTATCAGTGCAGACTCACTTTTCATGACGGCATTGTATGCACTTATGCTTCCCAACTTTGCAGCATAGTTTGTCATCACCATCACAAAGCTTGAAGACGGTAGCAGCTTTGTGTTCATGTTTTAAGGTCAAGAACAGCTTTCGAAACCGCGTTTTGGTATGTATAGGGCTCGCAGCTGTGCAGCATGTGTGGGGAGAACACCACAAACCTGGAGGATGGCAGTAGCTCTTGCCCAGTGGCGTTGGTGCCTGGTGCCAGCCCCAGCTACCGCTATGCTGTCATTGTCTCCTTTGGGGTTCTGCTCAATGGCACTGCACTGGACGACATTGCCTCCAAGGTGAGTGTGCCAGACTTGAGCCTGTGGTGCGTCGTTCATTGCAGTGCAGTGGCGCATTGTCTGAAGCAGAGCATGTGTGAAGCGCTTGACCCTGTCAGCAGCTTCGGCTTGCTCTTGGCACACAGCAACGATGCATGTCAGCACATGCACCTTTTCTATTTCATGTGTGATGGTAGATTTGTCACTGCTGCGCCTGTCGGTGTGTGAGGTGTGATGCTGTCATCAGTTGGTAGCCTGGCATGTTACTGAGGATGCTGTGTTCTGTTGGTCCATGAATGCCTTGACCCTAGTCAAGTGCTTGACAGTGACATGGCAGCACTCATTGCTTGTCTACCTGGCTACTGCTCATTTACACTTATGCGGTCAATGGCATTTTCAACTTATATTAAGACATGGAATGCAGGCACATGTAAAAACACTTTACACCATTATGACAGAACTGTCTTTCTTTCCCAGGCGGGTGTGAATGCATCAAGTGAGCAGGTGTTGGAATGGCTAGTGCGAGCTGACACAGCCAGTGCCTTCAACATCTCTCTTGGTGATGTCAGCGTAACAGGCGTCCAACAGGTGTGTTGCCCTGTCTCTGCAACACAGTTCCGCCTAGTCATGCGCAATTGCTGACGAGCAATATACTCATGCAGCAACAGCTTCTGCTTTTCTTCTAGCACACCCAGACCATCATCACTCAAATCACAATTTGCCAGCAGGCGTCTCATTACATGCCTTGGCTTGTCAGAGAACTGCATTCGAAGCATGGATCTACCTGACATGCAACAGTTACTCTTCCAGCTGCAACAGAGACGACTATGTGTGCGCATCAGTCTGTGGCATTCCTGACCGCACATCGCAAAACTAGACATGACTTTGTGAGCAATCTGTCGGGGCTGGCCTTGTAGGTTGAGAGGCGTATATTATACGTGAATGTGACAGCCACTCTGGGGGTGGAGCTGGCCCCAGGAGCTACTCCAGATGAGGTGGAAGCTGCAATGGATCTTACTAGCCTCTCAGCTGATGACCCCATCGGTTTATTGTCGAATGATCCGGACAAGTTCTTCGGCAGGACCACGAAGGTACAGCAAGGCTGCTGTGACTCGCCGCTTGCTCTGCAGTGAAGTGCATTGTCACAAGTTTGTCAATGTTCGGACCCATGTTCGGATGACTTGAATCAACCACGACATTGGCTGCGCAGGCTTTAGACGTGACGGCAGAGCCAGATGGAGCACCAGCCACGGTGTCAGAGAACCGGCCCCTCAGTCACAGACATCATGCAGCGTTGAAATGGCCAGCCATACTTGGCCTATGCTTGGGTTCGATGGTGTTGTTGTTTGCCGCCGGCAGATTCTGGCGGCGGCGGAGCAGGCGAATGCTTAGCTGGCTTGGGCTCAGTCGCTTTGCGGGTTTTACCAGTTTCACCTCTGCGCGGGACACAGGCAACGGGTCCAATTCTGCAGAGCTCGGCGTCGTCAGTCCACCATCTGGGCCTGGGCCTCTGACCGCAAGAAATGTGAAGCGTGTCAGTCGGCTACCGGACCTTGCTGCTGAGCCCATGTTTGGAGTGTCTCATGAACCGTCACATTCGCTGGATGGCGCACCGGTGTTTAAACCACGGCTTTAGTTTAGTGTTGTGGATTTCACAGCTGGAACATGCTTGCCTTAGAAGCCTGCTTGCTTTGCAGTTGTCCTTTGCTTTGTTCTGATCTTTCAGTCTAACCTAGCTTTAGCTATATACAAACTGATTGTATATACCCATTTCGTTGAAACCATCTCAGTCTTTTTAGCATGAAACTGTAGGCTGTAGGAGATGCCATGACCCACAAGTTTAATATGATTGACCTTAAGGACAAGCTTGTCAGGCTGTGACTCCCATATGAACGAATACACGTGGTATTGGTGCACCTGTACATTCATGAATTCTGATCAGCCATCTGCATGCAGCACAGCAAGTTGCATATTCGAATCTATGCCCAGTAGCTTTGCATATGCTTGTTTGTACTTACATGCCCACTCGCAATGCCCAACAGAACTGTGCAGGAAACAGTTTCTGATTGCAAATGATTGCATGGTATGCAAACTAACCACAACATGCATCCGGATTGTTGACCGGACAAATGACTACGTGCTTGTCAAGCGAGCTGCATCTTGTCTGGTGACCCCAAACTGCTCAGCAACTTCCAGCCAAACACTCAGTGATCGCTCCTCATAAGCAGCCATGATCTTGGCAAAATTGTCCTGTGCATCAAAAAGCTCATCAAGTCACAATGCAGCGCCACAAATGCAATGCTATTGCTGAATTTTAAAATGGAACTCTCGACAACATGAGCCTTGCATGGTCATCATATCACAGTCCAAAAGCTTCTGATGCAAATACTCAAGCACGCAATGCAGGCAGAAAGGGGGTGGCGGGAAGTGCAAGAGGCAGTTAGCGCCCACCAGCATGCCATCAAAATCTTGTATTCTGGACTCTTTCCATCGTGACACTTCCTGTGGCAAAAGAAATCCTGGTAAACGTGTGATGATTATGCACATCAGGCAGATGTATCAGCAGCTCCTTGCTGGCTGCAAAGAAGCCCGTGCATTAACAAAAAAGCAGGGAACAAACTTGATGATGGTGTTGATTTCACACATGCACATAGGTGCATGGGTTTGTATGCAGCCACACCTGTGTGTTACGCAGCTTGACTCTGTCATACTCTTGGCCAGCAGCCTGCACTGCAGCTTCAAGACCGGCAACCTCATTCTTCAGGTTGTCTGTCTTGCGCAACTTTGCCTTGTCACCACCAAATACCTGAACAGGTTACTGTCAAGCCAACATGCATCCTCAAGATGCGCAGATATTGTACTTTCAAGTCAGCCAGTTTTTTATGCCCATACATCTATACACTCTCAGGATTATTGCATCCTTAGACACTGCATCCAACAAAACGGGATCAAAGTAATGGAATAGCAAACATACCTTCTGTCCTTCTTCTTCAATGGCAACAATGGTGTGGCGTCGCTTCTCTAGGTCTGCCTCAATGGCATGCAGCGTCAGCAGGGCTGCTTCCCTCTCTTTCAAAGCCTTGCTGGCTGCCTGCATTGCATACAAACATGTCACAGTCCAGAAATTATCTTCGTAACAGTCTGTGGCTTTGCGTTCGCTTTTATGGCTGTGGAAAAACACAGCAGAAATAGTCATGCGCACCAACGCTGTGCTATGTAGTGTGTAACATGTTGTAAGCATACATTACATCTGACATGATCGGTGCATTGTCTGCACCACATCATATCGCGTGGGTGCATCTGCTCACATTTGTCACTTGTGAGCGGGATGCCCCTCACGCCACATGATGTGACTGCTGACTGTAAACTGTTGTTGGTATGGCATGTGACAAGCGTTAAGACGCTGCCAATCCATGCCTTCACAGAGGCTACACTCAAATTGCTCCGGCCTGTCCAGTCGCTAATGTCTGATGCTAGAGGCAAAGCACAAGGCAGGGCCAACAGGGCCTGTGACTGTATCTGCCATTTGTTGCATCATGCCTTGTCTTGTGCCTTTGTCAGGTGCGTGAACAAATGTGTCATAGAGTCAAAGCAGCAGATCCAGCACTACATGCGCGAGGTTTGCTGTCTCAGCTGCTCAGAATCTGTCACAAAACCTCTCATGCACAACAGAATGACATGCGCTTATATATAGTGCAGTCCTTATGGCAAATGGCAAACACAAATATACCCACACAGGGCTGGCTTGTCATGCAGATGTGCCAGAGTAAGACAATGAGAAAGCTCTATGTCTGCCAGAGAATGATGCAGCGCCTCAGAAGTTGGCTTGCTACTTGGCAGCTGTTTGTGGCAACATCAACAGCATAAGCAAACACGAGAAGCGTTGATCTTTCACAATCCCCAAAGCAGATGCCAAGCAAGGTGCTCTCCCTCTATGGATTTGTGCACATGCATGGGCAAAGCTGTGTCCAGATCTGGACCTCTTCTTGGCCAGCTCATGAGGTCAGGACATGGAAACAGCCTGCTGCGTGGAGGTTTGCCAGCGGGTTACTCAATGTATAGCTGCATCATTCATGTGTGCAAAGACTACAGTACAACAGAAGGAACGCGCGTCAGTGAAATCAAGACCATGGGTCTCTGTTCATGCAGGCAATGCTCATGCTGCCTTGTGCAGCAGTCACACCACTTACTGTCATTAGCAACCACACATCTCTAGAAGTCCCTTGTAGCAAGCTGTCTGTTGCACCTTGTTGTTGTACTAGCGCTTGTCACAGCAATGGGCCATCGATAGAGCAAAAAACAGAGCAAATGCAAAACCAACGACACATG
>JAABUO010010182.1_pt1 | contig 10440 bp, 10 predicted proteins | sample 5559291 | NCBI WGS metagenome assembly JAABUO01 (sample SAMN10711878, study PRJNA513372) | rock metagenome | isolation source: Antarctica rocks | place: Antarctica: Victoria Land, Finger Mt sud
TGTCCAAGCGATGATGTTTATTTATTATTTTGAGCAGCCTGTCATCTCGCCACCCCCAAGCTCTCCTCTTTGGCCTTCCTCCTTGCGACCCTGACTTCTTCAGCCCTGATCTCCTTCTCGGTTCGCTTCCTCTCAATTACCTCCGCTGCCCTCCTCAAGCCTTGCATTTCCAGTTGCCTTTTCTGTTGACAAAATTCGTACGTGGCAAAGGACCCGAAGCAGAAAGCACTAACAGCCCAGTTGCAGGCTCTAAACATTGGTGCTGTTCCCGTCAGACATGGTGCGGTTGACTGGCGTATAGTAATTACCACCCATAATAGCCCGTAGCCCGCCAATACCGAACCCAGCTCCGATGCCTGTTAGTAGCGCATCCCGAGCGCATGGCTTCTTGTGCACCTCTTTGAACTCGTCAATTCTGACAGTTTTTATCGCGTCGAGTAAACCAGCTTCTTTCGGTCTTCCTCCGGCGGTATTGAGACCGCCTCCGGGCAATGCATTGGCATTTTCCGGCGCTGATGGGGCGCTAAAAGTTTCGTAAGTCTTACCCGATACTGTAGAAGTTGTTGAAGATGTTGGAGGATCCACCGGCGCCTTCTGTGGCTCTCGTGTGTCTGCTGCCATGGGTAAAATTCAGAACAGGACGCAGAAGAAGGACGGGTGGACGGGTAGCAGAAGAGAACCTAAAGCAGCTGCCAATTGCGGGAACTAAAAAGTACTCTAGAATAGCGGGATAACGGGTTATTGGGTAGAATAGATGATACGCGCCAAAGCCACTTCAGCACGAGACGCGTTACATTCGACGCGTTCTCTACCACTACACTTTTGCAAATGCTTCATACAATTGTACGGAACAACACCGGTGACACTCTCAAGACTTCATTGACCGCTTGTCCCTGCAGGAACGGTGTCTGGCCATACTGAACCCAAGGGTTGTAGACTCAGCATGCTGATATTCGCAAAAGTACCTGTGGAATTGTGAAGTTTTGCAACCTTGGTTTCGCAACTATGCCTTCACGAAAACCGGATCGAAGCTATGGGCGGAACTTCCGTTCATCCAAATCCTCATTCAACCCAAAACGCACTAAGACCATCGAGGCCCTAACTCTTCGCTCAAGCGAAGCGTCCTCCCAAGATGAGAAGGTTCAAGCTACCCGCCTGGCTAATACCATTGACGAGTCCATGGGATTTGTGCGTTACGAATCCGGGAAGAAAAGGGCAGGATGGCTCATCAATATGCACAGCACTACAATTGAAGATAAGAATATCCCGGGCGGCCGTGCTGGCGTTGACTATTACTTCCTGGAGGACGATGGAGGGAGTTTCAAAGCCACTGTCGAATATGACCCATATTTTTTGATCGCCGTAAAGAAGGGAAGGGAAGCCGAAGTAGAGGAATGGTGTCGGAGGAAGTTCGAGGGTCTGGTGAAGGGAGTGAAACGAATCCAGAAGGAGGACCTGCAAATGCCGAATCATTTGCTCGGCTATCGCAGGATGTTCTTGCAATTGGCATTTGAAAATGTGGGAGATCTTTTGGCAGTCAGAAAGGTTCTCATGCCGATTGCAGAGAATAACAAGAAGAGCATGAATGCGATGGACACATATGCTGAAGTTGCTAGGTAAGCTTTACCACCGACCGAGCTACAATAACCGAGCTGACGGGTTTCTAAGTGCTAACGCTGGGTTTGACCTTTACGATAATGAACGAGATAATGATAAACGACTTAATGGCATAACGGACGCGAGTGATTACATTGTTGATATTCGGGAATATGATGTTCCCTACCATGTACGAGTTGCAATTGATAAAAGTTCGTCTGTCTAATCCAGTGGAGGTTACGCGATAATGACTATCTTAGATATACGAATCGGGAAATGGTATACGGTAGAAGCTAAACATGGTGTCACGAATCTCACTTGTATTGAAGAACGAATTCAGAGAGCGGATCCTGTAGTGCTTGCGTACGATATCGAAACAACAAAATTACCCCTAAAATTTCCAGACGCTGTCATAGACCAGATCATGATGATCTCTTATATGATAGACGGCCAAGGCTTTTTGATCACGAATCGGGAGATCGTCTCCGAAGACATTGCGGACTTCGAGTATACACCCAAACCTGAGTATGACGGTCCCTTCCTCATCTTCAATGAGCCGGATGAGAGGGCCGTCATCGAGCGGTTCTTCTTGCATATCAAAGAAGCAAAGCCGACCGTGATTGCGACATACAACGGTGACTTCTTCGATTGGCCATTCGTCGAAGCAAGAGCAAGTGTCCTAGGTATCGATATGTACCACGAGATAGGCTTTCGAAAAAATAGTGAAGACATCTACCAAAGCGATTATGGCGTTCATATGGACTGTTTCAGCTGGGTCAGCAGAGACAGCTATCTGCCGCAAGGTAGTAGAGGTCTTAAAGCCGTCACCGTTGCTAAACTTGGCTATGACCCTGACGAGCTGGATCCGGAGCTTATGACACGATATGCGAGCGAGCGACCGCAGATCTTGGCCGAATATTCCGTCTCAGACGCAGTAGCGACGTACTATCTGTACATGAAATATGTTCATCCCTTTATATTCTCGCTTTGTAATATCATTCCCCTCAACCCGGACGATGTATTAAGAAAAGGTACCGGGACACTCTGCGAGATGTTGCTTATGGTCCAAGCTTACCAGAAGGGCATCGTGCTCCCGAATAAACACAAGGAGCCGAAAGAAACCTTTTGGAACGGCCATCTCCTCGAATCAGAAACTTACGTTGGAGGACATGTCGAGAGTATCGAAGCAGGGGTTTTCCGAAGTGACATACCTGTCAATTTTGCTTTAGACACCACCGCCATCGATGAACTCATTCAAGACCTTGACGCTGCCCTGAAATTCAGCATAGCTGTAGAGGAAAAAAAGTCTTTGGATGATGTCACGAACTATGATGAAGTCAAGGCGCAGATTGTTTCAAAACTCGAAAGTCTAAGGATGACTCCTGACCGAAACGAGAGGCCGTCGATCTACCATCTAGATGTGGCTTCGATGTATCCGAATATCATGACAACAAACCGGCTGCAGCCTGATTCCATGATTGAAGAGGCCGACTGTGCAGCCTGCGATTTCAATCGACCCGGGAAAACCTGCGATCGGAGGATGCCATGGTCATGGAGAGGAGAGTTCCTCCCAGCGCAGAAGAATGAGTATAACATGGTCAGACACGCCCTCGAAAATGAGCGTTTCCCGGCTCGGCATCCCAATAGCCCAGCTCGGAATTTCCAAGACCTGAGTGTCGAAGAGCAGGCTGGTCTAGTCAAAAAGCGCCTGACTGAGTATAGTAAGAAAATTTATCACAAAATTCACGAGACAAAGACAATTGAACGGGAGGCTATTATCTGCCAGCGAGAGAACCCTTTCTACGTTGACACGGTGAAGGATTTTCGTGATCGCCGATACGACTTCAAGGGCAAGCAAAAAGTATGGAAGGGTAAAACTGATGCACTAAAGTCTTCAGGGGCAACAGCTGGAGAGATAGAGGAGGCGATCAAGATGATTGTTCTCTTCGATTCGCTTCAGCTGGCTCATAAAGTTATTCTGAACAGCTTCTATGGCTACGTCATGCGCAAAGGATCCCGATGGTACTCTATGGAGATGGCTGGTGTCACTTGCCTAACCGGAGCTCATATCATTCAGATGGCACGAGAACTTGTCGAGCGCATAGGGAGACCATTAGAACTTGATACCGACGGTATTTGGTGCATGCTGCCGGCCACATTTCCAGAAAATGTTGCTTTCAACCTCAAAAATGGGAAGAAGTTGACCATATCCTATCCGTGTACAATGCTTAACCACCTTGTGCATGGGAGATTTACCAACCATCAATATCAAGAACTTGTCGATCCTGAGATTTTCAGATATGAAACCCACAGCGATAACACGATTTTTTTTGAAATCGATGGGCCCTACAGAGCTATGATCTTACCTACGTCGAAGGAGGAGGACAAGAACTTGAAAAAGCGATATGCGGTCTTCAATCACGATGGCAGTCTGGCTGAGCTGAAAGGATTTGAAGTGAAGAGGCGAGGAGAACTCAAACTCATCAAAATATTCCAGACGCAGATATTCAAGTTCTTCCTTGAAGGAACGACACTGGTTGAAACTTATACATCTGTAGCGAAGGTCGCTAACCGCTGGCTCGATGTCCTGCATCAGCACGGGTCAACGCTTGCAGACGAAGAGCTCATTGATCTCATCTGCGAAAACAGGAGCATGACGAAAGCTCTGGAAGAGTACGGCGCCCAGAAGTCGACTTCGATCACGACTGCCAAACGTCTTGCGGAGTTTCTGGGGGCGCAGATGGTGAAAGACAAGGGTTTGAACTGCAAATATATTATATGTTCAAAGCCAAAGAACGCCCCAGTGACAGAGCGGGCCATACCAGTCGCTATTTTTTCCGCAGACAAACAAGTGAAGCGCTACTTCTTACGCAAGTGGATGCGAGAGGACCCAGCAGACATGAACCCCCGAAGCCTGATCGACTGGGAGTATTACTTAGAACGCTTAAGCTCTGTGATTCAAAAGCTGATCACAATCCCCGCGGCATTGCAAAAAGTGCGAAATCCTGTCCCCCGGGTTGGGCATCCGGACTGGCTTCAACGCAGGATCAATGTTAAAGACGATAGATTCAAGCAGAAGAGAATGACTGACCTTTTTAATAAAGCTCCTTTGTCTGAGGTTCCTGCCAATACTTTAGAGCACCGACTACCGACAGACATGGAAGACTTCGGGTCATCGCAGCTGTCGAAAGCGAAAACAGGCCAAGTCACTCGGATGGTACAGAAGCGAAAAGTGCCTGAGGAATCGAGTACAGTGGTCCCAGATGCTTATGCCAGTCTCCCATTCACAATGCCGTCGATGGCAGAAGATTATGAAGGGTTCCTTCGCTACCAGAAACTGAAATGGAGGATTCAGAAACAAGCGCGTATTCGCCGACGGCAGCTCTTTGGTGAGCGAAGCAATGTTGCATCGGACTCTTTAGGAGGCATGTTTCGCAACCAGGCTGAAATGCTTTTTACCAGCACATGGCAAATCTTACAGCTTCGAGAATCTGAAACGCCAGGCCAGCTCCGAGCGTTCGTGTTGATTGACAGAAAGGTTCATGCTTTGAGTGTGAACGTTCCTCGACAGTTGTTCCTCAATCTCAAAGGAAAGGACCTGCCAGACGTCGACATAGATGGATGTAAGGTCGAGAAGGTTACTCACATACTTCCGAATGGACATCCATCCGTGCACTTGTTCAAGTTGGTAATGTCAGAAGAAGTATACCTCAAGGAAGCCCAGAAGCTCGCTTCGATGTTCAACCATCCTAGTGTGGAAGGCGTCTATGAGAAGCAAGTACCTCTTAACATAAGGGCGGTGCTAGAACTGGGCAACGTGTGTACATTCAATGAGAACCAAAGAGGAGTGTTAGGCAAAGGTCTTGAGCGTGGCTTCGACCTCTCGGCCTTGTTGAGGACGCCACCGACACAGGCCTACCTTTCTCAGGTAGAGATGGGTTTCATCTTCCTATACCATCTAGTTGCTGGAGAGAGACAAGTATTCGCGCTCTTCTCCACCGTTAAAGACGAAGCACATGTCATTATTCTGAATCGCAACAAGGATACTCAAGGTCTACCGAGTGCTGAAAAGATCTACTCGGAGCTTCTAGCGCGGCGACTTAAAGAAAATCGAGGCGAGCCATGGCAAAACGTCTTTGATTATCAAGAAAAGCTGAGCTTTAAAACCTCACAAGTGACGACCAAAAGAAAAGCATACCTTGAGATGGGAGACAGCATGAAAAAATTGAGGAGTGATGAGAATAGACCAACTATACTTGTCGTACAATCACCTCAGAGACGGATACTGGTCAACGACATACCGGCTTTGAGCGATCTGCCCATCCTTCCTTTGAAGAGTGAAACTTCAGACAGCAATCTCCCTCCTCTTGGATGGCAGGCTTTTGTAGTCAAGCGCCTCATTAGCCATTACCTTACCCTGGGGTCATGGATCAGTCATCTCGTTGAACTTGCTAGATATGGAGACGTCCCACTATGTAACCTGGAGAGAGATGATCCGCGCTTCCTTATCGACATTGCCTATGCAAGACGCTTGCAAAAGAGCAACGTAGTTCTGTGGTGGTCCGCCGGTCCGTTACCCGATCATGCCGGGTATGAAAAAGACGACATCTTGGGTCCCATGGAGACTGTTGAGATGCCTGCAATAAACAAACCAGGAACGTACTCTTCGGTTTGTATAGAGCTTGATGTGCGGAATCTTGCAATCAACACCATCTTGACATCATCCTTGATCAACGAGCTGGAAGGCAGCGATTCCGTTGCTTTTAATCCAGCTACACCATCCGAAGAGGATGCTGGCGAGGGAACAAGGGGTTTGTATTCCGATAATGCCTTTACTTCCGCCGGTGTCACTGTGCTTCGTGATATGGTGAAAGCTTGGTGGACCGAAGCCTGCAAAGGCAGTACCATGGCCGATATTATGGTCCAACATCTTGTGCGCTGGGTCGAAAACTCGGACTCCTTTCTCTACGATCGCTCCCTCAAGTACTACGTGCAAATGATGTCGCGGAAGGCCTTCCAGCAGCTCGTGACAGATTTCAAGCGGGTGGGCTCACACGTCGTTTTCGCCAATGCGAACCGTCTTCTACTCCAAACCACCAAAGCCGAAGTCGGCAACGCCTATGCGTATAGCCAATACATTCTAAAGTCCATTAAGGCCAAGCCGCTATTCCATTTTCTTGATCTAGACATCAAAGAGTACTGGGACTATCTCGTATGGTACGATGAGTTCAACTACGGCGGAAAAGCATGTCAAGAAGTGGTCGAAGCAGAGTCTCAAACCCTGGACACAATCATGCACTGGCAACTCAACACCTTCATGCCCCCCCAATACCGCCCCATCTTCCACGACTGGATCGTCGAATTCATCGACCTCATGCACAACCTCAAACGCCCCCGCCAGCTCCCCTCCAACATCTCTCCAAACCCAACCCCTCGCCCAACCCAACTTCCCGTCCGCCACCTCGCCTCCGACGACGCCGACGACCTCAAATGCCCCAATCAAAACGCCCTCACCAAGTCCATCGCCAAACCCCTAAAACGTCAAATCCTCTCCCTCGTTTCCCGTTACCGCTCCGAACTCACCCACCCCACCCTCGCCGCCGACCACGCTTTTCCCACTCTCCCTGGCTCCTACCTCAATCTGCAGTCCACGCATCCGGTCCTCCACCTCGTCAAATCAATTGTGCACGTCTTCTCCCTTGACAAAACCATCACTCTGGAAGCCCACCTCCTGCGCAAGGACCTCCTCGCCCTGTTCGAAATCAAGGAGTTCAGCCCCCAGGCACGGTTTGAGAATCCCAGCTCGAGTCTGAAGCTTGAACAGCTCATCTGCGAGCACTGCACCATGGCGCGCGATGTCGATCTTTGCCGGGACGAGGACGTCTTACCACCACCACCTCCCTCTGCCGACGCCGGCGCAGCCGCTGCGATCCAGGCGACGTGGAAGTGTAGCACCTGCGACCGAGAATACGGTCGGTTAGCCATTGAAGAAAAACTAATTGCAAGAGTGCAGAAAGTGCTTGTGAAATGGCAGACGCAGGACCTAGAATGCGGGAAATGCAGGAAGATTCGCGTGAATGATTTCATGGAGCATTGTGGATGTAGTGGGGAGTGGGTCGCTAGTGTGGATAGGGGCAAGGTGGTGGGGAAGATGAGGGTGTTGGAGAGAGTGGCGGGGAGTTATGGGTTGAGGATGCTGGGGCAGGTTGTGGGGCAGGTTTTGGGCGGAATGTGATTGTTGGGTTTTGAATTTTTAAGGTTTAACTGGGAGTAAGGGCGTTTTGGAGGATTGGGTACGTATTTAGTGGAGCCTGGGGATGGTATTTGGGTGGTGAGAAATGGTCGTTGGTGTGTGGGGAGTCGTTGGTTTCTGTAAGATACTCGAGCACCTGTAGTCTTACCAATGCTTGTATTAAGTACATAAGACACATATGCTGATGACTGATTTCCAGTGTCTCTCTCATTCTGCATGAGTGGGAATCAACGTACGACACTTTGTAGACCATCCTAGCCTCCTTTCCCCTTACTATGGTGATATTCGGTTCATAATAAGATATATTCGGTTTACCACCATTACAGATCACAGGTCGAACCGAAGTTGAAAGTAGAAATATTAGAGGGACGAACATCATACCAAAGTAGACGATGTTGTCATTACATGTACTTAAGACCCCTAGTTTCCACTTCGTACGTTAATGTACAGTCAAAAGAAACGTTAGAAAGTTTACTTCGTTTTCGGAAGAATTTTCTCCTGCTCCAATTCATCAAAGCATCCGGACAATGAGTCCCACTATCAGCGTAGCTATCCCATCGGTCAGTGCTAGCTCGTTGAAAGTAAGAGATTGGCAACATACTCAGTCCATCCAAGCTTCCTAGCTTTACTCATACTGATCACAAGATTGTAGTCTCGGCCCAGCACAAATCCCAGGAAGCCCCAAGTCGCCTTCTCGAGCGCAGCCTTCTCCAGACCATGCCTGCTGGCGAGCATGTCCCATGTCTTCTTTACGTCCTCCCTCTGACTCCACTTGGTCAGATCAGTTCTCTGCTCCACCTTCCCTAGCCCTACTCTACCCTCTAAACCCATCTCTGCCGCAGATTCACCAATGGGCGGCTTCTCGGCGAGCAGCATTACGCTCCCGGCGTTGCCGACGCCTACCGCGAATTGATTGGCAATATTCTTACACCCACAGAGGTGAGCCATCTTGGGCCAGAGATTTTGCCATGATTCAACACCACCATTGACGACATTGAAGGCCTCATTACTACATTTAGGCTCTAAGGCCGCCCATAGGTCGAAGGAGGCGTGAAAGTGGGAATAGATAAAGCAGTTGAGATACATGTAGAACTTCTCACTACCAGGGAAGAGCAGGGCACCATTCAATGCTTTAGGAATAGAGGCGTACAGACCGATCGAGGTAGTCAGATTCATGAAATTCCCCTTGGCAACGCCACTCACATCGTTTGGGTAAGTGATGGACCGCTCCCATGAGGCATTCTTGGCCTTCTCTTTCAGTATGTTCTGCTAGTAGTGATAGAAGTTAGGAGGGCGGGCGGCTCCCTCAATCCACGGATCCGATTCTTCCATTGGGTTCTTAGGCGCTCCCAGATGTACAGCATACTGCTTCGCACGGATGGTAAGGATCACTCTCTTAGTCTTTTTCGCCGCACCAGTGATGTCTAAGGCATCAAGGAAGTTCTTAAGCATGGCCCCTACAGATAACCTGCACGTAAGCTTCTATCTCGTTCCATAGAAGAGGCCAATCTCACCATTCACATCCCATTTTTCTTGTTCGCTACCCTTCTGCAGATATGCGGCAAAAAAGACATACTCTGTTTCTACATCTTGTGACTGCTTTGCCATGCCTTTCGAATTTTGAGTAAGATCGAGTGTGTCATGCTTGACATTTGACGGGTATTCTTGTTTCTGGCTTCTTGACAGCGCATGAACTGTCTGCCATTGCTGGGGATCTTTGCTAAGAGCCTGAAGGATCTCTGAACCGAGAATTCCTATGCAGTGGTGAGATATTAGCAAGCGGACATGATTCATAGGTCTAACGGCTAGCAGGAACAATCAAACCTGTGGCACCTGTAACAATTGCAGAGTGCATGATGGATTGCAGAGGAGGATTCGACTATGTTGTGATTGAACGTAGAATGGTTGCGATAAAATTATATCGAGTAAAATGGAAAACAACATGTATGGAGTATGTACAAAAATGGTCGTCAAACGAGCAGCCGGAGACCGAGAGGCAATGTAAGTATGACGTTATCACAAGACATTGGGAGGAACTCCCAGACGAACTTCAGATGCTCTTGAAATTGAAATTGAAAAGAAAAAGTCCAAGATTCTTGATTAACCACATACATGGATGTACATCTCAAGATTGAATACGAGGCAAGTCTGGCGAAATTATGACTTCCTCGTGGGTTCTGAATGATCTTAATCTCCGGATGGAATGAGAGCCAAATGACATGATGTCGTCGAAGAAGCCCAATTTCTTATCCGATACCATATTTGCCAAAGGAAGCGCAAGGATATCCAATAGAAGACGGAGCGACGAGAGTGGATCGTCAAGTTCGTACATACATAGGTCGTTCACGATAGTCACGCTAATACTAATTATTTCCCAACGCCGTGTAGTGCTTCATCTGAGTCCGATGCTCAAATATACCTACTGTGTTGTTTCATTGTTTTCTTTGCGATGACCCGCTTCGGAATTGCGCTTTGATCTCCTCAAGGTAATGGTCTAGAAATTTCTTGCTCTCAGAGGCGTGCTCTACGATGAGAAACGTTGTCAGCCTATTGAACCCTCCACAGCGAGATGTTGAAATATACTGTCTATG
>JAABUO010010184.1_pt1 | contig 10440 bp, 13 predicted proteins | sample 5559291 | NCBI WGS metagenome assembly JAABUO01 (sample SAMN10711878, study PRJNA513372) | rock metagenome | isolation source: Antarctica rocks | place: Antarctica: Victoria Land, Finger Mt sud
TTTAAATTGCCGGCTGTTGCAATGTTGCTTAAGTGACCACGGTGTACCATCGATGCCACATTCAGAGATGTTTGTGACACCAGCTACCACAGCATGACAGACAAATATGTATGTACACTTATGCAATCCATTGCTTAGTATCATGTAAGCCAGCTTTGAACCAACGTGCAAGCGGAGTGGCTGGGCTAATGCGGACACATAAGCTGTGATTTGCTCAGCTGCTTTGTTGGTGCTACTGTGTCACATGACACGGTCATGACATGTTCACATTGCAATTGGTGAGAGCAACGCCCATTTTGCATCACCAGAAGACATGGCTGCCACTACCGTTAGGCAGCCCGAGTTGCGGCAGATGGTCGCAACACAGGGTCACCCAATCCCCCAATCATCACCAAACTAGTACAAACCCATGCAAAAGGGTGGCAATGGAGGGTTTTAACCAACTACCTAACAGATGTATTGTTTGCATTAAGAATCCCCAAAGTGCAATTTGCGACGCCTGGCAGTTCAGCTGACATAGGACCACATGGTACGAGACATGCTCGTGACAGACAACACGCAGCGGCACAGAGCGTGTGTAAGATACCAAAGTCGCAAACGGGAGACTCTTGTCTTCACCTGTCTCACGCTCCATTGGTATAGCAGTGCTTGCGTTTGTTGTGACAGCTGACTTGAAGGGGTCATACACGTGCATCGCTGGTCAGACCCGTCCGCGGCTCACCATATAGCAAACTGATCATAGTTGTACATTTGACCATTTGCATTGATATCGGAGCTCAGCAGAGTCAGCTATTTTGTCCAGCACCCGTTACGCCGAGGCGGCAGCTCAATAGGATCCGGGCATCGCTTCCAGAAGCTGTTGCGTGGAACTCTTCTGGCTTCCATGTGAGCTGTCATAAGCCGAGTATCTGCACAAGTTTGTGCTCGTGCAAGCATGCTCTGGCGTTTCTTCTGTCCTGCAAGAAATACCGCTTCGACAGCAGTCAGATCTGTAATGTGGTCAGCATCAGACAGTATGCTTTGACAGCACATGCTCAGATTGTTGTATATGCCAAATCTTTTTCGCAACATGTATGTGCAATAGCTCTCAGAAATCTCAGACTGACATCAGAAAGCTGAGAATACGTTGTTTGCATGCAGAGTGCCAAGCCGGTGAGGCCATGACACCCTAGTCTAATCGGATGTGATATCAAGGCATTAATTGCTGTAATGCACAGCATAGAACAGGTATGCCCGTCAGTCAGCACACTTTCTCCTGAAAAGCTGTGATAGTCTTCATGAATTTGAACTGATTTCTGCGCTTTGCCTGCAGGGAGGCAAGCCATTCATGAAGCAGCAAGGATTCCACATTGCAGACCGCACTCATCATGCCAAACGCCGTGATGATCCCCTGCCAGGCAGCAGCCAGACACCAAGCAAGCTTGCAGATGGACTTCAGGGCCTGATGGACATGTGCAATGCTGGCAGCCTGACGACTGCTCCTGTACAAGCTATGGTGTGTACAACCTCCAGTCTTCCCTGCAATATGAACATACCTGAGACCTGATTCCATAACAACTCGTTTTTCTGGTGCACAGTGCACATCTCCAGCTGCTCTGACAGTTTGTGGATGCTCATGCAGGCCTCAGCTGGAAAGGTGGAGGTGGTGGGCACCACTCATGCCACTACCGGCGTCAGGCGTCTAGTCAAGTCTGTTGTCAGGGGCCTTAAAGCATGTCAGGTAAGATTCACCATCCTATTCAGTACTGTGGTTGACTGCATTCTGCCAGCAACAGTCCTGCTTGCAGTCCACCACCGGACACACCATCACATGAGTGCTCTCCCCAGCTGACACCCTGTCTGCTGTTGCAAGTGGCTGTCAACTCCTGGCAGAAAGCGATACTGTTTGGTCAGACTATGCAGTTGACAGGCAGACAGTGAAGTTGAAAAGCAGACTGTAAATTTGACAGGCAGATTGTGAGGTTGATCGTCAAGTTGAAAGGCACACTCCTGGCTTGCTGCAGGAACCTGAGAGAGCTTCAGAAGGGCTTGGTGGCACATATTTCTTCAAAGATGAGGCTGGCAGCAAAGTTGCAATTGTGAAGCCATGTGATGAGGAGCCCTTGGCACCAAACAACCCCAAGGTAGCCATCACCACTGCCTCTCTTTTCAAGTCACACATAAAAGAGGACATTTGCAATTTTGATCATTGTCTTCTGGTGTTGGGAAACCATGTTGCATGCCCTGGTACGCGTCCAGTGAGCTGACAGGCACTCAGAAATTGCAGCTCACATTCAGCGCAACCATGTTCCATCAAGCTTGTTTGCTTGCTAGACTGTTGAAGGCGTGGATGGGCTGCGCAGTGTGATCAAGCTTGTGATATTGTGAGCGCAGGGCTTTGTGGGGCGAGCCCTGGGGGAACCGGGTCTTAAGCCCACAGTCAGAGTTGGAGAGGCAGCCATCCGTGAGGTTGCAGCATACCTGCTGGATCACGACCACTTTGCACAAGTCCCACACACAGTTTTGGTCAAGTTCACCCATCCCATCTTTCACATCCAGACCAGCAAGGAAAGCAGTCCACGCCCCTCAGAAACAGCCTCAGTCAACAACGTCGAGACTCAGTCAGCCGCTTCCTTAGACTCTGCCTTGTCATCCTCTACACAACAGCTCATCCAAGCAGGGCGTGCAAGTCTGGAAGGCAGCAGAACCAGCTCCAAACTGGGCTCCCTACAGGAGTTTGTTGCCCACGACTGTGACACAAGCGAAATTGGGCCATCTCTGTTCAGTCTGCAAGATGTGCACCGCATTGCCATTCTGGACATCCGCCTCTTCAACACAGACAGGCATGCCGGCAACATCCTGGTGCAGCGGCCCACAGGGGGCAGGGCCAAGTTGAGTGCCCTGGCCCGCCTGAACCAGCCCCAGTGCCGCCTGCTGCCCATTGATCATGGCTTCTGCCTTCCTGAGGCCTTGGAGCCCCCTTTCTTTATGGCTTGGTCAGATAGGTCTCCATATTTGCCTGTCCCTACCCTGTGTGGCTGATGGGTGTCATAACACTGGCATGCCCAAATGTGCAACTGCCCTCCTGTACCTATGTGATCATTCTGTTGCAAGCATTTGAAGGCAGAGTATGCCAAACATGATGCATTCTTCCTGTTTCATACGAAGATACTCATGCATTGCTGTGTCTACAGTACCTACAGTTTTTAAATCAACAACATTCCAACTGCAAGTTTTAGATCAAGATACATAGTGTTGTGCAGGCCATGATGCCATTTAGTGAGGAGGAGGTGCAGTACATCAACAACCTGGATGCCGAGGCTGACGTGGCTCTCCTTCAGCGCGAGCTGCCCTCGCTGCGCGTGGAGTCCTTACGCACCCTGCAGGTGGCCACTGCCCTGCTCAAGCGCTGTGCAGCTGCTGGCCTCAACCTGTCAGAGATCGGCACCATCATTAGCCGCCCACTAGTAGGCCTTGACGAAGACCCATCTGACCTGGAAAAGATGTGTACAGCAGTCAGGGAGGAAGTCGACAGCGCTATTTTAGTCAGCGATGATGACGAGGATGAGTCACAGGACTCTGATGAGGACATGGCGACTTCCATGCAGGCCATCAAGTTTGTCAGTGATGGCGGGCGCAGCTCATCTGGACTGTCAGGAGCTGTCAGTCTAGACAGCGCGAGACTGCATCAGCACAGCTTCAACAGCCAAGACAGTGCCAGCATGGAGAGCAGCCCCATGAGATCCACCTCAGATACGGTCCACAAGGCTGAAGACCTGCTGTTTGACCTGGACGAAGAGCATTCAGCGTCTGGCTCGCCACGCTACAGTGTACCTCTGGCATCAGCCATCTCTGTGCCTGCTCCCTCTGGCACCCCTGGTAGCAGGCTGCACCCTGGCTTGCACCTGTCTAGCTCCTTTGAATCTGACCACAGCTCACCTTCGCTCATGGCGGAGCGGTCGTTCAGCAGAACAGCCTCCCCAGCTGTGGCGTCAGTTTCCCCAGCTGTGGTGGCCAGCAAGCGCAGGGGTGTGCAGTGGGACGCTGGCCTGCACAACAGCTATGCTGAGTCAGAGGCCATGGCCATGGGGCCTGGTGCTCAGCTCATGGCTGCTTCTGTGGATCCCTCCCACTTTGTGATCAAAGGCTTTACCAAGGGCAAGCGGCAGCCTGGGCGCAAGGCGCCACGTGCTCACCGCCTCAAGAAGACTGGCCGGGTGAGGCATCAGTCTCTTCCTGAAGATTGCTGCTTGATGGCAATTGTTGCATCTGCCCGTTAACATTGCAGTCATGTAAGGGGAAACTGGACATCTTGGTCGATACATTTGCCTTCAGCTTCCTTGTGAGGCAACAATGATGATGACTGGGTGCATGCAGGCATACCCTCCACCAGTGGCTGGGGGTGCTCCTGGGGCTGCCAATGCTGTCTTCAGTGGCCTAAACAGCGAGGAATGGGAGTTGTTCATGGTGGAGCTGCTAGATCGCATTGATGGAGCACTAGAGGCTGGACAGTGGCAGCAAGATGTGAGGAAGGGCAGGGGGACGCATGCAATGCAGAACATGGGAGTCTCATGCCCACGATTCTAAGAGCAAGATTCAGCTGTCCCATGTATGATAATCTGATTGCAGGTTGCTGTAAATGTATACTACATGTGCTTTTGTATACTGTGCAAATGAACTCTGAGGATCCAACATGTTTTTGAGCAATTGCAAGTTCAGAGAGACAGTCTTGCGGCTGATGTCAGATATTTCATTGAACAGCTGTGTGATGGGTTGTGCAATCTGCTGTTGGTACTGTTATCTGAATTTTGGTCAGATATCTTGAGTCTGGCCGTGGTATCATGTAACTAAATTGCACGCTAATTGGGTTAGGGTAGCTATTGCATGGGAATGAGTCTCATGAAATTTCAGTTGATGAAGCAGTCAGCACTATGAACTTGATTGGAGGAGGCACTGGCAATACAGTAAAAGTAAGTGTAGATATCCCTGCTCATGGCCTGGCTTTGGCCCAGGCATGACCTCAATTTTGTTGAGGCACTTCTGTGTCACCTTGATAGATTGGATCTCAGATACACATTCCCAAGGATGCACTGATCTGCTGAGCCTGATAACATGCCTGGATCATGGACATATATATATATATATTTGCCACTATATTGTGGCACATTATACAGTCATGCAGGGGGCAACGGCTGGCCACGAGTGCAAGCACAACGCATGTAGAGCTGAGGGAGTGTCAGTGGTTATACCTATATCAGAATTTCTATGTTACGAGGGGCACGCGTGTCAGTGTCCTGGCATGATCTCAAAATAATCAAGATGGGCACCAGACCTGACATGGGCTGGATGTCTGCAGAACTTCTGAAATTTGAACAGTGCGATACACTACTCCATACTCCTTGATTTTCAGTCGTTTATGCACACACTGTTTTGTCATTTTCAACACTAAAACCTTAGTAATTCAAGAGTGACAGCACCCCAATTTGGTATCTTTCAGCAAAGGCAACAGCAAACAAAGGTGTGGCAGCACCAAAACTTGACAGCGGGTGTAATCCTTGTTGCGCTGAATAGCTTACTTCTTGCAGTGTTCAACTTTGCTGCCTTGCAAGCTGGCAGCGGATTTGAGCGAGTTTCTCTGACCCACACACCATGCTGCGCTCTGCCAGCTGTGAATGGGGCCTTTGCTGACCTTGAAGGCTTGGGCTTTGTGGGTGGCCACTATGCTTCATTACTTACAACAGTGTCCACAGCAGTCAAGTTGTGTGAAGTGCTTCTGTACAATTCAGGAACAGTAGACATCACCTTGCAATAGCTTGGCGCCACACAAGGACCAATGTGGCCTTTCAGAAATGAAACCAACAGCATTCTTCGCTAGCCACCCTGTGGTGACCCAACAAAGACAAGCTGCAGCACACAAACTGGCCTAGGCTCATTCCACCCTTGTTTCAAGCATAGCCTCTGTGTCGCTGTGTGGCGCATTCCAAATATAGTCGTGTTGAGATAACACAGTGGATCCAGATCACATTCTTGCGCCAAGGCTGAGCTGCCGGCTCAGCTGATCAGTAGTATGGATTATGTTGCGCTCACAATGAAATTGTGAGCATTGCAGAACGAGTATAGTATTGAAAGCCGTAACAATTGACAGCTGCCTGCATCTTGTCAATCTTGGTCCCCTTGCTGCGTGCAACTAAGGCATGGCTAAGAGCTAGATGCGCTTTTGGCATCATCTTTGGCACAGCTGTGGGCTTATGATGGGCACCAGACAGCAGTGCTTACATTGATCAAACACATGCTGATCAACAAGATGTATGCCAATGTCATCACAGACTCAACAGAGTAGGCAGCTGTGATTCAGTAGCTGTGCTTTGTTATGGACTCTAGACACTGATGCAACATGTGTCCTAGCTAGCACACAATGTGATTTGCTTGGGATACATTAAATATACATGCAGTGTATTGCATGACAGTGCGCTGTATGTTTGCCTCCAGTCACCTGTCGACACAATCCTGAAGGTCGTCATGGGCATTCCTGATCGGACCAAGGCGGACAGTGTCATTGCTGGCATGCTTCCTACAAAGTATGATGACCAGCTGGCAAAGCCCTTTCCTGGCATCAATGACAGATCTGAGGTCGCCTGCTGGGGCTCTGCCACCATGTTCAGCATGCATGAGCACCAAGTAGCCCATTGCCATCCAATCTGGAACATCAACAATGCCCTCTGATGGCTGCGTGATGAGTTGTCTGAGCCAGGTTGTGTGTTTTGACAGCCTCCCTCTGCCGTTTGGCAGCACCGGATGCCTTTGAGTTGAGAATGCCTGCAGCATATGCCATTTCAGTTGCAAGCTTTACATGATGCCCCGCATCCAGTCAGCGCGCCTCTCACTCCTTTCCCACCAAGAAGCCATCCATCTAGAAGCCACATTTTCCTATTGAAATCGATCAGCTGCCACAGCTAGCTACCTGATTTTGCAAACTGGACGTCACAGGACCATACATGACTTGGACACCAATCAAGCATTGTGCATCAGACTCACATGCACTACATACAATACACTGCACACTCGCAGCTCTGCATATACTTATGCAGCAAAGCTCTGATGAACTGTATCCTACCTATATCACTCAAGTGCAGGTCTGCGTTACTGTAAGTGCTCTTGAGACGTGCCGTTCGAGTGACCTAGTCACCATAAAGCTAACTCAATAACAAAATTTCCCACAGAGTTGGCTGGGAGCAGGTAGTCTGGCTCATTCCAACCTTCATCTTCTGCGTCAGCACGCAAAAGTTGTCGTGCTTGCTGCATCACAACCTGAAAAGATGCGCGAGACGCAGTCAGAGGACGTTACTGCATCTTATAAAGACAATGGGGTTGACATGTAGCCCTTGTGATGTCGAGACGCAACTGTGAAGTGGGCATCGCAGCAAATTTGGCTGTATGATCATCGATGTGACTAAATCTCGTTCATATGATTAGGTTCTGCCGCACCCTGGCTGAGCTTGCTGCAGCGAGCTTGCCCCAGCTGCATTTGTTCATCAAGAGAGCTTTGTCACACGTGTTGCCGTGCGGGGATCTCAAACCTTGCTTGATAAGTTATTGTAGCTGCCGCCGGTCCCGTGCGTCAGCTAATTACACCTTTTTTTCCACGGCGATCAACTGCCTTTCGACTTAGATATTGAGCACTGCCAGACCCTTTAAGCGTCGGCCGATCTCCTGGACAAGACAGCATGTCCTCTAAGAAGGGAACCACGCTTCCCTTGGACCAATTCCTCAAGCCGAATCCCAAGATAACAAACTGGGCAGAAGACGAAGATTTCGATGCCGACTGTAAGTCGCATACTACCTTAGTGATGTTTTTAGTACGCAAAGGTGCTGTTATCATCTTTTTGATAGCGAGTCTTGACCGTCGTTTGTCCTGCTGTTATCAGTGCCAGTGTCGCCCTTGCCCACCAGACCAGGACCTTCCCCTGCGGCAGAGCCTGCCCGTGAGGCCTTCAAGTCGTTGCCAGAGATTCCAGATCAGCCTCCATACAAGGTCTACATTGGCAATGTGCCATACGAGCTGACTGAAGGAGACTTGTCTGACCTGTTCAAGGGTCTTCAGGCAAGATAGGATGGGATGTGCTCACTTGCTGTCACTGAGTATGTGACAGGGTGCAGTTTGAGATGGAGTGTGCATGCAGATTCGTGACACACACTTTCTGACACACCGCGACACTGGCAAGCTCAAAGGTGTTTTTGTGGAGTTTGGTTCCAAAGATGGGCTGCAAACTGCGCTGCAGATGAATGGCACAGTGAGTGCTCTTTGAATGAACCAGGATTCCTTGCTGCTCTTTCGCTCTGCACTGCAAGAAGCATAAGCTGATTGTGTTGTGCAGTCGGTGTTGGGCCGAGCATTGAGAATTGACATTGCTGAAGCAAGGCCAGAGAGGTCACGAGGTAAGCAGACATGTGCTTTGGCATTTGAGTATTGTAAGCAGCGTGTAAGCAGCGTGTAAGCAGCGTGTAAGCAGCGGTGAATATGACATGCTGTGACTATGTATGCGATGCTCATCAAGCTGTTTGCTGGGTGGATTGGCATGCATTGACAGAATGGCTACTCTGCCTAATGACCACAGTGACGTGCCGTGCCTTATTTGCACACCAATTTAAGTCTTGTGCAAATGCAAACAGCAGGTCTCAGTGATTACTAACGCAATGCAGGTGGGTATGGAGATAGGGAGCAAGGGGGCTATGGCTTTGACAGGCCAGACTACAATGCTGGGGAAAGAGGCACTGACAGGCAAGCTCACCATGCTCTACTTTCATACCTTGCTTTTCAGCCTCAGCGTCAGTGAGGATCCTGCGCAAGATGCTCTGCAGATCAGTCTACAACACCATGTAAACTTGGTTTTATGCATTGTGCAACATGCAGGCTTAGTTATCTGGCAGCGCTTGTTGCCATTGTGCCATTGCCACCTTGTCTCACCGCATGTGTCAGCATGGTCTCTTGAGCATGAGGCTGCACCCTGCCAGGTCAAGGGGAGGCGGTTACTCACGTGATTATGAGTCATCAGACCGAGGTCGTGGCAACGGTGGCTTTTGTGACGACAGGGGTGGTTTCCCAGAGAGGGGTCAGGCCGATAGGGGTGACCGCCGCGGCTTTGGCAGCAACTATGAGCAGGATGACAGACGTGGGGGCAGCTTCCGAGACCGACCACGTGGTGATTATGGTAACTTGCTGCCCTTTGCTTTGGGTCCCCCGCACTGAAGCTTGTTCACAGTCTGTCATAGTTCTGTTGCCTGTGTGCATACAAAAGGCAATTTGTCTCTATGTGACATTTTGTGTCACTGACAGCATAGCACATACAATACAGGCTGTATTGATACTCTGATTGTACTTTATGAACCACAGTCTTGTGACAGCCATGATAGACACAGACTGATGATCGATCACTGCTGCATTGTGTGTTCAGGTGGCTTCAGTGGTGCTCGAGATGAAGGGCAGGGCAGGTGGGGCCGAGAAGCCTCAGCTCCTGTTGCGCATGCACCTAGCGAGGCACTCTCTAGTGAGTCCATTCATGTCCATGCAGCAGTTGCGTCCGTCACCACCCTCAGAGAATGCTTTCCCCCTAGCTCCCCTGTTGCCTCTGTCCTTGAGGAATGCGCATTGCCAATGCCATCATATAATGCTCAAAAACCTCTGCCCAGGTGCTGTGAGCACGTTTGCACTCAGAACATTTTGGTTTTAGAGCTGGGTGTAGTATCATAGTATAGTGTGTGAGAGTTCTACCCACCTCATCCACACTGATACCTACATGTTGATGAGATTGATATGTAATTGAGGCCTGATGTGTGTACTGATGCTGGTGCATCAGGGGGTCCCCGGGGGTCTGATCTGTCAACCCAGCTGGACCGGTCCACCAGCGAGCAACGCAGCAGCCTGACCCTGCAGCGCGCCCCCAGCTCGACCTCTGTCACCTCTGAAGCTGCCAAATCCAAGGTCAGCTACAAAGCTAACATATACACCTTGCAACACCTTGCATTCTACCGGCCGTTTCAGACTTTGCGTTTGTAATTTGTCTGATACCTCAGTGTCTGAGTCTTACTGATTCATGTATTCACTTTCCAAACAAGGTGTCTTGCGCTAGGCTCAAGTACATACAGTCCTGGGCTACTGCCTGTATCCAGTCCAGTATGAGCCTCGCAGCTGCTTGCCCCTTGCTAGTCATCAGCCTCTATTACACGTCCCAAATGTAGATGTGCATCTCCAGGCAGATCTGAATCTTGGTCTGCACCGTGGAATGGACGTCTCTCTCGAAAATTTGATGTTCCTGACTCCCAAAGAACTTGCATGTCTCTACTAGCGCCCGCCTTCAGCAACAGCTGGCGTGAAATGTGCACAGCATGTGTGTCAAGATGTAAGCCTGGACCTTCATGCCAACACGCTCTGCATCAAAGACAGAGATGAATAGCCTTACCTTT
>JAABUO010010185.1_pt1 | contig 10440 bp, 4 predicted proteins | sample 5559291 | NCBI WGS metagenome assembly JAABUO01 (sample SAMN10711878, study PRJNA513372) | rock metagenome | isolation source: Antarctica rocks | place: Antarctica: Victoria Land, Finger Mt sud
ATCTTACGAACGAGACTCAGACGCTCTTAAGCTTTTCACGAAAGCGATTAAGATTTAATCATTTAAAGAAAGACGTAACAGACATTACACGAATATTCGTAACGAAGAAGATTAATTTATTATTAGTTAATTAAACATCGTCTTTTAATAAGTCACTGAAGTATGTGTATAAACAGCGAGCTAACGATAAATAATCTTTACAGAGTATAATGAAAGTCTTAAATCATCGTATTTAAAGCGACGAAAGCTTAACAATAAGATGTAAACTTAAGAAAACGACATCTCGACGCTAGCTTTAAATGAGCTTAACATCTTAGCTTTAACTATTAATTTAATAATAATTATAAGTTTCGAATTAAATAATAATAATTCTTTATCGAAGAATAATAATATTAGCAGCTTACATCGAGATTCGACAAGTTAAGTTAAATAACACGAAGAAACTATATTATCTTCAGCTTAATAAACGAAAATTTAATAAAACGCGATGATCTTTAATCGTACAGTTATAAAACATCTCGCGAAAGAGTTAAATCATGCACGATTAAACGAGAATCTTAACGATATTAAAGATAATGAGAAAAGTATAATGAAGCGTTACGCGAGATGATTAAGATATTAAAGTCGATATTATTTCTTAGTTAACAAGATTAAACAGGCTCATAACGAAGATATTATTAACTGCTATAAAGCATTTTCATGAAGAAGACAGATAATAAAATTACGTTTAATTATTTCTGCATGATCGTAATTAAGTTAAATCTCAGTTACGCATACATTTACAGAGAATGAAAACGTCACTCTTTTTATATTAAACTTTTAAAATTTTTATAATGTTTAAGATGAAAATGTTCATGAGAGAAGAATATAATGTCGATGATATGAGTCTTAAAAAGATATACATGAAGATCAGTAAATTAAGAATGAATCGTGCTAATTTATTAATAAGATAATAAAGATGCTTAAATTAATTTGCCTGAATCGTTTATTGCATATAGCGCACGAAGAGATTAATCGTGCGCGTTTTAAGAGAAAGTTTAATGCATATCTGAAAGAAGACACTTTCAGTAAGTTTTAGTTTAGTGATGCAAAGTGTTCTTCTAATAACAAATTAAGAATTAAATATTCATGTATGAACGCGAGCTTATCTGCACGTCTTATATCGTTAAAATAAGTTAATTTAATTATTATTTTAATAAACTTAATCGTTAACTGATTAAAGAAGATTTGAATTTATCTCGACGAGAATAATAATTTATTACATTAACAGATTCGTCACGCATATTGTAATAAAAAGATAAACGCGCTAGTTATTAGATTACAATTATTAGATTTAAATTTTATATTAAAACATTATAATGATAACACGCGCTAGCTCGACGCCAGCGCTCATTAAAGGCAAGGTTAAATGATCTCGAGTCGCTTAATAAGCTAACGTTTCTTATGACGTATTAAGAATGATTTATTAAAATTAAATAACGAAATACTAACGATGAAGTCATTAAGAATATTAAATAAGCTGAAGCTCATTTTCTTAATGTTTTTTAGCGATTAATTCTACATATTAATATCATAATAACTGAGTATAATCATAGTAAATTTATTATGTCTCACGTCTTCTATATTTAAACGCGCTAGCGAATAATTAACGAAGTCGACCTTACAGTTCTAATCGCTCTTCTTTTAAGAAAAGGCTCGAGACATAGTATAACTATGACAGTCTTCAGATTACATGTCGATTATGATAATAACAGCGACTTTAAAGAATTTAACACTAAAGCTCAGAATATTTCAAGATCATTAAAACGATCTCAAGCAGGCTTATCATTAACTCGTGCAGTTAATGATGATAAAGAGTGAAGTTCGAAAAATACTTTGCGTAATGAATTCATGAATTAAATATTAATTAAAACGCAAGCGAAAGTTAATCATTTACGTGCTTTGCGACGAATCGCAGAATTAAAAGTTAAAGCTCGTAAGTTACGATCGATATTATTTATTACGTACGTTAACGAAACATAAACGAAATCTCGAAATCGATTAATTTCGTCTCTTAACGATGATTTAGCGACTAAATAATTATTTATCGATTTTAATGTATCTGTCGTATTAAAAGTAATGACGCTCGAGTTATTATAATTAATTTAAGCTCAGATAAAAGCGCAGATATTGACTAAGTTAACGTAATAATCGCGCACTGCGAAAATCATTAAGTTAAAGACGATGCGTTTTTATAAAGATCACAGTAAAAACGAGCATGAAAAATGATTTCGAGAAGTAAAAATCAAGTTTTAATTAAGCTCGAACTACTTTTTTAACGATGTAATAAAAATTCTTTAATGCATGCAGTTTATAATAAAAGATTTCATGAATTAATGATCTTACGAGACAAACGCAGACGTTAAGACGACGAATTATATCTTTACGAAATTTCGTTAATTCTTACTTAATTTAATAGTTAATTCAGTTAATCTGAAGCTTAAAGCTCATTAAAGATTTAAGAAAGTAAAACAAAGATTAAAACAAAGTGTAACTAGCTTTAAGTCGTATTTAAAGAATATTAAAGCTCATTTACTTAAAGCATCGCCGGCGCAGAGAACTAATAGTTTCTTTACTAAACTTCTTTCGAAACTGCGTCAGAAGATTCTTTTCACTAACGATATAATGTTAAAAAATTGAAAAAAGTTTTTAATAAAAGCAATAATGCTGAAAAGCATTAAGTCGCGCAAGCGTAACGACGACGCTTCGAATTCTGCTGATTAAAATAATTAACGTAAGTTAAAAAATTAGGAATTCTTTTCTAATAAAGAAAATTAAAACTCACGAAGAAATGATTAATTCGATGAAAATTTAAAGTCGCGAGCGAGTAACAAGCGCGTGTTTAAATTAATTAATTCAGATGATAAAGTTAATCACTGTTATAATTGCGATGAAAAAAGACACTGAAAAAAGAATTATTCTAAAAAGAATAAGTGAAACACAGTTACAACGATGACTAATGTTTTTAATAAGAATTTAAAAAATGATTAAGCTTCGCAGACGCGCAAGCGGAGCAAGAAAGATTAGTAAAGACGCGTGACTTAATTATTATTAAGGATTAAGTTAAACTTTTAAACGAAGAGCGCTTATTAATCGAGCTCGTTAACTCGAAAGTAAAGCTAAATTTAATTAATTAAATTTACGTAATACAATAAGAGTTATAATTAATAAAACGCGTCGCCTTGTCGTTATTAAGATTTCTTAATGATTAAGATCGTTATTGTTACGACGCTTATGAGCTTATATATAATATAATTAACTCTTAAAAGTAACATCGAAAATGTATTACTCTTTTTTACGCTGTAAATTACGTCGAGCTCGATGCTATTTTTAATATGTTAATGTTAATTAATCAGAAGATTCTTGTAAATCGCAGATAATAAGTTAACGCTTTAAGATAAAATTCGAAAACCTTAAAGTATTAACATCTCAGAAGTTTTTGAAAAGTCTTTTTAAGTAAAGCGAAATCTTTACAGTTATTTACGCTGACGTCGCAGAGACGTCGAGCAAACAAATCACATTACTTAAAGTTTTAAAGAAATTAATGAATTTTAAGAATGTTTGCGATGCAGAAAAGAATAATATTTTATTAAAGCAGAACAAAGAAGATCATGTCATTAATTTAATAAAAAGCGCGAAGTCGTCATTCATGTTTTTATACAATTTATTATAAATAGAGCTAGCGAAGCTTCGACGCTATCTCGAAGATGCTTTAATTAAAGATTAAATTAAGCATTTCGTCTCGTTAACAAAAGCCTTTATACTTTTTGTGTTTAAAAAGAATAATAAGTTACGTTTATGCGTTAATCATCGAGACGCTGAATTAATTAAACGGATTAAAATGTTTTATTAAGTTAAATCTTAAGAACGTTTATCATCGCATACGAATTAAACAAGATAATGAATGAAAGATGACGTTTCGCACGCGCTATGAGCATTTCGAATATTAAGTTATGCCATTTAAGTTAGTTAACGTCTCAGCTACTTTTTAAGCCTATATTAATAAAGCGTTAAGAAACTTAATTAATGTTATCTGTATGATATATCTGAATGATATTTTAAATTTTAATAACGATTCAGCGCAACATTAACGTCATGTAAGAAAAATGTTTTAACGTTTAAAAGATTATTAGCTATATGTTAATCTTAAGAAATGTTAATTCGCTATTAATGAGATTAAATTTCTAAACTTTATAGTATTTACAGATGAGATGAAAATGAACTCAGATAGAATTAAAATGATTAAAGAATGATCTAAATCGAAGATTTATCGCGAAGTTTAAGTGTTTCTGAGCTTCGTTAACTTTTATAAACGCTTTATTCATCGCTATTCTAAGATCGCAGCGTCTCTTATTAGCCTGCTAAAAGATAGTAAAGACGATAAGAAATCAGAATCTTTTATATGATTTAATGCAGCGAAGCAGACTTTTCGCTAGCTGCGCGATATTTTTATGTCGGCTTCACTTTTTATTTATTATAACTTAAGTAAAAGAATTAAAATGAAGATTAATGCTTCTAATTTTGCAGTCGCAGATATTTTTAGTTAATAGAATACTGACGATCATTAACGATCGATGACGTTTTAATCGCGCAAGATAATATTAACGAAGTAAAATTACGAAACTCATAATTAAAAGCTCTTAGCTATAGTAATCGCTTTTAAGCAATGAAGACATTATCTGAAAGATAATTTATATTTTATTAAGATTTAATCAGATTACAATAATCTAAAAGAGTTTATGAAGCAAAAAGAGCTAAACTTCAGACAAGCCCGCTGAGCGCTGAAGTTAGTTACTTATAACTTTAAAATTTTTCATCGTTCGAGTATACGAAACTCAGCGAATGAACTTTTTAAGCGTTTAAATTATGAAAGAGCATCGTTCTTTAATATTAAATTGTTATTAACGTTGCAGAATAAGCTAGCGCTGTCGTTAACCGAAAAAACGCTGACGTAAAGCGAACGAAACGAAGCAAATAAGCTAGATTTTATATCTTAACTAGCAGAAATTCAGCTTAACGACATAAATAAATTAAAGTCGCTGTCGTAAAGAAAGCGAAAGATACTAAATAATCTAGTCTCTGTATTTAATTAATTAATATTCAAGTTCTCATATTAAGAAAGAAGACTAGAGATGTATTCGAAAGCCTTTATAAGAAATCGTAAAGATTAATGAAGTTCTTAATAAAGAAGCTTCAGGCAAGAAATAATTAAGCGAATGAAGTTCGTGTTAAACTCGTTTAATCTTCTCATCGTCTGTGTAAGCGAAATAAGATTTAAGCTTTAAACTTCGAAAGTCTCATTAAACATGACGAACGTCTTTATGTTCTCGATAATGTAATAATTAAGAAGAAGCTTATTAACAAGAATCATGATAATTTCTTAGCTGAACACTTTAAGATCGATAAGACTTTAAAACTTTTAAGAAAAAAGTATTATTAGTTCGTTTACTCAGAGTAAATGACTTCGTATATTAAAATCTGTGACGTTTATTAACGAATTAAAGTGCTTAAGCATAAGTCATATAATAAGCTTAAGTTCTTGTTTGTATTTATGAAGTCATGAAAAGAAATCATTATGAACTTCGTTACGAGTTTATCATTAAGTAAGCGTCGTGAAGTCATTTATGATTTAATATTCATGATTATAAATTAATATATTAAAATGATTAAATATATATTAATAACAACACGAATCGACGTCGCAGAGTTAACGAAAGTGTTTTTCGAGAAAATTATTTTACGCTTTAACATGTTAACTGATATAATGAGTAACAAAGACTCTGTCTTTACTAGCGCGTTCTGATTAACTATATGTTATCATACACGCATAAGACGACGATTAAGCACTGCATTTCATTCGCAAACGAATAACTTAACTGAGCGTTAAAATTAAACCTTAAAGCATTATTTACGTACTTTCGCTGACGCAGAGCAGACGAGTTAAGCTAATTTATTATTAATAACTGAATATGCTTATAATAATAGCCGTCACGTCTTTATTAAAGTCTCGTCGTTCTTTTTAATATATGATTATAATTTAAAAATACATTACGAGATTAAGAATAATTTCGCTAAAGAAAAAGTATTATCTGTAAAAGATCGAGTTTAACGATTTTAAGATTTAAGAAATGAACTTACGAAGCGCCTTGTTAACGCTGTCGCTTAGCAAACGAAGTATTATAATCGCAGTCATAAAGTTAAGACTTATACTGTTAATGATTTAGTTATGCTCTTAACTAGAAATTTAAAACAAAAGAAGCCTAGTAAGAAATTATCGCATAGATTTATTAATTCGTTCAGAATAAAGAATAAAATTAAAACTTAAGCTTATTAACTGACGTTACTTAATATTTATCATATTCATAATACTTTTCATGTTTCGTTACTGAAATTATATTAAAATAAAGTAAACGATCAGAAGACGAAAGTTCTTATGCAAGTCTCAGAGCTCATTAACGATGAGAAGCAATGAGAAATTAAAGAAATTGTGAATAAGAGTAAAAATAAGAAAAAGCTATGATATAAGGTAAAATGATTAGACTGAGATTATATATATGATTAATGACTACTCGAAGAAAAGCTCGAGCTTGCTTAAGAGTTAAAAGAAAAATTCGATAATTAGCTAGCGTTGCGTAAGCGACGACGAAGAAATAAGTAAGCGAGTATCGCGATAATAACGCTTAATTATTAACGACGTTAATTTAATATAACGATCGTTTACGCGTTATCATCGATTATAAAATTTCGATTAAAAATCTTTTCATTTCGTTACATAAAGTGTCAATAATGATAAGACTGAACGCTTAACGCGCAGCGCTTAATTACAAATATTTATTTATTTATTTATTTATCTATTTATTTACTATCGTACACACTGAGCTTAAATATTAAAACGACGATTTCGAGCTGCTAGTAACGTTTAAAAACGTTAAGCTAAAGCTCGTTCAGAAATCGTTTTTAATAAACGAAGCTTTCAACAAGTCGACGTTAATTCTTATAAAAACTTACTTCGTAAGCTCGCGCTTTCACGTCATCTTTTTATTTTTCTTCTTCTCATTTCTCTCGCTTATTATTACATTCTTTTCTTACTTCATTTTTTTAATCGTCGTCTTATTCATCATTCTTTTAGCTTCATCGCGCTTAATTCGAAGTATTTTACATTTTGTTTACGTCTTATCGCGCTTTCGTTTCGCCTTCGTTAAACGCTTAATTAGTTAAGTAATCTCGCGCTAATCACGTCTGATCGCGAGCTAAGCTTTATATATAATGTTAAAGATGTATTCATTAACGCGACGTCATTTCTTCATAATTATTATTAGTCTCTTTCGTTTATTTTTCACGCTAACGAAAATAACACGTTAATGTTAATTTGCGCGAGCAAATTCACGAATAACGCGTTTCGCCTCGTTTTAAAAACGTTTAATGAACTAAATAATTCTTAATAGCTATCGTAACGTTAGCGAGATAAAACTTATCGTAATATAATGATTCGAGTCGTAACGTTAAGCTCTGTACGATTTACAAACACTTAATTCGCGCACGCACTCGCGTCTGTTAATGCAGATTATACACGAAAGATCTTTACATTTTAAGAAATAAAAGATTAGCTTTACATTTAAATTAATAAATGTACATATATTAATCGTGATCGTTATCTCGTTATTAATTCGTGTAATCGCTAAGATCATGATGTGTTATTTGTATTAAAAAACACATACATAAGCCTGTACATCGTCTGCTTCTTGTCTTTAAGTATATACAAATTTTTTTATAGTACTTAAAAGCACATATCAGCATACGTATCGTTTACTCGCTGTTATTAAGTATATATAAAAAGTGTCTGATTAAAAGATAAAAAGAAAATGAAAAAAGAGAAAAGAAAAAAAGAAATAATAACATTATATGTGATAAACAAGCGTCATCATAACGATAATGTTAAATAAACATCGAGTTCGCGTCATCGTAACGACAGCGCGCTAATAAGCATCGTAATAATAATAATTAAAATTACAGTTTCATAAAATTTCATGAAGAAACTACAGATTACAGTCGGTTACAAGATAATATTATATTTAAAAGACTCTTTTTCTTTTATTAACTTAAAGAGATTTAAAAGGTTTTTAATGAGCTTTAGAAAGCTGCGCTTAGTAGGCGCGATTAAAAAGTGTCTTCACTTTAAGAGGATTAATATAGCTTCTTTGCACTAAAGATTAGTGCTTTAAAAGAAAAGATAATTATAATGATAACACGCGCTAGCTTAACGTCAGCGCTCATTAAAGGCAAGGTAAGATAACCTCGAGTCGCTTAATAAGCTAACGTTTCTTATAACGTATTAAGAATGATCTATTAGAATTAAATAGCGAAATGCTAACGATGAAGTCATTAAGAATATTAAATAAGCTAAAGCTCATTCTCTTAATGTTTTTTAGCGATTAGTTTTACATATCAGTATCATAATAACTGAGTATAATCATAGTAAATTTATTATGTCTCACGTCTTCTATATTTAGACGCGCTAGCGAATAGCTGACGAAGTTAATCTTACAGACATAAGCAAGTTAATTTTAATGTCATATGTATAATCACGATAAACACGTACAAGACTCGCGTTATAAAATTAATGAAAAACTAATTAATCTTCTTAAAAGCAAGTTTTAGAACAAGACAACGATGATTTATATGACAGTTCTTTATTTTAAAATAAGATTAACTGATCGCAAATGAGACGCATAAAGAGATAATTAAAACGATTAAAATCATTAATCTGTTTAAGATCATGAATGAATAATCTCGTAAGTAATTTATTATAGATACATTCTTCGAATCATCTTTTAAACAAATAACGTTATGAATGAATACGCTAATGATAAACTTAATAATAAATGAACAGATATTAAGATAAAAAGAAAAAGAAGCTCATTAAGTTAAATTTCTGTACTGTACTTTCGAAAAACTTAATAAGATGAATAAAACATATACGAAAATCATTAAAAATTAAAAGCTAAATAATTAAATCATTAAGACGTACATTAAACAGTTAAAGATCGTATGCGACACATTATAATTACGACGTGACGTTAATTAATTAAAGTTTTTTAATTCTTTTCTTATAAATGTAATATCGAATAAGCATTAAGATGTTAATTACGAGCTTTTATTAAGATTTAACGAACTTGTTAACTTCTTAATAATAATAATCATCGAATAACTTTAAAAGACAAGAACTAAGAATTAAAAAGAATAAAAGATAAATAACTGCGTTAAAAACGAGCTCGAAATTAATATTAATAACTGAATAATGAAAGTTTGTTAACTTAAAGTACTTAGCATATTCTCGCGTTTTAAACAACTTTTAGAAACAAAGTTACTCGCGTTCTCTGAAAAAGAAAATCTTAAGAAGAAATATGTTCGCTTTTAATCAGATCGTCTTTATGACTTAAAGAAAGTTAAGTCTTTTTATGAAAAGTACATTCGCGACATTATCTTTAAAAAGAATTATACTAAGATTAAAGTAATTAACGAGCTTATTAACAATGTTTAAGATAAGAACGAGAAGATTATATTCTGTATCATGAGTTTTACAAATGCACTTATTCTTTATTAAATAAGTAACAGAGTCTTTATCTTTCGTTAATGTCGTTTTTAAAAATTATTATACGCATAGCGAGAGAAACATGTTTAACATGATTATTAACGTTTAATTATATAATACTTTCGACTTGTTCTTAAAGTCTTTATAACTTTAATAAATGAATTAATGTTTAAATTTAAAGTAATGAATATAATTTAATTATTTTAAAAAGATTCGAAAAAACTATAAAAGTATTTAAATGAAAAGTCATTACGCTTTATTATTAACATTATTAAATTAATTAATGTTAATTACAATTTATACAAGATTAAAAAACTAGTTCAGATTAACTCGAAATGAATGAAGAAAAATTAAGCACAGGCTAAGAAAAGAGTTAATCGTTTTAAACAACATAAGTAAATTATTACTTATAGCTTACGCTGCGTAAATTTCGAGATCGAGATGTTAATATATGATAAACAGAATCATTAAACGCGTTTAATGAAGTTAATATTAAAGCTTAAAACATCTTAAGAAATAAAATTAATTAAAGATATTAAAAACGATTTAAAGACGATTATAACATCATTAAAGTTAATGACTTGTTAAGAAATAACGACTGCGCTTAAATTACACAGCTTCGTTCATATGCATTAAGAAAGCGCGATGTGTTACTAGTTCATCAGTCTGTATTATAAATAATTATATTCACTCTTTCTTCTTTAACATTTATTAATATATTCATTAAAACTTATTAAGATCATGAAAAAATTTATATAATTAACATTAAGCTCTGTAATTCTTAGCAGATATTACTTTAACGATTTAAT
>JAABUO010010186.1_pt1 | contig 10439 bp, 15 predicted proteins | sample 5559291 | NCBI WGS metagenome assembly JAABUO01 (sample SAMN10711878, study PRJNA513372) | rock metagenome | isolation source: Antarctica rocks | place: Antarctica: Victoria Land, Finger Mt sud
TGATCAGCGGCCGCTCGGCGTACAGCACCATCGTGGCTTCGTGGTCCTCACCGGAAAGGTAGGTGTCCGCCCCCTCGCGCCCAGCCGGGGCGGGGACGCCGGGGTCGGTGGCGGGTACTTCTTCGATGCGGAACTCTTCCCGCCGTAGCTGCACGGTGATCGTGCGTTCCTCGGTGACGATGTACTTACGCAGCCGCAAACGGCGCACCACGACGGTTTCGGTCGTGGTCCGCAGCTGTTCCTCGGAGCGGGTGATCACCAAGTCCTCCTCGCCTGCCTCCGCGCGGCCGGTGGTAGGCGGCGCTGGCGATGAACTTTCATGGGGTAGGGAGGCGGGGGCGGAGAAATAGAAGTCGATGGCCGCGGCGAGGTCGGCCTCGCTCAACGTCTCTGTTCGGGGCGCGGGGGGTGCGTGCTGGATGTATCCGGCCGCGTAAGGCACCTGGAAACCCCCGGACACGGGGAGGGCCTCACCCAACGGGAGCAGGACAACGTGCTCAGTTCCGGGGGCCAGGGTGAGCGCCGCCCACTGCGCCACCCCCGTGACGGGCTCCGGGTAGGTCCCCAGGACGTAGCCGAGGAGAACCGCATGAAGGTCGGTGACGGTGGTGCCGGCAACCGGTGGTGCCGGTAACCCTCCCGCGGTCATCGGCCGGCGCGGCGGGTGAGTGTGCTGCCGATCCCGGCGAGCACCTGCCCGCCGCGTTGCTGCTCACCCTGGTGCGCGCCGAGCACGACGATCGCCGCGGTGAGCACCGGGGTGACCCACTGCAACACCTTCAACTGCTTCTGTGCTGCCGCCACCTCGGACGTGGTGTCGGCCAGAGACTCGGTCGCGCCCGCCGCGGGCTGCCCGTCACCGTGGGCGACCTTCCCCCCGAGCACCCCGCTGTAGGCGGTGGTCGCCATCGCAACCCCCGTGATCACCATCTTTGCGACGGTGTTCGCGGTGACCCCGGACTGGTTCTTGGCGCGGTCGGAGTTGGCCACCAGCAACCCGGCCCCACCCACCAGGTGCGCCCCGATCGCCAGGGCATTGGCTGGTGTCCACTTCGCCCACCCGGCCGCGGCCACCGGGGCCCGGTCGGTGGGATCACGCACCTCCGCCGCCGCACCGTTGACCCCCAGGGCGCCCATCAGCGAGCCCCCGAACCAGGCCGCCGCACCGAGATCATGCAACGAACGAACAAGCGTATTACGGACAGGCATCGTGTCCTCCAAGATGTTCAGGGGTGGACGCCCTGGGGGCCAGACCTAGGGCAGGTTGCGGGGCGGCGGCAGCCACCGCCGCCCCGCAACCAGGTCTGAATCGGTGTGACCAGCAGGTCCACCACCAGAGCAAACCGCACCCTGGTGAAATGTGTGAAGTGGCCTACCGGGAACGCTCCGGAGCCGGGGCACCCCCGGAGCGCTCGCTCACTGTTACTTCTTCGCGGTGCCGGACTCGTCGTTCATCTCGATCTGCTCCTTGCCGACCGTCTCGTTCACCGTGTGCTCCTCGGTGACGGTCTCGGTACCCAGCTTGACCCGCTCCACCGGCACGGTCTCCTTGTTCACCACCGGCTTCTCCGCGTGCAGAGTGACCTCGTGCTCTTCCTCGCTCAGCTCAGCACCGGACATCGCCTCACCCCGGTTGGCGTCGGTGATCGGCTCCCGCTGCACCCGGACCTCTTCGTGGCTCACCGGCACCGTCTTGGTGACGTCCTCAGTGGTTACGTACTTGCGCAGCCGTGCGGTGCCTGCGTGCACCTGCTCGGTACCGACGTGCAGCTGCTCCTCCGACCGCGTCATCGCCTCATCGGTGTTCTCCCCAGACGTGTCCTGCCCCGGCCCACCGGTCTGCCCGGACTCCTGCTTGCCCTTGCCCCCGGTCTGCCGCTTGTTCCCGGTTTGCGCGGAGTCTTGTTTGCCTTGGCCGCCGGTCTTCGCGGTCACAGTCTCCCCGCCATAGGCCACCCCGTAGTGGTCGAAGATTTCCGCTTCCTGCTGCGGTGACAGTTCCTGGGCCGGGTCCTGGTGGGGGGCGTTCTTCACCTGGTCCTTGTCATAAGGCACCTTCAGTGCCTCACCGTCGAAGCTGGCGTTGGCCAACGGCACCAGGGACACATGCCCACCGAACATGCCAGTCTTCACCGCCGCCCACTCCGGCTTGGACGTCTGATCGTCGAGGTAGACATCGGTGACCTTGCCGATCTTGCCGCCGTCACTGTCCTGCACGGTCACGCCATTGAGCTGGGCCGGGTCAGACAAATTCTGTGCTGCCATCCTGTGCTCCTTTCAAAGGCGAAGGTGTTTCCCACGCCTGCTGGGACCTCTCTTGGTGCATCCGGGGCAGCGCGGTTCACGGCCACACCGGGATCACTGACCCGCGCTACGACGGGCGCCTAGACGCCACGTCGGCTCGAGCACCACATGATCAGCCTTACGCGATAAAGCCAACCACGGCGGTCGGTGACCCGCAACACAGAGCCAACTTGGTCGACTACCGGTGCCGCGTCGCCTCGAGCCGGTCGAGCAAGCTCTCCAGGGACTGTTCGAACTCCTCCTCGGAGTGGTCCTGGCGCAGTTCCGGTTTCAGCCGGACCAGCTGCGGGTAGCCCTGCAGGTCGGCGCTCTCGGGGGTTCCGGGGTCGGCTTCCTCCACCGGTCCGGTGTCCACCCCTTGCGCGGACACCTCCAGGAGCAGGTGCCCGAGCAAGAAACTGGAGAACGCCCGATACGCCGCCACGGCGGCGGCATCATCGAAACCGCAGCCAATGAGATTGTCCAAGAAGTTCTCCATCCACCGCAGGCTGCGCAACGGTGGTCGCACCCACGGGGCCGCCGGGGGGCGCGAGGCGATGAGGGGGAACACCTGGGGGTGAGCCAAGGCAATACGGCGCACCCCGTGCGCGAGGCGTTGCAGGTAGTCCTGCCACCCGTTGGACGTGTGCATATGCACGTGCGGGTCGCCGTACAGGTCATCGATCACGGTCTCCACGACACCATCGAGGAGGCTTTCCTTACCCGGCACGTAGTAGTACAGGCTCATGGCCTCCACACCCAGGCGCGCACCGAGCGCGCGCATCGTCAACGCCCGCAACCCGCACTCGTCGATGAACTCCACCGCCACCAGCAGGATCCGGCGCTGATCGATTCCCCGACGCCCGAGCGCCCCCGCCCCGTCCGCCGCCACACCCTCCGCCGCCACCGCGCCCCTACCCATGGAACTCGGCCTCGCGTGGTCGTCGTGTTGGGTGTCCACTGCGGCCCCCTCTCGATGTGTGGCTCGCCGAGACAGTGTGCACTCTCAGTCCTACCCCGTTCACCCGAGACTGCGCGCGAGGGCGGTTTTCGGCTTCCCGATGACCATCCCTCGGCCCCGGTGGTGTGATTGGATTCAGGGGCACTCTGGTGTGCGCTTCCACCCAGTTGCCTTAGGTCGTAAGGTGGCGTAATCGTTTCCGTCCCCTCCGCTACGAGAGAGAAGGTTCTGATGACCAGCAGTCAGTCGTCTATGTCCAAAGACGTGTCGTCGCGGGGTGAGTCCTCTGCGTTGGTGAGCTCGCTGGGTAAGACCACCATCGCCGACACCGTGGTCTCCAAGATTGCGGGGATCGCCACCCGCGAGGTCGACGGTGTGCACGCCGTGGGCGGTGGCACCGCGCGAGCGGTCGGGGCGTTGCGGGAGCGTATTCCCGGTGCGCGCACCAACCACTCCCAAGGAGTGTCGGTGGAGGTCGGGGAGAAGCAAGCCGCGCTCGACTTGGACATCGTGGCCGACTACGGCGTCGCCATCGCCGACCTCGCCACGGGGATCCGCCGCCACGTCATCGAGGCTGTCGAGCGGATGACCGGGCTGCAGGTCACCGAAGTCAACGTCACCGTGCACGACGTCTACCTCGACGACGGCAGCAACGACGACGACAGCGACGCACCAGCCCGGGTGCAGTGACCGAGCCCGCGGCCGCCCGGCCTGCCCGTCACGAGGCACCCCACCAGGCGCCGCGTGCCGCACCGCAGCCACCTGGGGTGGAGCTCGCCGACCAAGTGGCGGCGGCCGTGCTCACCGTGCGCGGGGTCACCGGTCTGCATGGGGGGATGTTCGGGGAAACCGCCACCTACCTGCCCGGGCGGCGAGTGCCCGGGGTGCGCCTCACCGAAGACATCACCGACATCCACCTCACCCTCACCTACGGGGCCCCGGTCTTTGCCACCGCGCAGCAAGTCCGCACCGCGGTAGCGGCTCTGGTGCCCGGACCGGTCAACGTCACCGTGGAAGACGTCACATCACCTACCGACGCAGCCACGACCACCCGAGGATGACCGAAATCCGGAGCCTCAGGTGACGCCTCGGCGCACCCGAGCGGGATGCGCACCACCTTGTTCGGTCTCGACCACCACTGCACAGATTGGACCCAAGATCATGACCACCTCCACTGTTGGGTTACTGGCTGGCTTGTTGCTCGGTATCGCCGCCGCGGTCGGGGGCTTCGGTGCCTTCCTGCTCGCCCTGGTCCTCGGCGTCCTGGGCTACATCATCGGCGGTGCCCTCGACGGCGAGATCGACTTGGGCGCGTTGCTGCGAGGCAAGGGCCGTGGCTGAGAACAGCACCCCCGCCGAAACCGACGCCGAAACCGAGGCCGGGCAGCGGGGTGCGTTGCACGTGCGGGACAAGGTGGTGGACCGCATCGCCGCGCACGCCGCGACCACCACCTCCGGGGTGGTGCCCCACTCCAGCGGTCTGGACAGAGTGACGGGGCGCGACCTGCCCCGCGTCGAGACCACTGTCGCCGGGGGACACGTCCGCGCCCGCGTGCACGTCGCGGTGGCGTGGCCGCCGGTGCTACCCGATACCGCCGCCGCGGTCCGTACCCATGTCACCGAGCAGCTGCGCACCCTGGCCGGGCTCACCGTGGACGCCGTCGACGTGGCCGTCACCGCCGTCGTGCACGACATCACCTCCTCCTCGAGGACCAGGAGCGTGCAATGAGCACCCCCGCCGGGCCCCGCCACTCCGCACACACCAAGACCACAGATCCCAAGACCACAGATCCGAGTGCCGCAGACCCGACTGACACCACCGCCGGGGAAGAGGTCGACCTGGATTCGGCGGCAGCACCGGTGGAGCCCACCGCGGGACGCACTCCGACTGCTACACCCGCCGCCGCCCCCTGGGCGGTGCTGCTGGCGTTGGTGGTGCTCGCCCTGGGAGTGGTCGGTATTCGCGACGGGCTCGTCGCGGCCGGCGCGTTCGGCGGTTCCTCTTGGACCAAGAACACTGCCAACGCCATCGATGGTCTGACGGCGCGCACGTGGATGATCCCCGCCGGCATCGGGCTCGCGGTGCTCGGGTTGTGGTGGTTACTCGCCGCCCTCAAACCCCGCAAGCGCACCGAGATCTCGTTATCCGGAACCCCCGGTGCCTGGATGCGACCCGGTGACCTCGCCCGCCTCGCTCAACCCACCGCCGAGAACGTCGAGGGCGTGGTCTCCGCGTCGACCTCGGCCACCCGCCGCACCGTCACCGTGAAAGCCACCACCACTGCCCGAGACTCCGCGCAGGTGCGCACCGCCGTCACCGACGCGGTCGGTGATCGCCTGTCCGTGCTGCGGCGTGCCCCCCGGGTCAAGGTCAAGGCCCGCTACATCGGAGGTTCCCAGTGAGCCGCGCCCTCGCCGCACTCGACCGCATCCTGCTCTTCGTGCTGGGTGCGGTGGCGCTCGTCCTCGGAGTCGGGGCGGTGGTGTGGGACGCCCAGTGGTGGGACCGCCTTACCGGAACCGTGCGGGCCCCATGGCTGCGTCGCGCCGCCGAACAGGGGTGGTGGCCGTGGGCCGTCGGCGCCGCCGGGGTGCTCCTGGCCCTGCTGGCCCTGTGGTGGCTACTCACCCACCTCTCCCGGCACACCATCGGCGAAACACGACTGTCGGGCAGCAGCACCGCCGGGAAGCTCACCGTCGACCTGAATGCGCTGGTCTCTGCCGCCGCCCACGCCGTGCGCGACACCCCCGGGGTGCGTTCCGCCAATAGCAAAGCCATCACCGACCGCGGTCGGCGCACTGTACAACTCACCATCACCATCGAGCCCACCGCCGACCTCCCCACCATCACCGCCGCCACCGACCACGTCTGCCACGACCTCGCCCGCGCCCTGGGCGAGCCCGACATCGCCACCCGGGTACACCTCCATACCGCCCGCACCACCCACAGCGGCCCCCGCGTCAGCTAACCCCTGTCCGCACCGCTGGTCTGTTCCTCATCGGGAGCGGTGGCCGGCCCGATGAACTCGTCGTACACCACAGCACCCAACACGCCCCCCACCACGGGGCCCAAGACGTAGGCCCACACGGAGAAGGACTTCAGGGACACGATCATCGGCCCGAGGACCCGGGAAGGGTTCGCCGCCCCGCCGCTGACCGGGCCGGCGACCAGCACGCACGCCGCCAGTGTGAACCCGATGCACACCGCCGCGGACGAACCCGAGACCCGGGAGTCCGTGGTCATCGACACGATCACGAACCCCAACCCGGACCCGATGAGCACCTCCATGAAGAAGGTTTGCAGGTCGCTGGAGCCCGGGGTCGGCGCGGTGGCCCCTAGATGCGCCTACGGTCCGCGCCTGCGAACCGTAGGCGCCCCACAACGCGAACCCGGCGAGCACGGCGCCGACCAACTGCGCGGCGATGTACACCGGCACATACCGCCATGGGAACTTTCCGATACTCGCCAACCCGAGCGTCACCGCCGGGTTCAGGTGACACCCACTGGTATGACCCAAAGCCCCCACCAACGCCACCAACACCAATCCGAACGCCAACGCGACCGCCAACGAGTCATAAGGCGAGCCCGCAATCTGACGACCCAGGATGGCCGCCACCGCCACCGCCGTCCCCACCAACACCAACACCAACACCAACGTCCCGACCAACTCCGCCGCCGCCGCCCGCACCATATTCAAAGCCTCCGGCCGATCCTGAACTGTGTACGACATGTGGACCCCAATACGCGGCAGCAGGTGAACAACCGGGGCCGAAGCCACCCCAACTGAGGCACCCACGATCACCCATCCACTTACACCGTACGAATCGATCTTTTCGCTCTCTGCAGGGTTCATGCCGGCCGGGTACCGTGAGGTGCGCATTGATCACCGGTTCGGGTTCCTTCCGCCGTGACCCATTTCCTGGAGGTCCTGATGGGACTGCTCAGCCTGACCCGGCGGGTCGGTCAAGACGCCGCCGTCGCCGTGACCGGTGGTGCCGCCGCTCTCAGTGGCGCCGGTGCCGCGGCGGGTGCGGTCAACGGGGCCACCCAGGGTGCCAGCCACGCTCGCGGCAGCGGTCCCCGATCACCCGCTCTGGCCGCTCTGGTGGTCGCCGCCATCGGTGTCACCGGCGTCCTCGAGTGGCCCGTTCTGGCACTGGGCAGCGTCGCCGCGTTGGTGCTGGGTCAACGACGCGACAAGCCGGCCATCACACCGATCAGCAGCAACGCAGCCCCCGCCTCCTCCGCAGGCCCGTCGACCGCATCGACCGCCACAATCCGGGACTGGGCCCGCACGAACGGGCACCCCGTCTCCCCCCGCGGTCGGCTAGGCGCCGACATCGTCGACGCCTTCAACGCCGCGCACTGACACTGCGCGGTGGGAAGTCACGGCAGCGGGGCCCGGAGTGCGGGTGGCACGGTGACGGCGCGGCACCACCCCGGGACACCCTCCACCGCGGGCAAGGACATCTTCGTTCTCGGCCTTGACGAGGGTAACCGGCGGGTCCTGGAGGCCATGCCCGACGCCGGGCGGTACCGGTTTCATCAGGTGCTGGGCGTGCAGGAACTCTACGGCGGGGTGCTCTCCTTCGGTGCTGCGCTTCTTGCGGCGCAACGGGTGCTCGACGGGGTCGACGGTCCGATCGATGCGATCATCGGGTACTGGGACTTTCCGGTGACCGCACTGGTGCCGTTGCTGCGCGAGCGGTACGGGCTCGCGACATACCCCCTCAGGGATGTGGTGATGTGCGAGCACAAGTACTGGTGTCGCCGTATCCAGGCGCAGGTGATCGAGGAGTACCCACCCTTCGGGTTGGTCGATCCTCACCGCGACCACTCCCCTCCCGGAGGGTTGCGGTTCCCGATGTGGATCAAACCCGTCAAGTCGTTTTCCTCGATGCTGGCGTTCGGGGTGGCCGACCACGCAGCGTTTACCAAAGCGCTCGGAACAATCCGCGGAGGCATCGCCCGGTTCGGTGAGCCCTTCGATGCGCTCCTCGCCTTCCTCGAGCTGCCCCCGGAGATCGCCGCGGTCGGGGGCCAGGCCTGTGTGGTCGAGGAAGCACTGCACGGACGTCAGGTGACGGTCGAGGGTTACCGCTATCAGGGCACGGTGGTGATCTACGGAGTGATCGATTCGGTGTGCTACCCCAACAGCCCCAGCTTTCAGCGTTACCAGTATCCCGCGGCACTGCCCGCCGACGTCACCGCACGGTTGAGCGACATCTCCCGCACCGTGGTCGGGGCCATCGGGATGGAGGGGATGACATTCAACATCGAGTACTTCTGGGATCCCGACACCGACGCCATCGGCTTGCTCGAAATCAACCCGCGACACTCCCAGTCGCACGCGGCGCTGTTCGCCGCCGTCGACGGGATGGCCAACCACGCGGTGATGCTGCACCTCGCGCTCGACGAGGAACCCCAGTTCCCGCACCGTCAGGGGAGTTATCCGATGGCGGCCAAGTGTTTCCTGCGGCGATTCTCCGATGGCATCGTCCGCCGCCACCCCACCCCCGAGGAGATCGACACAATCGAGCGCAGTGTTGCTGGCACCACCATCAACCTGGTCGCTCACACCGGGGACCGGCTCTCCCACATGCACGCCCAGGACAGTTACAGCTACGAGCTGGCGCACGTCGACATCGGCGCAGCCGACGAAGCCGAGCTCAACACCAAGTTTCATTACGTCTCCACCACGCTGCGCTACGAGATCGACGATGCCCCCCACGAGAACCACCCCACCCAGTGAGGCTGAAACTGACAAGGCTGGCCCTCCTGTCGCCGCCACCCCACCTCTCTCACCTGCCTCCCCCCACGATCCCCATTCGCCGAGGGCAACGCACCCCGCCAGGTCCGGTACAGCCTCGGGCGGATCCTGGACTGTGCGCGACCAGAGGAGCCCCCTATCCGGGGGCAAGGGGAGCAACGGTGACCAGCCACGCCAGTCCGGCACCCCGCCGGTCTCCGCTCTGGCGGCCCGCTCACTGCGGCGGTAGCGTCCCACCGGTGGCGGACAACACTGAGACAACACCCCCAACAGCGTCGAAAGGCACCCGGGTGCGGCGGGTGTGGCACGCCCAGCTCGGGCCCGGGCAACGCTCCGCCGTCATCGCATGGGCGTCCTTCGCCACGACGTTCGGGTTCGTCCGCGGCCTGACCCACTGGATCCGGGATGGTCACGGACCCGCCGGTGGGGGCATGAGCATCGGTGGCAAACACTTCCATCACTACAACCTGGGTATCGGGGCCCTCACCGCCCTCGGCGCCATCGCGATCCGCGGAGCGGAACAACACCGCCGCCACCCCGTGACCGCCGCCGCCTACGGCACCGCCACCGCCCTGATCGCCGACGAAGCAGCCCTGCTGCTCGACCTGCAAGACGTGTACTGGTCCAAACAAGGCCGCACCAGCGTCGACCTCGCCATCGGCGTCATCGCCCTCGGCGGACTCGCCATCGCCGGCATCCCCCTCTGGCCAGCCCTCACCAAAGAACTCCGCCGCTAACCACCGCCGACCCAAAGTCCCCCCTGGTGCGGATTAGTCAGGTAAGCATCCCGCCCAAGCGGGCCGGGCGGTTCTCGCTCACGTGTGGGTGCCGCTGGGGTTGCGCTCGTTCGGCGTGCGGGAAGCAGGCGTCGTAGCCTGAAAGTTCTTCGTTACGTTGTAAGCCTGGAGGTTGTGATGGTTGCCGGTCCCTCGGGTAAGGGCAAGTCTCCGCGTGCCACCGCCCGCTCGCGGGCAAAGAAGGCCCCAGCGCCGGATGCGGCAGGGGTGGGCGCGACGACGATCCGGTTGCCGTTCGTGACCACGTCGTTCAGCCGAGCCCCGCGTGCTGCTCGGTCCGGCGGCCCGGGGGCACCGTGGACGCCGCAGGCCTCGGTGGGGCAGGCGGTGGCCGGCCTCCGGTCGCCGGTGCCGCTGTCCCGGTGGGCTTTCTACGGGGGGGCCCTCGCCTTGGGGGTGTTGGAGGTCGTGGAGTGGCCGGTGACGCTGCTGGTGCTCGCTGGGACCTATGTCGTCGACCGGGCCCGCAGCTCCGCTGCTGATTCCCCGGGTGCGGTCTCCGCGACGGTCGAGCCCCACGCTTCCCCTGACGTTGTGGTTCCCTCGGCCACCGAACAGTCCGATGCCGACCACAGCGGCCACGCATGAGTGCTCCATGTTGAGGCGGCCGGCTTCCTTGCCCTGGCG
>JAABUO010010189.1_pt1 | contig 10438 bp, 9 predicted proteins | sample 5559291 | NCBI WGS metagenome assembly JAABUO01 (sample SAMN10711878, study PRJNA513372) | rock metagenome | isolation source: Antarctica rocks | place: Antarctica: Victoria Land, Finger Mt sud
CGTTTCTGAATTAAAATAGACGTTTCGGGATTGAAAAGAGCATTGAGTAGTGCAACAGGCAATACTAGGCTGTCCAGACTCCAGCTGGCTGCCGTCACGATATTTGGGTACACGTCGCGCAAATTTATGTGGTTTCTGTTTTCCCTTTGTCAGCTATATGCGCGATGGGCTTGTTGGTGTCTGTTTGCTGACTATATCAGAACTGTACGCCTCCGGTCTTTCTTCTTTTGTCTGTGCCAAGAATGAGTTCATCAGGTGCTGGTTGTGTCAACTCCTGCTTCTGATGCAGCAAAAGCCAGGAGCAGTTCATTTGCTTGAGTCTTGACTGGCGTGTCTAAATACATCACACATGCATGGTGGGCGTCACCAGAAAAGCTGTTAACACAACATTGCATTGCCACCAGAAAGCAGATGACGCTAACCTGCATGTGTTGATCTGCGTGAATACTCTGGTGTTACAAATTTCACTGTCATCTCTGATTTGCTATACCCCTTTCTGTGTTGTCTGTTCCCCTGCAAACTCAGTTGTGTTCCCGTCCAGACATCAGAGACTTGCTCAACACGCAGGCCAAGCATCAGATACCATTGTTCTGCCACTGCCCCTTCTTCCCAGCAAACCGTCTCAAGCAATCTGTCACAGGAAGGACACCAAACCCCATCCAAGCAACAATCAGGATCAAGCTTTGTATCCTCACCAACCTGTTCCATGTGGTTGCAGGGCCTGGAACATCGGCAAAAAGGGTGAGCTGTCAGAGGCCGGCGCCCGGGAGAAGGCCCACAAGGACAGAGTGACCGCCATCCTGTGGCACAAGAACTTCCTGTACAGCGTCAGCTACGACGGCTGCATCAAGATGTGGGATGGCACCAACCTAGAGCTGGTCATGGAGGTCAAGAAGGCTCATGATGGGCAGCGCATCCAGTGTGGTGCTATCGCGCCAGATGGCTTTCTCTACACTGGTGGCGATGACAAGGCGAGTGCCTCATGCAAAAGTAGTTTGTAACTATGATGCTGGCTGTTTGGATGGGTGGTGTCTGCTGAAGGAGTGGTGTCTGTTGAATGGGTGGTGTCTGTTGAATGGGCGGTGGTTAGTCAATGTAGCACGTGTGTGTGATGTGCAACGCAGACTGTGCAGTGCTATCACTGTAACCATGAAAGCCGCTGTAAAATGGAGAGCACAATAAGAATATGGTTTGTGTCACACAGTGACAGCGCAACTGACTGTGCTTGTGTGTTGTGCAGCTTGTGAGGCGGTGGAGGCTGGGCTCTCTGGTACCTTCTGAGGCAGATGCCCTCTTCTGCCACAACTACAACGTGCGCTCTCTGTCCGCCGGGCGGCGTGACCTGCTCGTGTCTGGCGACTCATCTGGGGAGATTGCAATATGGCAAGTTTGAGGATTTGAGTATTCCAGATTTTGGCTTTTTTAGGGGGGTTTCATGATCACACAAGGCTTGTTTCCAGACAGGACAGGCTCTCAGGTCTTCTGTCGCATGTGCCTCCTGGTAACGGGCAGGCATACATACGGCAGCATCGTGCAAAATCTGCTTAGCGGTTGATAATTTGCACCCCTGTCTGACAAGGGGGTGACCAGCGCAGTTTCACAATGGGCAGATGTAGTGATTCGGTGATGATGAATGGGTGGAAAACGCTGTTCAGAGCATGCTGTTATGCTCAGAAGAAGTCTGACAACTAAGCATCACAGCGTCAGAAGAGTATTGGAAGATACAGGTGTTTGCCGTCAGATTGCAGACCTCAGATTTGCTTAGAGTTTGCAGTATCACCATCAGGATCCGGTCTGAAAATCAACATATTTTTGAGTTCCGAGAGTGTCAGTTTGCAGCGTTCAGCTCAACAGCAAATGTCCTTGTGGCAGGGCACAAGTATCACAAGTGATTGGCTTTTGAGGTCACTTGCTAATGATGAGATGTTGCTGTGTGTGTGTGTGTGTGTGTGTGTCTTGGTAGCTGCTGTGATTGCATGCAGCTGAAGGGCTTGATGTCCTTTGTATTTTTGCTGTACACTATGTTCTGTTTTAGAACACCATTTGATTGGGCAGCACATTTGTGTAGGGAACAGCCTGCATTGGTAGCGGTTTGATTGATTCTTCAGATGTCAGTACTGCATTGCTCTGATGATTGCTTGTAGCTGCGACTGACTTGCAGTTGCTCTTTAAAGTCTGTGTAATTGATTGGTCAGGCTTGATCGGAACTTTAACCTTGCTAAGCATGTGTTTGGCGGAGGCAAACTGAACATCATGATGTCGCCTGTCTAGATGGCAATGACTTCAATCAGTTGCTTGGCTGCTGGGTCGTGGCAGCAGGAGACTTGTATAAGCAAAGGGGTCCTCATCAGGCTAAGGCTAATGTTGCGGTGCTTAGAGGTGCATTACAAGATGTCTGTGCAGCCCTATAACCTGTTGGTTCTTCGGCCTGCTGAACCTATGTTGTTCACACTGTCAGCGCTGCATACAATTTGCGCTGTTGAACAGTCCTGAGCTGGGCTCATGGTATTTGGCAATGTGCTTGCGCTGCTAACTCACCGCTCATGTTGCTGGCAGGCATGCTCACGCCATACATGTTCTTGTGCCTGCTTAAAACAGCTTGCAAATTGAGTATTTTAGGGTCTAAACCCTAAACCTCAAACCCTTCATGTATGTGTTGCAGGTTCAGCGTCAAGTGTATTGTCAGCTGCCAGCTATTTTGAGCCAGCTGGTATCAAAGAAGGGATTGAGCGCAGATGCATTGCCATGAGGATGGAAGCTGCTGCTGATGGAGCAGGTGCTGAGGCACAGCACAAACGTGGGCAAATGTAGTATGTTGGAGGACAGCGAGGCACAGCCTGCAGCTTGGCACCACTCTCAGATAGACTCCACCATGCCAGATGGCATGGGATAGGTCATGAAAACTTGCTACAGTTAGTTAAAGACATGCCTGGTCAGGGCGGACCCTATTTACCAGCATGCCATTGGCAAAAATTAAAGGTTGTCAGCACAGCAGTTTTGCAGATTCAAGAAGCTCTGCAGCAAGCCTGCAGTGGTGAGCTTTGGACTATATTGCAGCTGTGCAATTTCAACCACACACAGAGATGGTTTGTGGGCGGTTCTCAGGCCCCTGTGCTGACTGTCTTATGCAATAACAGCTGCGATTGCTGGCTGTCTAGTAGCATCGGCAAAGACGGTTTTACTGATTTCAGGCTCCGTTTTTGATGCTCAGGCTATTTGCCTGATGTAGCTTGAATCTGCTGCAAGTCCCAATAAGGCTCTGGATGAATGCATGCAGACCCTCGCCCTTGCACCCAAGATCAGATCAGGGAGAGCCGTTGACGTCCTCCCAATCCTTGTCCAACAGACGCCAGGGGGCAAATTTCAACGCGAGTTGCGCTCTGCCAGAGGCACCGGTGGTAACACAATTACGTGCTAGACCAACTGCTCTGTAGCTGCTCTCCCCAATACCTGTTGGCCAGCGCTAACCACTGCTAGGCCATCAGAGAGGATCACCGATACCAATCTCTCAGCAGGAACACAGGTGGCATTGACTATGGTTTGGTTGATCTTCCTAGAATCTGCCAAGCGCCTGGCCTTGCACATCCTAGGAAGATCAACCAAACCATAGTCATTGTTGCCTTTGTTCCTGATGCTTGATGAAAGATTGGTGTCAGTGATCCACTCTGATGCCCTAGCAGTGGTTAGTGTTCGACCACAGGTGTGGAAGAGAGCAGCTGCACAGCAGTTTTCCTGGAAAACCTTTCCAAGCACGAAACTTGCAGCCATGTCTGCCAGTTCCTTCCTGTGTAATAAGAGACCAGAAGGGTATTGGTGATCTCTCAAGTTGCCGCTGTAAAATGTCACAGGGTACAATGAGGTGATGGCCATGTAATGCGCAATGTGGGGTTTTGACATGCAAATAATAACATGATAGTACTCACCCAGTCCACTGGCAGGCCAGGAATATAGTCAGTGTACAATCGTACCTCGTTGTTCGTGGTGCGACCTGAAATCAAGACAACAAATGCACAACGAGCTGTGTTTCCTGGCAAACATGCTATTCTGCTGATATAGGTATAAACACTGCTTGATCCTGTGACGGACCTATATGCTTTGTGCCTGAGCTCGTGGCCGGCAGCGCTTCCATCAGTTTGACCTAAGCTCAGCCCCAGATTTCTTTACAGCCGACAGCTTGCACAGTGTCAGCACTCAGCCAGCCACTGTTGTAATGCAATACTCCCGACATACATATGAAACTCATGCATACCTGCCGACATATTTTGCAGTGACACTCTCTATGTACACACTGATCCCGACGGTTTACCGAGCTTTGCTGAAGAGTGCAGTTTCGGAAACTGATCATCGGATTCATACCACTAAGGAAACATCTACAAGCATTGCATTGCGTTTATGGTGCCATGCGGCATCATGCATGCTGGTTTTAGGCTGTAGGTGCCAGTAAGGCCATGAGCGCTAGCTAGCTAATCTCAACATCAACAATGCATCGTGTTGGTGTGGTCTTTGTAAAGATGAGCTTCTAAAGCGCCGTCTCGTATGTGTGAAGCGTGTAGACATAGAATGGTGTATAGGTATGTAGAAGGAAGAATTATTTTACGTGCTGGCCCCGTGTGACAAACTCTGCTTCCTCGCGTGACGTACAAACGCGCAGAAATGAGTCATGGCGAGTTCTGAGCCACGCATCTGCAATGTCCGCTAGAACCTGCTGCGACCGCCCTTCTTAGATCTTGCAGCCTGCCACAGACTGTAAATCAAGTACTTTTAGCCGGATTTGACCGCCAATCAGTCGTTTGATACCTGTCGATATGCAGTCAACTTGCATGCAGCCTGAGATCACCGTCAGGAGCTCCGTGTCCGTTTCGCGCAATAGCACACACCGTGTAAGCTTTTTGCCGTGCAAACAGTGTCGCAGAAGCATCGCCCACAGCGATCGCAGGGTACCGCGGGTGGCTGCTCAACAGCAACAGCAGGAGCAGAAACCTGCAGTAGCTAAGTTTGCTGACAGCGTCGGGTTGCCGACCGAGGAGGGACTGTTTGGCTTCAAGCCTTTCCCAGAGGTATGTGAAGCGCTGTCTATGCGTTTGCAGCTTTGAACAGGTAGCCTTGGTTGACTTGCTCTATGCATGGTATGTGTTGACAGCAGATTCAAGTATAGGTATGGGTTGGACGCTTGGCCATGATGGGATTTGTCACCAGCATTGTTGAAGAAGCCATCACCAAGAAAGGCACTCTTGGGCAAATTGGTTTCATCACCCCATCACCTCCATTGTTCATCACAATTTCAGGCGCAGCTACTGTGGCCACCTTTGTTGCATTAGCTGTCACATTTTATAATGCTAACACCGGCAAGATGACAGCCAGGCAAGTCACGCGCCTACTACTGGCAGTCACGCTGCTGCTGACATGAGCAATGTGTTTTGTTTGAGTGTTTTAAGTGTTTGAGTGCTTGAGTGTTTTTCAACTTGTCCCAGGGATGCACAGAGGTACAGAGGCTTCCTGGGGATCAACAAGGAGTCACAAAACATTGCTGACTCCCAAAAGACAATGAAGGGCCAGGGCGACCCAGTATCACGTGCCATTGGGCCTGACAACCTGACAGACATTGCTCAAGCAAGAAAAGACATTCCAGCTGACAAGTAAGGCATCCTTTGCATAACCGGATAGATACAGTCAACAAGAGCCATACCCATGCAGCAGGAGATCAACCACTATGATCACACCAATCATACCAATTGCATGCAAAATCTTGCAAAGCGCAGACTCAGCCTACAGTCCGGTTTCTGATTCTGCTTGTGATCAGCGCCTTGGCAATTCATTCCAGCTATTGATGCTGTCTGTGTAACGGTCTAACAGTGGTGCAACCATCAGCTGGGTTGCAGCCGCTTGCCCTGTTGCTTGGCAGACCACATAAGCGTGTTGTGTTGTGCACGTCATGCATCAGGTCACAAAATGGCACGTTATACAGTCTTGCTTCCTACAAGTTGTTGCAAGTTGTTTGACCTCTACAGGTCAGTGTGCTCCTTACTGCAACAAGTCACGGTATACATACACTGGCACACGCTATGGGCACATGCAACTGACACGCCCTCATGGATGTAGTTGACTAATTGCTTGCTTGATTGCTTAGTTGGTTGGTTGATCTAATGATTGAGATTGACTGAGAGTGGTCACCAATGCAGGTTGTTGAATTTTGATGACAGAGCAGAGGCCGACAGCTCAGCCTCTCAGTCAAAGATGGATGGCATCCAGGACTCCCTCCAGAAGGACAACCAGCAGAAGCAAGGCATGCCGGGGCCCAACATGTCCCTAGCCTACAGAGATGATGAAGTAGAGAGGCAGAATTTTGCCAACGAGCCAACCCTCAAGTGAGTCTCCTTTCCTGTGCATTTGCGCCTGTGCCGCCAAAACAACCCTGCGTAATTGTGCCTATGCCTTACTATGCCATCATATTAGCCTCCAGACTGCAGCCAGGCTGCAATTCATGATTTGCTGCAGCAGTACGCAGACCTTTTGCATGTTTACAATATTCAATCTTGCTTGTAAAATTGTGTTTGGTTGCAGAATTTGCAGACTGTTGAATCTATTATCATTTGCAGTTATTACATTTGATTTTCAGCCGTGACTTTAACACCTGTTTACCAGTCAATCTTGTGCTTCTTGTGGTTGAGTCAATTCTGATGCGACATACCCTGCTGTGCAGTTGACGGTTGGCATGGTGGTTTGCTTTGCAGTAGAGTCTGTCTGTATGATGCAATGACCATGTCCTGTTGCACCAAGTCTTCTCATGCTGTAGCGACGTAGCCTGTGTGGATGTTATGATGCTTCAGGCATGCCTGCCAAGTCGAGATTACAAATGTTATCAAGCTTCTGATGTTGTAGCCACATAGCCTTTATGGATGTTGTGACGCTGTAGGTATGCCCGCCAAGTAGAGATAACAAATGGGAGGTGGGCCATGCTGGGATTCCTGGCGGCCATCACCATTGAGGCTGCAACTGGCAAGGGCATTCTATCTCAGTGCATCTTTTATGCCAAGGCGAGCGGTCTTTTGGGACAGCAGTCAGGATTCTGATTTGAATAGAGTGATATGTAGAGTGGGCAGCAAGACGGTCTAGTGTTTCAGCACAGTTGGCTGTGTGGCCAGCATTGAACCAATCATTGAGCAATGAAGTGTCCAATAGTGCGATTGAATTTGTGTGTGGGTTTGACAGGGTGTAGTGTTTGTTATGCATACAGCAGTGCTGTAAGCTCATAACTCATGCAAGTGTGCCTCTGGTGTAAGGACAGTGAATAGGATTCTTTGTATATGAAAATGTCTGTAAGAGAGTCTCAACACGAACCTGTCAAACTTGGAACCTTTGACACACCCTGCAGTGGCTCTGGTCTTGCTCTGGACAAATTTATCTTGTCTGTGCTGTTGATGGTATGCATTTGCTTCTCCTGCAACTAGATTGTATTAGTTTTCACCATGATTGGCTTTCAGCAGGCCGCTCTGCTTATGTGTGTGTTTGCCCAACACACATATACAAAGCAGCCACATCCTTCTGCTGTCACGCTGCATGCCAAAGCAAGCATGTGCTGCACCATCACCTCGCGAGGTGACTGCAACAGCACCTGTTTACTTAAGGTAACGCCTTAGTAGCCTCACACCTGCTGCAGCTACAAACGCGGCTGGATCAAGCACATCATGCTTGACTGAAGTCCTAAGTAAACATGTAGCACACCCCTGTAAGTAACCACTGATCTGTCATGTCAATCAGGTGCCTTGGCACATTGGACCGTAATACATTGGACCATGAGCTGTCTATGTTACAGGTCACATCTTGCGCCCAAATTGCAGCGCATCAGACTGAACATGTATGCAGTGCACTCAGACGACTTCGCGCAATGTCAACAAACCCTGCTGGTCGGACAAAATCTACACTTTCTGAAAGCACACTGCAGTTCCTGATACATGTACTTGAGCCAGCTTGAAGGCCAGTCTCTTCTCAGAAGGAAAATGCAGCAATTACTCTTTGGAGGTATAACCCCAGTATTGCAGCATGGGCACAACAACACTGATGCCCAGCAGCACAAGCACAATGGTAGAAAAGACATTTCTGCTCTTGTCAGTCTCAGCCTTGGTCTTGTATGTCCTATTCTTTCCCTCAGCTGCCCTTTGAGGCGCTCCAGGGTCCTTCTGACCTGCGCAGATCACAGCAGGCAATCAACAAGAATTGGCCTTGAAACAATGATATTTGCATTTTCAGCTACAGGCAAAGCTCAAGTCATGTGACCATCAGTATACATGCAAACAGTCATTGCAGACTTCACGACAGATTGCAAAGCGCTTTATTGCGTGTGCAAATTCCCTGACATGCTCCTAGCTTTGAAACAAGACAATTTACAGTGGACAAATTCCATCATGCAATTGGCATAGCTGCACAAAACAATTACAAATGTAGCTGCTTGACTTGCCTGTCAAGGAAGATTCCAGACGTTTTACTGAGCTGGTGATGGTTTCATTGAACTTCTCTTGCTCGGTCAAGATTGGGATGTTCTCTCCAATCACACTGTCAATCAGGCTGTCTCCTACTTTCTGCAGTCCACATATAAACTCGTGTCGTTAAACCTGGCATCACAAACGTCACCAGCATAGGCACAATGTATACCATTTCAGGGTGGCACCTGACTTGAGCCAAAGCTGCACCAGCAACTGCTGATGTAATGCAGTATATGTACACTGCAAAGCATCACCATTTGTGGCGCCAAATGGCTTATGTGCAAAGCATACAACCTGGCAGGATTGTTCTAGGTGGCTTAAATAGTTTTGACGAGTCACATGACATATAGTCACACAAATGTGGAATCGTGTGTACTCCTGGTCAGGATGTCTGGATCATCCTTTACCTGGATAAAAGCTGGACCTCCAGTGATTGCACCGTCTTTGCCTGTTGTGACAACGATCATGATGCCCTTCTTGTCTGCTTCTGCCTTGTCAGGGTACCATCTCGCCAGGATCTTGTCTCCAAATGCAAAGCCATCTGTCTCGAACTCAAGCTTTCTGACAGTCACCACTTCGAGTCTATATCCTGTCTCTGTCTGCATGAGAAGGCCTGCTGCTCAATGTGCTGTTGGCCATGAATACAAGTGCATCAGCAAACACATTGCTGACAGTTTACCTCCAGCTTGTAGAGCCTGTCATTGACAGCCTTCTTGGTGGTTTTGTTCAACACCCCAGCATCATCAATGAGGTAGTTTAAGGAAGGAGTGGAGGTGTTGATCACATCAAACTCGCTAGCAACAGCTACTCCTGAAAGGCTACCAACTGATAGCACAGCTGCTGCAAGTGTTGCTGTTAGGTTCTGGCGTAGTCCTTGGATCAAAGTAGTATCCTGTCCAAACGCATTGTCAATCGAGTCCGTGCCGGTCGGGGCATGTCGAAGAAATGACATAAACATTTTACTTGTGAACAGGAAAGCCTGGAAGCGAGCTCTTCTGCCGGTTGAGAAACAGCGTCACGTCAGGCTTGCTGTGGGACAAGAAGCTTCACAGGTGACAGCTGAGCGCAATCATTTGGGCAACCCGCACCTTCTGTGCCTGGCATACAAGCTGCTGGCGAGACACACGCACTTGACGGCGTCCAGCCACACCAAACGCAGCACCTCTTGTTCGAACTCGCTGTTGAGAGCAGCCTAGGTGCGAAGTGGGAGCACCTGACAGGCACGTCGTCATGGTGTACAATCAAAATGCCGTGGAGTTACTAGCTGGCATATGCCGAACGGCTATCGTTACCGCTGCTACTCTGCGCGTTGAGATCAGAGATTAGACTGAAAGTCACGTGGAGAATGCTACGCCGGGCTGGGTCAATCTTTTTTGACAGTTTTGGTTCGTCTGTTAGTCTCGTTCGGTTCTGTAAGACAACGCTTGTGATGAGGACCTTACTCCTCAGCAGATGAAAACACGCAGAGGCTTGTCAACAGACTTTCAGTGTCTGAAGGCCCGTGGTTACAAGCCCTTTTTCAGAGGCCCTACACTGAGATATAGGGATGGGGCACTCATCCGCAAGTGTGCTCGGGGCGAGGCCAACAAGGTTGTGGCAGCTGCAGCTCAGGCAGCTAGGGCGACAGCGCCTCCACCACCCAGGCAGCAACAGGCTCAGGAGCCGCGTGTTACAGTGGCCATGGACCCTTCGGTCCTTCTGCACCAGCATGGCATCAGTCTTGATCAGCTTTCTGATCCTAGCAGTGTGGTGGCTCAAGCAGCCCAGGCTATTATTGCTGATTTTGACAGCATGATGCAGGCCTCTGACGATGATGTTGCCAGTTAGGCTGCTAGGCAGTCGTTTTGAAGTCATGAATTTTATGAGCATTATGATATTGGGATTGATGTGTCCTATGATGCCTTGCAGCATTGTGCCTGGGGTGTCCACAGACAAACATTATTGTTGCAAACTGATGA
>JAABUO010010190.1_pt1 | contig 10438 bp, 7 predicted proteins | sample 5559291 | NCBI WGS metagenome assembly JAABUO01 (sample SAMN10711878, study PRJNA513372) | rock metagenome | isolation source: Antarctica rocks | place: Antarctica: Victoria Land, Finger Mt sud
GAAAAAGAAGAAGAAAAAAGAAAAGAAAAAAGAAGAGAAAAAGAAGAAAGAAGAAAAGAAAGACGAAGAGAATCATAAGATTATTAAGATTTTAAACTAGTAATTTTAAATAATTAATTACATTATTCTTTTACATTACTCTTTTACATTATTATGTAACAAGTTAAATGTTATATCGCTTTATGTCTTAACAAGTTAAATTAAAAATTCGAGTTAATACTTAATATTAATATTATAACTTAACTTAAATACTTAATATTAACATTATAACTCGACTTAAATACTTAATATTAACATTATAACTCGACTTAAATACTTAATATTAAAATCGTAACTCGAATCGAGTCTTAACGAATTAAGAACTCGACTCGAGCTTAATGTATTAACTTAACGCGATTAGTTTAAAAACGAAGATTTATAAAAGTTAACGATTAAACTGATCGCGACGAATCGATACATCGAGCTCGAGTTAAGTTCTCGACTCGCTAAGACTCGATTCGAATTACGATTTTAAAATCGAGTATTAAAGTTAAATTCTAATATTAATATCGAGTATTCGAGTCGAGTTATAATGTTAATATTGAGTATTCGGGTCGAATTAAAATGTTAATATTAAACCTCGTTTAAACTAATTAATACATCGAGTTCTTAACTCGTTAAGACTCGATTCGAATCACGATTTTGAAATCGAGTATTCGAGTCAAATTTTAATGTTAATATTAAGTATTTAAGCCGAATTCTAATATTAGTATCGAGTATTTAATTTAAGTTAAAACATTAATATTGAAACTCGACTCGACGATCAGTTTATTAACGACGTCTTCACGTTCTTAAGAAACTTCTTCTTAATTTTCTTTTTTATCTTTTTCGTTATCGTCGCCTTACGATGTATTAAATGCGCGCTTTACTTAATAAAAAAATGATTATAATTAAATGTAATAAGCGTTAACTTTTACTTTTCTTCGTCGTTCTCGTTTTCGTAATTGTTTTTAAGCTTCGCATTACATTTAAATGAACATTTCTTACGTTTTAATACTGTAGCACGATGTTCGTAGTTTTTAAACTTTGCTTTTTCGTAAGCATTATACATAACGAAAACTTTCATGACGAGATCTTTCTTCGATTATTTAATACGACGTTTCTTAATCGCGTAGTCTTAATTCTTCGCATGCTCGTTAATCGCTTTAACAAGATCGTTTAATGTAAAATATACTCGTTAAAGAAGCTTTTTAAATAATAAAACAAGCATATTAAGCTGAGCAATAAATAATTACAAGAGTGATTAATTTTAAGCACTCGAAAAGATATGTTTCAGGTTTATAATTGCTCTGGTTTGTTTACGGGGTCGGCGGATTACCTGATTAGGCTTAGCGCGGGGGGGTGGTGTCCACCCAAAGTTTAGGTGGTGTTCACCCAAAGTAAGGTGGTGTTCACGGAGTGGTCCCCTAAAGTAAAGAGTACCAGATTAGCTAATAAACACTTACTAATTAAAATCGTTTATTTCAGGGGCAGATTACCAAGATTCAGTAATCTACGTGAAAGTTGAACGAAAATACGTATTTTTCCGAGCCCTAACTGTGGTTATCTGGGGTATCAGCTGTTAGTAATCCGTACTCAAGTTTCTTAATGTTCTAGATAGACTCTAACTTGGGTAGGCAGTAAAGTAACCAGACTAGGCAGTCATCTAGCTATGAGTAGTAAACAGATCTTCCGCACTAATGTTAGTCTGTGTTTGTACTAACAATTGATACCCCGGATACGAAGTACTCGTATTCCCCTACCCGAACGTGCTCGGGTACTGTAAGGGGTGAATACAAGTAGTGCATATCTTTGCGCGCGCCAAACTTTCGCTGGTAACTCTGTACTTAATTTTACCCTACTTACCAACAGCAAGGGATTTCAGTAAACAGCTGAGACCACAACAGAACAACAAATCAAGCCGAAAAATGTCAGAACAACAGGACTTAATGGAACGGATTGGCAAACTTGCTGGTGAGCTTGAGCTGTCTGTCCGAATGAGGTCAGCTTGACAAATCTGACCTGGTAAAGGTTCCATCAATCTTCATAAAAGCAAAGAGCCAGGCGCGCAAAGTGTTCAGCAAAGATACACGAAGCCCACTCAATACCCTGATTCATCAAGCTCATCATCCTGGAGGTCTGCAAGAGCAGGTCCATACAACCGGGGAAGAGGGCGAGCTGGAAGATATATCACTAATCCCCACAGAAACCGCTCACTCTTTTTGAGTAATGCCGCCAACTCTTCGAATGTAAAGGATGTCACTCAAAACCCGGCTACTGGGGTCGACTGTCCAAGTAGGTCTGATAAGGATGTTGGAAAAGATCCTTTGCACTCTGCAACTGGTTGGGTTACGAAGCGCGATCGTCACATGCAGTTGATTAACTCATCGGTCTTCGATAAAGAAACTCCGATGCGAAATAAAGCTATCGATGAGACACGACGGCAGAAAGCTTTGTATAAGGATCAACGAGAGAGATACAAGATTAATAAACATCTGCGAGGAATTGCCACTCACGCAGGCAGGCCATCTACCACACCTACAGCAACTACGGCTCCAATAGTCCACGAAATATCAGTCGAAGGACTGCGATTTCATGTCACGGATGGCGGAAGCAAGCTAGCTCGAATTCGTGGTGAGATTAAATCCTTTGGTTAGTGCTAAAAAGACTCGCTCACGTATCTAGGCACATTTGATTCTACGAAGCCCACCCCTAAGAGAGCTAATGTCGGTGGCGTTACTTTCTTCAGGAGTAGAAATGGTAACCTTTACCGCTCTGGAGTCGTCAAAGCTAAGAAGTATGTCTGAAACTTGGCTTTCTTCAAGCTAGACTGCGCCTAGATCGTAACCTTGGAGATGTGCGTACAGTTTTGACTTTGAATAGGAATTCAGGAACAGTGAAGAAGGTTAACGAACCGTGCAAACGTTTCACGACAACGGGTACCCCTTTCTTGATCCCCCAGTCTGCATCACATGATCGATTTATGAGATCAAGGCGCCAAAGCTGAATGGCACAGGTTTTGAACGCAACTAACGAGAGTCTTTCTTTTTGTATAGGTCAATGTCCCAGGGGCCCTCTCTGCCCATATATTCACAATCCAGCCGCTGTCGCCATATGTAAAGATTATCTTCAGGCTGGAAACTGTCCGGCCGGCAATGCTTGCGACCTTTCCCATGATCCTACACCGGAACGAGTACCTGCTTGTCTGCATTTCCTACGCGGGAAGTGTTCAAACACATCCTGCCGGTACGCTCATGTGCGCGTAAACCCATCAGCTCTCGTCTGTAAGGACTTTGCTGTACTAGGCTACTGTGGCGAAGGTGCCAACTGTGGTGAACGCCATGTTCATGAGTGTCCTGACTATGCTAATACCGGCGCGTGCCGGAACCACAAATGCCGCCTACCACATGTTGATAGAGCTGGACAAATTAGGAAACACATTGCTAATATTACAGAGAAGACTTCGAAACGTGATTCTGAAAGCGCTGGAGACGACAGCGATGGTGATTTTTCAAGTGCAGAGGAAGATTATGACGAGATCGACAGCGATGATGTGGATTCAGATGGATTAGAAGATCTGACGGTGTCCGCAGATGACGCTGACATTCGCGCTTTCTCTCAACAACACGATTATCTCAAGTTCTGAGCCAAGGTCTTTCAATATAGGAGAAGCTACCAAGCAGGCTACGTAAGCTTTGTACCCGGCGCACAAACAGTGTGGACCATTACATGCCGTATTCAAAGCGCTTTCGGTTATTGAACGGTCAAGGTGCTCATTAACCACCTGTTGTGGCGAGGCAGTGCAGTTTGCTTTATTCCCAGCAATTTTTCGGTCTTTTTCTTTCATCAAAGAGAGCAGAGAGTATGTTACACAGTTTAGAGATGGTAGATTAGCTCAATGAAATTCCTTACTACACACAGTTATCCATTGGATGGTGTTCAGTGAGATGGCAAAACCGCTTTGTGGCTTCTATTGGCCGCCAATGCTGAAGGGAATCACTCTCGCGATCAACCGGCAAGAGATCGGAATCTCATAAGACCTTACCCGAAGTCTACACGACGATCCTGGTACTTGCCCATGTGTTTGGGGTTTTGCGGTTTCGGTATGTATTATTGTCTGCTCTTCAGCACTGATCTCAGAAAAACGTATTGACCAAACGAAAGCTACAACGACTCTCCCATAGAAGAACCAGAAGTGCGATGAAACATGACTGTTCCAGAGATGGACAATGTCAGCACTGCGCACTAAGAAGGTTAGCAAATCCACGGTTTCTGGTAAGGAAATCGATGGGTATTTCCCTTGGGACCACGGGAGAAGGATAGGACCGGAAGCTTCACGATGAGTACCCGTGAACGAAAGTATCGAGAACTTTGTTGACAGGGGCCAGGGTATCGTTCTGTTTTTGTGACGTTGGAATGTCAACGATCGGTTAATTGCGTCAAGGCATCTGTTGCGGCCCGAACGGAGAACCAAAGAGATGAACGGCAGCCTTATACTTTCGGTGTCTCATGAATCTTGATGCCTGTAATTTCCAACGGGTCCCAGAATGGAAGGGAAACGGAGCCGAAGCAGAACAGCCATCGGATCTCAAGCTCATCCTAGATAGATTGTTTCCTTCCAACAGACCCAGCCCCAATATGGGATGGAAATCAAAACATCGTCACCAGCCAAACATGAGTCACTAGTATGAGATGGTACGATATTAGGGATCATAGGGCACAAATAAGACATAGTTGGGTAGCTACGTTATATCAACTCTCAACGATCCAACACCTTAAGACCATTTCTCTCCGAATTACCTAAGCGTCATCATGAGCACTGATTGGTTGTTACTCCATCTCGATAAAGCCCCAAATGTTGTTTTCGCATGAACGACATCCACTCGTACCACTCATCTGATGCGGTTTTGGGATCTCCGCCTTAGCGCTTGCCTATCGAGCCATCCTCTCATCCTTTCCATCCCGCGCGAGTGCCTAAGTTGAACAGGTAGATACCAGCTTACCAACTAACATTGACTGTATTTTCGTAGTGACAGATACAAGGTCATGCAGGCAAACCACGATTCCCCGGGCACGGCGGGGAAAGCTTTATACGTCTGAGCTCGCTCTCATATGATTTGCTGCTTTCATTTGGTCATGGGCTGCCAGCTGCACGTCTACCCAACCCTAAGTCGCATTCAGTTAAAAGACCTTTCAAGAACCCCTTTGGCACTTGAAGGCTGCCAATAACGATAAGAGTCTGTCACGTTGCTAGAATAGACTACGCTCCAAGTCCTTCGCTCCAACCGAACATCAACCAAGCCACCACCAAAGCACCAACCAAGTCGCTTCCTCTTCGTAACCTGACCTCACCATCCTCTCATACCCATCAGCCACGGTCCGCTACCTCCCTCACTTATTCGCATGCCGGGACGGATCGCCTCGCAACTTTGCGTCGCAGCCCAGAACTTCGCATTTTACGGAGTACGCTTGTCTCGATCGGTGTCGTACGGCTAAGAATAAAGAGTAGGGACCTGCTATCTATCTTGGAGAGTAAAGAGAGGAAAGAGAGACGGGAATTCTTGCTTTTGACTGATTCCGGAATCATTAACTGTCTATCTCCCGTTATATCCAACAGCAATAGCAACATCTTCTCGCCATCCTCATCCCAAATTTATTTCCAGCGATTCATTATTGTTATTCTTGTCGCACTTGTGCTTCGGGACTTCCGTTTATCGTTGTTGGTGCAAAAGGGTAGCGATCATCCAATACCCCCGCCTCCCTCACCGCCTGTTTTGGAAATTCTGAACATCAAATAATTATTATGGCTCGCTTGGCCTACAACAATCAGAATCACTACACCAGACAGCAGTCACGCGTACCCACCGATTCCAAGCAGACACTCGTTGACGAGGACAACCACGACAATATTCTCGACGACAACATTCTCGACGGTATCGCCCCAGATATGTCCCCCGGAGCATTCGGCCATCGGAGAGAATCCTTCGCAGACAGTGCTCCAGCATTTTCACCCAGAGGTACCGGTTGGAATGACTTTTCCTTCAACCCCGATCCTGCTTCGCTGCAATCCTCAACAAATTCGGCGCATCTCTTTTCGGATCAAAACAACCAGTTCATTCTACCAGAGGCGGCTCACGGTTCAGCGTATGGTAACCCACAACCTGCGTGGCATCCAAACAGTACGCCTGGTTCTTGCACACCGACGACTGTCTACGAAGGCTTCCCGTCGGAATACGAAACCAAAGGCCCACCGCCACCATACAACAATGATGCGATAAACTCATTACATCCAACGATGTACGGCGGGCTACCTGTCGGGCCTCCACCTGCCTTTCCGCCAAACACTACCTTATCAACATCTCCACAGTCTGGTCAAGATTGGATGTCGACTTCGTCGTCCGAGCATTTAGAACACCGCCAGGTACCGAAACACGCACTTGAAAATCCGGCATACTCAAACCCGCCACTACTAAGACGAGACGGTATTCGAAAGAAGAACGCTCGTTTCGAAATCCCTGCGGAGCGGACGCTGAGGACGATCGATCACCTCATCAATCAGACTAGCGACGAACAGGAAATCAAGGAATTAAAGCAGCAGAAGAGATTATTACGGAACAGGCAGGCAGCGTATGCTTACCTCCATGGTTTTTGCGATCTTTTGGCTCGTTGCTGACACTGCTTAGTCTCGACTCCCGACAACGTAAGAAACAGCATACCGAGAGATTAGAGGAGGAAAAGAAGCATACCAGCACCATCATCAATGAGCTAGAGGAAGAACTACAAACCATGAGAATACGGGAGCAGGAGTGGGCGCGTGAGAAAGAGCAATGGCTTGCGTACAATGAACATTGGAAGCAACAGAATCGAAAGCTTCAAATCGAGAAGGAAGAGCTGGTTCGAAGTCATACCATCGAAACTGCAGATTTACGCAAGAAGAACGCTTTCCTCACCGAACAAGCCCAGAAATTAGAAAGCATATCGATGTCCGCCGTACCCAGTTCCACCGGATTTTCTGCTGACTTCTCCGACTTCGACCATCTCACCATGGAAAACAGCCCGTGGGATAATTTCTCCATTGTCAACGAATTCAACATGGAAGCAGAACCAAAGCAGGAGAGCTCCCTTGTGGTCCTGCCGAAGAAAGAGCGCTCCCCTTCAAAAGAAGACGACAGATCCGCTACCTCGGGCCTGTTGCTAATGCTCTTATTGTGTGGTGCTTGGGTTGCCTCGAACAACTCCTCAACAACACCCAGCGCCATACCCAGAATGCCCGACGACGTCCGCGTAGCCTCCGCAGCGGTTCTCGAGAACATATACAAAGATGCTGGCATCCAGCCAATACCTCATGCCACCAGCGACACAAAGCTTATCAAACAATCCCCCTCCAACTCTCCCGCTCAAAAAACCACAATCACTGGCTCTGAATTCGCCAGCATTTCCCACTCCCCCCTCTCCTCCCTCCATCACGCACTCGTCGCCCCCACCGAACCCCAAATGCATGATCAGCTCTTCCAGCTTAGCGCAGACCAATACAACACCATGACTTCTGATCATGATTTCTTTTCCTCCGACGATCAGGATTCTCATGCATCTGCTCCAGGTGCGCGAAGGAAACCACTAGCGGAAGCGCTGGCAGCAATGAGAGCAGAGAAGCAGGGCACTGCGGCGGAAGTGTACACGAAGAGTTTGATGTGGGACGAGGTTCCATCCAACGTCGTCCGAGACTTTGCCCGTATGGTCGCAGAAGCCAACAATGGAGGCAGCATGCTAGGACAACAGCCACAGCAAGAGCCCATGAGCTGAAAATTCCCACCCACTCAGCGAAATGTATACATCGACAGCAACACACCTCGAACCCCCGGATTGCACAATAATCTTTCTCGTCGTTCATACGAGATATTGGATACCCCGGATTGCACACGCCATATACGTTTACGAATTTCCTTTTGCTACGAAGATCATACACAACATATGCGTTCAGCACGCGAATTTTTTTACGATACAGATCGGTATACAGGACACCCTTGCGAGAGGGAGAGCTCACGCATGACGATTACGATTTCTCTGGGCTTTTGGTTTACTGTTTGCGAGCAAGCGAGCAATTCTTTGGTTTCTTTGAGTCTCTGCGTTCCCAGCGACTGTTTTTTTGCCACAGCTGGGATAATACATCCCTTTTTCGGAGGGGCAAGGGAGCGACGATCTTTCCTCTCCGTCTGCCGGGCTACTGCACGCCTGCAATGAAGTCCTTTTTTTTGGATGGGCGGATGTCATGATCTTCAACGATTTTCTATTTCTATCTAGCAATGCAATGATGAATGGGTGGTTTGACTTTTCGACTACGAATTCGATCCAGCGGTTTATTTTTTTGTCCATAGCAGCCAGCCAGCGCCTCTGAAGGTCAAAGATTGTATGTCTCAGCGACAACCTCTTTTCTTGGGAATTTCTCTGAGTCTAGGCTACGGGGGATTGGAATGCGAGGTGGGTTGGTGATGGGAGTAGCTGGCTATGTTTAGCTACGAGTTGGTAGTTGGTGAGAATAAATATCGTTACTCTATCTACTTAACGTTCATCCAACAGTTGTAGTTTCGTTTGAGATGGTGAACATGTGTGATCCTACAAATTTGGTGAAATATGATTGTGGCTCATATCGTACTCACCTCTACACATTCAACAGATCTGTGGGAACCCACCCCAGCTCAAACAAATGGCGGTGATTTGTAGAATCCACGGACCCTAACCTACCACCCCCTCCCCAAACCCACGCAGCCTTTCCAAAACCCAACCTAACACCCATCCCAAAATTCCCACGCAGACAAAAGCCCCAAAACATCTCGTACCTGCGCCAGCGTCATTACCATCCTACCCACCCATCCAGCCAGCCAGCCACAAAGCATCTGACTTAGCTCGCCACCTTAGGCGTATACTTGTCCTTCCATATCCTAAACCGCAGTGATTCACAGTTAGCCAAGAAATCCCTACAAGATTGGGCAGGGTAAGCCGAGAGGCACAGGCAGCGAGAGGGCCGTGACTGGGAATGACGCAACATGGATGGGGGTCCCAACAATAGAGGAGCAATGGAATGATAAGACAGGGAGAAAGGAAAGCCGAGGAGACCGCGTGGGAGTCAGTGAGCTGAGGGCCAATCGACCCACTTTTGACCTGGGGTGGTAAAACGCGCTAATTGCGCAGGTCACGGGGGAGGGAATCCTCCAAAAGCCAAAAAAATGAAACCTGTGCTTCTTTCCAATCGACATGAATGGGGATCGGTAAACATGGAGGACGGAGTGGTACGCGGGAGAAGGTTTGAACGTACCAGGAATTGCCCAAAGTCTTGCTGCCCGCGGCTTCCGCGAGCCGGTAGTATTTCGCGGCTGTGAACTAGGGGTTTGGTCAGCCTCACTTCTACGACATTGCTGCCCAACGCTATTGTGGTGATAGGATAATATGTAGAGGCCTCGATGATGTTATCGCTTGAAGGTGGTTCATGCGATTTATAGAACAAAGATGGGATGAGCAACGATCTAAGGCTTTCTAGAGCAAAAGATCATCTTCGCATCGAACGGCTTGAAAGTATCTTGAATGTCTTCGCCGTGAATGGTTCTACATAGTAGACAGCTTGGTGAGAGCTCACCTTATCTTTCTTGCCGCCCTCCCCGGCCTCGTACATTCTCGCAACCTCATTCATTGCGTCCGTGTCGCCCAGGTTCGCTGCTGTCTCGTAATGGGATCGTGCGGCGACGGGGTCTTTTTCGGTGCCCCACCCATGTCTGAAGCTGTTCGCCAATTCGTACATTGCGAGTACCAGTTCTCCTTTGGCGGCGCCTCCACGCTTGAGGCCAGAACTTAAAGCGGCGGATTCGATAGCAGCGCTGGACGAGGCAGCGGCGGAGAGGTAGGTTATGGCGAGGGAAGGGTTGGTGGGGATGCCCCAGCCGTGTCTTAGAAACGGTCAGTACTAATCAGAGACGAGATATGGTGGGAACAAACCTTAGAGCAAGACCATAGAGGATTTGAGCCATTGCATTGCCGTTGCTCTCGGCTAAGCGGCCGAACATGGCGGTTGAACGCTCAAGATCTGCAAGTTTGTGAATTCTATCAGTTACGATACTCTCTAGAATCGTCTCCGCTATAGCCGTAGCTGATTTGCATACCTCCTGATTCGTGGAGCCTGATTGCTTCTTGTATGTCATCCTGCAAATTGATCAACCTAAAGCTCTCATAGTTCGTTCGCATATTCTTACATCGCCTTGTGCAGAACTGATACTGCGTACTGGCGTCGGTCGACCTCCTGAAGAACCTGGCCTTTGCAGACTCTTTCCCCCAGGATCCTCTTGCGACAATCTCTTCGAGCTTGGGTTGGCGTTTGCCAGAATCGTTGCCCGTTTCTCCCATTGCGCTTCCTTCTCCTCAGCCCCCTCCG
>JAABUO010010192.1_pt1 | contig 10436 bp, 6 predicted proteins | sample 5559291 | NCBI WGS metagenome assembly JAABUO01 (sample SAMN10711878, study PRJNA513372) | rock metagenome | isolation source: Antarctica rocks | place: Antarctica: Victoria Land, Finger Mt sud
GGGCGCTGGGCAAGAATGCCGACCGCTCGGGGCCAATCGGCCCGGCCGTGGTGACCCCTGACGAGCTGGCCGGATGCCCGAGCCTGTCCATCGGCTCGCGCGTCAACGGTAAGGTGATGCAGGCCGCCTCCACTGCGGATCTGATCTTCTCCCCCGCCCAGATCGCCTCCTATGCCTCAGGGTGCATGACCCTGCGCCCCGGTGACGTCATTTCGACCGGCACGCCAGAAGGCGTCGGCTTCTCCCGGACGCCTCCGGTCTACCTCCACCCGGGCGACACCGTGGAGGTCGAGATCGAGGGCATCGGCGTGCTCCGCAATCCCATAGTGGATGCGGGAGGACCCCCGCTTGGGTGACCGAGGGCCGAGGGCGCCTCGGGGAGCATATTCGCCAAGGCGTCATTGCCAAACAGGTGTTCGTCAACTACTCTGGTGGAGTTCCAACCGTGTGACCGTCACACCCCCTTCGTAGGGTAGGCGGCGATACAGCAACCACGACGAGAGGGGACCCTGGTGGAGCGGGACAAGGCACTGGACATGGCGCTTGGCCAGATCGAGAAGCAGTTCGGCAAGGGCTCGATCATGAAGATGGGCGAGGGTGCCCACATGAACATCGAGTCCATCCCGACCGGGGCCATGGCCCTGGACTTGGCCCTCGGAGTGGGCGGCCTGCCCCGGGGTCGGGTGGTGGAGATATACGGTCCCGAGTCCTCCGGCAAGTCCACCCTGGCCATGCACGTGGTGGCCGAGGCCCAGCGCAACGGGGGAATCTGCGCCTACATCGACGCCGAGCACGCCATGGACCCGGTCTACGCCAGGGCCATCGGGGTCGACGTGGACGAGCTGCTCATCTCCCAGCCCGATACCGGCGAGCAGGCCCTGGAGATCGCCGACATGCTCATTCGTTCGGGCGCCCTTGACATACTGGTCATCGACTCGGTGGCTGCCCTCACCCCCCGAGCCGAGATCGAGGGCGAGATGGGTGACAGCCACGTCGGGCTCCAGGCCCGCCTCATGTCCCAGGCCCTGCGCAAGCTCACGGCCACCCTCAACAAGTCCGACACCATCGCCATCTTCATCAACCAGCTACGGGAGAAGATAGGAGTGATCTACGGGTGCCTCTCCTACGGCACTCGGGTCACTCTGGCCGACGGTACCCAGGAGAAGATCGGCAAGATCGTCAACCAGCGCCTGCCCGTGGAGGTGCTGTCCTACGACCCGGAGCTCGGCGAGGTTGTGCCCAGGCGGGTGGTCAACTGGTTCGACAATGGCAGGGCCGAGCAATTCTTGCAGATCACCGTGGCTCGGCCCATGGGCAACGGGAAGGCTCAGCTGGCCTGCACACCCAACCACCAGATAAGCACTCCCTCGGGGTGGCGGGAGGCAGGGGAGCTGGCCGTCGGCGATCGGGTCTTGGAGGCAGTGCCTCACCGGCTGTCCCCGTTCCAATGGGAGGCGGTCTTGGGTGGCCTGATGGGCAATGGGGCGGTGTCACCGAGTCGTAGCGGCCACGGTGCTCGGTACCGCTTTGGCCACGGGGCCAAGCAGGTCGGGTACTGCGACTGGAAAGCGTCGCTGTTCGCCAACATCGGTACCAGCCGTTCGGTGACGCCGGCTGGGGCGGTCTACCACGATCTCCCTCCGCTGCCGGAGCTGGCTGACCTTCGACGGGCCGTCTACGTGGGTGGAAAGAAGGTCCTGAGCGATGAGTATCTCAAGCTGCTGACCCCCCTCTCCTTGGCCATCTGGTACATGGACGACGGGAGCTTCGCCCTGAGGACAGAGGGGTATCAGTCACGGACACAGGGTGGCAGTGGTCGTTCGGAGATCTGTGTGGAGGCAATGGAGCCAGCCACCAGGGAACGACTGGTGGCGTACCTGGTGGATACTTGGGGCATCACACCGAAATTGCGGGCGCGGGGGGCCCGGCAGGTGGCCGTGCTCACATTCGCCAAAGGCGAGACGGCCAGGCTGCATGCTCTCATCGCCCCGTTCATCCATCCCAGTATGGAGTACAAGCTCTTGGCGAGGTATCGAGGTCTTTTCGGGGTGGAGCCAGTCTTCACCCCCATGCGCTATGAGCTCATGGCCCTGCCCATCACCGACATCCACGTCAAGCCGGTGACGCGCAGTATGCATCGCTTCGACATCGAGGTGGAAGGCAGCCACAACTACCTGGCCGACGGGGTGGTGGTGCACAACTCACCAGAGGTGACCCCCGGGGGACGGGCGCTCAAGTTCTACTCGTCGGTCCGACTCGACATCCGCCGGGTGGAGTCGATCAAGGACGGGGTGGAGATCATCGGCAACCGCACCCGGGTCAAGGTGGCCAAGAACAAGTGCCTGGCCGCCGGGACGCGGGTGTTCGATCCGGTGAGCGGGTTGTCCCATCGCATCGAGGACATCGTCGAAGGTGGTGAGGCGACGTCGGTCATGGCCGCCGACAAGCTGGGCAATCTTCATGCCCGGCGCATAGTGAACCGAATGGATCAGGGTCACCAGGAGGTGGTGGGCCTTACGCTACGGGACAAGACGGTCCTGTGGGCAACCCCCACCCATCCCATCCTGACCGACCGAGGCTGGCGCAAGGTGGGCGAGCTGGCGGTCGGTGACCGGGTGGCCAGGCCCCGACGGGCGGGCGGCTTCGGGAACGATGAGCCCGTTTCCCCTGCCCACGCCCGGATGCTCGGGTACCTGATCGGGGACGGCTACGTGGGCGGCAAGACGCCGATCCAGTTCACCAATGTGGAGGAGCCTCTTCAGCAAGATGCTTCCACCATTGCCGCCAGCCTGGGCTGTGACGTTCATCCCAAGGGGATTTCGACCTGCTACTCCCATCGACCGGGGGAGCGCAACGAGCTCCTCGAGTTGGCTCGCTGGGCTGGTATCTGGGGATGTCTGGCCCCCACCAAGCGAATCCCCGCACCCTTCTTCGCGCCCGAGGTCTCCGCTGAGGTACTGGCCAACTTGCTGTTCGGCATCTGGGAGACCGATGGCTGGGTGAGCCGGGAGCAAACCGGTGGGCTCCGGGTCGGCTATTGCACGACATCCGAGCAGCTGGCTCACCAGCTGCACTGGCTGCTCCTGCGATGGGGCGTCGGCAGCTCGATGAGATCATGGGATCCCAGGGCCAGCCGCCCCAGCATCATTGGTGGTCGGCGCATCCAGGGAAAGCTGCCCTGCTGGGAGGTCCGGGTCAGTGGTATCGACAACGTGGCCCGTTTCGCCGAGGCGCTGCCCACGTGGGGCCCTCGCGGCCAGGTCCTGATCTCAGCCCTGGCCGACCCGGCGCTGCGTCGTCACCGGGGGTCGCAGCGAGGCTATCTTGCGGCCGCTCAGACCGAGCCGGTGCTGGCCCACCTACGGGGATTGGGTGTGACAGCTGAGGTGGCGGCCCGGCTCATCGATGATGGAGCCGGTGATCCCCGGGGTGGGCTCAAGCAGGTGCTGGGGGTCAGTCGGCTGCGGCGGGACAGGGTGACGCGCCTGGCGGATGCCCTGGAGAGCCAGTTCCTGGAGGAGGTGCTCAACGAGGATGTCTGGTATGACCGGATCGTCGCCATCCAGCCCCAGCAATGGCGGCCGACCTATGACATCGAGGTGGAAGATCTGCATACTTTCGTTGCCGAGGACGTGGTGGTCTCGAATTGCGCCAGCCCATTCAAAACCTGTGAGTTTGACATCATGTACGGCAAGGGCATCAGCCGGGAGGGGTCGTTGCTCGACGTGGGGACCGATCTGGGCATCATCAAGAAGTCCGGCGCCTGGTACACCTACGAGGGCGAGCAGCTGGGACAGGGCAGGGAGAACGCCAAGCAGTTCCTCCGGGAGCACACCGAGGTGATGATCGAGGTCAACGAGCGCATCCGCCAACAGGTCGGCCTGGGCTCCGGGGCAACCGCCGACGTCCCTCTGGGTAAGGGCAAGGACGATGACCTACCCATCACCCTGCCCGACTGACCGGCGCAGCGGGTTCGAGGTATGCCAGGACCGTGCGACCACCTGGTTTGTGGGCAGGCATTACCCAGTGGTACTCGTGAGCGGCCACCGCCCCAGGTGCGGGCTGGTCTCGGTCAGTGCAGGTGCGGCCAGGGATCGTTGGCATCCCAGCGACAGCGGTCGGGGCCCCCGGCCATCGACTCCATCTCGGCCAGCAGATCCTCGACGTAGGCGGTCACCCGCTGGACGTCACCCTGGGGCCAGGTGCCGGTGCTGTAAATCCACACGTCCGGCATGGCGTCGGAGGGGTTTGGCGAACCGAAGCCGTCGGCCGCCCCGCATTGCCGCCAGGAGTAGTCTTCTCCCCGCCGCTCGACGTACACGGCGTCACCGGCCTGCGGGTGCGCAGCCAGGAGAGCGTCAACCAGTTCGGTCCGAGTCACGAATCCCGAGTCATGAAATCACTCCTCTAGAGCGCCTCTCGAAGGACGCTCACCCTGGTGGCGAGACTACCAGCGGGCGCCATTGGCAGAGCCCGATAAATGACTTGGTGGCAGGCCGACGGGCTGGAAGAGTATGGCCGATGAGTTCTCGGACCCGGGTGGGTCCCAATACCGACGTGATACCCACAGCAGTACCGACGAAAGGAGCCTGGCAATGATGCCAGCACCCTCTATAGCGGCTCCCTCTAAGACGGGCTCGGCTCGCCGGGGCCAGCACCCGGGCCTGGCGCTGGCGGTGATCGCCGGCGCTCAGCTCATGGTGGTGCTCGACGCCACCATCGTGAACATCGCCCTGCCCCACATCCAAAGCGCCCTCAAGTTCTCCACCACCGGCCTGTCGTGGGTGCTCAACGCTTACACCCTGACCTTCGGGGGCCTGCTACTCCTGGGCGCCCGGGCCGGTGACATCCTGGGGCGGCGGCGGGTCTTCGTCTTTGGGATCGCCCTGTTCGCCGTTGCCTCCCTGGCCGGCGGCTTCGCCCTCTCGTCGGGCTGGCTCTTGGCCACCCGGGCGCTGCAGGGTGTCGGTGGCGCCATCGCCTCGCCCACCGCCCTGGCCCTGATCGCCACCAACTTCCCCGAGGGCCCGGAACGCAACAAGGCCTTCGGGATCTTCGCGGCGGTGTCGGGCTCAGGAGCGGCCATCGGGCTGTTGGCCGGGGGCATGCTCACCTCGTGGCTGTCGTGGCGCTGGGTCCTGTTCGTCAACGTGCCCATTGGCGTGCTCATCGCAGTGGCCGCCCCGCTGTTCATCAACGAGTCGGAGCGTCGGCCGGGCCAGTTCGACCTGAGCGGTGCAATCACCTCCACCGCTGGCATGACCGGACTGGTCTATGGCTTCATCCGGGCGGCTCAGGATGGGTGGCACGATCCCCTCACCATCGCCGCGTTCGTGGCGTCCCTCGCCCTGCTGGGAGCCTTCCTGGTCATCGAGACCTCGACCAAGGCGCCCATCACCCCCCTGGCCATGTTCAAGAATCGCAACCGAGCCAGCACCTACGTGGTGATGCTCTCCCTGGCCGCTGCCTTGTTCAGCATGTTCTTCTTCCTCACTCTCTTCGTCCAGGAGATTCTCCACTACAGCCCCCTGCGCGCTGGCTTCGCCTTCCTGCCGGTGAGCGCGGTGATCGTGGTGGTGGCCTCGGTGACGGCCAAGCAGTTAGGCAAGAGGGGCCCCAAGCCCTTCATGGTGCTGGGTGCGATACTTGCCCTGGCCGGACTGGCCTGGCTGTCGCGGATCTCGGCCAGCAGCGGCTATGTAGACGGCCTGCTCGGTCCCATCATGGTGTTTGCCGCCGGGATGGGCTGCCTGTTCGTGCCCCTTACCCTCACCGCGGTGTCCGGCGTGGAGGAGCGTGAGTCAGGCGCCGCTTCCGGGCTCTTGAACGTGATGCAGCAGGTGGGCGGCTCGCTGGGTCTTTCGATACTGGTCACAGTGTTCGGCACGGCCAGCAAGAACGCGGTCACCCATCAGATAGGCCAGGTGATGGCCCACGGCAGCCCGGCGGCCCGCCATCACCTGGCCACCACCCACCAACTGCCTGCTCACTACCAGAGCCTGGCCCTGGCCCACGGCATCTCCACCGCCCTGGGGGTCTCGGTGGCCTTCGCGGTGATTGCCCTGGTGGTCAGCGTGTTCGCCTTCAACTTCAAGGCGGGCGACGTCGACACCTCCGCCCTGCCGGTGCCGGCTGCCTGAGCGCCGCGCTGCTCCGCCGGGGCAACGGGCACACCGCCGGTATCCTGGCCCGGTGCCCCGAAAATTCGTGGTTCGTACCTTTGGCTGCCAGATGAACGAGCACGACTCGGAGCGCCTGGCCGGTCTGCTGGTGGCCGATGGGATGGAGGCCACCGAGGACCTCGAGCAGGCTGACGTGGTGGTGCTCAATACCTGTTGCATCCGGGAGAACGCCGACAACAAGCTGTACGGCCACCTGGGACACCTCAAGGCCCTCCAAGGTCGCCGACCCGGGCTTCAGATTGCGGTGGGCGGCTGCCTAGCGCAAAAGGACAAGGAGCTGATCCAAGCCCGAGCCGGCCACGTGGACGCGGTGTTCGGCACCCACAACCTGGACCATGTGGTCCAGCTGTTGCACCGGGCTCAGCAGGAGGGCCCGGTCATGGAGATCCTCGACCAGGCACCGCTGGACGAGGGAGCCTTCACCTCTGCTCTGCCGGTGCGGCGCAATTTGGCCCACGCCGCCTGGGTCACCATCCAGGTGGGCTGCGACAACAATTGCGCCTTTTGCATCGTCCCCGCAGTTCGGGGGGCCGAGGCCAGCCGGCCCTTTGGTCAGGTGGTGGCCGAGGTGGAGGCGCTGGCGGCGGCCGGCACGGCCGAGGTCACCCTGCTGGGTCAGAACGTCAACTCCTACGGCCGGGACCTGACCACCCCCCTGCGGGCCAGCGTCCTGGCCGGGTCGCCGCCTATCGCCCTGCCCGGGCCGTCCGCTGTCTCGCCGGCTGCCGGCCCGCCCGGGCCGCCCGGCGCTGTCGCACCCGGAGGGGCGCCCGATGCCGCCTACCGGGTGGGACCCGCCTGGGCAGCCGAGGCCAGGCCACGGGCGCGGGCCCTGTTCGCCGATCTGTTGCGGGCGGTGGGATCGGTGCCGGGCATCAGCCGGGTCCGCTTCACCAGTCCTCACCCCAAGGACCTGCGCCCCGACGTCATGGCGGCCATGGCCGAGACGTCGGCAGTGTGCGAGCACCTTCACCTACCCCTCCAGGCCGGCAGCGACCGGACCCTGGCCGCCATGCGACGGGGCTATACCGCCCAGCGCTACCTCGACAAGCTGGCCGCGGCCCGGGCTGCCATCGGCGACCTGGCCGTCACCACCGACATCATCGTCGGCTTCCCGGGCGAGAGCGAGGCCGACTTCCAGGCCACCTTGGAGGTGGTGGCGGAGGCCCAGTATGACGGCGCCTACACCTTCGTGTTCTCTCCTCGGCCGGGCACCCGAGCAGCCGAGATGGGTGATCAGTTCGTGGCCGACGGCGTGGTGAGGGAGCGCTTTGCACGCCTGGAGGTAGTGGTCAACCGGTCCGCCCTGGCCAAGCACCGGGCTCGGGTGGGCCGGGTCGAGGAGATCATGATCGAGGGCCCCAGCAAGCGCGATCCGAGCCGCCTGACCGGGCGCACCCGCCAGCACAAGCTGGTTCACTTCCCGCGTCCGGAGCGGGACTTCACCGCCGGCACCCTGGCCCAGGTGCGCATCACCGAGGCGGCTGCCCACCACCTGGTGGGTGAGCTGGTGGAGTTGCTCGACGGGCCCCGGCCGGACAGGCGCCGTACGCGTATACCGGTGACGGCAGGATAGATACCGGTGACGACAGGGTGGTCGAGCAGGCACCCCCCCGGCGGCCCCACTACTCCAAAAAGGAGTCAGGCGGGCCGGACCACCACGCCCACTCCCAGGGCGGCGCCGGCGGCTGCGTAGTCCTCCCAGGTGTCCACGTCGATCGGCAGCGGGCGGTCGATGGGGACTCGGCGGACGCGATCGGGCTCGACCTGGATCACCTTCCAGACCGCTTTGTCACCGTGGAGCCCTCGCAAGGTGGAGAAGGCCTCAGCCGAGAACACGAACGGGTGACCCAGCTGGCCCCGGTAGCTGGTGACCGATATCCATGACCGGTGCTGCTCCCAGTCCATCCGGACCGCGTCGATAACTTGGGCGTTCACGCCCGGCATGTCGCCCAGTAGCAGCATCACCGCGGCGCAGCTGCCACTGCGTTGCCGGCGCCGCTGGAGCGGCCCGGCTGGCTCGGGCCTGAGCGGCCCGGCTGGCTCGGGCCTGAGCGGCCCGGCTGGCTCGGGCCTCGCGGCCACGGCCTCGGGCCTCGCGGTCACGGCCTCGGACTCCGTGGTCACGGCCTCGAGGCCGGCCAGCAGCGACGACGCGCACCCGCTGGCATAGGCGTCGTTGGACACGAGCTCCGCTCTGGGCGCCGAGCTGTCCCTGGAGGCCAGGCCGGCCTTGGCCTCCTCGGCCGCTCCTCCGACCACCACCACCACCCGGTCCAGTGAGGATGCCTCCACGTCGCGCACCGTCCAGCCCAGGAGGGTGGTGTCGCCAAAGGGCAGCGTCTGCTTGGGCCGGCCCAGCCGGGTCGACCGGCCGGCGCCCAGCACCACCCCACAGACGACGGCCAATCCGTTCGACTCGGCGATCAGGACTGGCGGCCGGCGGTCACCGAGGCGACCACCAGACCGATGCCCGCCAGTGACAGGAGCACTCTCTTGAACCGCCCTCTCACCAGCGGATGGAGGACAAACAACCCGGCGATGGCGGCCGGTAGCGCCCGCTTGGTGATGCTGGGACCAGCCATGGCCATGAGGTTCACCGGCTCAGGCTCGGCTGACTGCACCCGGCGGGGACCGGCTCCCGGGTTGGTCTCTCGGACCGGCTGTTCGGGGGGCACCGCGCTGGGTCCCACGGGTGGCACATCGGCGACCGTGCTGGCCGCTCCGTCGTTGGCCGCCGCATGAGCGGCATCGACGTCGGTGGCCGAGGTGGCGGCCGGGGCCATGGTTGCATTCGCCTGGGCGGTATCGGCGTCGGTGGCCGAGCTGGTAGGTGCCGGAACGGCGACGGGACCTGCAGTTGCCGTAGTGGTATCCGCCGGGGCGTCCCCGCCCCCGTCCGCCTCGGCCACCGGAGCCGGGCCGACCAGGTCAGCTTCGAGGCAGTTCACGAACTGCTTCAACATGGCCGAGGAGACGTCGTCCATCACCCCCCGGCCGAATTGGGCCACCCGGCCGGTGATGGAGAGATCGGTCTGGATGACCACCTCGGTCTTCCCCCCACCGGTGTCCCGGAGGGTGGCAGTGATGGTGGCCGAGGCATTGCCCTGGCCTCTCGTCTCTCGTCCGTCGGCTTGGAGGACCATCCGGTGAGCGGCCTGATCGACATCGGTGAAACGGACCACCCCCTTGTACTGGGCGCTTATGGCCCCCAGCTTCACCTTCACGATTCCCCGGTAGCTGTCGTCCTCCACCTCCTGCAGCTGGGCGCCCGGCATGCACGGGGCGATCCTCTCCACGTCCCGGAGCACGTCCCAGGTGTCCTGCACCGGCAGGCTTACGGTAAATCGGTCTTCGATGCGCATTGAGCTCTCCTTGCCCGGGTTAAGGGATAGGTCTACCGGGTGGCGGCGATTGCCGTCCGGCGGTGAATGGGGCCATTCCGTTCGCTCAGGTTGCCCCCCCGAGCGTGACGTCTGTAGGCCAGGATCTCGGCCACGATGGCCCAGGCGATCTCCTCGGGGCCCTCGGCACCGATGTCCAGGCCGGCCGGCCCGTACAAGCGGTCACCGTCGTCAGGCTTCACCGCTTCCCCGTCTCGGTCCAGTTCCTCGAGGATCCGCTCCAATCGGGCCTTGGGCCCGAGCATGCCCAGGTAGGCAGCGGGGCTGGCCAGGAACGAGCGCAGGTAGTCCTTGTCGCGCAGGAAGTTGTGGCTCATCACCACCACGTGGCTGCGCTGGTCGGCGCCCGTCGCCTCGGCCGCCTGGCCGGGAGTAGCCGTCACCAGGCGCTGAGCTCCGGGAAACCGCTCCGGAGTGAGAAAGGCCGAGCGGTCGTCGACCACGTCCACCCGCCAACCCAGCCGGGCACCGAAGTCCACCAGCGGGATTACGTCGTGGCCGGCCCCACACACGATCAGATGTACGGGAGGTTCGAGGACCTCGACGAAGGTGCGGACCCCGGGGTCAAGCGTGACCGTCCCGCTGCGGCCCCTGGCCAGGGCATCCAGCGCCGAGTCCACCGCGCTGCGGTCGAGGCCGGCGTCGCCCAGCCATCCCTCGGAGGCACCGTCGGGCCGTACGATCATGCGCGCTCCCAGGTGGGCTCCCTCCACCACCGTCACCAGGGCCACCGGGCGCTGCTCCTGGCGGGCCAGGCGAAGGGCGGCCGCGCACTGGCTGGCCAGGTCAGCCGGCTCGACCAGCACCTCAATGACGCCGTTGCAACCCAGCCCCCAGCCCCACACCGCCT
>JAABUO010010193.1_pt1 | contig 10435 bp, 10 predicted proteins | sample 5559291 | NCBI WGS metagenome assembly JAABUO01 (sample SAMN10711878, study PRJNA513372) | rock metagenome | isolation source: Antarctica rocks | place: Antarctica: Victoria Land, Finger Mt sud
GGTCAGGATGCAGGTCCTGCCGGGGCGCGGTTTGCGCTGCGCTCAGGGCGAGGGGGTGTTGGGGTGGGTCAGGATGCAGGTCCTGCGGGGGTGGGGTTTGCGCTTCGCTTAGCGCAACAGAGGGTGGGGGTGGGGGTGGGGCTTCGCCTGGGGTGGCAGAGGTTGGGGTTTGGGCTGCGAGTTGCTGGCGGTGGGCGGCGGCTCGGGAGCCGGCGAGGGCGCGGGCGATGAGGATGCGGCGCTGCTCGCCGGCGGACATTTCGCCGACGGGTTTGTGGCGGAGGGCTTCCCCGCCGGCCTGGTGGAGGAGGTCTTCGGCGCGGGAGCGCATCCCTTCGGTGACGGCGAGGTGGGGCCAGAGGGTAGAGGCGGAGAAGAAGCCGGTGAGGATGGCGTCGATGCCGGAGGTTTGGAGGGTGGGTTGGCCGGGGAGGTCCGGGGAGACGACGCCGAGGCGCTGGCGAAGCTCCGCGAGATCCCAGCGTGGGCGGCCGAAGATGCTGACGGAGCTCCGGCGGCCGTTGCGGCTGACGGCGAGGGGGTAGAGCTCGCCGGTGATGGTTTTGAGCAGGGTCGATTTGCCGCAGCCGTTGGGGCCGAGGATGGCGAGGTGCTCGCCGGCGTCGAGGCGGAGGTCGATGTCGTGGAGGACGGGATCGCGGCCACGGGAGACGGAGACGTTCTGGAGGGAGAGGATGGTGTGGGGCATGTGCTGTGCCGTGTCCGGGCGTCCCGGTGGTGTCGACAGGATAGATGGGCGGAGCGCGCGCGAGGGCATGGAGGTGGACCTTTTTTGAGGGGAGACGGAGATCGGACGGTGGGTCCGGCCGACCGGCTCCACCCCGGCGCGAACGTTTCTGCGTGCTCTGTTACCAGGCAGACAAAGCAAGCAAGGAGCTATGTGTTTTCATAGAACCTTCAGCCGGAAGCGGTGGACGACGCGGCGCGCGTAAACGGGATCGAGGAACCATGGAAGCTCCAAAGGATGAGGACAGGGAGTCCCTCCGAGCCGCACGCATTGTCCATGCGGATGTGTTGGACGAGACGTCGCTGGTGCTGTCGTTTTCAAACGGCGCGGCGGCGCGGCTGGACCTCGAAGAGGTGAAGCTGTTTGCGCTGTCCGCGGCGAAGGAGGTCATCCCCAATGAGGAGGGCAAGGGGGATTTCGAGGAGGCTTAGGGCTGACAGAGCAGAAGCAGGTCCTCCGCTGCGCGAAGGATGACAAGCTAAAAGCAGAAGCGGGTCCTCCGCTGTGCGAAGGATGACAAACGGAGAACCTGCTTTTTAGGCGAGGACGGTGCGTGCTGCTTCCTCGCCGTCCAGGCTGTGGAGGAGGCGCTGGGTGATGGGATAGCACTCGCAGGCGACGTCTTCGAGGGCAGGGCGATCGAGAATGCGGATCTGGCCGCGGTTGTAGTCGATGAGGTTGGCGCGTTTGAGGGTTCCGGCGGTGATGGTGACGGTGGAGCGGCGGCTGCCGATCATCTCCGAGAGGAACTCCTGCGTGAGGTAGAAGTGGTCCTGGCCGATGCGGTCGGCGACCATGAGGAGCCAGCGTGCGAGGCGTTCCTCGACCTCGTGGAGGCGGTTGCAGGCGGCGATCTGGCCCATGGTGAGGGCCGTGTACTGTACCTGCTCCAAGACAAGCCGACGAACGGGGTCGAGCGGGAAGAACTCCTGCTCAAAGGCTTTGAAGTCCATGCGAAGGGCGGTGCCGGCCAACTGGATGAAGCACTCGGCAATAGCCGGTGTGGGACCGATGAGGTGGAGAACTTCGGGCACACCTTCACGACCGACGAGGCCTACCTCAATGGAGTCGCCGTTGAGCATGGTGGTTACGACCGAGGCGAAACCGGACGTGATGAAATGGATGTGCTTTGGGGAGGCGCCGGGGCTGTAGATGCCGGTTCGAAGGGGAAGCGCGACGGGTTCGAGCCGGGTAAGGAGCGACTGTCGCAACTCGGGAGAGAGGCGATCGAGGAAGCCATTGGTAGCAAGAGGGCTCATGGCCGGGTGGTTTCCTTAGCGGTAAATCGCAGAGGAACTGTCGCCCGCGCCGGGGAGCGAATTGCGATGGAGCAGTTAGGTTCCCTGCTCCTTCCGCAAGAGTACCGATACGCCTTGGTTCTTTGTGTGTTCTGCCTAACAGAGGCCAGAACTTAGCCGTAAACGCCGCGCCGCAGGGGAGGAAGCGGGCAGCCGCCGTGGGTCAAAGCTATCCCGCACTTGGCCGGATCACCTGATCGGCCTGCGGGCCTTTGGAGCCCTGGATGACGTCGAACTCAACCGGGTCACCCTCTTTCAGTGACTTGTAGCCTTCCGATTGGATCGAGCTGTAGTGGACGAAGACATCGGCGCCGCCTTCGCGGCCGAGAAAGCCATATCCCTTCGCGTTGTTGAACCATTTCACTGTTCCGGTGTATTGCGCCATGCACGTACTCCTCCCGTTACCTTTGTACAACGTATGAGGGAGTTCCAAAATAGTCTGTGCGGCTGCTAACATAAGGGAAAAGAATTTCCGGGGTTGCTGTAGAAGTAATTTCCTTTCGACTCGCCGAGGCCAAGTCTCTCTATACAAGGAACTTATTAGCATGAATGAAGTTCGAAACAGAGGGTTGGAAGAGGTTTATCAAGGGTTGTTCCTGACGTAAGCAGGCTTCGCGTTTGGTCGTATCGCAAAAAAGCGGTTCATACTGTGATGACGGTGGACGCACCTTTCCACGACCACCGGGAACGAAGTTCGACGATGTCCGTAGGTCCTTACAACAACACGGTGCTGCAGCATCTCGATGTAGCGACGATCGCACGTTTGGAGTTGCGCCCGGTGGAACTGGAGTTACGGCGGGAGATGGAGTATCCGGGAAGCTCGATCGACAACCTGTTCTTTATCGAGGAGGGGGTGGGGTCGATGACGGTGACGCTGGAGGATGGGTCGCAGGTGGAGGCGGGGATGTTCGGGCATGAGTCGGTGGTGGGGGTTTCGGCGCTGATGGGGGTGCGGAGGAGCTTGAACCGGGTGTACATGCAGGTGGCGGGGCGGGGATTTGCGACGTGTACGGATGTGGCGGTGAAGGAGTTTCGGAGAGGCGGGGAGTTCCATGACCTGGCGCTGCGATGCGTTCAGGCGCAGCTGACGCAGAGCACGCAGACGGCGGCGTGCAATGCGAAGCACACGGTGGAGCAGCGGCTGGCGCGCTGGCTGCTGGTGTGCGCGGACCGGGCGAACAAACCGGACTTTGCGATTTCGCAGGAGTTTCTGGCGGACATGCTGGGGATCAGCCGGCCGAGCGTTTCGATTGCGGCGGGGCTGTTGAAGCATAAGGGCGTGATCGACTACCGGCGGGGGGAGATTCACCTCCTGGATGCGAAGCGGCTGGAGGCGGTGGCGTGCGAGTGCTACGGTGTGGTCCGGGAGCATCTGGCGAACCTGGCGGAGTTCGATACGGGGTTTGCGGTGTAGGGGTTCGGGGCTGGATTGGGCTGGATTTGAGAGCGACGGAGGGGTCGCGGTACTATGGTTGGTTATGAGTGAGTCGACGGCTGTGCTGCAGGTCTCTTCCCAGGTGTCTGAAGTGTGCGCGGTGTCCGAGGTGCAGAAGCGGGAGTTTTCGTCCTCGTCCGGGGGGATGTTCGAGAGCTACTTCGACGGTGGGCGGAAGGACAGCTTCAAGAAGAGTGATTTGATGGATGCACGGGCCCGGCGGGTATTTGAGACGACGGCGCTGGCGTGCTCGATGGATGCGTATCCGTTCCAGGCACCGCTCGGTGGGCGGCCGGGGCCGGAGGTGGAGGTGGATGGGCACCGGATGCTGGCGCTCTCGTCGTACGACTACCTGGGGCTGATTGGGGATGCGCGGGTGGACGAGGCGGCGATCGCGGCGATCCGGCGGTATGGGACGGGGACCGGTGGGGTGCGGCTGCTGACGGGGACGCTGGAGCTCCACGGCGAGATGGAGCGGGCGATCGCGGAGTTCAAGGGGACGGAGGCGGCGATCACGTTTACGTCGGGGTATGCGGCGAACCTGGCGGTGATCAGCGCGCTGTTTGGGCCGGCGGACCGGGTGATCGCGGATGCGCTGTCGCACCGGAGCCTGATGGATGCGTGCCGGCTGGCGGGGGTGCAGGTGCAGCGGTTTCAGCATAACGATATGGCGTCGCTGCGGAAGGAGATCGAGAGTGGGCCGGAGGCGAACCGGACGCTGATCATCTCGGACGGCGTGTTTTCGATGGACGGCGATATTGGGGTGCTGCCGGAGCTGATCCGGATGAAGAAGGAGTTTGGGTGCTTTCTGCTGGTGGATGAGTCGCATGCGAGCGGTGTGCTGGGGGCGACGGGGCGCGGGACGGATGAGCACTTCGGGGTGCGGACGGACGAGGTGGATATCTGGACGGGGTCGCTGGCGAAGGCGATACCGTCGAACGGCGGGTTTGTGGCGGTGTCGCAGAAGCTGGCGATCTTTCTGCAGCATGCGTCGGCGCCGTTTATCTTTTCGGGGGCGATGGCGGCACCGGCGGCGGCGGCGGTGATGGAAGCCCTGCGGATCTTGAAGGCGGAGCCGGAGCGGGTGAGCCGCCTGCAGCGGAATGCGACGATGTTGCGAGGGGGGCTGAAGAGCCTGGGGTATGACACGGGGCTGTCGGAGACGGCGGTGATTCCGCTGATGCTCCACGACGATGCGCGGACGGCGCTGTTTGCGCGGCGGCTGCGGGACTACGGTGTGCTGACGTCGCCGGTGCTGTTTCCGGCGGTGGCGCAGGGAGCGGCGCGGCTGCGGTTGTGCGTGACGGCAGCGCATACGACGGGGCACCTGGAGATGGCGCTGGACGCGTTTGACCGGCTGAGGTCTGAGTAGACCCGGGACATGCGAGCGCTGGTAACAGGGGCGAGTGGATTTCTGGGTGGGCGGCTGACGGAGATGCTGGTGAGCCGGGGTGCGGCGGTGACGGTGCTGGCCCGGACGGGGGCGGACCTGAGTCGTCTCGGGGAGCTTCCGGTGCGGGTGGTGCGGGGATCGCTGACGGAGTTCGAGCCGGTGCAGAAGGCGGTGCGGGGGCAGACGCACATCTTTCACTGCGCGGCGACCTCGACGGACTGGGCCACGGATGCGACGTACTTCGACAGCAATGTTCTGGGAACGGGGATGCTGCTGGAGGCGGCGAGCCGGGAGCGCGGGCTGGAACGCCTGGTGCACGTGAGCACGACGGATGTTTATGGGTATCCGGAGGCGCCGGGGGATGAGACGGCGGCGATGGTGAGTGTGGGTCTGCCGTACAACCGGACCAAGGTGCAGGGCGAGGTGGAGGTGTGGGGGTATGCGGAGGCGGGGCTGCCGGTGACGGTGATTCGGCCGGCGACGATCTATGGGCCGCGGGGCAAGGACTTCGTGGTGGAGATTGCCAAGATGCTGCGGCAGCGGATGATGCTGCTGGTGGATGGCGGACGGGCACGGGGCGGCTTTTGCTATGTGGACAACGTGGCATGCGCGATGATGTCGGCCTCCAAGCGGGAGGGCACACGGGGACAGGCGTACAACCTGACGGACGGGACGGGGGTGACGTGGAGGGAGTACGTCGGTGCGCTGGCTGCGGGCCTGGGCGTGAAGGAGCCGTGGATGGATCTGCCGTTTGGGGTGGCTTACGGGATTGGGCGGTCCGCGGAGCTGGTGCAACAGGGGCTGCGGCTTCCGGGGCGGCCGCTGTTGACGCGGCATGCGGTGAACCTGCTGGGGCGCGACCAGGAGTTCTCGGCGGCCAAGGCTGCGCAGGACTTCGGCTACAGGCCGACCGTCTCGTTCGAGGAGGGGATGCGGCGGACGATCGCGTGGGTGAAGGCGGAGCTTGCGGCGGAGCTCAACGGGGGTTAGAAGCCTCGAGGTCAGGCCTGGGCTTATTTCCCGCTTGACGCACGTCGCGCCGGGGGCGATAGTGTTGGCATTCGGGCCGAAGACAGGCTGTCTTTCTGTCGGCAGCAGAGTGCAGGTGAGGTGTTGCCGCGACCCGCCGACCTATACGGCACGGAGACCGGGTCCTGGCGGCCCTGAGTACAAGGAGTCAACGACCATGAAGAACGCCAGACGCGCACTTGCCCTGCTCATTTTCGCCGCACCGCTGACCGGGTATGCCGGCGAGCAGCTGATCCCGGCAGGAACCATGATCCAGTGCACGCTTTCCGAGCCGAGGTTGTCGTCGAAGACAGCGGATGTGGGGGACCCGGTGCTGTGCCGGGTGAACCGCGTGGAGACGTATGGGCGGTCCGCGATGCCCTATGGAAGTGTGCTGGCGGGGCGGTTCGAGGACTACAAGGATCCGGGGCACCTGGTGGGCAAGGGGTGGATGGAGCTGAAGTTCGACCGGTTGATTCTGCAGCCGGACACGGAGATCCCGCTGTCGGCGAAGGTGGTGGACGTGCCGAAGTACAACGTGGACAAGCAGGGCCGGATCCTGGGCAAAGGGCACGCGGTGCGGGACGTGGTGGAGTGGATGATCCCGGTGCTATGGCCGATCGACCTCCTCAACCTGCCGCGGCGTGGGCCGAGGCCGGTGCTGAAGGCGGAGACGCGGGTGACGCTGAAGGTGATGGACGACTTCGAGATTCCGACGCGGGAGATGGCTCGGGAGACAGTGCCGGTGCTGCCGCAGCGCGGACCGATTTCGTATGTTGCGCCGGCTCCCATCGTCGAGGCGGCTCCGGCTCCCTTGCCGGTGGCAGCCGAGGATGCCGCGGAGCCACCGGCTCCGATGCCGGTGATGGTGCGGAGGCCGCCGCCGCCGATGCCGACGCTGCTGGTGATGCGCAACGGGTACGGGATGTATGCGACGAGCTATTGGCTGCAGGGCAACAACATCCGGTACCTCGCGATGAACGGGGCGCGGGTGGTGATGCCGGTGCAGCAGCTGGATTACGGGGCGACGGTGTCTGCGAATCAGCAGCGGGGTGTGAGGTTTACGTTGGGGGCGGCGGAGGCTTATCGCGGGTATTAGGGGTAAGCGCGTACGGCTGGGAGCGGCCCTTCCCTTTGGGAAGGGCCGCTTTGTTTTGCAGGATGATCGATGGCGAGTGCTACTATCGCTATTGCGACTTGTGAGGACCAACGAAGGAGCTTGGCGGAGTAGCTGAGATTCGGCGCCCCGTTAGGCGCGAGGACTACTCTTCCCGAGAGGGTTTTGAGGCGAGAGGATGCAATCGTGAAACGTTGGCTCGGGATCGTAATCTTCATCGTTATCTCCTTCACGTCACGCTTTGCGCTAGCTTCGATCCGCGAGCCAGAGATAAATGGATGTGAGGCTGTTATAGGTGCTAATTCTGGCATAGCCATGGTGCTACCGCCGCCAGGCACGTCAAAGGAGGGCGTTCGCGTCCTGGTTGCGAAATCCCGGACCACTTGTAAAGGCGGAGTTGCAGTGGCCGTAATGGTCGAGAACACGGGAAGGACGAGTGTAGCTCTGCCTACCGAACTGTCTAGTCCGTCCGGAGCCGTGGGTCGAGTCGGAGCAACGAGAGAACGAGCAAGCTGTGTTGTGCTTGAGATTTTCTCGGCTCGACACGAGCATGGCCGAAATTCCTTGCCAGGCCCTTCAATCGCCACCTTCGTCGGTTGTGAAGGGGATCAACTTAGGACCGTACCCCCTCACGGTAAGATCTCGTATGTAATCCGATCGACTTTCGTCGGTCCTCTGGTATTTGGTGCACAGTTGTTGCGCTCTGATGTGCGCTTTGACTCAGGGGTGACCGCGTTGACTTCCACGCGAATAGGCGGAGTTTCTACGTCCCATTTGATTCGGCTGAATAAGCAAACTGCTGTTGGAAGGATCGACGTGCATGCGAAGTCCAGACCTCTTCACACAGAAAAATTCGTAATAGTGGCAGCTAACAAGTTCGCGGATCACAAGAACCTGCACACCTTTTGTCGTCCGGGCTGACGCTCCAAAGGCCGGAACTTGGTTGCTTCGGATCAGTCCTGACAAACGCGCTTGTCGTCAGTTGGATCGGGTGTGTGGCTACGGGAGGGCTTTGAAGGCGAGGACGGCGTTTAGGCCGCCGAAGGCGAAGGAGTTGGAGAGGACGGCTTCGACCTCCAGGGTGCGGGCGTGGTTGGGGATGACGTCGAGGTCGCAGGCGGGGTCGGGGGTGAGGAAGTTGGCGGTGGGCGGGAGGATGCCGTGGCGGAGGGTGAGGATGCTGGCGGCGGCTTCGAGGGCTCCGGCGGCGCCGAGGGCGTGTCCGTGCATGGACTTGGTGGAGGAGATGGCGAGGTTGCCGGCGTGCGATCCGAAGACGGAGCGGATGGCGGCGGCCTCGGTGCGGTCGTTGGCCTCGGTGGCGGTTCCGTGGGCGTTGATGTAGCCGATCTGCTCGGGGGCGAGCCTGGCGTCGCGGAGCGCCAGGGCCATGGCGCGGGCGGGACCGCTGGTGACGGGCTGGGTGATGTGGGCGGCGTCGGCGGTCATGCCGAAGCCGACGATCTCGGCGAGGGGATGGGCGCCGCGGGCGAGGGCGGCGTCGAGGGGTTCGAGGACGAGCATGGCGGCGCCCTCGCCGAGGATCATGCCGGAGCGCTCGAGCGAGAAGGGGCGGCAGGTGTCTTTGGAGATGACGCGCATGGCCTCCCAGGCTTTGAGGCCGCCGACGAAGAAGGGGGCTTCGCTGCCGCCGGCGATGGCCATGGGGACCTGTCCGGAGCGGACCATCCAGAAGGCCTGGCCGATGGCGTGGGCGGAGGAGGAGCAGGCAGTGGAGATGGTGTAGGCGGGCCCCTGGATGCCGTACTGCATGCAGATGTGGCTGGCTCCGGCGTTGGACATGGAGAGGGGGATGGTGAGGGGATGGACGCGGTTGCGGTTGTTGTGAAAGAGCTCCCAGTAGCCGGTCTCTTCGGTGCCGCGGCCGCCGAGGCAGGAGCCGGTGACGACGGCGGAGTTTTCCTGGAGGTCGGGGGTGAGTTCAAGGCCGGACTGGGTGATGGCTTCGCGGGCGGCGATGACGGCGAACTGGGCGAAGCGGTCCATGAAGGAGACGTCTTTGGGGGAGAAGTGGGCTTCGGGGAGGTATCCGCGGACCTCGGCGGCGTTTTTGAAGCGGACCTGGGCGACGTCGACGCTCCGGATCTCGGAGATGGCGGAGCGTCCGTGCTCGAGCGCCTGCCAGAAGGCTGCGATGTCGTGGCCGAGAGGACTGATGACCCCGATACCGGTGATGGCGACGCGGTGCACGTTTACTCGGTGGGCGAAGTGGCGGGCTTCGCTGCTTTTGCATCGACGAGCTGCTGGATGCCGAGGACCATTTCGTTGATGCTTTTAACCTTTTTGGCGTCGTCGTCGTTTATCTCGATGTCGAACTCGCTTTCGAGGTCGAAGAGGATGTTGAGACGGTCGAGCGAGTCGATGCCGAGCGACTCGAAGGAGGCGTCCGGGTGGACGGTTTCGAGGGGTATGCGCTTGGTTGTGGCGATGACTTTGAGGACTCGGTCTTGGACGGTATCGGGCATGGGGGTGTTGAGTCGCTCGCAGCTGGTCGGGCTCGGAGTCCGATTGAGATGCACCCGAGGAAGACGATGTTCGGGAGAGACTTCAGTCTATCTCGATTGATACGGAATGTGACAGTTCTGTGATGCCGCGAACACGGAATGCGGTCGACGGGAGCGGCGATTTGTAAAACGGGCGGTGACGTGAGAGGGGTTAGGGGACGCGGGGGAGACTCTTTGGCGGGCGGTTGAAGCCGACGCGGAAGAGGACCTCGAGGATGCGGGTGGCGGCTTTGAGGGAGGCCTGGAGATTGCCGGCGACCTTGGATTCGCCGCCGATGCGGCGGCGGTAGTCGACGGGAATCTCGAGGATGCGGAGGTTGTGCTGGACGGCCTTGATCTGCATTTCGAGGTTCCAGCCGTAGGTGAGCTCGGACATGCGGAGCTGGTTGAGGGAGGAGCGGCGAATGGCGCGGAAGGCGCCCATGTCGGTGTAGCGGGCGCGGCGGCGGACGGAGGGGATGAGCCGGAGGAGCGTGCCGACGAGGTGGGCGGCGAAGATCTGCGAGGCGAGCATGGAGCCGGGCTGGCGGCGGCCGCGGATGCGGGAGCCGATGACGAAGTCGGCGTCGCCGGCGAGGATGGGGGCGAGGAGGCGGGGGAGGTTTTCGATGGTGTCGGCGCCGTCGCCGTCGAGGTAGACGAGGATGTCGGAGTCGGGGAGGGCGGCGTTGGAGCCGGCGAGGCAGGCGGAGCCGTAGCCGCGGGGGGCCCTGACGACGCGGGCGCCGGCGGCGGCGGCGTTGGCGGAGGTCTGGTCGGTGGATCCGTTGTCGACGACGATGCACTCGGCGATAAGCGGCCAGGGCATGGAGCGGACGACGGCGCCGATGGCTTCGGCCTCGTTGAGGGCGGGGATGATGACGGAGATCCGGTGTTGGGGGTCAGGCGGCATGGGATCGGGGGGCGTGGGG
>JAABUO010010195.1_pt1 | contig 10433 bp, 8 predicted proteins | sample 5559291 | NCBI WGS metagenome assembly JAABUO01 (sample SAMN10711878, study PRJNA513372) | rock metagenome | isolation source: Antarctica rocks | place: Antarctica: Victoria Land, Finger Mt sud
ACGACGAGGCGTTGATCTTCAAAACTGAACTGGCCGCAGCCCAGCAAGCCCTACCGGAGCGGCGCGGTCTGGTAGCCGACTGGTACGCCTTCACCCTGTCGTTCAAGGGCGTGGTGCTCGAGGGGCTGGAAGTCGCGTTCATCGCGCTGACCTTCGGCAGCAACCAGCACAACATTCCGCTGGCCGCCACTGCCGCCGCCGCAGCAGTCCTGCTGGTCGCCGCAGTCGGGGTCGCGGTCCGCGCGCCGTTGGCGCGAGTTCCGGAGAACAGCATGAAGTTCATCGTCGGCATCATGCTCACCGCATTCGGGATGTTCTGGGGCGCCGAAGGCGCCGGGGCGCACTGGCCCGGCTCGGACGTCGCCCTGCTCGTCCTCATCCCTGCCATCGGCCTCTACGCCCTGGCCATGGTCGCCCTGTTCCGGCATAAGCCAGTCAACACCGGCGCGATCCCTGTCGCTATGGCGACCAGCCACGGAGGAACCCACTCATGATCAGCAAACTCCGAGCATTCGCGGCGTTCTGGTATGACTTCATCATCGGCGACGACTGGCGCGTCGCCGTCGGCGTGGCCCTCGCCTTCGCCGCCACCTACCTGGCCAGCCGCTCCACCAGCGTGGCCCTGTGGTGGATCGTGCCCATCGCCGTCCTCATCCTGCTGCCGCTCAGCATCCACCGCATCACCCGGCGCGCAGCCAGCTAGCAGCCAAAGTACAGTCGGATCGGGCGAGGGGCCTCAATCCCCCTCGCCCTCTTCGATGTATACCCGGGTGGCGTAGGCCTCCAGGGCCTGCTCGCACCCATAGAGCGCCTCCGACGCGCTTGCCTGCGCCGGGGCGCCGAACACGTCACGCTTGTTCACTTTGGCATACCAGTTACGGAGCTTGGCCAGCTCCACCTCGTTCTCCTCCAGCTCGCCGTAGGTGAAGTGATCCGCGGCGTATTCCTTGTCCAGACCCGCGTGGAAGTCGCGGCACTTGTCCAGGATTTCCTCATACTCGCTATCCCGTGCCGCCTGGAACAGCGCTACGACGTCCTGATCGCCGACCAGCGCCGAGCACGACAACAGCACCGCTGTACCGTCCATCTCCAGAATCTCTCGTCGCAGCCTGCGTAACGCCCGTTCAGCGTGCTCGCCGGCCGGCAACGCCGCTGCCGAGTTCTGCAGGTACACCGCCCCCAGCGACTTCAACCGGCGCCACACCGCAGCCCGCAACCGCGTCGGCTCCGACGGAATCCGATACACCAACAACAACCACCGATCAGCTGAGCCGCCCCCCGCTCCGCCGCCTGCGGTCGACAACTGGAGCCCCGACTCCGTCTCGGCTTCCGTCACGCTGCCAGTCTGCCTGATCGGCGAAAGGGTGCGATGGACGTTTCATCACCGGGCGCATACCTTGCACGCTCGGGGCAGTGCCGAGGTGGACTCAGGAGTTGAAAACACGCGCCCCGTAATAAGACGCGATCCGGCCGAAGCGAAGTTTCCGAATGGCGGGTAGGAGCAGATGAGCGGTTATTGGCCGTCGTGGCCAAACCGCAGGCACCCAGGAAGATGAGGCCGCCCGGTTTGAGGCCGTCACCGGTTGTCGGCACTGATGACACCATTCCGGTGTTGAGATTGATGCGACCAAGATAGTGGGGCCCGGTTGGGCCGGGGCGTTGTTGGCACCCGCCGGTGTAACGGAGGTGGGGCACCCCCGGAAAAGCGGTCCCGTAACCACCACGATGGTGTTGTCGGTCGAGTCGCTGGTAACCCAGTGCTCCGGTGCGGGCGGTGGCCCACGCGGTGTCATCCACGGCCTGGCTGAGCTTGAGGACCTGAAGCTGCCGCTCATCCGTGTCCAGGGGCGCGGCATACCTGCTGCTCCCCCTGGCTGTCAAGTATCACGTCACCGGCGAAGCGCGGGCTCCCGGCAGGGCACCACGGTGCTTGAGTCGGGATCGGTCAGGGCCAGGTTGTTGCTCTGGCCGTGGCTGCTGCCGCTGTTGGCGACCGAGGCGGTGCTCGAGTCATAGAACGGGCCGCGGACAACTTCGCCACTCCACCGACTAAATACACCTGGTACAAGGAGGCCCCGACGTTGCCGGCGGCCGGCGCGGAGGCCGCGACATTCATCTGTCCATGGGGGGACGTGAACAACCAGTCTCTGACAGCAAACTGCATTCGATGCTGTCTGACCCCTACTACGCCGGCTGGGTCACCGTCGCCGGCCAGCTTCTTTCCGGCCGGCACGACGCCATCATCAGCCAAGCCCTGTTCGACCGCGTACAGGTCGTGCTCAACGCCCGCTCGGCCCGCGGCCAACGAGACCGGGTACTCAGCCACTACCTCAAAGGCATCCTCTACTGCGACCGCTGCCACACCACCGGACGGACCAGCCGGCTCATCTACACCGAAGCGAAGGGCAACGGCGGCCGCTACGGCTACTACATCTGCCGCAGCCGGCAAGAAGGCCCCTGCGACCTGCCGCACCTACCCGTCGCCCAGGTCGAGAACGCCATCGCCGCCCACTACAACCAGCTGCAAGTACCAACCGACTTCACCGACGCGGTCCGCGCCGAACTGGAAACCACCATGGCCGACCAGCAACGGCTCACCCACGAACTGCACACCACCCTCACCAAACAACTCACCAAGCTGGAAGCCTGCGAAGAACGCCTCATCGACCTCGCCGCCGACGGCGCACTCACCCGAGCCAAGATCCAACAGCGCTCCAACGCCATCCACCTCGAACGGGCCCGCATCCAAGCCCAACTCGCCAACACCGGCAATCAGCTCGCGCTCGGTGCCCAACGGCTACGTGAGTCACTCGACCTCGTCGCCGACCCGGCCCGGCTCTACCGCCACGCCCCGACGACACCCGCCGCCAGCTCAACCAAACCTTCTACCAACGGTTCTACCTCAACGACGACAACCAAGTCGCCGTCACCAACGACGTCCTCAACCCGCCATTCGACGAAATCCAAGACGCCGCGTGGGTCTACCAGCGGCAGAAAACCCTCGCGCTCGGCCAGCGCCACCGTCCGACCAGCTCACCGGTTCGCCAAACCCGGAGCACCAACAAAAACGGGCCCGGTCATACGACCGGACCCCTTCAAGGCGACCGAACACCCGTACTCGCTGACATTTTCAGGTCAATGGTTCGAGTAAGCGTGTCATGGTGGGCGCTGAGGGATTCGAACCCCCGACCGCTCGGGCCAGGCAAACCCGGGCCACGGGAAAGCGACCGAGCCGGCAGACCGCTCGAACGCAACCGCCCAAGGGTACCGGGACCGCTCACAGCCGGCCGAAGTAACCTCGAAGGGTGCTGGCGACGCTGCGATCCCCCCGCTACCTGGGCCTGTTCGCGATCATGATCGTGCTGGCACTGGGGTGCTCGCTGGCCGGCACCTGGCAGATCTTCCGGTACCAAGAGAAGCACTCCGCCAATCACCACCTGCGCGTCGACGACCGCGACCATCCGCAGGACGTCACCACCGTCCTGGGCGCAGCCAGCAAGCCGACCTCGAACGGCCACCTGCAGCAGTTCCGGCACGTCACCGCCACCGGCACCTACCTAGCTGCCGACCAGACCCTGCTGCGCGGCCAGACCATCAACGACGACATCGGCTACGTCGTCCTGACGCCCCTTCAGACGAAGTCCGGGGTGCTGCTGGTGGCCCGGGGCTTCGTCAAGCAGACAGCCGCCGCCGCGACCTCCCCCACGGTCCCGGCGGCGCCGACGGGCACCGTCACGGTCACCGCCCGGCTGGAACCGTCCGACGTCAAGCCGGATCGGTTCGGCACCCTGCCGGGCAGCCAGGTGGACACCGTCGACCCGTCTCGGCAGGCACGCCACATCGGTGCCCCGGTCTGGAACGCCTACGCCGAATTGCTGGACAACCAGCCGGGCACCACCGGGCTGACCGTGATCCCGAACCCCGACCTGTCGAACCCGGCCGGTGGCGCGGAGGAACCGCAGCACCTTGCCTACATCTTCCAGTGGTACCTGTTCGCGCTGCTGGCCCTGGCGGCGCCATTCATCATGGCCGCGGCTGAGAACCGCCGGGAAGACGACGACGAGAGCGCCCCCGCCCACGACCCCGGCGACACGCCCGTCAGAAGCACCCGGAGCAGCCGCAAGACCTCACTCGACGACCGGCTGGCCGGCAAGATCTGAGGTCCGCGCCAGCCGGCAAGATCGGAGCCCCAGCGCTAGCTGGCAACCCCGGTCGTCAGCTCCGCGATCGCGTCCAGCCAGCGCTGCGGATCGCGGCCCACGCCGATCTCGTTGACCTCGGCGAAGCGGATGACACCGTCCTTGTCGACCAGAAAGGTCCCGCGGTTGGCCACGCCCGCGTCGGAGTTGAAGACGCCGTACGCCTGGGCGACCTGGCCGTGCGGCCAGAAGTCGGCGAGCAGCGGGAAGTTCAGGTGGTCTCGCTGCGCGAAAATCTTGTGCGCGAACGAGGAGTCGATGCTGAGGGACAGCACCTGCACGGCATCGTTGGAGAACTGGTCGATCTTCTCCCGCAGCTGCGCCAGCTCCCCGGTGCAGATATTGGTGAACGCCCACGGGTAGAAGACCAGCAGCACCGCCTTGGAGCCGCGGAACGACGAGAGCGTGTGGACCTCGTTGTTCTGGTCCTTCAGCGAGAAGTCGGGGGCCTCGGTGCCGACCTCGAGCCCGGTGAGCCCCGGAACCTCGGTCATCGACGCTCACCCTTGCCCCGCTCGGCGCCGGCCTTGGCGCGCCTGCTGACCAGTCGGGCGCCCGTCCAGTCGGCGGCCAGCGGCAGCAGCGACGTCTGGGACAGCCCAGCCGTCGGCGCGGCCTCAGAGATATCGGAGGGTTCGACGTAGCCGTCGCGCCCGCGCTTGGGCGTCAGCAGCCACACCACACCGTTGTCGGCCAGCGGAGCGATCGCATCCACCAGGGTGTCCACCAGATCGCCGTCGTCCTCTCGGAACCACAGCAGGACCACGTCTACAACGTCGTCCGAGTCCTCGTCGACCATGTCGTCGTCGAGGCGGCTTTCGATCGCGTCGCGCAGATCGTGGTCGACATCGTCGTCGTAGCCCAACTCCTGCACGACCATTCCGTGCTCGATGCCGAGACGGTCTACCAAAGCGGTCGTATTTTCCCCGGTTCCGGGGGTGGTGCTCACTGCCAGCCTCCGATGGGTGTGAAAGAGATGAGGCGCTTCCTCACCGCAGGTCACCGTGCTCAGGTAGATAACCACACTCCGGCGACGATGCAAGCGCGCGGGTCTACTGACCGGTAAACATCTGTTGTCACCGGGAAGTCCGCGAAGGAGGACACTAGTGGCGTGACTCGTGATCGCTACAGCATCATCACTGACGGATTGCCGAGCCAGCTGCCCGATATCGATCCCGGCGAGACCCGCGAATGGATTGAATCGTTCGACGCTGCGGTAGACCATGACGGGCGCCAGCGCGCCCGGTTCCTGCTCCTGAAATTGCTGGAGCGGGCGCGGGAACGCCAGGTCGGCGTCCCCGCGCTGCGCAGCACCGACTACATCAACTCGATCCCGCCCGAGCGTGAGCCGTGGTTCCCGGGCGACGAGGACATCGAGCGCCGGATCCGCGCCTACATCCGGTGGAACGCCGCGATCATGGTCAGCCGGGCCAACAAGCACCTCGGGGTCGGGGGCCACATCGCCACCTACGCCTCCGCCGCGTCGCTGTACGAGGTGGGCTTCAACCACTTCTTCCGCGGCAAGGACCTGGCCAGCGGCACGGGTGACCAGGTCTACTTCCAGGGCCACGCGGCGCCGGGCATCTACGCCCGCGCCTTCCTGGAGGGCCGGCTCACTCAAACGCAACTGGACGGCTTCCGGCAGGAGAAGTCCAAGGCACCCAACGGGCTGTCCTCCTACCCCCATCCCCGGTTGATGCCGGACTTCTGGGAATTTCCCACCGTCTCGATGGGCCTCGGTCCGATCGGCGCGATCTACCAGGCCCGCTTCAACCGCTACCTGCAGGCGCGCGGCATCGCCGACACGTCCCAGTCCCACGTCTGGGCCTTCCTCGGCGACGGCGAGATGGACGAAGTCGAGTCGCTCGGCGCGATCGGAGTGGCCGCGCGCGAGGAGCTCGACAACCTCACCTTCGTGATCAACTGCAACCTGCAGCGCCTGGACGGCCCGGTCCGCGGTAACGGCAAGATCATCCAGGAGCTGGAGTCCTACTTCCGGGGCGCCGGCTGGAACGTCATCAAGGTGATCTGGGGCCGCGACTGGGACCCGCTGCTCGCCCAGGACCGCGACGGCGTGCTGGTGAACAAGATGAACACCACGCCTGACGGGCAGTTCCAGACGTACACGGTCGAGTCCGGGGCCTACATCCGCGACAACTTCTTCGGCGGCGACCCGCGACTGCGCAAGATGGTCGAGGACCTTCCTGATGAGGAGTTGCGACGACTCAGCCGCGGCGGCCACGACTACCGCAAGGTGTACGCGGCCTTTGCCTCTGCCCGCGCGCACGTCGGCCAGCCGACGGTCATCCTGGCCCACACCATCAAGGGCTGGACGCTGGAGAGCTTCGAGGGCCGCAACGCCACGCACCAGATGAAGAAGCTGAACAAGGCCGACCTCAAGGCCTTCCGGGACCGGCTGCACCTGCCGATCACCGACGAGGCGCTCGAGGCGGACCTGCCGCCGTACTTCCACCCCGGCGAGAAGTCCGACGAGATCAGTTACATGAAGGAGCGCCGCGAGGCCCTCGGCGGCTCGATTCCCAAGCGGATCAACCGCGCGAAGCCGCTGGTCCTGCCCGACTCCAGCACGAGCGCGTACGCCGACCTCAAGAAGGGCTCCGGCAAGCAGCAGATCGCCACCACCCAGGTCATGGTCCGGCTGTTCAAGGACCTCATGCGCGACAAGGAGATCGGCAAGCGATTCGTGCCGATCATTCCGGACGAGGCCCGTACCTTCGGCCTGGACGCGATCTTCCCGACGGCGAAGATCTACTCCCCGCACGGCCAGGAGTACGACGCGGTCGACCGCGACATGCTGCTGTCCTACAAGGAGTCGACGCAGGGCCAGATCCTGCACGAGGGCATCAGCGAAGCCGGTTCCACGGCCTCCCTGATCGCCGCCGGTACCGCGTACTCGACGCACGGCGAGCCGATGATCCCGTTCTACATCTTCTACTCGATGTTCGGGTTCCAGCGGACCGGCGACCAGTTCTGGCAGTTCGCCGACCAGCTCGGCCGGGGCTTCGTCCTCGGCGCGACGGCCGGCCGGACCACGCTGACCGGTGAGGGTCTGCAGCACGCCGACGGTCACTCGCTGCTGATCGCCTCGACGAACCCGGCCGTGGTCGCCTACGACCCGGCGTACGCGTACGAGATCGCGCACATCGTCGAGTCGGGCCTGAGCCGGATGTACGGCGCCACGGACGAGCACCCGCACGGCGAGAACGTGTTCTTCTACTTCACCATCTACAACGAGCCGATCTCGCAGCCTGCCGAGCCGGCGGACGTCGACGCCGAGGGCATCCTGCGGGGTATCCACCAGGTGTCCTCGGCTCTCGGTGACACCGGACGGCCGCGTGCCCAGGTGCTCGCGTCCGGTGTCGGGGTGCCGTGGGCACTGCGTGCCCAGGAACTCCTCCGCCAAGACTGGGGCGTGGACGTCGATGTGTGGTCGGTGACCTCGTGGAACGAGCTTCGCCGGGACGCGCTGGCCGCCGACGAGCACAACTTCCTCAATCCTGACGCGGAGCCCGCCACCCCGTACGTGACCTCGAAGCTTGCCGGCGCGGCGGGGCCGTTCATCGCGGTGTCGGACTATATGCGCGCGGTGCCGGATCAGATCGCGCAGTGGGTGCCCGGCGAGTGGAGTTCGCTGGGTGCCGACGGCTTCGGTTTCGCCGACACCCGTGGCGCGGCTCGCCGGTTCTTCCACATCGACGCCGAGTCCGTCGTGGTCAGCGTCCTCGCGCAGCTTGCCAAGCGTGGCGAGGTGAAGCCGGACGCGCCGCGCGAGGCGCTGGAGAAGTACAAGTTGCTCGACGTCGCCGCGGCGGATGCCGGTTCCACGGACGGCGCCGCCTGAGCGACGGGTCAGCTACCACGGCTAACCGGGCTCCAGCCATTGCGGCTGGAGCCCGGTTCCCGTTCGTACTGTGCTGGGCCTCGGGCCGACCGGTTGATGAAGAAGACGGCGTAGCCGTGGCTGTTGGCGTACGTGGCCAGCTGGCGCATTCGGGAGGTCCCTTCGTCGCTCCCCACCGACCCCCGCGTCGGAATCCGGCTCCGGACAGAAGCGCCTAGTAGCGGGCGCCTACGACCTGCTCGCCGAGCCGGTTCAGCTCGGACAGGTCCTCGTCGGTGAGCCGTACGTCCAGCGCCGCGACGTTCTGCTCCAGCCACTTGATCCGCTTGGTGCCGGGGATCGGCACCAGCGGAACTCCCAGCCGGTCGGCCTGTGCGTACACCCAGGCCAGCGCCACCTGGGATGCGGTCACACCCCGCCGCTCGGCCACCTGCTGCACCGCCCGCACGATCGCCTGATTGGCCTCGCCGGCCTCACCCTTGAACCGTGGGTTGGCGCCGCGGAAGTCCTTGTCGTCCAGCTTGGTGAGATCGAGCATGCCGGTGAGGAACCCGCGCCCGAGCGGCGAGTACGGAACGAGCCCGACACCCAGCTCAGCCATCGCCGGCGTGAGCGCCTCGGCGTCCCTGGTCCACAGCGAGTACTCACTCTGCACCGCGGTGATCGGATGCACGGCGTACGCCCGGCGCAGCAGCGACTCGTCCACCTCGGACAATCCCAGGTAGCGGACCTTGCCCTCGGCGACCAGCTCGGCCATCGCGCCGACCGTCTCTTCGATCTCGGCGGTCTGCGGCGGCCGGTGCAGGTAATAGAGGTCGATGGTGTCGACACCCAAACGCAGCAGGGACGACTCGCACGAGCGCTTGACATAGCCTGCCTCGCCGCGGATCTTGCGGGCGTCGTCCCCGCCGGAGCGGTCGATTCCGAACTTGGTCGCCAGCTGGACCTGGTCGCGACGGTCGTGCAGCGCCCGCCCGACAAGTACCTCGTTATGGCCGGCGCCGTACACGTCGGCGGTGTCGATGAACGTGACGCCGAGCTCGATCGCCCGGTGAATCGTCGCGATCGAGGTGTCCCAGTCACCCGCGCCGTACCACTCGCTCATGCCCATGCAACCCAGGCCCTGGCGGGAAACCTCGAGCTCGCCCAGTCGAATCCTGTCCATGAAAAACCCCGTTCTGCTGGTAATCGCCGATTGTTCTTCGGCTTACCCCCAGGCTAGGCGGCGGCTCCGACAGTTTGCGCCGGGGCCGTCACCGCCGGTCGATCACCCGGACGGCCTTGCCTTGGGACCGCTCGATGATCCCCGGCTCGAGCACCTCGACCGCCACCGTCACTCCGACCCGGTCCTTGATGAGCTCGACCAGCCGGCCGCCGAGCGCTGAACCGCTCGAGTTCTCGTCCCGAGTCTCGACCCGGACAGTGAGCTCGTCGAGGCGGTCGGGCCGAGTCAGCACGCACTGGAAGTGTGGCGACAGCTCCGGCACCGACAGCAGCAGCTCCTCGACCTGGGTGGGGAACACGTTGACGCCCCGGATGATCATCATGTCGTCCGTGCGTCCGGTGACCTTCTCCATCCGCCGGAACGCCGGATATGCGGTGCCGGGAAGCAGCCGGGTGAGGTCCCTGGTGCGGTACCGCACCACCGGCATCGCCTGCTTGGTCAGCGAGGTGAACACCAGCTCGCCGGGCTCACCGTCCGGCAGTATCGCGCCGGTCACCGGATCGATCACCTCGGGATAGAAGTGGTCCTCCCACAGGTGCAGGCCGTCGGGGCTGCTCGCAGCCTCTTGCCCGATGCCCGGCCCCATCACCTCGCTGAGGCCGTAGATGTCGAACGCGGCCAGTCCGGACCGGCGCTGCATCTCCTCCCGCATCGCCTCGGTCCAGGGCTCCGCCCCGAACAGGCCGACCCGCAGCGAGCTTGCCGTCGGGTCCAGGCCCTGCCGCTCCATCTCGTCCAGGATGGACAGGAAGTACGAGGGCGTCACCATGATGACCCGGGGCTTGAAGTCCTCGATGAGCTGCACCTGGCGGGCCGTCATGCCACCGGAGACGGGGATGACCGTGCAGCCCAGCTTCTCCGCTCCGTAATGCGCACCGAGACCGCCGGTGAACAACCCGTAGCCGTAGGCGATGTGGACGAGGTCCCCCGGCCGCGCGCCGGCGGCCCACATCGACCGCGCCAAGACGCCGGCCCACACGTCCAGGTCGGCCGCGGTGTAGCCGACGACGGTGGGCTTGCCGGTCGTGCCGGACGAGGCGTGCACCCGCGATACCTGCTCCCGAGGCACGGCGAACATCCCGAACGGATAGTTCCGGCGGAGATCTGCCTTGGCTGTGAAGGGGAACCAGGCCAGGTCCGCCAGCGA
>JAABUO010010196.1_pt1 | contig 10432 bp, 11 predicted proteins | sample 5559291 | NCBI WGS metagenome assembly JAABUO01 (sample SAMN10711878, study PRJNA513372) | rock metagenome | isolation source: Antarctica rocks | place: Antarctica: Victoria Land, Finger Mt sud
TCCCGACTCCCGGCTCACGACTCCCGACTCCCGACTCCCGACTCCCGACTCCCGACTCCCGACTCCCGACTCCCGACTCCCGACTCCCGACTCCCGACTCCCGACTCCCGACTCCCGACTATGAACACAATGAATCCCGCGCTCCGCCTGGAGCACATCACCAAGCGCTTCCCTGGCGTGCTCGCCAACGACGACGTGACGATCGAGGTGGGCCAGGGCGAGATCCTGGCCATCCTCGGCGAGAACGGCGCGGGGAAGAGCACGCTCATGAACATCCTCTCCGGCCTCTACAAGCCGGATGAGGGGCGTATCGTCGTGGGCGGAAACGTGGTCACCATCGACGGCCCGCGCGACGCCATCGCGCACGGCGTCGGCATGGTGCACCAGCACTTCGAACTCGTGCCGCCGCTGACCGTGGCCGAGAACATCATCCTGGGCCAGGAGCCGCGCGGTCTCTTCGTCAACCGGCGCAAAGCCGCCGCCCTCGTGCGCGACCTCTCCAATCGCTTCGGCCTCGCGCTCAACCCCGACGCGCGCGTCGCCGATCTCTCGGTCGGCCTGCAGCAACGCGTCGAGATCGTCAAAGCGCTCTACCGCTCGGCGCGCATCCTGATCCTGGACGAGCCGACCGCCGTGCTCACGCCGCAAGAGTCGCGCGAGCTCTTCGCCATCATGCGCAATCTCGTCGCCGACGGACGCTCCATCATCTTCATTAGCCATAAGCTCGACGAGGTGCGCGAGATCAGCGACCGCATCGTGGTCATGCGCGGCGGGCGCGTCACGGGCGAGACACGCCCGGCCGCGGCGACGAACGCCGATCTCGCCGCGATGATGGTCGGCCGCGCCGTCGTCTTGGAGGTCGAGCGCGGCGCCGCCACGCCAAGCGCCACCGTGCTGGCAGTGCGCGACCTGCGGGTGCGCGACGACCGCGGCGTGACCGCCGTCGATGGGCTCTCGCTGACCGTGCGCGGCGGTGAGATCTTCGGCCTCGCCGGGGTCGACGGCAACGGGCAGGCCGAGTTGGAAGAGGTGTTGACAGGGGTGCACCGCGCCGTGACCGGCTCGTACACACTGGGCGGGCGCGATTGCCTTGGGCTCGACGCCCGCGCGCTCATCGAGCTCGGCGTGGCCTGCATCCCCTCCGACCGGCACCGTCGCGGCATGGTCGGCGACTATTCGATCGCCGAGAACCTGGTGCTCTCGACCTACAACCGGACGCCCTACGCGCGTGGCCCGTTGCTCGACCTCCCCGCCATCGCCCGCGTCGCCCGTGAGCGCGTCGCGCGCTTCGACGTGCGCACGCCGAGCGTGTCGACCCTTGCCCGCAACCTCTCCGGCGGCAACCAACAGAAAATGGTCGTGGCGCGCGAACTCAGCCGCCCCGGCAAGCTGCTCATCGCGGCGCAGCCGACGCGCGGCGTGGACGTGGGCGCGATCGAGTTTATCCACCGTACCATCATACGGGAGCGCGACAACGGCGTGGCCGTCCTGCTCATCTCGGCGTCGCTCGACGAGATCATGGCGCTCTCCGATACGATCGGCGTGATCTATCGCGGGCGCCTCGTCGGGGTGTTGCCGCGCGCGCAGGCCAACGTGGAGCTGCTCGGTCTGATGATGGCGGGGGAAGCGCTCGCCGAGGCGCGACGCGAGGCCCCGCTGGGCGGCCAGCCGTCGCCCGACGAACTCGTGCTGGGGGGCTAGCGATGATCGGGAACGCGCCATCGGCATCCACGACCGCGCCCGCCGGCGGACCTGTCGATACCGGCAGCGCCGTCTCGGCGCGCGGCGACCTACTCCGCGCGGTCCTCGCCCCTCTGCTCGCCATCTTCACGGCCCTCGTGTTCTGCGCGCTGCTGCTCCTGGTGACGGGACACAACCCCCTGTACGTGTACGGAGCGTTGTGGTCCGGGGCCGTGGCAGGGGCGTCGTTCTCCGACACCCTCGTCGCCACGACACCGTACATCCTGCTCGGCCTCGCCGTCGCCGTCGGCTTCAAGGGCGGCCTGTTCAACATCGGGGCCGAGGGCCAGTTCATCGTGGGAGCGCTCGGCGCCGCCTGGGCCGGCCACCTGTTCGAGGGCGCGCCCGCCATCCTGCTGGTCATCCTCGCGCTGGTCGCCGGCGTGCTTGCCGGGGCGGCCTACGCCGCCATCGCGGGCGTGCTCAAGGTCGTGTCGGGCGCGCACGAGGTCATCACCACCATCATGCTCAACTACGTGGCGACGTACCTCGTGCAGTGGCTGGTCGATACCGGCGGCGTGATGCACGGGGCCACCCAGAACCAGCAGAGCTACAACATTAACCCCGGGGCGCAGCTGCCGATCATCTGGCCCAACACCAGCCTGAGCATCGGCATCCTGATCGCCCTCGCCGGCGCGCTCCTCGTCTATGTGCTCGTGTGGCGCACCACCTGGGGCTTCGCGCTACGCGCCGTCGGGCTCAATCCGACGGCGGCGCGCTCGGCGGGGATTTCGGTGCGCGCGGTCACGGTCTGGACCATGGCCGTCAGCGGGGGGCTCGCCGGCCTAGCCGGGGCGATTCAGATCACCGGCCTGCAATACGCGCTGCCCGACACAATCGGCTCGGGCTTCGGCTTCGACGCCATCGCCGTGGCCATCATCGGCCTCGGCAACCCCATCGGCATCGTGCTGGCGGCCCTCCTGCTCGGCGCGTTGCGCAACGGGGCGACCAACATGGAGCAGGTGGCAGGCATCAGCGCGCCGTTCGCCTCCGTGATCGAGGCGGCCATCCTGTTCTTCGTCGCCGCGCCCGTCATCATTCGCTGGGTATACTTCCGTTGGAATCGGGGCCGTAGCGCCGTCAGCACGAGGGGGACCGAGGCGTGAGCGACTTCATCATCAGCGTCCTGGCTATCACGCTCGGGGCGGCCACCCCGCTGATCCTTGGCGCGCTCGGCGGCGTGATCTCTGAGCGCGCCGGCGTGGTCAACATCGCCATCGAGGGCCTGATGTTGACGGCCGCCTTCACGACCGCCGCCGTCGGCGCGACCACCGGCAGCCTGTTCCTGGGTATCATAGCCGGCGTCGTAGCCGGGGCGATCGGCGGCTTGTTCCTCGGCCTGCTCTCGATCACGCTGCGCGTCGACCAGATCGTGGGCGGCTTCGTCATCAACATCGCCGCCGCGGGCGGTACCTCCTTCGTGTTCCGCTCGGCCTTCGGCTCCGGCTCGCTGCAGACAAACCCGCTGGCCCAGCTCAACATCCCGGTGCTCTCGTCGATCCCGGCGCTGGGGCGCATCCTGTTCCAGCAGAACCTGCTCGTCTACATCGCCCTGCTGCTCGTGCCGGTCGTACACATCTACCTGTTCCGCACGCGGGCGGGGCTGCGCTCGCGCTCGGTCAGCGAGAACCCCAAGGCGGCCGATGTCGCGGGCATCAACGTCTCGCTGGTGCGCTACGCCGCCGTCGTCGTGAGCGGGGCGCTCTCCGGTCTGGCCGGCGCGTACCTGGTCGGCGACGTCGGCAGCTTCTCGGAAGGCATGACCAGCGGCCGCGGCTTCATCGCCCTGGCGGCCGTCATCTTCGGCAAGTGGCGGCCCATCCAGGCCACGCTGGGCGCGCTGCTCTTCGGTTTCTGCGAGGCGCTGCAGGGCCAGCTACAAGTGTCTGGCGTTTCGGTATCGTCGAAGCTGCTGGCGATGCTGCCCTACCTCGTCACCATCATCGTCCTGGCCGGCTTCATCGGCCGCGCCATCCCGCCCGCCGCCGACGGCATCCCCTACACCAAGGAGTAACACGTCCGACGCAGGGCGCGTGAATTATCGGCCGGTGACGCATCTACTGGGACCGCGGCGGTCCCAGTGAATACGACATCCCCTACGTCAAACGGCATCAAACGGTATCCCCTACAGCAAGGAGTAACAGGTCATGGTGCGCCTGATCATCGATACCGATACGGCCGGCGACGACTGCGTGTCGCTGCTCGTCGCCCTGCGCTCGCCGGACGTCGTCGTCGAGGCGATCACGATCAACTGCGGCAACGTCGCCTTCGACCAGCAGGTGGAAAACGCCCTCTATACCCTCGAGGCCGCGGGCTTCGGCGACGGGTCGGGCCGGCCGCGCGTGCCGGTCCACCCCGGCTGTACGCAGCCGCTGCTGCACCCCCACGAGACGATCGAGTACATCCACGGCCGCGACGGCATGGGCGATTCGTTCTTCCCCACGGCCCGGCAGCGCCCCGAGCCCGAGCACGCCGTCGACGCCTTGGTGCGGCTGATCAACGACAATCCAGGCGAACTCACGATCATCGCCCAGGCGCCGCTGACCAACCTGGCCATGGCCGTGCGGCGCGACCCCTCGATCGCACACAAGGTAAAGCAGGTGTGGCTCATGGGCGGGACCAACAACGCCCTCGGCAACGTGACGCCGCCGGCCGAGTTCAACGTCTACGTCGACCCCGAGGCGGCCAAGATCGTCTTCGGCGCGGGCTTCCCCCTGACGATGGTCGGCTGGGAGATCTGTGTCCGTCATGGGGTGCTGGACGCCGCGGGGACGGCCGAGGTCGAGGCCCTGCACACGCCGCTCGCGCGCTTCTTCCTGGACATCAACCGCGTGGTGCGCCGCTTCAATCTGACGCAGGGGATCGACGGCACGACCCACCCGGATTCCATCGTGGCCGCCATGGTCGTCGATCCCGCCATCATGACGCGCAGCGGGGAGTACTACGTGGACGTCGAGACGAGCGGCGCGCTCACGCGGGGCATGACCGTCGTCGACGAACTCGGCGCGCTCAACCGTCCGGCCAATACCCGTGTGTGCCTCGCGGCGGACGGGGCGCGCTTCCGCCGTCTGCTACTCAATATCCTGCGCGGGTGACGCGCGAGCCGCGTTGCCGCCAGGACACGTGCCTTGTCTCCAACCATCCGAGCAGCGAGGTCGTGTTGCCAGCGCGCACGATGGTGTAGCATGAGGCTATACTAACGCTGAGGGGGGCAGAAGCAAAGAGATGTTTTTCATTGAACCTGGGTCGGCGCTTAGTCTCGGCGTTGCTGCCTACGATAATCGCAAAAGCCTTGCCCCGCTCCTGCGGCGTATCCGGTATCGCCTCAAACACGGGCACTTGCGGGTGATCATCTACGGGCCAGCTGGGGTCGGCAAATCGACACTCGGCACGTTCCTTGCCGGTGATTTGCATCCGGGCAGTTCCACGATGAACTACCAAACCTCTCTGGGCGTTGAGAAGTATCGTGTCAAGGGCGACATTGTGTGCACCGTTATCGCTGCACCCGGCCAGGAGGGTTTCCGCGAGGATCAGTGGCCAGATCTGCATCGCATGTTAGCTTCGGGCAAAGCCGGTGCGGTGATCAACGTTTTGTCCGGGGGCTATGAGTCCATCGGTGAGCTAAGCTATAAGGAAACCTCTCTTTTTCGTAAGGATGCTAATCAGAGCCAGGAGCAGTTCCTGGCCGCTCACATAGCTGAGCAGCGCGAGAAAGAACTTGCTGTCATCACTGATCTCGCACACCATATCAAAACCGCGGAGCAGAAGATCTGGATGTTGACGCTCGTGACCAAACAGGATCTCTGGTGGGACAGAAGAGGGGAAGTGCGCGGCTACTACGAGCAGGGCCAGTACAACACCCACATCACTGACATTGCTCGCGCACGCGGTAGCCAAAATTTCCGGCACGACTATGTTTCGGCATCTCTGGTGATCAGCAACTTTAGGACCGGGAACGGTGAGATACTCGCCCAAACCATTGGCGGCTACGATGAGATCATCCAGGCTCAAAACCAGGCGAACCTGCTCCGCACGATTACTACCTTCGCCCATCGGTAGCGAGAGGTCGAGGTGCAGCCATGAGAGAGGTGCAGCCATGAGAAATGTCGAGTCGATTAATTCGAGCCCTTCTGCTGACATGAACATAGAGACGATCGCTCGTCTGCTTATGGAATATACGACACGGCTGCGCGACCTAGTGAGGCGGGCAGATGGGTATCGGTATCGCAGGATGACGTTAGTCGTGATGCTCGCCTGTGCGCTCGGTGTTGTGGGTAGTCTGGCCCTTTGGGCGGCGCGCTTTGCTACGAATGGGTTCGTCGTTGCAACGCCATTCATCGTGACATTTCTTGCAAGCCTCCTGGCTGGCGCCGTCAACATCTTCCTCGTTGATGTCCGCAGGGAGCGTGTACTTAGGGGAGACATCAGGATCGCTGCGCGCCAGCTGAAACAGGTGGTGCGCCTCGGCGTGCAGATTCAGGAGTACGGTGTCTCCGACTCGGCCATCCGCCTCGATCTTGAGCTGAAGCTGACCGATGCGCTCTCCACGCTTCACTATGCCGACTATGATACCTCTGTTGACTATGCGACCCCGCAGACAAGTGCGCGGTAGCCATCAGTGACGTGTGACACGTAGGGGCGTAGGAATGGACCACGGAGGCGCTAACAGTCGCCATTGTTAGGTCAATAGACGAGATATTTAGCATAGACGTCCACCCCCGATGAGATGGTACAATTGGCGTACATCGCAGGTAAGGTAATAGAGATGGTAGCGCGACTACCTTTTGCTTATCGGACGCGAGTCTCCTCGACCCAGCAAACCCTACACATGATAGCGGCGCTGGCGGCTACCGGCGATTATTGACGAGGGGCCTGATGCGCACGATCACGCTGGATATATCCGACGAACTCGCGGAGCAACTCGCGCCGCTGCACGACCGCCTGCCGGAGATCATCGCTCTTAGCCTGCGGCAGCCAGCTGTTTCCGCGCAGCTCTACCGCGCCATCCTTACCTTCCTGGCCGATGAGCCCACCCCTGAGCAGATCGCGGCCTTCGCCCCGCCCCCTGAGATCCAACAGCGGTTGCGCACCCTATTGGACCGTGAACGGGACGGGACGGTAGCGCCGCCCGAACGGGCGGAGTCGGACGAGTTGGAGCGGATCGAGCATGTGGTAGTCATGCTCAAAGCCGGCGCCCTGCCCATGCTCACCATGGCGCCGTGAGCGTCACCCACATCCCGGCGGCCTTGCGCCGTCAGGTGAGGGAATCATCCTGGGCCTCACACCGGAAGGGCGCACGACGATACGATTGCTCCAGATCAACACCGAGGAACGCGTGCGTGAGCGCCTGCGCCTCGTAGCGTTGGAAAGCTATCCGCCGTCGGGTATTGAAATACGCTGAGTGGTGCTCCTCCCGCGCGACGAGCGTGAACCCTGCCTTCCCATAGATGCGCCGGGCCTCGACGAGCACGCTGTTGGTCCAGAGCATGAGCTTCTGGTAGCTGGCGCGGCGCGCTCAACCGTCCAGCCAATACCCGCGTGTGCCTCGCGGCGAACGGGGCGCACTTCCGCCGCCTGTTGCTCGATACCCTGCGTGGGTAACGCGCGAACCACGTTGCCGTGCTCTATAGATGCGGCTCACCTTAGCTTCGAGACAATACGCAGTGCGTGCGCACACAAATCCTCGATCCACGGGGTCTCCTCTCGTACACACCAGGCGGCGTTTCGCACGGTATTGTGCATGTCATAGAGAGCGAGTACTTTACCTTCGAGGGCCGCGGGATCGCATCCAACATGCCTCGTGTAAGACTGTTTTACGCCCGGCAGATAGAGAGCGGGGCGCTCGTCGTCAGCGGGACCGCCCGCGACGAACCGCGCGAAATCATACAGCGGATCGCCGGAGAGCGCATCACCCCAATCAACAAGTGCTGTCACAGCGCCACTACGGGGATCAACGAAGATTTCCCCGTCGCCCAAGTCGCCGTGCAACAACCTGGGCCGCACGTTGTCTAATTGTGACGCAAGGGACCGCAACGCGTCGTCTGCCATGCGCATAAAGTCCGTCGGTAGATGCCCCGCCTCGATGAGCGGCTGACAGCACGAGAGCAACTCAGCATGAAGCCAACCCGACCACGAGGGGTACTGCCCGCCTAAGCCGGGCGTGAGCGGTCCGTACTTGTACAGTGATGCCATGCAGTGATGCAAACGCGTGTCCGATGTCATCTAGTGTTCGTGCCCTTTGCATGTCCGCTTGGGCGACCGATGCCCACGGCTGCCCGTCGGCTCGTCTCATCACGAACCAGTCCTGTCCGGGAAGCCGCTGATCCTTGCCCTCCGCCAGAATAGCGGCCACTGGAACGCCCGCACGTTCCGCGCACCGCGCGGCATACGCCTCCGCGCGGACGCTCTTGTCCGCAGAGGCTTTGAGCACAACGCCTGTGGGAAAGCACGATGTACGGGCCTCTATGACAACTCGATCTCCCCACGTCTGATGAACCCGACGCTCGTGGATGTCTCCACACCAATCCCTCAGCACTTCTAGAGCCGCTTCCTGCCAGCTCAACGCCTGTGGCAACGCCGTGAGTAAGCTCCCTTCATGTAACTCGCTCATGGCGCCTATCTCCTGTGCTACTATGCTACGTTAATGATACTCTAACACTACTTAATTCATGAGGCGAGTCGAGGCGCCGATAGGCAGCTACGTGGTTATTGGGCGTACATTTAAGATAGCGACGCGAAAGGAGGCGTACATATGCCCGGCGCCTACCGGCTGATTCATGCCGATGAGGTAGACAGCGCCGCCGATCTGTAGGCCGGCGACCACCCCGATCTGGACAGTGAGCAACACCGGGCGTGGCGGCGCAAGTTCCGCAGCATACCAGATCATCTGACATGTACGCGCGTCGCCGTCGCCAAAGATGGCGCGCTGCTCTCCATCGTCCATTATTGGCGGCAGGACATGCGCGCCGCCGACGGCAGCCTACAGCGGGCCGGCCGCGTGTCGCACGTCTTCACGCGCCCCGACATGCGGCGGCAGGGACACGCGGCGCGGCTGTTGGAGTTGACGATCGCGGCGATGCGCGCGGACGGCTGCCGCTGGTCGATCCTGGCGACGACCGATGAGGGACGCCTGCTGTATGAGCGATACGGCTGGCGCCCCCTGCCGATACGCCAAACCGTCTGTACGTTCTCGGACAAGCGTCCTCCGCTGTCGGGCGCTTATGCTATCCAGCCGTATGATCCGGTCCATGCGCCGGGCGGTTGGGCGGCGATAGCGCCCATCTACGACGCGTACAATGCGGCGCGCCCGCTCACCATCGCACGCGACGCCGCGTACTGGCGCCACTATGCCATCCGGGTCGACCGCTGGCTCTCCGCTGGCTACGGCGCCGTCCTCGTCGCTTACCGCTCCGGTGATAAACGCCATCCATATCCGTGCGCCTATGTACTCGCCGGCTTCTCCGCCGAGTACGGCGTCAGGCTGGCCGAGCTTGGCGCCCTGCCGGGCGACGAGGATGCGCTGCCGCCGTTGCTCACGGCCGTCGCCAAGCGAGCGGAGGATGGCGGCATGGCGGGGCGTCCCAGCACCCTGCCGCGCGATCCACGGTTGCATGAAGTTTTAGTAGCTATGTGCAGCAGTATGGCTGAACAACTTGATCCTGACTGGATGATCCGCCCCATCGCACCGGATGTTGACGCGCAAGCGCTCCTCGCGCTCCCCGACGCCCCCGGCGCCGTGATGTGGCTGTTCGACGACGTGTAAGCACAGACATCCACCCCGATGAGATGGTACAATTGGCGTACATTGAGGAGGGGCCTGATGCGCACGATCACGCTGGATATATCCGACGAACTCGCGGAGCAACTCGCGCCGCTGCACGACCGTCTGCCGGAAATCATCGCCCTCAGCCTGCGGCAGCCAGCCGTTTCCGCGCAGCTATACCGCGCCATCCTCACTTTCCTGGCCGATGGGCCCACCCCTGAGCAGATCGCGGCCTTCGCCCCGCCCCCTGAGATCCAACAGCGGTTGCGCACCCTATTGGACCGTGAACGGGACGAGACGGTAACGCCGCCCGAACGGGTGGAGTTGGACGAGTTGGAGCGCATCGAGCATGTGGTAGTCATGCTCAAAGCTGGTGCCCTGCCTATGCTCACCACGACGCCGTGAGTGTCACCCGCATCCCGGCGGCCTTGAGCCGTCAAGTCGCGCAGCGCGCGCATCAGAGCGGCCTTTAGTAACCGCTATCGTGATGTTCGGCCAGCACGTCGCCGATGATCAGTCGGGACCGCGCCGCTTCCGGCGCGGTCGTGTCGGCGTGCCCGACGACAATGATGAGGGCCTTCCACAGCGCCCAGCCGCGCGCCCGCGCCCAGGTCGCCCGATCGAGCGGGAGGGCCGCCCGGAACGTTTCCCGGCTCTCGCCCGACAGGAACGTCCACGCGATCACCAGATCGCAGGCGGGGTCGACCACCCCCGCACATCCCCAGTCGATCACGGCGCTCAGCCGGCCGTCGCGGACCAGGAGGTTGCCCACGGCGACGTCGCCGTGGAACCAGACGGGCGGCCCCGGCCATGGCGCCGCGAGGGCCGCGTCCCACACGGCGGTCGCGGCCGCGGCGTCGATCTCGCCGCGCAAGGCCTCGATGGCACGCCGTGTGTCGGCGTCATAGGTCGCGACGGGACCGCCGCGGA
>JAABUO010010197.1_pt1 | contig 10432 bp, 10 predicted proteins | sample 5559291 | NCBI WGS metagenome assembly JAABUO01 (sample SAMN10711878, study PRJNA513372) | rock metagenome | isolation source: Antarctica rocks | place: Antarctica: Victoria Land, Finger Mt sud
TCTTCTGATCTGCCCAGTCTGCTGGCGACGTATGCTAGCTGACTGGTCAGAGGTGCCAGCTCAGCCTCTACCTCTTCTTCTGGGACGTCGTCCTCATACAGTGTCTCGCGGCCTAGCAGCAGAACCAGAAGTGTGTTGCTGATAAAGCACATGACGGGATTGAACTAATTTGCATGACCTGCATGGTCTGCTGTCGACTGATACTCTGGCTGACTCAATAGAAGTGCCAGCTCCAGCTGCCGCCTCTTCTTCTGCCAGGTCATCATCATACAGCATCTCAAGGCTTGGCAGCACAGCACGTAAGCAAGCACAACAGAAAACTCAGCTCCTGCCAGCTTGTGAAACCTCCAGCTAATCTGTCAACTCAGTCATTGATCTTGTGAGGTGGCATGGCATGGCACAAACTTCCTCTGCATTTCCGTGGTATTGAAGGACTCAATCATTTGCGCATTTCACAGCCTGACAGCATGGCATGGACAGCGCAAATGCATGCCTTAACACCCACAGCTTTGCCGCAGTGAATCACAGAAATTGTGGCAATTTACCACTGCATTGTAAAGACAGATGTCGTGGACGACCTTCACCTCCTGACCGCCCAGAAAACAGCAGACATGTGTGGATCAGGTATTGTCTTCACTGAAGTCTAGTGCTGGCCTCTCCATGCACTGTGCTGCCATACTTTGTACCTCCTGGCTGTTGCAAGCATTCAACACAGCTGGCATTGCTAAAGACATCACTGAGGGCTTCCATCAGAGGCTGGAAGTACTCACCTAGCCGTTGTGCCAGCAACAACTGCTGCTCAGCTGCATCTAGCTTGCCGACTGCCACATCAGCACATGCCTGATTGAAGGCTATCTCGAAGCCGTCTGAAGCCTTCAGGGCCAGAGCGTCCATGACTGCTGGGACCTCATGTGCCCGCCCCCCTGACACGTAGGCTGCCACTACATTTGTGCCAACCTCCAGAGACTTGACCTGCACGTCAAAAGGAGCACGGCTTGTTCTGCATGGGAAATTGTGCAACAGTGCAAATGACAAGCTCTAGGAGTTGATGTTGCGTTTCATCAGTGTGAGCTCCAGAGACAGAAGCCTGCTGCTGCAAGTACACCTGTGCCACAAGCCTTTACAGACATGTGATACACATCACTTATACAGATGGGTTTGCATGCTGTACAGCATGTCAGCAAGAACCAAAACTCACAATTCACTCACGGTGACACATCTTTAGACAAATGAGACCTTGAGGAGGTTGCTGCACCCACAGGGCAAGCCTTTCTGTCATGCATCTGTTGTTGCCCCTGTATCTGTCAAATGTAGGCCTCTAGCGCAAGCAGCACACCTTGTGTTGCTGTACAAGCTTGTTGTATGTGGCAATAGCAGCAGTGTAGTTGCCAAGCCTGTGCTGCAGCTGTGCCTCCAACAGGGACTTAGCTGGAGTGTCAGGCATGTTCTGTGCAAGAACTTGTAGCGAGTCCTGCAGCCGATTGAGTCTGTACAGGGCATATGCCTGCAGCCAAGATCAGCTTGTCAGCCATTAAGCACAATCTTTACATGTCGTTGACAGTCCTGCACACCAACTTCAAGAACACTGCTACCTGCTCAAACTGAAAGCTGTTGGCTGGTAGGGTATTGATGTAATCCCATGCTTCCTGAAAGCTTGAGCCCTCAAGTAGCACAGCTACTTTGCACTTGACTGCATCTTGGTCACCTGGCTGTAGCTTGAGGACTGCAGGCCAGATGAACAGTTGTGTAATTACGCGCTTGCTCTGTTCAAGTTGCCAACACACACACAACTCAACTCACTCGAGTCTATTGTTCTCACAGCTTTCTTGTGCTGCTGCCCCTTGATCAGAGGCGCAAGTTTGGTAAACAGCGCTTGCACCTGATCCTCCTTACTAGCCTTAGGAGATACCATCTACCTCTGTGACCCTTTTTGAAGCTGACCGCCGCGAGAGATGCTGTGTGCTACAACACCTTCCGGCAAGTCAGTCTCTGACTGATGGTTGTCTGCAGGGCCCACTGCACTGACAACAAGTCTGCTGAATATTTGTGCTGCGCCAGTGACGTCGGCAACATGTCAGTACATTTGCAGGTTATGGCGCAAGCGCTTCTTGCTCCTGTGTGCCTCCAGTGAGGTCGAGGTGAGTTACGGAGCATGTTTGGGAATCAAAGCGCACTCCGTGCGTTCACGCAACGCGTTGTCAGCAACTTCTGAAAGCCTGCAGACGCATCTGCCTCGAAAAGCTTGGGCGCTTGCAATACACAAATTTGTTCGCTTGACCGAGCATTACTGACAGATGTTGCAACACAAAGACCGCGCAGATGATCAGGCAGGCCATGTCTTATGGTCCTGCCCAACGAAATCTGGTTCGCGCACCTGCAGCCAGGCTTTGCTCAGGTGACGCCTCTCTTCCCTGCATGGTTTCATGCCTTAAGAACAGTCTGCAGCCGCTTTCGCAAGGTTTTTGATGAGAATCTCCACCACCTTTGCGTACCTGGTCACGAAGACAGCGCCGTTGTCAAGTATGGCTTGAATTGGTTCAAGAAAAACAGTCACGTTTTCGAAACCTTCCAGTCTGATGCAAGCACGCCCCAAGAAGTCTTTCTCAAAGCCTTGATGATCCCTGACTCTCAGCTGACAAAAGTACACCTCAGGGCTTTCTGTCAAGACACGCTTGGCCTGTTGTTGCACTTCGAAAAGTTGGCATATTATTACCTCAGTTCGGACTTGGGTGGGACTTGCGACTTGTCCCCTCTTCAGCAACTCGCCTGTTTGACAGATCTCACTTTGAGGGGTGGTGAAAGGTATTCTAACTTATACAAATTGTCCCACCTGACATCTTTGGAGCTTGACGAAGCAAACATTGGACACATTGAGGACCGCGCCTACAGGAGTGTTGCCACATTACAGGAGCTCTGTGTGTATCACAGTGACCTGGATGGATTTACCTTGCAGGACTGCCACAACCTGGAAGTGTTGAGGTGCCTTAATGCTTGCACCTCTTCTGAGCGTGAGGGTTCCACATTAGACTTGTACTGTTCAGACAACACTACGCCTATCAGGTTGCCTGCTGTTATGTCTGCTCTGAGGCGCCTCACCAACTGTGCAAACATCAAGCACGAGTTGACTGGTTCAGTCAGCTTACGGCTTTGCAAAAGCTTTGTTTTGGTTGCTGCACATGCTCACAGCCATTGCTTGTGGGTGAATCTTTGACCAACCTCAGCTGTCTCACCAACTTTGAGATATCTTCAACAGGGCCAAATGCTTTGAAGCTCCTTTGCCGACTGTCAGTTTCAGTTTGAATTGGTCAAGGCTGCCTTGGCATACTTTGCTATAACAAGATTACAATTGGACATTGATGACAGATTTCTGAGCTTGGTGCGTTCAGCACAGGTGCAACTGGTTGCCATTGGTGACTGCAATCCGGCTACCCCTCAAGCCATAATACACTTCTTCAGACTACTTTCTGTATGTGCTACAAAGTGTCCCAACATCCTGCAGTATGTGGTTGGAGGCTCTGACATGCTGGGTCGTTTGTTTGAGCGTCATTTGTAACCATGACTGTGGCGCATGGAGAGACAGCCTGCAAGGCTTGTAGCATACATTAACAAGAGGGTCCGGTTGCAGAACAGCGCTGTACAGCAAAGCCAGGTCGGGCCCTTTTGTCTTCTAGAAGATCTTGATGTATTTTTATCGGCATGATGGCTAGTCAGTAATGTGGTTACAACGTAGGTCTGCCTCACAAAGCAAGCCGGCAAGCTCACATCACACTCGTACGGATGATGATGCCAGCTGGCAATTGTCTTTGGAAGCAGTCATCTTAATGCATTCGTGTCAGCACAGTCTCATCAGAGCTCAAGTGTGTTGATGCCTGTGCCCTATTTCAGTTAAAAAGGGCAGCACACAGATCATACACGCTCTCACTGCAGCTGCAGGGTGTCCTTGTATGCCAAGCTGCGCTTTGTCAGCCGGACACAAAGAGCTCGTTCACGCTGGATCCTGCAGTTGTTGTGGGTCATCAATGCAGATGCAGAACTAGTTATACCCTACTAGGTACGGCAGAGCTGAAGATGTCGTGACAGCCAGCCTAAGCAGCTGCACACAGCAAGTGTGGGCTGTCGACATCTCAAAGTTGGACACAAAGCTGGTCGCACCCACGGAGGGAAACAAGCTGTTTGGGCTGGTCGTCTGGCATGGCAAGATCTCAAAATGAGGGCACAGTGTGTTCATGCTGCAGCTCATCACATAGGTACAACACTAGCTAGTACTATAGTACTAGTGATAGCACGTAGTTCAACTTTATGTTCACCAAGGTATGCCTGGTTAAGTCAATTTTAGTCAGGTCAGCAGTTGTACACTGCAGTAGCCCTGCAGGGCATTTAGTTTCATAGCTACACTTTAACAGTGGTCTGCTTCCTGATGTGCATGAGATAGCTTCAGAGCACATCAGATATTCCAGCACTTTCAGCATTTGTCGGATAGGATCAGACACTGCAAGGTAGACCTTGGTGATTGGGCTCTAGCCACCTTCAGCAAGCATCAGATCCTGTAGACAAGGCTGAAAGCGTTCAGCCATGTGTTAGATAACATCAGACATGTAAGCTCATCATGCTCTAGTCATTTTCAGCTAGTACAAGACAAGGCTGAAAGCGTTCAGATGTACTCTAATCACATTCAGCTAGTACAAGACAAGGCTGAAAGCGTCAGACAAACGTTCTGCTGCACTTCGTTCCCATACTTCAGACAAATAGTAAAGTATGTGGTCTTTGCTGAGGCTATTGGCCATGCTTGCAGGTGTTGTATATATTGAGGTTGTATTTGTGTTACATGCATCTTTTTGCTCAAGACAATTTACAACATAGTCAAGCATAACACATTTTGGTCTGGGATGTGTATATATGGCTTGCAACATCATTGCACTGGTCTGGACCCTTATGCCCACAGACACACACGAGATCAGTGGCATCACGATGCCAGGCATAACAGATCCTGATTGCTGCTTCATTGGCTGTGAGACTGACTCTGCACAAGATGTGATGCCGAATTGGATGCATTGAACGCAACATGTGTTATGCAACTGATTCCAACCCAACAATGGCTCGTAGTACATCACACAGAAGTGTCTTGTTACCAGCAGGCCCAACAGCATGTAACATGGCGTGTGGCGCACCTGCGAGAGTGTTCACCAAAGGAGAGCAGGCAAAGAGCAGGCAAAGTCCTGCCACTGGGGAAGCACATATGCCAAACACATGTGTGCTTTCTGAGTGCTGGTGAAGTGAAGCAGGACACGAACACTATATCAATAATATGGTCAGTTGCACACAGGCGACCACTGTTCATGCCGGACATGTATGACGTCCCCAACCCCTTCCCCCCCTCGTATGATGCAAGCAGCGATGTCGATGATCAGCGTCCGTGACAAATGCATGCGCTGCAGGTCAAAGCTATGTTGCAGTGCAGCCCCGTGTATACACGCGGTGCGTTGCAGGGTGCGGAGCTAAATGCTTCTACTGTAGAAGTTCTACATGAAAATTGCGTCAGCGCCTTCGTCGCTGAAGGTGCAGTTTTGGTCGCGTCTCGATTCATGTGAAAAGGCAGCATGAGTCGAGTCGAAGTTTGGGTGGTGACGCCCCATCGGGCGGTGAAGCCTCAACGGGCGATCTGTAAAGCGAACTCAGTCACCACCGTCCCCCGCTGTGAGCCCTTCAGATTCCACAACATGCCAAGGTGACTTTTGCATGCAGTGTAAAGAACACGGCGCAAGTTGTACCGTGTGTGTCGCCAGCTATGCCTTGCAGTGTCGTGCATGACTTACGTGCCTCCAGCGTCAAGCGCAGGACTAAACCCATCCCAATTGTGCCAGTCTTGCCTCGCGCGAATGCACATTGAGCCGCATCAATTCAGTTAAGTTTTGCTTACTGTAGCTGGCCATAGGGACAAGCAGCTCTGCCATGATCACCAACCCGGTCAGTTTGAACGACAGGTAAGATAGACGAGTTTGCAGCACACATGGATTGCAGGATGAGCTGTAGTTGATTATGTGTGTTGTATCAGTGTTGCTGTACTTGCTGCTTGGGTTTCCTGCAGGAAAAGCTGTACATAAGGAGTCTGAAATAATGCATTCCAACTCAGGTGACAACTGCCACCTCACTTTGTGCTGCAAGCAATATTATAGTTGATTAGCAAGCATGTCTGTTCTCCCCAAAAGCGCTGACATGGTCAAAGCAAATGTGGTAAAAGGTTTTGTTTGCTCAACCACTCAAGCCTTGCAGGCATTTATTTGCATGTCAAACCTCCATGATGGACTTGCTTGTTATCACCATTACATGGGTTCCATTACTGTTTGCTAGGTACCTGGATGCTGCCGTTGTTCAGATCAGACTGGATGTCTCCCCCCAAACATGTAATCTGCATCTGGGTGTGCCTGATGTGTCCCTGCAACAATGCACCTGCAGGCTCAAGTCTTCAGGCCTCACTCCCTTCCAGCTTGATATACACACCTCTGAAGCCTGCAGAGGTCAGAGCTGTCCAGACCCATTGGGACAACGCCTGCCAATGTAGTTTGCAGACAGATTGCAACCATGGCAATGCCAACCTATGGCCAGAGGCTGCCTGCACCCTCAAAGAGTCATGGTCCCTGAAGACCAGCAGATGGGTCGGCAACAATGTGATTGACGTCATTGTGGCGCTCCTAAACACAAGGCAGACTGAGCTGCATCTACACAAACATGATCCAGTGTTCTTTCTCAGCAGCTGCTTCTACTCCTTGCTGCAAAAGTGAGCTTTGCACTGCACCCTTGCAAAGTCTTTGTGCTGTCACAAATGTTGCTGCTACATCTGCTTTGAAGGGCAAGCGCTGCATGCATGCTTGCACAGATCTGCTTTTGGGCAGCTGATACTGCCAAAACCACACATATCGCACCGAGCATTGCTTGCGAGAAGGTATTACGATGCATACCGTAGCACAAACCCACCTACACCACTTATCCAGTTATGATGATATTTGCATTCACTGTCATTCACTGTCCTTGCTCACAGCCAAAGGTGCAAAAGGTGCAAGATTTGTGTAACACCCTAGCACGGTAGCCATCATGCACTGCTGCCCTGCAGGAAGAACAGCCACCAGTCTGCATCCTTACTCACAGTCATCACTGGCATCCTGGCTCACAATTAAATATGCAAAAGACATTGGCTTGCACCCTCTCCTACAGTTGCATGCAGCACCCTAACATTTAGCCATCATCCACTGATGCTGTGCAAGCCTGAGTGCAGGAAGGGCGGCTACCAGTATGCAAATGTGCGCAGATGGGGACTGTCCACAAACCTTCACAGCGCCGGCAGTGAATGTGACTGCATCCTGGACAACCGCTTCATCATATGTCCTGTCCACATTCATGACAATCACTGGATTGTGATAGTGCTGGACCTGAAGCTGCACAGGGTGTTCTGCTTAGACCCTTTGGACACCTCTGGGGTAAGCCACAAGCCCTGATCTGTAGCGCTAAGTGCTGGTATTTGCATGAGCTGTCTGTGCCTTTGTGTTCTGTCAGCATGTTGTGCAGAGCATGACAGTGCACAGTGACGACGCAACATCCATGCAGGCTGTGCTTGGGACTGCTGCTTTTTGCAACACTCTTGTGCAAGATTCTGCCAACAGCACTGGCAGCCTTGCGTTCATGATATGCAGTGGACACATAGTGTGTAAAGCTGTCAAGGCATAATCTCAATGCAAAGCTTACAATGTGACACAACTGCATGGTCCTGTTTCTATACTTTTGCTCTGAGGCATGGTTGGTGCTCAAAGTTTGCTTTCAAGGAAGGCAGTGCAAGATCACGATTGAACATGCTGCCGTGTTTTGCAGGAAGGCAATCAGGAAATTGTGTCCACTATGCTGAAGTGGCTTGCCGATGAGCGCACAGACAAGAAACATGATGGGCATGACCATCAGCATCTGGGAGCCATTGCAAGCTGGTCTCGTGGGTGCGCACAACTAGCTGAGATGAGTAAATGCTGCTCATGTGTCATTTAATGTAAACATCATAATTCAGCAGTAAAACAATACTTTAGCAGTGTTTGAAGAAACTAGCAGCACAAGGCACTAGGTCACTGCCATATATGTGGAATTTATTTGTAATTTAACTGTGTGTGTTGTGTAAGATCATCCCTTGGCAAGGGCAGCCTGACCCATTTGCTCAGGCTGTATCCACATGTCTATTTTTTGTGAAAGTCTTTTTCATTTGATTGAATTTTGTGCCAGTATTGTACTGCAGAGATGGTCAATGCCTACATTGATCAATCCAAGAGCACACTAATGTTGCCACTGCTGTCACGAGCAACAGGCACAAGTCCACTCACACAACACAAGCTTGACACTGTCACTGCCTTTCAACACAATCAGCTGCTGTTGCAGGTACATGCAACTTCAGCTGCATGTATCTGCGAGCACGTGTCGTGCTTTCTTTTATTGATCAACCATGCAGATGTTGCCGCAGTTACATGAAGCACCCAGCTCAGTCCAACTTTGATGACTGCGGCGTGTTTGCCATCATGTTCATGAGTCAACTGGGTGCAGCAGCCAACCTGGGCTTTGTTCAGCAGCAGCACATGCAGGAATGCCGACAGCATCTTGCCTCCTGCCTGCTGCAGCATAAGCCTCCTGGCATCATCACCAGCAAACTGGGCGCAAGCAATTCCTCGGGCACGTTTTGTCTTGTGGATTGATTGATTGATTGATTTGAACCTGTGCCAGCCTTTGCTCTTGCATCAGCCAGGAAGGTGTATCTTATTGGGCCGTCAGATGTATCACGTACCTAGCTCATCATGAGCCAGAAAGTGTTCAAATTGTTTAATCAGATATTGCATTGTATCATTCAGGGCTGTATGCATTAGTGATGCCGTTTGTGCCTCTTGCTGATCATTCAGCACAAAGTACCGTAATTTCATTCAACTGCGTACACTCACTGTAACAGGTCTGTAGTATGGTTGCAGCTGACCGATCCTTCTCAGTGGTCAACTATGGAGCATTGACAGAAGGCGGGATGACCACACAGCAGCTCAGTGCAGCCTCAAGCAGCCAGTTTACACTGGATAACATTCATTGTGGCTAGCGGCTTGTGGCGTCACCATTCAACACCACTTGCCTGGTGTTGCAGTTCAAGATTGCTTGAGCAAGGATGAGCATAAGGTTCCTGTTGTTATTTCAAAAAGCATAAAGGCAAAACAATGCAGCTGGTGTATGCCGTGACTCTGCATGTCTGCTGTGCTTACATGGGCATGTGCCATGAACATTGTGACATGCAGGCACATTGGCAGCACCTCTGACATCTTCTGGAGCCAGGAGCAGCATGCACGCAGCTGACAGTCCTAGCAGCAACAAGCGTAAGGCCAGCCCTCCTGTCAGCAAGTCCAAGCGCAGCAGGCTCACTGCCAGAAAGCTCGCGCCCTTCTGCACCGGGATAGCAGCACCTGATGACAAAGCCGTCTGCATGTCAGACAGTCCCAGCCCTTCTGTTCGCAATCCAAGCCAAGCAGCTGCTGCAGCAGCTTCTGGTGACCTTCCATGCGGCAGAGCAGCAAGCACAGTGGCTACTGGTGCAACTGCTGACAAGCGAGATGCTGCGACTGCACCAGCACAGTCTGGAGTTGCTATCGGCACTGCAGAGAGTGAAACAGCTGCTGAAGGGACAGAAAGCCCTGCTGCCACAGCCAGAACAAGCACAGCCACAGCTGCTGAGAACATCATCCCCCCTGTTGTTGCCAATGCTGCCTCACCTGCCACTGCTGCCCTGGCTGGTGTTGTGGCAGAACCTGCTTCAGACTCACACACCCATGCTGCCAGTGCAACAGCAGCAAAACCTGCTGCTGTTGTTACACCAACCAAATGTGCTGAGCTCATAGCAACAGAGGGTATGGCGTCCCACCGTGCTGGTAGTGTATCACCAGAGGCTTTGGATGACACAGCAGCAGGCAGCCCAAGTGAAGCAACCCCCACCCCCCTGCTTCCCCTTGGCACCAGCCCCCCACCCAGCAATGCCCCCCTAGCATGTACAGTCATGCCAAGCCCTTCAGCAGCTGGACTCTCAGACGGCAATTTGGGGTCTGAGAAGAAGTCCAGGCCAGTTGCAGTGGCAAGTATAGCAGACAGCAACCTGTCAGCATTCATTCATGCCTTGTGTGAAGCTGATCCCCACTGGTGGCCTGGGATCCTCCACCTCTTCACCACCGTGGCAGAACCGCCTGCTGGTGCATGGGCAGAACCTGCTGCTGCTACCTTGGCAGAACCTGCTGCTGCTGCTGCCTTGGCAGAACCTGCTGCTGCTGCCTTGGCAGAACCTGCCGCTGCTGCTGCCTTGGCAGAACCTGCTGCTGCTGCCTTGGCAGAACCTGCTGCTGCTGCTGCCTTGGCAGAACCTGCTGCTGCTGCCTTGGCAGAA
>JAABUO010010198.1_pt1 | contig 10432 bp, 12 predicted proteins | sample 5559291 | NCBI WGS metagenome assembly JAABUO01 (sample SAMN10711878, study PRJNA513372) | rock metagenome | isolation source: Antarctica rocks | place: Antarctica: Victoria Land, Finger Mt sud
TCCCGCGTCCTGCTCTGTCGTCCCTCCCATCGCTCGCTCCGTCCTGCTACGTCCGATAGCTCCCTCTTATCGGACGTAGCTGGATGCGCTATACTAGTCCTATACCGATCCCTATGACCCAGGAGACCCTACTGATGGACGCTGACCTGCGCCGCCATGAAATCCTGTCCGATCCGGGGATACAGGAGGATCTGGTGACGACCGTTGCCGTGCTCGGCGATCCCAAGGGGCGGCGTGCTGCCCTGACCATTGCGGAATCTCTTGCTGACCCGACAACCCGTCAACGTGCTGAGGAGCATATCTGGCTCGTGTCATCCGGCGTGGTCCAGCAACGCGTTGCGCCCGTGCAAGAGGCGCGCGACCTAGTGGCGGCGTACACCGCGAAGCAAATCGAGCTGGCGGCCGCCCGTGCGATCAACCCCGCGATGCAGCAACGGGTGCAGGAGCGCCTGCGCGCCGACGACATCTCCTGGGACAGGGCGGCGGGGCACATTATGGGGCCGGCGCGCTGACACACGCGAGCGCGGAGAACCATGGACGCGGCCATCGCCACGACGATCCACGCTATCGCAGCCGCTATCCGTGCTGTCCCCACGACAGACTCGACGACCGCCTTCAGCAGGCGGGCATTTCGGTACAGAAATAGCGGCAGAGCTACTGGAGGACGCTCCTATGAGCATTGACCCCTCGTCGCCACCCGTCGCCGTCGATGCACAGGTCCCAAGAGAAATGGATATCGCGATCGTCACGGCGCTCGCGGCGCTCACGGAGGAAGCTCGCGCCTACACCCAGGACCTGCACGCCGCCAACACCACGCGCGCCTACCGCGCTGACTGGGCCGACTTCGCCGCCTGGTGCGCCGCGCACGCCCTCGCCCCGCTCCCGGCCGCGCCCCCGACCGTCGCCCTCTACCTTACTGCGGCGGCCGCGCGCCTCAAGACGAGCACGCTGGAGCGTCGCGTGTGCGCCATCGCCGCGATGCATAAGACGGCCGGCCATGGCGCGCCCACCGCCGACCCGGCCGTGCGCACGCTCCTCGCCGGCATCCGCCGCGCCAAGGGCACCAAGCAGGCGCGCAAGCGCCCCACCGTGACGCACGAGGTGCGCGCCATGGCCGACGCCCTGCCCGACACCCTGCGCGGCCGCCGCGACCGCGCCCTGCTGCTGCTGGGCTTCGCCGGCGGCTTCCGCCGCTCCGAACTCGTCGCCCTCGACGTCGCCGACGTGGAGGAGACGGCCGGGGGGCTGGTGGTGACGCTCCGCCGCTCCAAGACCGATCAGGAGGGCGAGGGGCGGCGGGTGGGCATCCCCTACGGCGGCCGCCACTGCCCGGCGCGCGCGCTGCACGCCTGGCTCGCCGCGGCCGGCATCGCCGAGGGCGCGCTGTTCCGCCGCTTCGACCGCCGGGGGCGCCTGTTGCCGCTGCGCCTGTCCGATAAGGCCGTCGCGCGCCTGGTGCAGGGCCAGGCCGCGGCGCTGGGCCTCGACCCGACGCAGTACGGCGGTCACTCGCTGCGCGCCGGGCTGGCCACCGCCGCCGCCGCCGCAGGCAAGAGCGAGCGCGCCATCATGGCCCAGACCGGCCACAAGAGCGCCGAGATGGTGCGCCGCTACATCCGCGACGGCGAGCTCTTCCGCGACAACGCCGCCGACCTCGGGCTGTAGCAGGATGAGCGAGGAGCGTCCCGCGCCCGCGCCCGCGCCCGCGCCCGCGCCCGCGCCCGCGCCCGCGCCGGCCGGGGCCGGTGGATACTGGCCCGTCATCGCTGAGAGGCCCGATCCAGCCGTCGTGCGCCAGACGTCCGATCTGTCCTGCGTGTCCGCCTGCGGCGAGATGCTGCTGAAGGACCGCAGGATGCACACCATAGCGCAGGCGGACCTGTTGGCCCAGTTGGGCGCGCCGGCGATCTTCGTCCGGCTGGCGGACGCGCTCAATCGCCTCTCGCACAGCGGGCGCTGGCGGGGCGACTATCTGAATGTTCCCGAAATGGGAGGGGGTAAGGCCATCGCGATCCTGAGCAGCTGCGGGAGTTGGGCCGCCGCGATGCGCGAGGTCGGGGCGAAGATTGACCATGCGGTTGTCATCGACGGCGTGGGCGGCGACGGCGCCGTGGGCGTGCGGGACCCCTTTGAGGCCACGTCCTATAGAATGACGATAGAAAATTTCCTGAAACACTGGACATGGGCCGCCATCTGGGACGAGCAGCCCGTACTCGGAGAGGAGGAATAGGATGGGCGTCTCTGTGCTAAGTATCGCGCGTCATGATGCCAAGGCGCACGACGGTCACGAAGTCGTGTATGACGTCAGCACCGAAATCGACGCAATCCCTCACACTTTCGCGGTGCTCGTTGGCGCCAGGAAGATTGGTACCGATGCGGTCCCGTACGCCACGTTCCGTGATCCCGACGAGTTGCGCATCTTCGCACACGATCACCGGCCGATCACCGAGATCATCCGCAGGGTTATCGCCGCGCACAACGGCCACGACCACGAGCCCATCGCTGCCCACAACGGCCACGACCACGAGCCGGTGGTGCTGCCCGCCTCCGCGCGCGCGCATCACTAAGCATGTGCTCAGAAATCTGGCACGGTTTTGTTAGGCGTGATTCTCCCAAGAAACCGTGCCGAACTTATGGTCAGGTGCTTAGACCGGGGAGGCGGATGGGACGCGCGCGCCGCCTGAGCCGGACGCTTCCCCCCGCCGCCGCGTCCTTCGCGGCCTACGTCCGCCTGCGCAGCGTCGACCCGGCCCGCAACCGCGACCGCCAGGGCCTAGCGTGATCTCTGCGCCCTGTCGTCACGCGACCATGAGGAAGGGAGAGGACGATGACGACGCGCATCAATCAGCGGCCGGATGACACGCCGGCCACCGTCACCCAGCTCGCCGCAGCCCTGGCGGCCCTCGGCCACTATGAGGGAACGAACAGCGACACGGAACATGCCCGGGAGGCGGCACGGCTGGGCGGTGAGACCTCCTATCGCCTGCTGCTGGTCAATGCCCTGTTGGGCCACGCCGAGGGCGAGGCCGTGCATGCCGACGGGACGGGTCTACCGGCCGATCAGGTGCGCGCGGCCCATCGCCAAGCCCTGGCCGCGGTGGGGGCGCTCGACGATCCGGCGACGCTCCTCGGCTTTCTGCGCTGGCGCACCCTGCGCATTGCCGGCCCCTTACGGGACAGCGCGCAAGACCCGACCACCGGCCCCGTGGTCCTGGCGGCAGCGCATGCGGCCGAGGGCTTGCAGCAACTCCTGGCCCTGTGTGCGGCGGGCCAGGAGCCCCTGAGCGTCTCGCCCGAGACCCTGCTGAGGGACCTGCAGACCGCGCGCGACGCACTCACCGCTGCGGTGGCGAATCTCGACATCATGCGGCGCCTCCTGCAGCAGGCCGACGATCTCTTCTCGCGTTGATCTCGCCGCTGTCCAGGGCTTAGCGTACGCTGACGTCCTTGTCGTCAAACGACCCGCAGTAGGCCGCAGCACCGTTTAACCGTGATACGGTGTGACCGTATGGCGGTAATGCATTCTTATCGCGACGCCGCAACATCTCGTGCCTGCACATTAATGCGATTTTGCGTTTGCGCACTAATGCGGAAATGCGCTATCGTATAGGTGCGATCATGCGATTCCGCGTTAGTGCGCTAAGGAGGGATTCTTATGGCAAAACACGTCTTGGCTGCGGCGATGCAGAAGGGTGGAGTAGGCAAGAGTACGACGGTCGTCAACCTCGGCGTTGCGCTGAAGGAGCGCGGCGCCCGCGTCCTGGTCGTGGACATCGACCCGCAGGCGAACGCGACCCAGGGCTTGGGCGTGGACCCGGCCGAGTTGGACTACAGCATCTACGAAGTCCTCTTGAACCCGGAGCGGGGGGCCAGCTTCGCCACCGTGGCCACCGCGGCGGGCGTAGACCTCGTGCCGTCGACGCTCGCGCTCGCCGGCGCCGAGCTGGAGCTGGCCGGCAAGGTGGGCCGGGAACTGCTGCTCCGCAAGGCGCTCAAGGCGACGCCCACCGCCTACGACTACATCCTGATCGACCCGCCGCCGTCGCTCGGGCTGTTCACCCTCAACGCCCTGGCCGCGGCCGAGGCGGTCATCGTGCCCTTCCAGGTCCACGTCTACAGCTTCAAGGCCATGCCCCAGCTGCAAGCGACCATCGCCCTCGTGCGCGACCTGAACCCCGGCCTGGAGATCGGCGGCATCGTCTGCACGCTCTCCGACCGGCGCACCAACCTGAGTCAGGTCGTCGAGCGGCAGATCAGGGAACAGTACGGCGATCTGGTGTTCGGGACGGTCATCCCGGTCAACGTGAAGCTTGCGGAGGCGCCGGCCGCCGGCGAACCCATCACGACCTACGCCCCCGACAGCGCCGGCGCTGTGGCCTACGCCGCGCTCGCCGCGGAAGTGGAGGCGCGCTATGCCCGCTAAGAAGGACCTCGCCGGCCTGCTCGGCGGCGGCGGCGATACCCCACTGCCCGAGATCAGGCGCGGCCAGGGGATGCGGCTGTCCACCGAACAGGACCACCCTCAGGGGCAAGACGACCGCACAAACGCGGAAACGCAGGACCGCACAAACGCACAAACGCAGGACCGCACCAATGCGCAATCGCGTAAGGGTGCGCCTGAAGCGCGGGTGCGAATCAATCGCGGGTATGCGCTGCGCGAGGACCTGGTGAAGGATCTCAAGCGCGTGGCCCTGGACGAGGACCGCAAGCTCTACGAGGTCATGGACGAGGCGCTGGAGCAATACCTGGCGCGGCGCCGCGCCCCCGTCGGCGATGAGCCGCTGTGAGCGTGGAGCCTCCACGCTATTTCACACAGCGCCCCCGTTCGCACCGCTGTGCTACCTGCCGCCCCGCCGTGAACAACCGCTAGCCGCGGGCCAGCGGGGGGTCTCCACAATATTTCCGGGAAAATCCCCGCTAAGGTTTGTGACAGGCACGCGGCTCTACATGCGCGCTATCCTGTTCATGGCCCCGGCCATCGATCATCTCCTCCATTCCTCCATGGCGCAGGCGACAAGGCACACGCCCCGCGCGTGGAGGCACGCGCACAGCTCCTTGCACCAATTAATGAATCGTGATTTAATAATTACATGGCGCGACCGAGGACGATCACCGACGAGCGGATGCTCACTGCGGCGGGAACGGTGATTGCCCGTCTCGGCCCTGCGTTTACGCTGGCCGACGTGGCCACGGAGGCGCAGATCGCGACCGGCACGCTGGTGCAGCGTTTCGGGTCGAAGCACGGGCTACTGGTGGCGCTGATCACGGCCGCTATCGCCTCGATGCAGCGCGACATGCGCGCTGCCGTCGCCGACGTGGATGACCCCGTGGCGGCGGTGACACAGACCCTGAGCGAGCGGTTTGCGCCGCTGGACGATCCCACGACCGCAGCCAGCAACCTGACGCAACTGGCCTTCGATCTGGCGGACGACGACCTGCGCGCGCTGATGGCCGAGTTCTATACCGTCATGGAGGTGGAGTTGCGGCCACTGCTGCGTCGCGCGGTTGCTGCCGGCGCCCTGCCCGGTGCGCCACCTGTGCCCGTGGCCGCCCGCATTCTCACCGCGCTCGCCGACGGGACGGCGATCCACTGGGCGGCGCGCCCGGACGACAGCCTGTGCGCGCGCCTGTGTGCCGACCTCGCGGCGGTTCTGTCGGGCTGGCGGCACGCTCCACACGTTAACGAGGAGGGGAGGACACCATGAACGAGTCGCTACACGGACAGGTCGCGCTAGTCACCGGCGGGACCCGCGGCGCGGGCCGAGGGATGGCCATCGAGCTGGGCGCCGCGGGCGCCACGGTGTACGTGACCGGCCGCACCACGCGGGTGTCGCGCAGCCCGCTCAACCGCGCGGAGACGATCGAGGAGACCGCTGACTTGGTGACCGCGGCGGGCGGCCGGGGCATCGCGGTGCGCTGCGACCACCTGGTCCCGACCGAGGTGGAGTCCCTGGTGCGGCGGATCGAGGACGAGCAGGACGGGCGGCTGGATGTCCTGGTCGACGATACCTGGGGCGGCGATCAGTGGATCGAGTGGAAGCCGCTGTGGGAGCACAACCTGGACCACGGCTTGCGCGCGCTGCGCAACGGCCTGGAGACGCACCTGATCACGCTGCACACCGTGCTGCCCCTGTTGGTGCGTCGTGGCCGCGGCTTGGTCATCGAGATCACCGACGGCGACGACCTGTTCAGCGCCCGCTACCGGGGCTCGATGTTCTTCGACATGATTAAGGTAGCCATCACACGGCTGGGCAAGATGCTCAGCGTGGAACTCACGCCACACGGCGTCACCTCGGTGTCGCTTACTCCGGGGTTCCTGCGCTCTGAAGAGATGTTGGAGGGCTTTGGGGTGACCGAGGAGACCTGGCGGGACGCGATTGCGCAGGATCGGTGGTTCGCGATCTCCGAGACGCCGCGCTACATCGGGCGGGCGGTCGTCGCGTTGGCGTCGGATCCGGACGCCTCCCGCTGGGCGGGTCAGGCGCTGTCAGCGGGGCTGCTAGCCAAGCACTACGGCTTCACCGATGTGGACGGCTCCCAGCCGGAGGCCAGCCGCTTCTTCGCCGACGCGTACTTCGGTGACAACAAAGAGGCCAACGTCGAGGACTACCGCTGATCAGCGATCGCGAACGTGGTCGTCCATTCTGACAGGCCCTCTCGTCGTAGAACACTCGTCGTGGAATCATGGTTCTACGACGAGAAGGTTTCAAGATAGGGCTGGTAGGACCTCTGAGGGCCAGAATCCGGGCACGTTCGGCCCCAAAACTTGTCGCGGAATGATCCATGACCCCAAGTTAGCCCGCGTTCCAGTGATCGACATGCCGCTTAACGGGTATTTTCCCGGTTTTGTTGTAGAGAGGCCAATCAGTGGTGGCTGAGTGTCCGGTGGGATCTTGTATGGCCGCATATTCCTTCTTGTCATCCAGACGCTCGCCCCAGCCATGCGTCTCATGGGTCTTCCGCATATAACGTGAAACAGGCCGGATCGTGCGAGGAACTGCCGGAAAAGGTGGCCGCAACGCGGGCAGGCCACCCCTGAGAGGCCTGAGACGGCGGTGCAGGCGCACGGTCCTCACCCCCAGGAAACCCTATTCACGTTATATGAGGGAGAGCCCGTCTCATGTGGCCAGAGACACCTCATCGTCGCCAGCGTCTTCATAGTTGATGCCCGAACGGAGTGGCCGCCGTTCGTCCAGCGAGCGTGCCACGCTGGGGTCAAAGGGATGCCATCCCAAGAGATGCACATGCTCCCAGGCGATGGGCGAGATGTGGGGGAGGTACGCCTCAGGAATATCCACACCCTCGGCGCGCACCGCGGCGATAGCGCCCCGCGCTGTTCACCAGTTCGCCCTTGTTCAGGCCACGCTCAATGCGATGGCGCATCTGCTCATCGCGTAACAGCTCCAGGGTATGGATGGTCTTCTCGATCTGCCCAATCTCGTGCAGGGCCTGTGCGATTTGGTTCTGGCGCGGAGCGGCTACGCAGGCCGAGCGGGACCGCTTTGAGGCTCGTTTACGATCCCGGTCGTAGCGCCGCCGACGTCACGTCGAACTCGTTCGCCACGATGCGCCGGTCATGCACGCGGGCTGCCTGGTCGGAGGCAAGCCACACGATCGGCGGCCCCATCACGGCCGGGTCCAGCAGTCGGGCCCGGACCTCGGCGGGAGCATCGTCGGGGACCATCCCGGTCCGGGTGCCCTGCCCGCCGGGAAGCAGGATGTTGACGGACACCGAGCTGCCGGCCAGGTCTGCAGCCATCACCCGCGACAACGCTTCGACGCCGGCGCCCGCAGACCCGTACGGCACGAATCCACGGCGGGCCATCGTCTGCTCGTTCATCGAGATGTTGACGATCCGCCCGCCGCCCTCGCGGAGCATCAGCGGCACGACCTCTCGGGCCATCAGAAAACAGCCGACGACCTTGGTCTCCACAACGTCCCGAAATCCGGCCGGCGTCATCTCCCAGAACGGCTGCGGCTCCGACAGGAACCTGGGATTGACCGTGCGCATGCCGATGCCTGCGTTGTTGACGAGCATGTCGATGCCTCCCCACGTGTCGCGAGCCCGCGCAATACAAGCAGCAACCAAGCGTTCGTCACGCACGTCGAGCTGGCACGCGATCACTGAAGAACCGAGATCCTTTGCGGTCTCTTCCGCCCGAGCCTGGTCGCGACCGGTGACCATCACTCGGGCGCCCGCCTCGGCGAGCGCGGCGGCCATCGCCGCGCCCAGGCCGCTGGTAGCGCCGGTAACCAGGAAGCGGATGCCGTTTAACTTAGTCATATGGTGCAGGTGTCAATGGTGTCGCGAGGCATTTTCATGCTTTAATTGTATTCCATCTATTCCGTGACGTGAGACCATACTCGCCGCCGCATGCCAGATCTTACTGGCTAGCAGTCTGTCGGAGAGAACGTGTTTTGCCGAGAAATGGCGAGCTTGGGGGCTACTATAGGGCCAAGAGAGGGGCTACAGACAGGCTATTGCCCTCTCGCATGGCGAAAAACGAGCCCGACTATCCTCTCTCCGACAGACTGCTAGACGAGATCATAGACCGTGACAGAAATACCTCTGCCGGTCAGCTCCTCCACAATGATTCCGCTGATTTCGGTCCAGTCAGGGGGTGTAAGCCCAAACCGCCGGAATTTTTGTCGCGCTCGCTCTGGGCTAGGACGAGGAAGAACCTCGTCCTACACGTGTCACCCACGGCTTCGTTCTTCGTCGTGCCGCGGCCGCATGCGGGTCAGCCGCGCGTGCCCCTTCGCGCTACGCCGCAGCAGGCGGTCCGAACCAGGTAGTGAGCGCGTCAGGGAGCCCCAGGTGGGTGTGGTCTCCCACCCAGGCCACATAGCCGTCGGGCCGCATCAATACGGCAATGGGAGCAGTGACCACGCCAAGGACCGGAAGCTCCCACCGACCACCATAGGTCGCGTCGATCACCTGAACCCGATCCGCCCAGGGAGTGATGTCGACACTGCCGGGCTCACCGAGGTTGAGGAGCACCGGCCGGGCAGCGTGCAGCAGGGTAAATACCCACAGTGAGCCGTTGGCGGTGACCAGGTCGAGATCGGGCATGCGGCGCCCGAGCAGCGGGTGTCCCTCGCCGAGGTCGTAGTGGATGTCCAGCCCGGACAGCATCGCGGCGATGCGCCTGCGCGGCTCGTCCATGCTCAGCAGCTCGGACATGGTGTCGCGGAGGGCCTGATGACGGTCGTCAGGGCTGCTGAGGGCGACTTGCGCCATGGTGTTGTGCAACACTCGGGCGCCGACCGGATGCCGTTCGGCGTGGTAGGTGTCCAGGAGGCTCGCGGGCGCTGTCTTGTTGACCACCTGGGCCAGCTTCCATCCCAGGTTCACGGCATCCTGCACGCCGGTGTTGAGGCCCTGGCCGCCCTGCGGGGGATGCACGTGTGCGGCGTCCCCGGCCAGCAGCACACGGCCGTAGCGGTAGGAGGCTGCCTGCCGCGACATGTCAGTGAAACGGGAGATCCAGGTCGGGCTGCGCACCCCGAAGTCCGTTCCGTAGGCGCTGATAAGTGCCTCGCTGAGATCCTCCAGGGTTGGCTCGCTGGTGTGTGCGATGTGCCCTTCGGTCAGCGCGACCCGGAACGGGCCCCCGCCCTCCGCCCGGTTGACGGGACCGATGCCACCACCCTCGCGGCGCATGCCGAGCTTCGGCTCGTCCATCTCGACCTCGGCGATCATCCAGCTGGTCGAGGGATCCAACCCGACGAAGTCGATGCCGGCTGCCTTGCGGACCAGGCTGCGCCCTCCGTCGCAGCCGACGAGATACTCCGCGCGGAGCGACTGGCCCGCGGACAGCGCGACATCGACGCCGGTGTCGTCTTGAGCGACGCCCACAACCGCGCGACCACGAAGGATCGGAACCCCGAGCTCACCGACCCAGTCAGCCAGGATGGGCTCGAACTGGCTCTGCCACAGCGCAAGCAAATAGTTGTGGCGGGTGGGGAAGTCGCTGATGTCCAAGACGGTCCCGGAGAACCCCAGAGCCGGGTGGACTTGTCCCGCGGAGAGGAATCGTTCCGCGATGCCACGCTGATCGAGGACCTCGATGGTGCGTGCGTGCAGACCGCCGGCGCGCGATCCGTCGAGATCTTGACTGGCGCGTCGTTCGACAATGGCCACGTTGACGCCCGCCAACGCCAACTCGCCCGCCAACATCAGCCCGGTTGGACCACCTCCGGCGATCACGACCGCATGCTCGCTCATAGCCACACTCCTTCCGCCACCAGCGCCTCACATCTCTCGGCCGTCGCTGCGACCGCGTCGACCTGCGCGTCGACCAACGCGGCCGCGCCGCGTGCCCGCACCTGCACCGCGCGTCCCCCCAGCGGGTCGACGTCCCCGCGCGACCCATACGTCGACAACAACACACGCATGTCCTGACTCCCCTTTCCGTAGGTTTTGGCCTCG
>JAABUO010010199.1_pt1 | contig 10430 bp, 9 predicted proteins | sample 5559291 | NCBI WGS metagenome assembly JAABUO01 (sample SAMN10711878, study PRJNA513372) | rock metagenome | isolation source: Antarctica rocks | place: Antarctica: Victoria Land, Finger Mt sud
TTTGCTCCTATAGGTAATCAGTATCTTCGTGACGCGTATAAGTCATAGTGACCCACCTTTGATTGGTCGAGGGGTAAAGACATCGTACGTTGTGATCTTAATCTTTGGGTTGTTTTGAGTAATCTGTGTAATGACTTCTGGCCATTCCTGCAATACTAAGCGTCCTTCTTAGTCCTAAACTCTTCCAAGTCATGCCCCATGCCACCACCGATATCAACGAGTAGAACGTCTTGGTCTCCTCTTGGGCACTGTTGTAGTCTTTCGAAAACAGGATAGAAATCAGGATCCATCCAACTGCTCTTCCCCTGGTGATAACCACTCATGTAATTATTGAAGCACTCAAGAATTGCCGGATGCTCACTCAAAACCCCCCAAAAAGGTAGATTGGTGTTATGAACATACTGGAAGGGACCATCGCGAATGTTTGAAGGGTTCTTGTACCCAATTCTTCTGAGATACGCTGGAATTGCCTGGAATGAGGGCCCTGCCAGGTCAAAACTAGATATGCTTATGAGGGCATATGCAAATGGTTAGAGCGAACCCACGAACATGTAACTGATACCATCACGGTATTTTGGAATGACTAAGGCGTCTGACAGAGGAGTCGATTTGTATTTATCTGTAGCTTCTTCTTTGACGACGTTCATAGCTGACAAATGTTTCATAATCCTGGCTGGCTTATGTTTCAGTTGCGACGCTACAATTCCCCTACCGCTTTCGAAGTCTGTACTCACCGATCAATGATACATCTGCACCCGTCCCTTCTGCTAGATTGGACGCACTTATGCTTTTGTCCTTGTGCTCAGCAAGCTTGTTGAATAACTTCAAGACGATTGCAAGCCACGTGGAGGCGTATCTGGCAGGCTGTAACCTTATTAGCTTCAGGTATATAATCATATTATCATAAGATATTACCTCAGCCCGCACATCCTCTGAATAGTCTCCCCTGGTGTCTCCAACGCAGCAGACAGAGAGTAAGAAAGGTCGAGTAACCTCTCGCGCGCTTCTGGCTCGTGCTAGGAAAACACATGACCTGTGGTAGCGATGTTCTGCAACAAAAGTAGCACTCTCAGTTCGGGAAAAGACAGGGTGCTTATTATGATAATCTTTACTCGACGAGACCTTTTGCGTTTGGTAGAAAACCAGTGGAATTCCGGAATTCTGTTAATGAGTAACATGCGCAGCAAGGAGAAATTCATCCCCAGCAGATGTAAATGAAAGGTGAATAATCATAGCTATACTAGGTAGACTTAGATGAATGAAAGGGGTCTAGTATAGCCACAATTAGGGAAGTATGGGCAAGAGCTGATTACATTGATAATCACACATCCTGAGGGCACAAAGTCACCAACGAAAAGGTCCTTCGAGTTTATGAATCTGAATCCACTGAAAAGTAGCAATGGGTTTATCATCGCAGTACTGGAACTAAATTGGATTTGCTGAAAACGCCTGCGTTTCATAGGGCTGCAGATTTGAAGCGCGTTTACCGAACAAGACCCTGCGCGTCAAATAATCGGCAGCGAATAATGGAACTCAGCAACTTGGCGCATTGATCCATGACAGACCAAGGTAGCTTGGACGGCCTTCGAGGCTTACACCAAGACTTGATTGCCTTGGACCAGTCGAGGTTACGAAACATCGATCGGCTATGGGCTGACCTAGAATCGCGCGTGGTCGAATTCCGGAAGCTACTCGACAAATCGCCCAGAAATGAAGGAAGCCGAAAAACACTCTTGGCTGGTATGCGTACCTCTCTCTTCGCTATTAATGACCTTAGGAAAGACTTTTAGTTGACCCGTGCGTTGAGTAGGGCAAATCCAGATTGACGAGGAGGAGTATTCTGTCAATGACGAATTCAAAGAGAACTCGGTACAGCTTGCTGATGCTCTCGATTTGGACGAAATACACTCTGCCAAACTCTTGATTGATGCCCAAGAAAAAACGGAGGTGCTCGACAGGTCTCTGCTGCCCTCAGCTATCATTCACTTCCACGAACGCCGCCACTTTCTTCTCGAGTGCTTACGCCTCTTATTAAAACAATTCAGCGATCCTGACGGTGAAGATGATATACGGGAGAGCGCAGGCGAGCTTATATCACTAATTCTGGAAACAAAAGATGGGCCTGCACGGAATGGCTCTCTTTTCGCACAGAAATGCTTACGCGAAATGGGCAACATTGAGAAATGGACACATGCGTTAGGCGAGCGGTATCAAGGAACATTGGCACTCGGACAGACACTGACGCCTGAATATGACGAGATCATGGGTTTCCAGCAGCTCAGTCTCGGGCAACAACACGAGTCTTTGGGCGCTATAATTACCTATCTCATCAAGTCCAGTCATACGGCAGTCGAAGACTTCTACAAGCTCTTGGAGCATCTACCCAAAATAGAAAGATGGAACAATATAGCGGTTCATTATGTTCCCGTAATCACTACTTTCACTTCGGCATACGGATCACATGAAGGATCTTGCAGTCTTCGCGAGGCGAGAGCACTTCATAATAGGATCGTGGATGGCAAAGACTCTAGTCCTTGGGTTCTGCGCAATTTGCAGGCTGCTACAGTAACTTGGTGGCTTGCTGAATACAGTGGATGGTATCTTGAACCACAACTTGGATCTCCTGTACAAGGAGTTAATCTAGATGCAGAAGCTCTTGCTCGATCTGAAGCCTTTTTCAAAGCCCTCGCCGATGGCGCATTTCAATGTATACTGTCCATCTGCTCACAGATCCGGCCGGATGATTGGTACGATCCTGAAAAGCACGGATTGATACAATATCTGCTGCGAGACACTCCTGTTCTACCTCCTTATGAAGTTGGTCTTATTTCGTCGTACTTTCAAGACATCATTATGGAACAGTTTGAGGCCTTTACCATCGCACTAATATGTAATATGCCTGATACACTTCGAAAATTCAAGGTTGAGGAAGACAATCAACGCAAGAAAATCCAATCTGGTCTTCAATCAAACGTGCAGAGCAGTGTAGCTGAGCAGGATCTACATCTGGAGAGGTTTTTAGTCATAACATCGTTTGCCTTCGATAACAATATAGATGCTGCTCAATCTTTCTGGAGTGAAACCGATAGCAACCTCTATGGATTTCTGCAATGGGCATCAAAGCGCCAATCAACTCCTCGCGTGAGCGCTTTCTGCGAAATGCTTCGATCTATTTCGAAAGGTGACACCTGTGCTACTTCCGCACATCAATTTCTTCTTGAAGAAGGTGATACTACCTCCTCTAGGATACGTAGAACGAGTTCTTTAAATTGGGCTCAAATATTCGCGGAGTTTAGTCTTTACACTTCAAAGAGTCGCGAGGCTACAGGGCCAATACGTCCAGCAATTCAGTACGGTGGAAATCCTGCCCCGGATGAGATCAATGAGCCAGAGAGCGACTTAATGCTAGAATGCTATTTGCGACTGACCTCCCATCTGTGCCGTGAGAGTGCGGTAGCAAGGTCATGGATCTTATCTCACCCGACCTTCCGAATCTTCGAGATTCTCTACCAATTATGTACTAGTAGGCTCGCAACTCGTGTGCGAGCTTGTTCGTTTGCTACGATCCAGGCTTTACTGACAGAAAAGACAGCTGAGACTGGCATGTTAGTATGGACCTCGCTAGACCAATGGTTGAGCAGTGGATTTGTAGCTTTTCCGGGGATACCACGACCAGCAAAGACAGTAAGCCCATCGATCCAAACAGAAGAGAGTATGTTAGAAAGCATCACAAACGACTTCGAAGAAGCAAGCGAATTTGTCAATCTAGTTCAAGGTCTTATCTCTCCAACTATCGAAGAGACTGGCCTCAACGACGCGCTACCTTTCCCTGAACAGCTTGGCTCATCATACCGTATCCCGGGTATTGAGCCCTTCATCGATCACGTACTTGGTGAGATATGGGCTAAAAAAGCTCGAATCTTTGAGGAACCTCTTCAATTCAGGATTTTATCTTGGAATGTCTTGAATTTTGTTGCGACATGCTTAGCTACTTTTAACGAAGATCTCGTCATCCTAGCCAATAAGTCAACGTTGTCAGTAGATGCGGCTATGAACACGTCGTCATTGTCGACTTACATTCGTCTGCATCCATTCTCCCGGGTTATGGAGTGGATGTTCAACGATGGTGTACTAGCTGCTCTGTTTGGAGCAGCACATCAGGATATTCATAAGGTCTCTCATGCCTCCCCAGGGTCGCCCCTAATTCTATCACTGTTGCGAAGCATTGATGTCATGAACTTGATAATGGAGATGCAACCCATTTACCTAGACGTTATAAGACCGCTAATCAAGATGCAATCGAATGGGCGTAGAAAGCCTGTCTCGAATCCGTCTTTGGTTTCTTTCGAAGATAGCGTTGAAACCCACTTAATTCTCATCGTTGACCTAGGCTTGTATTCTGGGGTTGGGATCCAAGAGCTTGCTGTTTCGTCACTGAGGCTACTTGAGAAACTCGCAAGCTCAAGGAAGCTAAATCTCCAGACAGCCCCTGGTCTGGGTCAAAGGCTGAACAGCAATCGCCTCATAGGGGTACTCGAGCAGGAGGACGAGCTGGAATCAATTGCTCGCTCTCTTACTCTGGCAATGCAGTTTGATTATCGAGAGATAAGTCAAGGTCCATCATCTCCTGGCTGGACCATAAAGTCAGTCATACTGGACTTCTTAAACCGCTGCTTGACCGCTGCAACAGGAAGACCAATACTAGCGCATGCTCTTCTCGGTTTCGCATGTACCGCCACAGCTGTAGATATTGAAGTAGGCGGCCTCTTCGCGACGGGCTCATCTCTGTTCCATGCCATCTTAGATTTGGTCGTTAACTATCCGGATGGTGATGAAAATTCTATGCAATCGTGGTCTATCAGTCTCAAAGAGAAGGGAATGCAAGTACTGTCGACTCTATGGGCTTCTCCACTTACATCGATTTTCACACTAACTGAGTTGCGGGCAAGCGATTTCCTCTTTGCGCTGTTTGTGAGACAGGTAACTCTAGAGCCAAGCACTGAGTGGGATGGCCGCTCTTTCAGAGTTTCTGATTTCATGTACACCAAGTCTGGGACTACTCTTCAAAAGTGCTTCCAGCAACGTTTGTCATTGTTTGAGTATACGAGTGCGGAGCTGCGGCTTGTCACCGCGGAAGGAGCACCTTCTTTGAGAGCCCGGATACTTTCCACATTGTTGGGGACCACCTTATCTCCTGATGGTGAGCAAATCCCAAACTTGACCATCTTCGACCTTCTCGACTTCGTCGAATTAGACTTTGCCATTACTATGGCCATTCCCGAAACAAGATTCTTCACTGGAGTAGACTTCTCTATTAGCACTGAGCTTGACCCTGATGGTTCCGCTGGAGAATACAATCCAAGGATGGTAGAGGAAATTATAGCGTTGCGCTTAAACGAACTTCGAAAGACTGGCTGCTTCCAAGACGCTGCCGAAGAGCAACAATCTTTTGTCGAGGCCCAGTCCCTTGTCCTACACTTCAATAGCGAAAACACACGTCGCCGTATAAGCTCTATCAAATCTAGAGCTCTAAAGGCTTGGGTCGACCTGTTGACTCTTGCAGTAGGTCAATGCGACCTCGATCAAAATAGCAAATCTGCCTTGATCATGCAAGCATTCCAAGTTATAACGCCTAAATTAGAGCGATATGCTGCGGACAATGGGTTTGAGGCGATTTACTTTGCGAGACTCGTTCAAGCACTGCTATCCCAACATGACTTCACGTCTACGGCACTGGATCGGTCAAGAAGCAGCGATATTGCGAATGACAGGCTGTTCCAAATTTTCCGTACTGCACTACGAGCAATTCCAATCCCAAACGTCGACATAGAACTTCGCGAGGTTTTATACAATATCTGCTATCGATACCTTGCTAGTATGACCGACGTCTCAGATGCTCCTCTACGTCGTCGTCATAGCACGCAGACAGTCAGAGGAGCTGGTGAGAAGATTATAGACATCATATGCGACGACGCATATGGAGGTCCAGGGACCTGCAGGATCTCAGCCCTTCTATTGCTTGACTCCTTAGCGGCGTTGGCCACTGCGGAGAGGTCAAGCTATATTGTTGAGTCTCTGGTGCGGACGAACTTCATCGTTGTACTGGTGGAGACTATCACGGATATATCACATGAGCTGCAAGAGACGAATGCCAATGGTTAGCCGTTCCATCACTCTTTGTCTCGTTGTACTAATGCCATTGCTTACTACAGATGTTCCTCTCCTACTCTCGTATTATCACAGCAAGCTTTCGTTGCTGTTGACAGTCTCTCACAGCAGGCCAGGTGCAGATCATGTGATGACTGCTGGGCTCTTTGAGTCCGTACGAGAATCAGGGCTATTCTTGGTTGATCCTGATCTGGGTCTTGGTAAGTGCTGGGATATCTTCTCTTAGATTAAGACTAACCAGTGTAGATATTGATAATCCTGGAGCGCTAAGCGAGTACTACAAGCTACTCCTGTCTGTCCTTCGTGTCATTGTGTCAGTAGTGCTTGGCCGCGGTACACAAAATGAGCAAATGTTAGAGCAAGCGAGGCATTTCCTCGCGCTACATCGACCGTCAATGGTTGGAATTTTCAAGCGACGGGCCAAAATAGGCGCGGCCATGGATGGCGGTCTTGATGTCACCGTTGATGACTTAGTGGAGTTGTATGTTTTGCTTATTTCGGTGACAGGCTTCTTAGAAGTAAGTCCCATCGACTCGACTGGTCCCAGCTGTTGACTGACATTATTCATAGTTTGAAGAGCAACGAGATACGCAGAAGCCTTGGGGGCTAGGCTTTACCTGAAATTCACCGTGCCGAGTGGGTTTCATAGTCATGATGTTTGAATTCACAAATATTCAAGGCAGCGTAACAGTTTGGACTATTATGGAAATGGAAAATACCATACAATTCGGAGTAGTTGGTTGAGTGATTAGTTGTGGCAAAATATGAACGTCGCCAACAGTGAGATACCGTATCCAAAACTAAATCACGCACCATTGACCTTGTCCACATGGCAGAAAAAAGTAAGAGCTCTATCTGCTGGCCCGATTAGTATTGATGCATTAGCTCTCAAAGCTGCATCCAAGTCCAGACTTTGCGTTCGAGGTTGGTTAGATAGAGTTTTCGGGTTCTTGCATGCAGCTTCAAAAAGTGATATCGCATTTGGACCCATACGAGTGACTTCATAATCTCTCTTATGATATTTTCCTCGGCATTCCAACTAGGACACAGAGTAACATCACAGGTAGGTAGGGAAATTCTTGTAGGCAACGGCGACCGTCTTTAGTATCTAGTTCATCTATCACCTGCGTACTCTGCATGCTCAACCCTACTTCTAGCATCAATGCGAGTTAGGGCATCTGAGTGTGAACTTGACACCGTTCGGATCCGCCTGTTGGCCCAGGCGATCTTCCCAGTCGCCAGACAACCAATCTAGGGCTTGAGTCTTGCGTATGCCTTACTTGTAGATCTGTTTTGAAGTAGCAGTTGCAGACGGGTTGGCCACCATACTGGAAATTGATTTCGGCAGCTCGAATTTTGTTATAGATTTCTTATAGTATACTAAGACTGATACAAACTTTGGTTAAGAACCTCTGCATATATTTGGCATCGCCCAGAACAGCAAAATTGTTTTACCCCTGCTTAGTGGGATTGTAAACCCCGATACGGCCGATGTGAGAGCTATCTTCGCGTCACCTCAACTACCTATCCAAAAGAACATCTCACATTCTGGGGAAGTATTCCACCTCTTCCCACACGGAGCACTAATATATCTGATGCCCCGTTCGAAATCCTCCGCCGAGTATAGTGGAGGGAAGCCCAAAGATCGAAGCAACTTCAAGGCCAGCACCGACCAAAGCGCCCAACAAACGATTTCGGAGCTTTTTGCGACATCCAAACACAAATTCGCTGACCAAGAAGCCGAGGATCTTACAAAATCATCCCCGAGTAAGCGTTTGAAACGAGATCACTCATCCCTAGCCAAAGACAACGCAGCATCGTCACCTCGGACAATGCAACAAGAGGGAATGTACAGCAGCTTCCCATCCACCATTACGAGAAAGCCTAAAGTAATAGAGATCTCCGATGATGATAGTCCTCCCAAACCTTCGCCACTTCAAAGTAAGCCCAATAGAATAGTCCGTCCCAAGAACATCGCGCCTCAGGCGGGGTTGAAGAAACTCGTCGTTAAGAATCTAAGAAAGACACCAAGGACCGATCCAGACCAATACTACAGCCATGTTTGGAATCAGCTGGATTCTGCGCTCTCGGCAATCTTCGACAATGAGAAGGTTCCGTGTTCGATGGAAGAGCTCTATAGAGGCGTGGAAATCCTATGTCGACAAGACCGAGCTCCGTCACTATATAAGAAGCTTTGCGAGAAGTGCAAGCAAGCCTCCACCCGCATGGAAAAGCCGTTGATGGCAGCTCTAAGTTCGAGCAACAATGTAATTGTTCTACGAACAGCAGTCGGAACCTGGTCCGCATGGACTACTCAAGTGGTAAGTGTCAAATCCGAAATGCAATCATTCGCTAATGTTTCTAGGCCACTGTCCGCTCGATATTCTTCTACTTGGATCGCTCGTACCTCCTGCATTCACCATCACTGCCCTCAATCGAGGACATGGCGGTTGTCGAATTCCGCACACAAATCTTCTCGAATGCGACCGTCAAATCGAGTATATTGCGAGGGGCTTGTGATATTGTTAGCATGGACAGGCAAGGGACCTTAGACCCCGACAACCATAAATTGCTCCGAAATGCCATCAAGATGTTCCATTTGCTCGCTGTCTACACTAAAGATTTCGAACCTATGTTCCTGGCCGAGTCGATGACATACTTCCTCTCCTGGGCTCAGCAAGAAAGTACTGCGAGGAGTCTAGCGGATTACGTAGTGGAATGCCAAAAGCTCATCGACCGTGAGACTTTGCGATGTACGATATTTGGCCTCGACTCAGCTACCAGAACGACCGTAGAGGGGCATCTTGAAGACATCATTATATGGCAGAAGCAGGAACGGCTTCTTGAGATGAAGAATGTCTCGACTTTGTTGGAGCAAGATGCTGCAGACTCACTCAGGTTATTATATGCTCTATTAACACGCAAGCACTTAGAAGATAAATTGAAGCATCCGTTCGAAGCATTCATTGTAGCAACAGGGTCTGGCATAGTTTTTGATGAAGAGCGCGAGGGAGATATGGTTATAAGATTACTCGAATTCAAGAAGAAGCTCGACCTTATTTGGGAGCGCTCGTTTGCGAGGCACGAAGGACTGGGTCATACGTTGCGGGAAGCTTTTGAAACATTCATTAACAAGACTAAACGCACGAACATGGCTTGGGGTACTGATAATCCGAAACCAGGGGAGATGATAGCCAAATATGTCGATACGATATTGAAAGGAGGAGCGAAGTCAATCCCAGCGACCTTGTCTTCGACGAGTCCTCCCACTCGGCGACCCTTGGAAGAAGATCAGGACCATTCAAGTGAGGACGAGGACACGGAGGTATCTAAACAGCTTGATCAAGTTCTGAATTTGTTTCGCTTCGTCCATGGAAAAGCTGTCTTTGAAGCTTTCTATAAGCGTGACCTTGCGCGACGCCTGCTGTTACAGAGAAGTGCTAGCGCAGATGCAGAGAAAAGCATGCTTACCCGACTCAAATCTGGTTAGTCGATCATCCCGGATCTTATTGTAATGACTAACTCCGCGTCAGAATGCGGCGCCGGTTTCACTCATAACCTGGAGCAAATGTTCAAAGATATGGAGTTGGCAAGGGAAGAGATCACATCATACAAATCGATGCTCGAGGAGCGGCAGGTCAAGAGCTCAGTAGATCTGAATGTCAGCGTCCTATCTGCTTCAGCTTGGCCATTCTACCCAGACGTTGCCATCGAAATTCCCAGGGATATTCAGAAGGCAACTGCTAGTTTCGAGCAACACTACAAGATGAAGCATACGGGAAGAAAGTTGACCTGGAAGCATGCATTAGCGCATTGTCAATTGAAAGCAGCCTTTCCAAAAGGTAACAAGGAAATCGTGGTCAGCTCATTCCAAGCGATAGCATTGTTGCTATTCAATGAGAAACCTCCAAACGAACAAGTAGCATACGCCGATATTCAAGCAGCAACGAATCTTGGTTAGTGCACGAGTAGCGGCATCCGCTGTAATCTATAGACTTACTGATAGGATCTAGATGAGGCCGAGCTCAAGAGGACGCTTCAATCGCTAGCTTGCGCTAAATATCGAGTGTTAAGCAAGACTCCGAAGGGCAAAGATGTCAATGATAGCGATACTTTTACAGTCAACCTCAATTTCTCTGATCCGAAATATCGGATCAAGATCAATCAAATTCAAGCGAAGGAGACAAAGGAAGAAAATAAAGCGACCCACGAGCGTGTCGCGGCAGACCGCAACTTCGAAACCCAAGCCGCCATTGTTCGCA
>JAABUO010010201.1_pt1 | contig 10429 bp, 8 predicted proteins | sample 5559291 | NCBI WGS metagenome assembly JAABUO01 (sample SAMN10711878, study PRJNA513372) | rock metagenome | isolation source: Antarctica rocks | place: Antarctica: Victoria Land, Finger Mt sud
GAAGTCGGCCTTACCCGTCGTGGGATCGAGATGCTGCCTGACATCCCTCCGTATTCACTTATGGTTCACCAACCGGCGAGTCAGGAGCTCCAAATCATCCGTTGGGCTCTCGACAAAGCCTGGATCGCCGTCATTGGTCGCTCTCGCGACTCGGACAACCGTCGCTTAGACGAGTACATCGAGCGTTATCCAACGACGTGGCGAGAAGAGCTTCTTCGCTTCGAAGGAGTCGATGAACGTGTCGTTCAGGAACTTACCAACACGCTCGAAGCCGCGCGCCGCGCGAACTACGATCTCACGCTGAAAAGCAGCGTCTCCTGATCATCTGAAGTCCGGTACGCTTGCGGTGCTGCCGCTAAGGGAGTCTTCCATGACCATCAAGATGCGGAATCTGAAGTTCTTATGGATCGGTGCAATCGGCGCGGTGTTAGTTATTCCAGCAGTTCCGGTCGCTGCTGGCGTTCCCGTGACCGTCGACTTCGATTCGACGGGCTTCGCTGGCTGGGTTGCACAAGCGGCGAACATGGGGAAGACGATTGCAGCTGATTCAGCTCGGTACATTCAGTTAGAAAAAGAGATCGTTGACGCCGACACGGAGTTGAAGCAACTTCAAAGCATGGCGCATAGCTCGACTGGATCGATGCAGAGTTTTACGAACTTCGTGGTTACGAGCAACAATCGGTATCCGACTGCTGCCGGCGGAGAACTTGCGAAGGCGATCGTTGCAGCGCAGAACGGGTCGCTGTCGAGCGGCACGATTGCGTCGCTAACAAACGAAGCGCTTGCGACGAAAGGTGGTCTCCAGGCGCAAGCCGCGCAGGAAGACGTCGAACTCCATATCTTGAGCCAACAAGAAATCCAGACACAGTTCGCTGCCACCCAAGAGCTTGACCGCGAGCACCAAGTGCAGCAGGCAAGTCAGCGCATTGGTGACCTGCTCGACACCAATAGGCCTCCGACCACCGGCATGCCGTGGTAAAAGCCGTACAAGCTGTATGGACGTTCTCTTCGGACGCGTTGAGCGCAAAGCATTCTGGTCTTTCGGACGGTGCTTTGATGAGCGTGCCGAGGTCGGGGTCAGGGGCTCGTATGACGTCATTGCATGGATCAGAGACAACGGCTCTGTTCCACGAGCAGCCCTGGTCGGCGATCTTAAAAGGCGACCGCTCGAATATCCCGGCGCTCAAAGATGACCAGTTGGTCAGCCTGAGACGAAGTAGCGCCGCGGCACTGACTGCGAATGTCCGAGTCAGTGGATCCGGCGGGTTGGTCCGCACGCGCGTTCCAGACACGTCAAGAACGGCTAACTCGATGCGCCGTGCGGTGCGGAAGTGGGCTGGCGTCGCGGAGAACATGTCGTCACAACGATTCGGGGAGATTCTAGAGGGAGCGGATATCAGAATGCGATCTTCGATTCTCGACGTTGCGATAGACCAGTGAACCGCGCGAACGCTCCGACGATCACGCGTCCGACGCGCATCGGTGAGCGCCCCGTATCGATTGCGATACCGGCTTCATTGCTAGTGGGCGTCCTTATGGCAAACCAGACGCTCACCGAGATACTCGCGTTCAGACTTCATCTCAACCCAGCACTCGGCGTACGCTTCTGGATATTCTTCACGCCTTGGTCATGGGTGCGTTGGGTTCAAAAGTTCTACGACCCGGTCAACCGCCTTCTCCGTCGCCAACACGCGGTGTATCCGGCATCCGTGTACCGAGCTTTTAAGCACTTCTCCATCGACGCCGGGATCGCAGCGATCGTCGGGATGCTAGTCGCCGCTGGTGTTTTCTATGCTCTGCAGCGGCGGCGTGGCGACGTTGCGTCGTTGCATGACTCCGGCTCTCGGTGGGCGACGGCGTCTACCGCTCGAGCGGACCGTCTCCTCGACGGGAAGTCCGGGCCGATCATCGGCGGATTTGCCGGCCGAAGAGGTGTCGAAGCGCTTCGATACCAGGGCGAGCTCGGCATATCGTACGTCGAACCGCCAGGCGGCGGAAAGTCGGCGTTCCTAAAGTCCAACCTTCTCATCCCGCTACGTCACCTCGACTCGGGTAAGTGGGATGCTGATCGACGGCGAGCTCATCCGTGGGGGGACGAGCCGATGATCATTGCGTCCGATCCGAAGTTCGAGCTCTTTCGGGAGACTTCTGGATATCAGCGTGACGTGCTTAAGAAGCGCGTACACTTACTTGCTCCGCTCGGCGTCGGTAACAACGTTGACGTGCCGGAATCCGGACTTGCGAGTTACAACCCGTTCTGGAGTATCAGACTCGGGACCGATCGCGGTTTCCAGGACTGTTACTTCCGGACGCTTGCGATCGTCGACGGCGAAGGAGAAGGCTTAAGGTCGCACTGGGACCGGACGGCGCTCTCGTGGGGTGCAGCCGTAATCGAGAAGCTCGGATACCGAGCGCTTGCAACCGGCGACTACGAGTCCTTTTCGCTTCCCGGTCTGCTCGAGTACGTTTCGTCGTTTCCGACGCTCGAGGACCTCCTCGACCACATGCTGAGTTCACCCGACGACGCAGCGGGTGTGTTCGACTGGAAGGATCGTGGTGCAGATGGCGATCTGGTCTCAGTAGTGATCAAGCCATCTATCGCTCAGGCTGTACGTGAAATGCTCAACAAGGACGAACGGGAACGTGCCGGCGTCTACTCGACCTTCATCACGTATCTCGCGCCGTACCGCTCCGATATCCTGAACCGTTTCTGCCGGCGCTCCACTTTCTCGTGGCGCGAGATGGCGAACGACGTTGACGCGTCGTCGATTGTCTATCTCGCGATGGACCCGATGGACATCCCGAAGCTTCGGCCCTATCTACGCATGGTCGTCGGCGACGCCGTCGAGGAACTGACGTCAGGCGGCACGACAGACATCGGTGGGCGTAGTGCGAGAGGAAACCTTCGTCCGACGATCCTCGCGATGGACGAGGCGGCGGCATGGCGTCGTCTTCAGGAGATCGAGCACGGCTCGGGGTACTTCCGCGGCTACGGCGTCTACCTCTGGCTGATCTGGCAGTCGGTAGCGCAGCAACGGAAGTACTACGGGGACGACAATCTACTCGACGAGACGATGGACGTCCTGATCTACGGTCGTCCGAAGACCTCCGACGGTGCGGTCGCGATTCAGAAGCTGCTCGGAACTCGGACGGAGCTCGTAAAGAGGCGCAGCACGTCAGGCGGTCGTTTCGCCGTCATGGCGTCGCAGGCGCAGGAGACGCTCGACATCGTGACGTTGCCGCTCCTCTCGGAAAAAGAAATCATGCAGATAGCTCGAGACCGCTACATCGCGATCTACAACGGCCACAACTACTTCCTACGGAAATGGGAGTACTTTAAAAATAAGACGCTCGCGTCCCGTGCGAAGATCCCGTACGTCACCGACGGTGTCGCAGTTCGTGACGAGGACCCGGTCTTCGTAAACAGCGTCGTCGATAATCTCTCGCCTGCGGGCCGTCTGCGTTGGAAGCAGTACCGAACCTCTCTTGACGAGTTCAACCAGAGCGCGACGTCGGCACGTGCGGCTGAAGAAGTTGGAAAAGTCGACGAAAGCGCCTCCGGTGTTACTTCGGTATTCCATGCCACCGCCGGGACGGAGTGAATATGCCGAGCATGAATCAGATCGGAACTCTCGTCGAGTTCCCGAAACCGACCCAAAATCTCGCTACGGAACCGCTGCAAACAGGCGACGTCCACGACGAGCTTGATCGCGCTCGATTCTTCGCATTTCTGGGTCCCTTGCGAAACTATCTCGACAAAGAGTTCGTCACGAATGTAACGGCGAACGAAGACGGCCGGATATTTATCGAGGAGTTCGGGCGAGGTAAATACCTGGCGCCGGAACGCATGAGTCTTCGCGAGCGGTCGGCGCTGATCGCCTACCTAGCGAATTCTGAACACGGCAGAGCGATGGACCATCTGCACTCGCGGCTGCAGTGCGACCTACCACTCTACGGCTGTCGCGTTCAAGCGTTCTGCCCACCGATCAGCCACTGGTCGCTCATTATTCGCGTCCATGCTAAGCACGTCTACTCTATGGAACGCTACGTCGAAAAAGGCGAGATGAGTGATCGACACGCGGAGTTCCTCACACGTGCGATCGAAGATGAATTGAATATTGGCGTCGCCGGCTCGGTAAACTCCGGCAAGACAACGTTGCTAAACGCCCTCCTCCACAAGAAGTCACAACTTCACCCGAGCGCTCGCGGCGTTATCGTTCAGGACCGGCGTGAGCTTCGATACGACGACTTCGAGGATGTGCTTCCGCTCATGGCGCGCGTCGAGCAGGCACACCACGAGAGCAACGGCTCAGTTGTGCGCTTCACGTACGAGTTTTCTGACGCTCTTGAGGACGCCTTACGATCTAATGGTGACTTCCTCGTTTGGGGTGAGGTGCGAGACGGTTATAGCGCGCTCGGTCTGACGATGGCGCTCAACACAGGAACGAGAGGGCTCATGATGACGACTCACGCCAACAGCTGCCTCGACACTCTGTTCCGTATCGAAGACCTCCTTCGGTTGAACGGTAAGACTCCGATACGAAGGATGATCGCTCGAGTTGTTGACGTGCTGGTATTTATGGAGCGTGACCGCACAAACGGTCGTCGACGAGTCTCAGAAGTTGTCCGGGTGGGCGGCGTGTCAGAGAATGACGAGTATATAACGGAGGCTGTTCCGGCATGAGTATCTCGAATGGTGACTATGTCTTTGAACACGAGAGTCTTTCGAGTCAGGAACAAACGACAGCAAGTGCGCGAGTAGTACACTTCGTCGATTCAATATCGAATCGCGTAACCAATTTGATCGAGACGCGCCCGAATACGTGGCGCTTCCTTATCGCGAGCTTCATGGTCGTTGCGCTTGTGCTTATGGTCGCCCGCCGTGCGCATGGACAACAACTGCTACAAAAGCCGATCGAGATCGGCTTCGATCTCGCGTACTCGAAGAATATCTTCTACAACTCGATTGCGCTTGCTCAAGACATCTTTGCGACTCTTGCAGGACTAACTGTCATCGTGCGTGGTCTCGCGTATTACATCAAGAATCAGAGCGTGCACGGTCTTGGGCAAGTCATATTATCTTCGGTTCTCAGTCTCGGTTTGCCGTTTGTCATTATCTCAATCGCTCCGACAATCATCCCCTCGGTCTCCATGGTAGGGCTCCAGGTTGCGGATATTATCACTGGTAACACGGGTTCGCAGATCGGCGATGTGACGCCAGTTAACGGCGTAATACCTCCTGACCAGGTCAAGGGCGAGATCTCTAATCTGTATCATAATTTGTTTCCGTCGGGCAATGTGAACGAAGTGTCACCCACGACGATAGTTAACACTGGCGTCGAGCTTGGCTATCCGCTGATTCAAAGAGCCGTGAAGATCGAACAGGCAGATGCGACACCGACTGCTGGGCAGAACTCGACCCTGTTCAACTCAGAGCAATCGTTCGCGACCATCATTGAGTACCTTGGCATCGCAACAATCGGTGCGTTTATCTTCATAGCGGTCGAGTTGGTCATGGCTTATTTGCAAGTATATCTCGTTCTGCCTGTCGCCGCATTTACGTTGGGATTCCTTGGATCGCCGGCCACGCGCTCGTTTGGAACCGGCTACTGAACAGCGGTTATACAGGCGCTCGTACGATTTACGACGATTCTATTTGTTATCGGATTCGCTCTGGCTTTGGCGGACACATACCGAGCCTACTTCACGCAGATTCTGACGGCTCAGATACCGACCGCCGGAACGCCGGATGATACGTTCAAGAGCGCAATCGGGGCAGCAGGCCTTTCCTTCGCGCTTCTCTATATCGTCCGAGTCCTTCCGGCGATGTTCATGTCGATCGTCAGCGGCGCGACGATCGGGGCCGAAGGCAGCACCAGCAACTTCGAGTTCCAAGGAGGTAACGCGCTTCAAAGCGGCCGTGGCGGTCGCGGACGCCTTGGGAGTGCATCCGGACCGCGTAATACGGGTGGAAGAAGCTTTCAGTCGGGCTCGAGTGGCCCGTTCGTCACATGAAGTATAGCCGCGTCCGGCGACCGTCGCTCGGCCTACTCGTTGCTTTACTGTCATCTCAGGCAGTCGGCGCCGCGACGTCCGGCTCGACTGAGTGGGGTGCACGGGTGCGATCCCAGCGATGCGACGCAACCTTTATCAAGACGCTTGGACAACGTGCACAATCCGACAACACAGACGCGATTGAAACGCTTGCGTTCGCTTATGATCGAGGCTGTGGCGTTAAGGCTGACATGCGGCAAGCAGCAGCGCTTTTCACATCTGCAGTTGCGCTTGGTGACCGGAACGACATGCCGAGAGCTTACGCTTCCTACGTGACTACCGGGATGCCGGCCGACTCAACGGCAATAGAACTCGCCGAGCGTGCAGAGCGAAACGGTGATTGTTTCGCTCCGTACTTCTTAGCCAGGATCGCAAATCTTAAAGTGGTCCGAGATGTTCCTGAGTATCGCCGTCAACTCAAACTCGGAGCGGCATGCGATGATGTCGACGCAATCGCTGATCTCACGGCGGACGTCACGAGCCAGACGCAAGCCCCGGAAGCGATTCGACGGTTGCAGGCGATAGACACGCCCGAAGCCACATATGACATCGCCCAGATCAACTACAGACTTCTACACGATTATCAAGCGGCAATTCCATTCGTCTCACGAGCCATGTCGCACGGCGTCATCGCGTCGTACACGCTACGTGTTCTCATGGCATTGCAGCGCAAGGACAGCGAAACGATCGCCCAACACGGCGTTGATTGGTTGACGACCGCTGCTCATGCAGTACCAAACTGGAGGGCCAACGACTACCTAGGATATATCTATGTACAAGGTTTTGGTGTTCGTCAGCAAGTTGCACTTGGCGAGAAGTATTATCGGCCGGCCGCTGACCAAGGCGATGACTTCGCAATGAACGCGCTTGGAGCAATCGAAGTCTTCGGGCAGTACGGTGCCGCAGTGAACGTTGCAGACGGTTTGAGGCTTCTCAAACGAGCTGTGAGCCTCGGAAACGTCGTCGCAAAGCAAAACCTTGCCGCTTATCGTTGGAATCTTGCGAACGCACAGTCCTCTGACAATGACGCGAATGCCCACAATGGTTATTCGGACGCGACCGACCCGAATAGTCCCGCCTATCGGCTCCTACATCCCGATTACCAGACGATGCCTGCACCAGGAAGCCCAGCCGACCCGAATCGTGGACCGGAATAGCTCAAGACCCGATATTGAGCGAATAGGTGGTTCGAACCGTAACGGTTCAAATTGAAGGATAGCGGCCAAACAATCTAACCCAGTGGCATTTAGGTGGGGTCCTCTACCGGAGACTGAAATGCAGAATAAGAGCAATACCGACGCACCCTTGGCGAATCCGTCTCCGCTCCCGACGCCCGGTGACTTCAGCCTTACCGGTCGCGGTAAGAGCGTCGAAGGTGTCATGATCATCGGACATCCGGTCGGTCATGTTGAATTGACTCACGCGTTGCATCTCGCGGAGGTCATCACGTATCGTGATGGAACGCATGACATTGTCGGGTATTTTCCGGAGGGTAATGGCCAGCTTCACGCCGGCGACCCGCTTTACGTCGAGACGACTTTTGAAGGCCAGACGAAAGCGCAGTATATTGCCGAGGGATTGAGTCACTACCGTCTCGATGTGCATGCGACCGCTCATCAGTCACTCGATCAGCTCGTAGCGAATCAGGAAAGGGCATGGGCTGCATTCGATCGCTCGAAGCACCCGCCCGCGTACGACTTTCAGGTGCAAAACAGCAACAGCGCGATGGTCGGTTCTTTCCGCGATGCTGGTCGAGGAGACGTCTCCGATGAGCTAGTGCGAGAACTCGAGCCGAAATCCGTCATGCAGACACTGGAGCAGGGCTTAGAGCATCTGAGTCCTGCGGCAGCCTCGATGCGGGTCGCTCAGGAGAAGTTATCTCGTGGCCGTCCCTACGCCCCTGGCGCTTCACAAGAACTTTCACATATAGAAGTTGAAGGACGCGTGATCGCGGCACCGCCTCGAATCGGATCGGGTACGGATAAAGATGAGTTAGCTGCGATTTTCGACGCCGGACGATCTGCAATCGCGGATCTACGAGGCGGCGACGGCGTTCGAAACCTTCTGGACGCAGCGCCTGCGAGAGATGGATCTTCGTTTACCGTGATGCTTACCGAGGCGCATGGCGTATCGACGTTGCATCGTCGACACGAGCCTTTTGAGCAGGCGGGTTCAATTATATCGGCGGACAAATTGCGAGTCGTGCAAGACATCGGCCACGGCGAGACACTGACGTACCGAACAGACGACCTCCTCCATTCCGCTCATGATAAAGCCGCAGCATTAGAGGCGCTCGAACATGCTGCATCTACAGGACGTCCCGTAAGGATCGATCTCAACGCGGTTGGAATCCAAGTCTCTAAGCTCGATCTGGCGGCGCCACGGTTAGCCGATACGGATCAAACGTCGCATCGCACGAGTAACCAGTCCGCTAAGCTGACGATGTTCGATGACGGACCGCGCGACGTAACGCCGGGTTATCGCGTATCCGGCGTTGTTTCGACCATCGGGCCGCTCATTGGCATTACGGAACATCATTCAACTGGAGACAAGGTGACGCTCTTCAAGAAAGCGGAGCTTCTTGCTTGCGTTTCCGTAGCCGAGCGGCCGTCGCTTTCCTCGATGTTACACGACGGAAGACGATCTCCATTGAGAGTCACGAGCATGGTGTCACGGTATCCGCTTCCGAATCGCCCGGCCAGCAAATGCTTCACGTGCGAGCCCGATCGGTCGAACGGTCGTCGCTAGGACGAAGTGTAGGCGATTAGCGTTAACTTCTTCGTCTGTAATAGCCACACTGAAGAAGCGGAAGAGGCACTGAAAAACTTCTGCTGCAGCGGGACGCCGTTGTTGACGTACTTCATCGTCAACATCGTAGTCTGGGGATTCCTTGTATCCGTAGCACTCTTCGGCCGCTTCTATGGTGCGTCTTCGCTCATTGACTCAATCGTCGGAGTCAGCGTACCGCTCATTTACCTGCTCTGCTTAGCGGTACCGGCACTGATAACATCGCTCCGCGGCCGACGATTCATGTCGCAGGCGTTGTTAGGCGTATTCCCGTGGTGGGCTGTCGTCGTTTGCGGCGCGCTGGCCGGTGCAGGGACGACCACATTCTCCTACCTGCTTAATCGATGTTTTTATTCTGTCTCGCTTGCACCCTTGCCGAGTCTTCATCTCAACGACTGGATGCCACTCGTGTTCGCGCCGTTCAGCGAAGAAATGCTCTACCAAGCTGGTTTGCAAACGTGGCTTCAACGCTTCGGCCCAGTAGTCGCGATCGGCGTCACGACGGTCCTGTTCGAGATCCCTCACTTCTTCGCGGGTTCGCTGGAAGCGTGGGTGCTCGACGTCTTTCCGGCGTTACTAACGTTTGCTGTAATTCGGCAAGTAACGAAATCCCTCGGTGCCGCTATGATAGCGCACGGTACCTATAACTTGCTGATCCTTCAGTTACTTCTTTATCGACTGCATTAGTAGCGTCAACAACCCAGCCATCGGGATATGGAGCAGCAGAATTAGGCGGTGTGTTCGTAGTGTAGCAAATCTTGAACGGACCTGTTTAGAACTCGCCTAGCGTTCGATAGAGTGATCCGGAGTACGACCTTGTTCACGAGACAGTTCGGTGACTGAGGCGCCTCCGCGAATATGGCTTAGCATGTTTTTAAAGCGTTCGAACGACATCCCGGGCGTCCATGTCTCCGTCGCGCGCTCCTCGTGCTCGGCTCGAGATGCTAGTTCAACTGCGCGGTCCAGCTTGACGTTCTGGCGAGCGACTTCCGCGACCGACTCGCGTTCGTCCCCAACGAACCGGAAGGACGGCTTTACTCCGTGTTTCGCTTCCTCCACCGCACGGTCGAGCAACGCGTTCTTCGTGGCGAGTTCTTCGGGGGACTCGATCAGCTGTCCGTGCCGCGTCTCCCCAAGGATCTTCGGGTCTTCCGGACGCGTGAAGTCGGTTCGAGATGAACGCTCGGTTCGGACGGGTTTCCGCGACGCTGACGATGCTCCGTTCGGGGACTGTTCAAGGTGAACCGAGTCGGGATCGAGCCGTAGGAAGACGACTTGATCGTGGCCGCCGGTGAGGTAGTTCCGACCGAAAGCCGCTGGGGTTTGATCGCTGTCGAACGCGCCCCGCGAGCTGCTGTTTGAAAGAATGTGCGGCTCCGGCCCACCGGACACGACGATACCGATGTGACCGTGCGCTTCGCCATGGCTCGGAAGACGTACCGCGATATCGCCCGGTCGCGTGTCGGCCTGTGCCACCTCCCGACCATGCTTCCGCAGATCCGCCGTGACCGACGGAACGTACTCCGGATTCGTGCCGTACTTGCGCCCGAGGGCGCCTTCGAGCACCTGGTTCACCGCGTACGCGCAG
>JAABUO010010202.1_pt1 | contig 10429 bp, 8 predicted proteins | sample 5559291 | NCBI WGS metagenome assembly JAABUO01 (sample SAMN10711878, study PRJNA513372) | rock metagenome | isolation source: Antarctica rocks | place: Antarctica: Victoria Land, Finger Mt sud
GGTGCTGGTTGTCGTTGTTGACGTTGTCGTTCTCGAACGCGACGATCATTGGGATCTCGATCTTGTAGGTGTAGAGGTCGCCGACGATGCCCTGGCTGTTGATGACGGCGGAGCGCTCCGGCGTGGCCGAGCCGACCAGGCGGGCGCGCTTGATCTGCTCGAAGTTGCCGACACCCTTGAAGGCGTTGGCGAAGGCGATCCATCCGCGGTCTGTGAAGTGCTCGGCGGCGCGGTTTAGCTGGGTGCGGTAGTCCTTGAAGTTGATCGAGAACACGGCAGCGACGGAGCCGACCGTCCAGATGATCAGGTCTGAGTCGCTCATCACCGGCTGGTCGAGCGGGTAGACCTCGCGGGGCGTGCCCTTGCCGTCGGTGTAGAAGTAGTGCGGGGTCGGCGGGTGATGGTCGCGCCAGATGCGGTCGCCCACGAGCGCCAACACGGCGCCGGTCAGGATGGTGTTGCTGAGGAAGGAGCGCCGCAGCATCCGCTGCTGGAACTCCGGATCGGCGAGCCTTCGGGCTACCGCGGCGGATTGGTTCTTCATGGGTGCAGTGTCGGCCGGCAGGACGCGAACAGCGTCAGCAGGCGTGCAGCGTGGCTTCGTAGGCGCCGAGATAGGTGCTGACGTGCCGGTGCTCGCGCGACGCCTGGTAGGCGGGGCACGTGCGTTGCGAGCCGTTGCGCAGAGTCGCGAACACCTGGCCCGTCTCGGCGCACTTGCGGATGAGGTAGCGGCCCCGCAGTTCCGCCGCATGTCGGGTATCCGGCCGATACTCCATGACGAGCAGCTTGCGGTCGCGGTCCGACGGCAGGCCAAGGTTCTTGGTCTTGGACCGGACCTGGGCCGGCGTCAGGCCCAGGTCGCGGGCGATGCCCTCGTGGCGCTGGTAGGCGAGCCATCGGGTCGATGACCACCCGGAGGTGGTCTTCACACCAGCACAGCCGGATACGCGGCTTGCGGCGCGGTTTGCTCGTCGTGTCGAGGTTCGGGAACAGGGGGAGTTCTGCTGCATGCTTGCCGCGTGACAGCTTGGGCAGCCCAAGCCAGCGTGCCTTGTAGCGCACCGACCCGACAGAGCGGCCCAGCTTCTCTGCGATCACCACGGAGCTGACATTCTGCTCGCGCAACTCGACCAGCTGCCTGATCTCGGCAAGCTGCCAGGCACTGCGTGCGTTGTTCTTCCTGACCTTGCGCCTGATCGAACCGTTGTGAGGAGTGTGCAGATCAAGTCTGTAGAGACGAGAAACCAAGTCGATGGTCAGAATTCCCAGAAACGATGCAATCGCATCGGGGGTGTGGCCTTTCTCCACCATGCCAACGATTGATTTATCGCGAGGCGTGTGGCCAACAGCCGGAATTTTTGCTGCCGACATGCTGGCCACGGACGCAAGCATGTTCCTGCCCAGCGCAGTGACATTGTCTCGTGCAAGGTTGAATTGCATGCGTCCTCCGGCGTTCGGCCGGAATCTGCTTAGGCGGTATGAGTCTACCTGTCAGCAGGAAGAATGAAGATTTTGCCAAAAACAGGGGGCATTTTTCATTTGATAGGTGTTGCCATTCGCATCTTGGATCAAAATTTGATATTATATCGAATTCCGGAAGGAAACTTAGTTTTAGACGGGCTAGAATATTGGAACGTGCGGTATCCGATTAGCGTTCCATCTCTGGTTGGGAAGAGTTTTCATCTGCACCCTCATCATCTGCATCGTGGGAGGCGTTTAGAACCGCCGCAAGCACACCATTCAGCATTGCCCGCGTCATTGGCACCGATCCATGCTTGTGCCGCAGAACCTCGATCCTCTTGAGAGCTGCGCCCAGGATACGTGCAGCCCCAGCCAAAGTAACCGGATCGTTCACCGAGCCCAAGACTGTCTCGGCTCCTGGCACAGACTCAACGGACCTAGTAGATGAGATGACAGCCGGTGTTTTTGAGCCAAAAAAAGCCTCCTCGGGCGTTAATCGAACTGCGTCTTGCGTGGACGGCCTCTTCAGAGGAGGGTCTTGCGTGGGAGGCATCTCCAGAAGACCGACGAGAGACGATCCGAACCATGTCTCTTCCAAAGACACTTTCACCGTCTTGTTCTTTCTAAAGATTTCGTCCCCTTCATCAAGGGGGCTGAGAAGCACCATTGGTTCCACGTTGAATGCGAAGGCCAATTTTGTTAGTATACGCAAGCTTACATTCTGCTTTTTGCGCTCAAGAAAAGCAATTTGCGGCTGAGTGGCACCAATTGCACTGGCCAAGTCGTTTTGCGTCCACTTCTCGCGAACACGAAAGAGACGTATATTATTGGATAGGTTCTCGCGAAATTGTTTTACGACCGCTTGGTCCCTTGCTGCTTTTGCACGTTGCTCACGAGTGGCATCCTTCGCGAACCGTGAGTCGTTCAATACGCCTGCTTCCTCCTGGTCGTTGGAAGAAATGGCATGCGATTCGTCACCGGTATCTTCATTCAAAGGCTTTTTACTCATTGGAGGAGAAGAACATGTTGGTAAACCCTTGTTCGCTTGTGCAGATCAGGAAGCTGCACTGAAGGAATGCCGCAGTGACAAGCGAATGCGACGTATCATCACGCAAGTTCCAAGAGGCGTTTACAGTTCATATCAGAAAGAGTCGCAGTCCCATTCGCGTCCTAACCGTAAATCTTTGGCATCCTGACCAGATTGAGGATGTCATGCACACCAGATTCCTGCTCCTCTTCCCGATAGCCCTGCTCGCCTTTCATCCGGCGGCCCAGGCAGACTTCCGCCTCCAGCCCGCACCGCCCTCTTCAAACATTCCTGCCCCTGCCTTTGCAATGCCATCCCATGAGCCGGAGGGCGATGAAACAGGTAAGCGAGCTCCAGCACGTCCTCGTTTTCTGCTGGCCCAAGGGTTCGGGCATCAGGTGCCGGTGTCTTTCGCAGTACGGCAGATCGTGCCCCATGCCATTGAAGTTCAGTTTGGTCCCGGGGTGGACCGAGCTGCTTTCGTCACCTGGTCTGGGGGGCGGCCCTGGAACCGGGTTCTGGCCGCTGCCCTGCGACCTCTGCGCCTTCGCGTGACGACCACAACGAACAGCGTGATGATCTCGCACTGATCCCTGCCTCCATTCGTATCCGCGTGCCCCATCCTGTCCAGGTATCACAGCGGACACGGGAACATGCCCAACCTGGATGTGGAGGCGGTCGCCGAATGGCTGACCGAACGAGACCCGGACGCCGCAACCGCGTGGCATCCACCGCCAGTGTCGCTGCCGGAGAGCACAGCCTCCTTGCTACGGCAGTTCGGGCTCGCTCTCGACGTCGCGCAGTCACGCGACCCGGAGGCCTTGAGCCAGCAGCTGCGCGGGAAGACGCTACGCGAGCAGCTGCCGACACTGCTCGCCCACATCGACCGGTCGACGCGCATGCGCCTGCTGTCGTGGCTGGGCGAGCCGCCGATGCCAAGACCCGACCTCGTGATCAGGGCCTGCCTTGGCGACGACAGTGCGCCGGCAGGAGACGTGCTCCGCCGGGAGATGCGGCAAATCTGCTGCACTGCCCTGCTGTCGCGGGTTTTCGACCATGGGCGCGTCATCCAGCTGCTCGATGCCTGCAGGCAAGCCGGGCTGTCGGGAGAGGCGGCATGAGGCACCTTCTTCCTGTCGCAGTCGTGCTCTTTCTGCCCGGTGTGGCTCTCGCGCAAAACACCGCCGTCAGCGGTCCGACCACGACCACCACCGATAACACGACTGGCTGCACTGCCCTGGCCCAGGCCGCAGCGGCAGGCATGGCGGCTCAGATCACTGCGGACGACCAGTCGATCAAGGCGCCACAGAGCGTGACCCAGCTCACCTGTCTGTCCAACTTCTTCAACGGGGTCGGGCTGAACGTGCTCACCAACCTGCTCGACCCAACGTCACTGCTCAAAGCCGTGGAAGGGCAGATCTGCTCGACGGTGCAAACCGCGTGGCAGAGCGCGATCGGCTCGGCGCAATGCGGCCTGACAGTGACCGGGTTCAACATCGGCTTTGGCGGCCTGGGCGGCGGTCTGCTCTGCCCGAAGCTGACCTTTGGCGGAGGCGGGACCGCGATCGGCGGCGTCGGCACCAACATCGGGGGCGGCACCGGCAGCTACTACCTCAACGGCCAGGCGCAGGGGCCGACCGGCTACACCCTGCCGCCTTCCGGCAACTACTGACGGGGATACCTCATGCGCAAACAGCTCCTCGCTTCCACTGCGGCCGGCATCCTTGTCGGCGGCATCTTGTTCAACGCTGCCCCTGCTAAAGCGGATGGATACCCTGTCTTCGACTACGCCATGAATTTTGCGATGGGTGTGTTCCAGAAGGCCTTCGACAAGGCCATGACCGGTCTGAGCGACGCCGTGACCAACATTGGCAACATTTTCGACAAGGGCATCACCAGCCTGGGAACGCAGAACGCGAACTACTCGAAGGCGTCGATCAGCGCCCAGGAGCAGATCGCGGATGCCACCAACGCGGTCATGGCTCGCAACGCTCGGGATATACGCAACGTCCAGATCCGTGATGAGCATGTCCTAAGCCCACAAGCCTGTGCGTCCTTGGATGGGGGCCAATTGATTGCTGTATCGGCAGGCCAATCCTGGCGAGTCAGCGAAAGTATTAGTGCTGTAACCGATAAACGTACGCAAGGGTTTCCAGGCACACCAGCGTGGTCAGGACAAGGCCAAGCCACACAGGCGATGAATCAACTTCATTTATCTCGCTACTGTTCCCAAAACGAACAAGCATCTGGTCTTTGTAATAACTGGGACAGAACAAAGGAGGGTAGAGATCAAAGTTCACGAAGTCTTTTAGGAAATCCATCATATGCTGATCAGGAAGCAGTTAATACTGCAAACGACTATGCGAGAAATCTAATAGAGCCGGTGCCTCCGGGTGCACTGAGGGGAGCGCAACTTGCGACACTTGCCGGTCAGGATGCATCGGTTAAGCGACGTGGCTACAGTGCGCAGATCTCGCTGGCAAACGGTGTCCTGAACGACATCATCGGGTCGCACACCAACTCCGTGATCCTGACGACCGCCCAACAGCAACAGGCGAAGGTCCAGGGTCTGACGTCCACGACGAACGCTTCCTGGTTCGAGGCACAGGACCTGGAGGTGAACCGGCGCATCAGCGACATCGGCTGGCACGCGGCCCTGCAGGCCATGCCGCCCAAATCCGTGTTGGTCGAGATCGCAACCGAGCTGGCGATGGGCAACTACATCGCCTGGCAAAACTACCGGATGGCGCAGCAGAGCGCCGCGGTTGCCGCCGCCCAGCTTGCAGCCACGGCCACGGCCAGCTTGAAGGCCGCCCCTCCCCTTCCGACCCCGCAGATGGCGGCGCAGTGAGCGGCGCCTCCGCTCCTGCCGCCAACAAGGAGAGCCTTGCCATGCCCGATGGGTCCGTTTCCCCACCTCCCTCGCCTCCGCTGCAAGCATCATCCGGAACAGCGGGTGGAACGCCTCAAAGCGACCCGCTGCGCGACGTGATCGCGAAGCTGAACCAGGTTGTGTCCCAGGGCCAGCTGGCCCTGGCTGATCCTGCCCTTGCCAGGACGGTCGGCAAGCTCGTCGAGCAGAGCAACGATCCCGGACGCCTCGAGCACGGCTCTTTCCGCACCGGGGTAGCCTATGCGGTGCAGGATCTGGAGAAGCTCCCGGCCATCTCGGTCACCATGCCGTCCGCCTTGCGTGCCGAGATGACGGAACTCGCCGCCACCAGCCCCGGGCTGCAGAACGAGCGCATGCAGGCCCTGGTCGCCAAAACGCCGGAGCTGATGGAGCGCGGGCTGATCGAGGATATCCGCCGCGCGGCCTACCAGACTGCCCGCTCCGGTCCGGAGCAGGACACTCCGGAGCTGCGCACCAGGATCGAGGCATTGGAGACGCGAGCCGGCATCACGCCCGCGGCTCCTTCGGTCACCAACGCTGAGCCGCCGCCTCATCCGGGTCCGGACAAGGTCGCCTCTGCCGGACCTGACCGCCCGACAGGCGAGACACCTACGATCACTCAGCCACAGCCTGCCAAGCCTGAATCTGGCGGCTCGACCAAGGTCGCAGATGCGCCCTCTTCCGGGGAGAAGGTCATCGCCACCCCCTCGCCTGGCAGCGGGCAAACTGTGGTCGCCCCTTCTGCCAAACCAACCGCACCTGCTGCCAAGGCTGCCCCGGAGCCGGCAGCGCAGACGATCAGCGCATCGAAAGCGCCCGAAGTCTCCGTCACTCAGAACCAGTCAGCAGGCAAGGTCGTGGTCGGAGCAGGGCAGACCTCGGCGGAGCAGCTGGCGGAAGCGGCGGGGGTGCTGGCCGGCGCGGCAACGAGCATTGCCCAGGCTGCCAGCGCCGCCGCAAAAGCTCCGAACCAGCCCCGCCGCCAGACCGTGGGTGAGAGCATCCTGGCGTCGATGCGCAAGCCGCAGCCAGCAACGCCTCCGCCGTGGAGCGCCGCCCAGCCGCCGGTCGGTCCGCGCCTCGCGCAGATGGAACAGCAGGTCGGCGATACCAGGATGGAGCGCCTGGTGCAGGCGGCGGAGAAGTCGGGCGTGTCCCTGAATGCCGCAATGGACCAGTTCACCACAGGCCCCGGCCGCGGCGTGATGGCCAGGCTGGAGAACGCCGCCGCCAAGGACCCGGGCGGCATGCCCGCCGTCATCGCAGGCATGAAGCCTGACGGCCCTTATGCGGCCGAGCGGGCGGAGTTCAATGCGGCGCTGCGTGATCCGGCGATCACCGGCCCCTACAACGTCGTCACCAGCCAGGCCGCCAAGCACGCCGAGGCGCGTGTGGCCGTCGAGGACACCCTGCGCAAGAGGGGCCTCGATCCTGCGGTGCTGGGCGACAGACTGGAGAAGAAGGACGCCGAGCTGGCCGACAAGGCGGCCAGCATCCCCGGTCGCGAGCCCGGCAAGAACGCCCTGGAGGAGATGGCGCAAAAGCTGGCCGAGCTGCTGCAGAAGGCCATGGAGAAGGTTGGCCAGGTGATCGACAGGGCGGCCGGCACCGGTGTCCAGGCCCAGACACGGCCGGGTCCGTCACCAAGCCCGGGCATGTAGCCTCTGTTCGCATCGTGCCATCGCATCCTTTGGGGAACACACCCGCGAGGATGCGATGCGCCGCTTTTGGCCCTGCCTGCTGACGCTGACCATCCTGTGCGGGGCGACACTATCTGCCCACGCTCAGGCCACGAGCAATGCGGCCACCTGGGCATCGCTGAACGCCAGTGGCGACTGGTCCTCGCAGCTGCTGAGCAGCATCTTTCCAAGCACGGCCCCTACCGGCTCCACCTCGATCGGCGCCGAGCAGACCGTCATCGGCAAGATGCTCAGCACCTTCACCGGCTACGTGATGATGCTCGCCGCCGCCTTCGTCGCCTACACCACCATCATCCAGATCACCCGCGCTGCCGAGAACGGCCGCGTGCTCAGCCAGACCACCAGCTCCTGGGCGCCGGTGCGCCTGTTCTTTTCCATCATGCTGATGCTGCCGATCACCAGCGGCTTCAGCTTCGGCCATCTCGCCGTCGGCCAGGTCGCGCAGTGGAGCATCGGCATGGCAAGCTCGATGTACGCGCTGGCCATCAAGGCGGTCGGCCCCGACGCCATGCCGATCGCCCAGCCCATGATCCCAGGCACCAAGGGCATCGTCGCCGGCCTGATCGAGAACGAGCTGTGCCGCGCCCTGGTCAACCAGGGCTCGGGCAATCCGAACATGGTGCCGGTGCCGATCCCGGTGACAGGCGGGGTCGCGGGAGCGGGAGGTTACATCACCTGGTCCTATGGCCTGGGCGGCAACGAGACCGGCTCGCCGGTCTGCGGCACCGTCACCGTGCGCGTGCCGGCCACTGGCAACGGCAGCACCTTGTCCGGCGTGAACGTCGACATGACCGGAACCCAGAAGGCGATCCTGGTCTACGTGCTGAGCGAGATCCGCAACGACGCCGAAACCGTCGCCGCCAACATCTGGCAGACCCGGCAGAGCTCCGCACTCAACCGCCTGATGGGCACCTACACCACGGCCACCAGCGACTACACCCGGCTGCTCACCCAGGCGGCCACCACGATCACCGCCTCGCTCAACGCCGCCATGAAGGACGCCAGCCTGGCGCGCAAGGGCGGCATCGGGCTGCAGGCCGGCCAGAACCAGCTTGCCGCGCTCGGCTGGACCTCGGCGGCGGCCTACTACCTTGAGATCGCCCGCCTAAACGGCCAGACCCTCTCGCTGCTCTCCGCCACGCCCACGGTGAACGCGCCCAGCTACCAGGGCCTCGGCGAGGGGCTGACCAACGACCTGGTGCCGGTGATGAACCCGATCCTGGCCTTCCAGGCCAAGCTCGACACCTACGTGCAGACCACCGACACCCGCGACGTTCCGGCAGGCAACGCCGACCTGTTCTCCGGCGCCACGCCCGGCAAGGACGGCGCCGGCACCATCGAGAAGGTCTCGCGCTCGGTCGGCTTCAACGAGGCGCTGCTGAAGAAGCTCATCAGCCTCAGCCAGGGGGGCACCAACCAGTGGGCCGACCCCATCCTGTCGATGGTCTCGCTCGGCCACCTGATGATCCACACCGCCCTGACGGCGCTCGGCATGTCGGCGATCCTGTCCTCGGCGACCGCGGCCACCGGCCTGAGCGCGGCCCAGATCGTCACCTTCAACTGGGGCGGTGCAGCCGCGACCGTGGTCGGCCACCTGGTGGTGACATTCCTGGCCACGCCGATCTTCTACGGCTGCCTGGCCATGCTGGTCCCCGGCCTGATCCTGGCCTTCGTGCTGCCGACGGTCCCGTTCGCCATGTGGCTCGCCGGCGTGGCCGGCTGGCTGATCCTGGTGTGCGAGGCCATGGTCGCCGTGCCGCTCTGGGCCTTTGCCCACCTGACCTGGCAGGGCGACGGCCTGCACGGACGCGGGCTGGACGGCTACGGCCTGCTGCTCAACGTGATGTTCCGCCCCGTGCTGATGCTGTTCGGGCTGTTCTTCGGCTACTTCGTCTTCAGCTCGATGACCTGGCTGGCGCTGCAGGGCTTCGGCGTCACCGCGGGCTTCGTGCTGCAGAACGGCTGGTTCGTCTCCAACCTGCTGGGGGTTGTCACCCTGCTGTGCGGCTTCGTGCTGCTGGAGCTGACGATCGCGCTGCTGTCCTTCCGGCTGATCTCCACCTTTCCGCACCACGTCATCAAGCTGGCGGGCGTGCAGCCGGCCGGGCGCGTCGACATGGACCGCTTCGCCTCCGACGTCGGTGTCGCTGGCATGGGGTCCTCCCTGCGTGGCATCCAGGGCGGCTACAGCGCCATGGTGACCCAGGCCATGAAGGGCGCGGGAGGTGGCGGCGCGGAAGCGGGCGGCGGCGGCGCGGGAACGGGTGGGCGCGAGCTCGCAGGGAGCACCCAGGCTGGTGAGCAGGGCGGAACCAGGCAGCTTGGCACCGACGCAACGCTGCAGGCCTCCTCGGACGTCACGCCGCCTGCGGCGCCCAGGCAGGGATAGGGCACTCGACACCGTTCACGTGCCGGCGGGCCATGGTTCCCCTCGACCCTGGAGAGACACCATGACGCAGATCACCAGACTGGCGATGCCGACGCTGTTGCTGCTGTCGCTCGCCGCATGCGGCAGCGGCGGCAACCTGAAGACCGTGGCGAACTACACGGCGCCACCGGCGCCCCCCATCAGGCATCCGCTCTACGACCCGGATGCGGCCTACGGCGAAGCCCGTGCAACCTGGCGGCCGCCCGTGGCGGACCTCAATGGTGGCATTGTCCGGCCGAGCGAGCCCGCTACCGAGGCAGGCCGGCCAGACTATGAGGGTGCCACCTGGGCGACGGGCGCGGGACGCTCCGCCTTCCAGGGGCCGCCTGGCACATTCTAGCGGGGCAGGCGGGGGGCGGGTGCTGGCCCTCCCCTCCCCTCCCCTTCTCTTCTCTTCTCTTCTCTTCTCTTTAGCTCGGACGCCAGGTCTCGTCGGTGTCGAGGAACTCGCGCGCGGTGCCGAGCCGGTGGGTGCGGACCTGCCAGTTGATCAGGGCGTTGTAGAACGCCATCAGGAGGAAGCAGCAGCAGATTGCCGCGGTGGACAGCGCGTAGAGCAAGGTTGGCAGGGCTGGCAGCAGGCTGGCGGCGTGGATGAAGCCCAGCACCACGAAGACGCTGCCGCCGGCGAGGTAGCTCCAGGTCGCCTGCCGTGACTGGCGCCGCCGATTGGCGAGCAGACGCTCGATCTCCGTCACCGGCACCTGCGCCTCCCATGACATCACTGCCACGTCGAGCGTCCGATCGGGCTTCACCCGGACCATGGGGTCGGGGCCCGGTCCGGTACGGATGGTCTGCGCCAGTCTCCGGATCAATCGGGCATTCTCGGCGATCTGCTCCACCCCGATGCAGGCAATCGGTGCTCCCAGGGTCTTGCGCACGCCCCACCCGACGGTCCAGGGCTGCGGCCCGTTCCC
>JAABUO010010203.1_pt1 | contig 10429 bp, 8 predicted proteins | sample 5559291 | NCBI WGS metagenome assembly JAABUO01 (sample SAMN10711878, study PRJNA513372) | rock metagenome | isolation source: Antarctica rocks | place: Antarctica: Victoria Land, Finger Mt sud
ATGAGTCGCAGCGGGCGGACCGGCAACCGGAGTTTACACAGCTTGACTTAGAGATGTCATTCGTGGAACAAGACGACGTGCTGGAAGTGGTCGAGTCGCTGTACTCTGAGATCATCCCCAAGATTTCGCCTAAGTCTATCGTCACCCCATTCACGCGCCTGACCTATGACGAGGCAATGGCCCGCTACGGCACGGACAAGCCCGACCTGCGCTACGGCTTAGAACTTAAAGACGCCGCGCCTCTTTTGGCAAACACCCAGTTCTCGGTCTTCCAGAGTGCGCTGAATAGCGGCAATCAGGTCAAGCTGCTGCGCTACCCGTCGGGCGCGTCGCTGTCCCGCAAAGAGATTGACGATCTGACGGCGCTGGTCAAAGAAACCGGCGCGAAGGGTCTGGCGTACCTGCTGGTGACGGACGAAGGCGTCAAGTCGCCTATCGCCAAGTTCCTCACCGAAGACGAGATTTCGGGTCTGGTCGCCCTGGCTGAAGCGCAGCCGGGCGACTTGATCGGCTTCATCGCCGACACGCCGGAAATTGTCGCCAAAGCGTTAGATTTGCTGCGCCGCGAGATCGCGAAGCGCTTAAAGCTTGCCGACCCGAACGTCCTGCATTTCGCCTGGGTCACGGACTTCCCGGTCTTTGAATGGGACGACGATGCAAAATCCTGGACATTCGCCCACAACCCGTTCGCCATGCCCCATGCCGAGCATCTGGACATTCTGGAAAGCGACCCTGCCGCCTGCCGCGCCTACACCTACGACTTAGTCTGCAACGGCTCCGAAGGCGCGTCGGGGTCTATCCGTATCCACAAGCGCGACATTCAGGAGCGCATCTTTCGGATGCTGGGCAAGACCGACGAACAGATTCAAGATCAATTTGGACACATGCTGGAAGCCTTTGACTTCGGCGCACCCCCGCACGGCGGCATGGCCCCCGGCATTGACCGCTTGATCATGTACCTAACGGACGACGAAAACGTCCGCGAAGTCATCGCCTTCCCCAAATCCGGCGGCGGCTTCGACCCGATGATGGACGCGCCCTCGGAAGTCGAGCCAAAGCAGCTCCAAGAACTCGGCATCACGGTCAAGCCCGCTCCGAAGAAAGACGAGAAACAATGACACTTGTGCTGGAACCTAAATTAGAAAACGAAGTACGCCAAAAAGCCGCCGAGCGCGGCCAAGATGCCGATGCTTATTTGCAGCAGCTTATTCAAGCCGCCCTGCATCAGCCGGTCCCGGCGATTATCCAATCCACAGTGACGCCGGAAGAGTCGCGTCAGATCAGGCAGGCAAGTTTAGAACGTGCGTTAGCGCGTAACCTGCCGGCCTCGACTTCAGACTTCCGGCGCGAAGACATCTACGACGATGAGGAAGGCCGCTGATTTGTCGCATCTGATTGACACGAATGTTTTGCTGAGGCGGCTTGACCCCAAGCATCCGCAATTTTTGGCGGCTGATCATGCTGTTGAAGAATTGAAAAATCAAAACGAGCGGTGCTGTGTAGCGCGGCAGAACTTGATTGAGTTCCGTAATACAGCTTCGCGCCATCTTGACAGAAATGGCCTCGGATTAAGCCCTGTTGCGGCTGACCTAGACTTGGACTACTTGGAGCAGGACCTCAATGTTCTGCCGGAAAACGATCTGGTTTATGATGTTTGGCGTCGGCTTATCGCGGCCAAAGGCGTTTCGGGAAAGCAGGTCCATGATGCGCGTCTGGTGGCGTTCATGCTGGTCTACGGCGTAACGCACATCCTCACGTTTAACGGCGGCGATTTTCGGCGCTTTGAGACGCTGCCATCGGAAATCGGCAGCGGCATTAGTGTCGTAAATCCCAACGACGTTTGAGTAATGGATGAAGAATGGAGCAAGCCGCCTATGGCACGGCAGGCATTGACGGAAACGATGGTGGACATTCCCGCGCTGGCGGCGCGGACGGACTCGCGGACGTTCGAGCGGGGCCGGGCTTACTCCATGCAGGGGCGGGCGCGGCTCCGGCAGATCGAGCGGGAAAGCGCGGAAGCCGAGGTGCGCGGCACGGAACTGTACCATGTCAGCTTTTGGGCCGATGACCGCCGCCTGGCCTCGATGTGCGACTGTCCGGTCTCGGAAGGCGACCCGGACATTGTCTGCAAGCACCAAATTGCCGCGGCGATGGTCCTGAAAAACTATCTGCACCATAACCCGCCGCTGACCTGGGAAACCGTGCTGGCGTCGGCGGTCAAGGCCGCGCCGCGATCTCAGGCGGCGACGCCCAAGCAGGTACTTCTGTTCAGCCTCCAGCAGCGCCGCTCCGCGTGGCTGCTGTTCCCCTACAGCCTGCCCCTCAGCCATTTTTCGGAGCGAATGCTGGGCGATCCCGACGAGATGGGCCGGACCGTCAATCTCGGAAAACTTTCCAAAGAAGCCAAACCCCTGCGGGCGCAGATTGACCCGCGCCGCTTCGCCGCCGCCGGCGGTGGGACCGATGTCCTGAAGCTGATTGCCCTGACCGGGCAGGGGGCCTACGCACATTACTACGAGAAGGCGTATGACGCAAAAAGCCTGCTGCCTATGCTTGCGGGCGGCTTCGTCTTTCGCGGGCGCGAGAACGATCCCCTGCAAGCTCCCCTGCGCGTCTCCGCCGAGACCGGGCGGGCGGAAGTGGAGCTGGTCCAAAACGCCGGCGGCCTTGTCCTGAACGCGCTGGCGGTCCTGGGCGAAGATCGCTTTGCGCTGACGCCGGAAAAGGCGGCAGTCATCAGCGCCGACCCGCTCTGGTTGCTGTCCGGCAGCACGCTCTACCCATTGGAAGACGGCGCGGGCTTGGTCACGATCCTGCTGGACCATCCCGATTTGACGGTGCCGGTTGAAGACACGCCCGCGTTTTTTGACACGTTTTTATTGCCGCTGGCCGAGCAGGTTCCAGTGACGGGCGAAGGTATCACTTGGGAAGAAGAGCCTGCCGCCGAGCCGGTCCCGCGCCTGTATCTGCGCGACGAGGAAGGCACACTGCAGGTGCATCTGCGCTTCGGCTACGGCGACTCGGAAGTCATCTATGACCGCAGCGTCCGCGAAACGTCGCTCATTCGCAGGCCCGGTTCGCTGACGCTGGTACGCCTCACGCGCAAGCCTGAACAAGAACTGCGCTGGGCGGAAGCGCTGACGGAGCGTGGCCTCAAGCGCGGCAGTGAGCCGGGGCGGTTTGCGCTCCGCGCCCGCACCGACGCCGTAGACTTCCTGCTGACGCAGGTTCCGCGCCTGATGGGGGCGGGCTATGAAATCTACGGCGAAGCCGAGCTGGCGTCGGCAAAGGTCAATCGAAACGCCCCGACTATCTCGTTCTGGGTCTCCTCCGAGATTGACTGGTTTGACGTGTCGGCGACGGTGCAGTTCGGGGACACGGAGATTTCCCTGAAAGACGTCCGCCGGGCGGTTCGCAGGCGCGAGCGGTATGTCAAGCTGGCGGACGGCTCCATCGGCGAAATCCCGCCGGACTGGCTCGAAAAGTACCGGTATTTATTTTCAATGGCCGACGAAACCGAAGACGGCCTGCGGCTGGCAGGGGCGCAGATCACGCTGCTGGACCAGTTGCTGCTGGAAGGCGACCGGGTACAGGCCGATGAAGAGTTTCAGCGCCGCCGGGAGCATCTGCGCGGGTTCGAGCGGATCGAGCCGATCCCCCTGCCGGCGGGCCTGCGCGGGGAGCTGCGTCCCTACCAGAAATCAGGCGTGGACTGGCTTCACTTCCTGCATGAGTACGGCTTCGGCGGGTGCCTAGCCGACGACATGGGGACCGGCAAGACATTCACGACGCTGGCGTTTTTGCAGTCGCTTTCGGAGAGCCATCACGCCGCCGCCGCCACGCTGCTGGTGCTGCCGCGCTCGCTGATCTTCAACTGGGAGCGGGAAGCCGCGAAATTCACGCCGGGCCTGCGTCTCCTAAACCATGCCCATGCCACCCGCGCCAAAGATTTGGCTCAGTTCGACGAATATGACCTGGTACTGACTACCTACGGCATTCTCCTGCGCGACATTGAACTCTTACGTCAGCACAAATTTCATTATGTCATCTTAGACGAAGCGCAGGCGATCAAAAATCCGCTGTCTCAGAGCGCCAAAGCCGTGCGGCTGCTTACCTCCGACCACCGGCTGTCACTCACGGGAACGCCGGTCGAGAACTCGACTTTGGAGCTGTGGTCGCAGTTCTCGTTCCTAAATCCCGGACTGCTCGGCGGTTTCGAGCATTTCCGCACCGAGTTTGCCGGGGCGATTGAGAAAAATCAAGACGAAGTCGCTGCCGCGTTTTTGCGGAAGCTGGTCCACCCGTTCATCCTGCGCCGCACCAAAGACCAAGTCGCGCCTGAACTGCCGCCGCGCACGGAAGAAATTCTGTCGGTCGAAATGGAGCCGGGCCAGAAGAAGCTGTACGAGAAGACGCGCGACCATTACCGCGACCAGATTTTGGGTGTCGTCGAAAAAGAGGGTTTGAACGACGTCCGCATGAAGATTTTGGAGGGCCTGCTGCGCCTGCGCCAGATTGCAAACCATCCCAAACTCGTCGAGCCGGCGTCCCGCGCCGCATCCGGCAAGTTCAATCAGCTTTTGGAGACACTCGAAACGCTGCGAGCCGAAGGCCACAAAGCCCTTGTCTTCTCCCAGTTCGTGTCTATGCTGACGCTGGTTCGGGAAGCGCTGGACACGCGCAAAATCCCTTATGCCTACCTAGACGGCCGGACCAAAGACCGGCAGGGCCACGTGGACGCCTTTCAAGACAATCCCGACCTGCCGTTTTTTCTGATCAGCCTCAAAGCCGGCGGCGTCGGCCTCAATCTGACCGCCGCCGATTACGTCATCCACATTGACCCGTGGTGGAACCCCGCCGTCGAGATGCAGGCGACCGACCGCACCCACCGCATCGGCCAGGACAAGCCCGTTTTCGTCTACAAGCTGATTACCCAGGGCACGGTGGAAGAAAAAATCCTGCTGCTGCAAGACCGCAAGCGGGCGTTAGTCAGCCAGCTTATCTCCACCGAAACCAGCTTCTTCAAGTCCCTGACCAAGCAGGATATTGAACTGCTGTTTGAGTGAGAGTGTCCAAAAAGGGGAGGGGAGAGCGTAGGACTTCAGTCCCACGATCCTACATAATCTGAACAAAAAGCGCCGGGCGAATGCCCGGCGCTTTTCTCGTCTACTGCGTTTGTCAACGCCTCACCAGGCGTAGTCTTCGGGGGCGGTTTTGTGGCCGGGGAAGATTTCGTCGAGCTTCTTCATGGTGTCCTCAGACAGCTCAATCTCCATCGCCCGCAGGGAGCCGTCGAGCTGCTCCATCGTGCGGGGGCCGATGATGGGGGCGGTGACGACAGGGTTTGCCAGAAGCCACGCTAAAGCCACGTCGGCGGGCTTTTCGCCGAGGTCTTTGCACAGCCCTTCCCACTTTTCAAGCTTCGGGCGGTCCGCTTCAATGTCGCGTCCGGCGCGGCGGCCCGTCGCTTCTTTTTGCAGGATGCCGCCGAGCAGACCGCCCGCGAGAGGAGACCAGGGGATGAGGCCGAGGCCGTATTTCTGGCAGGCCGGAATGACTTCAAGTTCGGGCAGCCGGACGTTCAAGTTGTAGTGAGATTGCTCGGAGACTAAGCCTAAGAAGTGGCGGTGCTGGGCAATCTCGGACGCCTGGGCGATGTGCCAGCCGGCGAAGTTGGACGAGCCGAAGTAAAGCACTTTGCCTTGCTGCACTAGAACTTCAAACGCCTGATAGATTTCGTCCCAGGGCGTTTCGCGGTCAATGTGGTGCATCTGGTAGAGGTCAATGTAGTCGGTCTTCATTCGCATCAAGCTATCGTCGCAGGCGCGGCGGATGTGAAGCGCCGACAGGCGGTTCATGTTCGGCCAGTCTTTATTGCCTTCGGTCGACATGCCGCCGAAGACTTTGGTGGCGATGACGACTTTCTCGCGCCGCCCGCCGCCCTGAGCAAAGTAGCGGCCCAAAATCTGCTCGGTGTAGCCCTCGCCCTGCTTCCAGCCGTAGACGTCGGCAGTGTCCCAGAAGTTGATGCCTAAATCTAACGCCCGGTCCATAATCGCGTAGCTGTCTTCTTCGGTCGTCTGCGGGCCGAAGTTCATGGTTCCCAAACACAGGCGGCTGACCTTGAGGCCGGACCGTCCTAAACTTGCATACTGCATTTTGAGTCTCCCGTCAATGTTGTTTGGCCTAGTTCTCTTTCCTGTAAATAAATTCCTGCTTCTCTGGATTAAAAATATACCCCTTGGGGGTATAATAATTCTATGCAGAACAAAGCGCAGCTTCAGAACAGGCTCAAACGCATTACCGGGCAGGTGAACGGCATCCAGAAAATGGTGGAAGAAGACCGCTACTGCGTGGATATTCTGACTCAGGTGGCCGCTGTCCGCTCCGCGCTGGACGCGATGGGGGTAGAGCTGCTGACGGGCCATATTCAAGGCTGCGTCGCCGGACACGGCACGGAAACTCAGCATGAATGCGCGGCAAAGATGACTCAGGAAGAGCTGATTGAAGAAGTGCGTGTTTCGCTGGGACGATTTTTGAAGTAGGAGCAGTTTATGGAAACGAAAATGTTGAATGTGCAGGGCATGATGTGCGACGCCTGTGTGGGGCATGTCACCAAAGCGCTGGCGGGGCTTGCCGGGGTGCAAAGTGCTTCCGTCAGCCTGGAAAACGCGCAGGCGACGGTGACGTATGACCCGGCGAAAGTGCAAATCAGCCAAATGCAGGAGGCCATCGAAGAAGAAGGCTACGAGACGGCGTAACTCACTTGAAGTCTTTGCAGGCGACTGAAGTCGCGGCAACAAAGGCGCGAAGTCCGCCTTCGCGGACTAACACAAAACTTCTGTATTAACCTGCGAAGGCAGGTTTTGTGATCTTGTTGCCGCGACTTTGGTCGCCCGCAGCAATGGACGACCTTTGACCTAATCAGGGACAACCCAATCATGGAAACGTGTACGCTGGATTTAACCGGGATGCACTGCGCGTCGTGCGTAGGGCGCGTGGAGCGCTTTCTGAAAAAAGTGCCGGGCGTGGAAGGCGCGGCAGTCAACCTGGCGACCAACCGAGCGTCGGTCTCTTTTGACCCGGCGTTGGCGCAGCTGGACGCGCTGATCGCGGCAGTGGAAAAGGCCGGCTACGGAGCATCTCCGGCGGCAAGCGGCAGGGCAAAAGAGCCTGCGCCCAAGCGAGACCCGGCACTCGTCAATCTTGCCGGCGCGGCCCTGCTGACGCTGCCGGTGCTGGCGTTTTCGATGGCCGGCATGGGCATGGCTCACCTGAAAAGTCTGCTGTGGCTGTTCGCGGCGCTGACGGCAGTTGTTGTGTTTGGCTTCGGGCGGCAGTTCTTCAGTGGTGCTTGGAACGCGCTGTGGCATGGCGGTGGGGCGACAATGGACACGCTGGTCGCGCTGGGGGCATCGGCGGCGTACTGTTCGAGTTTGGCCGCGCTGGTCTGGACCCGGCAGCCGCAGGTCTACTTTGAGACGGCGGGAACAATCGTCACGCTGATTCTCTTAGGCCGCTGGCTGGAAGCGAGGGCGAAGCGGCGAGCCTCCGGCACGATTGAGTCGCTAATCGGTCTGGTCCCGAAAACGGCACGGCTGGTGCTGGACTCTGGGGAAGAGCGCGATCTGCCGATAGAATTACTGGGGTCGGGGCAGATTATTCGGGTTCGGCCCGGCGAAAAAGTGGCGGTAGACGGCATTGTTGTAGGCGGCGCGTCTTCGGTGGACGAGTCGCTGCTGACCGGGGAAAGCCTTCCCGTTGAGAAAACAGTCGGCGATAAAGTGATCGGCGGCACGGTAAACGGCAGCGGGACGCTGCTGTTCCGAACTTCCGCCGTGGGAGCGGATACCGTGCTGGCCCGCATGGTGCGCTTAGTGGAAGAAGCGCAGGGCAGCAAAGCGCCGGTGCAGCGGCTGGCGGACCAAGTCGCCGCCGTATTCGTGCCGGTGGTGCTGGCGGTTTCGCTTTTGACGTTTCTGGTCTGGCTGCTGGCGCTTCATGTCGGCGTCGCCGGGGCTATTATGCCTGCGGTGGCGGTGCTGGTGATCGCCTGCCCCTGTGCGCTGGGACTGGCGACGCCGACCGCGATTATTGTTGGGGTGGGGCGGGGGGCGTCGCTCGGCATTCTCATCAAGAACGGCGAGGCTTTGGAGCGGGCGCATAAAATCAGCCGCGTGATTTTGGACAAGACCGGCACCCTGACGACGGGTAGGCCGGCTTTGACCGACGTTGTTCTGCATAACGGCCTGGACCGGCAAGGGCTGCTGCGGCTGGCGGCGGCGGCGGAGCGCGGCTCGGAGCATCCGCTGGCGGGGGCGATTGTCGCCGGGGCAGGCAGCGACATCGCGGAAAATGACATTGCGGAAGCGGAGGCGTTCCGCGCTTTGCCCGGCCTCGGCATTGAGGCAAGCGTCGGTGGCGTAAATGTTCTTGTCGGGACGCAAGCGCTGCTGGGTCAATCAGGAATTGCGCTGTCGGAAGCGGCGGCAGGCGAGATGGCCCGGCTGGAGACCGAGGGGAAAACAGCCGTGCTGGTGGCGGTGGGCGGCGGCGAAGCGGGCATCTTAGCCGTCGCGGACACGGTGCGGCCCGGCGCGAAAGCCGCTGTGACGCGGCTGCACGGGATGGGCCTCAGCGTGGCGCTGCTGTCCGGCGATAGCCTGCGGGTGGCGCAGGCGGTCGCGGGTCAGGTGGGAATTACCGAAGTCGCGGCGGGGGTCCGGCCCGACGGCAAAGCGGCGGCGGTGAAAGAATGGCAGCAGCATGGTAAAATACAGGTAGCGATGGTCGGGGACGGCGTGAACGACGCTCCGGCGCTTGCTCAGGCGGACCTCGGAATTGCAATGGGGCAGGGGTCTGACGTGGCGCTGGAAGCCGCCGACATCACGCTGCTGCGTTCGGATTTGAATGGCATCGCCGACGCCCTCCTGCTGTCGCGCCGGACTATGAAAACGATCCGCCAGAACTTGTTCTGGGCCTTTATTTTCAACGCCGTCGGCATTCCCTTAGCAGCCTTTGGCCTGCTGAACCCGATGCTGGCCGCGCTGGCAATGGCCTTTTCGAGCGTTTCCGTCGTTACGAACTCTTTGCGTCTTAAAAACGTTCGGCTCTAGACAGAAACTTATGAAAACACTTTTACTGACAGCTTTGACACTGACTGCGTTTGCGGGAACTGCTTCGGCAAATCCGGCACACGCGCCGAAAGCGCCGGCGAAGGCTGCGGCGCTGGTTTGCCCGATCACCGGCGAAAAGATCAGCTCGGTCAGCGCCGCCGCCGCGCAGGAAACGTACAAGGGCAAGACGTACTACTTCTGCTGCCCATCCTGCAAGCCGGCCTTTGACAAGAACCCGGACAAAGCGGTTGCAAGCGCCGCGTCCGGCAAGTACGCCGCTCAGTAGGGGCGCTGCTTGCCGCGCCCTCTTTATTTTGCTTTTGCCTAGCTTGCAATCCCGACCAAAAGGCACTGGTCGTCCCGGATGCCGTTCTGGGCATAGCGGTCAACTTCCCGGATGAGATGGGACACGACGGCCTGGGCGCTCTCGGTCGGGGAGCGGCGCAGGAACGCGGCAACGCCGTCTGCCGTCAGCAGCGAGGCGCGGTCCGGGCCGGCTTCCGTGAGGCCGTCGGTGAAGATGGCGAGAATGTCGCCGGGTTCCAGTATGGCAAAAGCTTCCGTGAAATCCGCGCCGCCGAAGCCGCCCAAAACGGCCCCGGTGGGCGCTAAATCTTCCACTTGCCCGGTCAAAGCGCGGCGAATCTGCGCGGCGTCCTGGCCGCAGTTGACGTAGCTGAGGCGGCGACTCGACGCCTCGTAGCGCCCGACAAACAGCGTGGCAAAGCCCGTCAATAAGTCATTGTCTACAAGAGTCTGGCTCAGGGTCGTGACCGGGCCGGCCAGCGTGCGCCCGTTGTAAAGGGCGAACCGAAGCATGTTCCGCACGACGGCCACCTGGCTTGCCGCCGCCAATCCCTTGCCGCTGAGGTCGCCGACCACGAGGAACGTCACCCCTTTGTCCGCCGCGAATACGTCCAGAAAGTCGCCGCCGACCCCCGCTTCTTCCAGCGCCGGCTGGTAGTAGTCGGCCAGCTCCAGGCCCGGAACCTGCTTCGGAATGGCCGGCTGAAGCGCTTCCTGAAGCTGCTCGGCGATTTTATGCTCCCGCTCCGAAATCCGCGCCCGCTCTTGTTCCATAAGCCGGCGCTCGCTGATGTCCGAGAACGTGACGACGGCCCCTAGCGAGTCTGTTCCCACCATGATTGGCGATGCGGTATAGGACACCGGGAACGCCGTGCCGTCCTTGCGCCAGAACACCTCGTCTTCCGCGTGGGCGCTCTGGCCGCTGTGGATTGCGCGATAAATCAGACACTCTTGTTCCGGGTAGACTGCGCCGTTCTCGCGGCGGCTGTGAATCAGGCTGTGGCCGC
>JAABUO010010204.1_pt1 | contig 10428 bp, 12 predicted proteins | sample 5559291 | NCBI WGS metagenome assembly JAABUO01 (sample SAMN10711878, study PRJNA513372) | rock metagenome | isolation source: Antarctica rocks | place: Antarctica: Victoria Land, Finger Mt sud
CTTCTTCAATTGTCAGAATACAGCAGCAGATGCAGACCTGTGACTTCTTCACCATCTTCTGTGAAGGCGGTGGGCAGGGGAGCCTCAACATCAGGAGCATTCATGTTGAAGGGGGCTGCACAGTATGCCTCCTCCTCCTGTTCCTCATCAAAGAAGGGCACCCCTTTTCGGGGCTTGTGAGGCATGGGAAAGTCGGACTCCAGCAATGCAGATGACACCTGCCAAAGGCACAGTTAGATGAACCCAGGTACTGCAACACAAGAGTCATCTCGCATGAACATAACAGAGATGCCCAAGAGCAGCTGTGATGTCATGCAGTCAGCCTGCAGTGAGTGCCCTGCATAAGCTGGGCCAGAGAGGCAAAGAAAAAATGGTGCATGTGCAACCAAGCTGACTAGGCTTCAGGACTGTGGGACTGCGTTGCTGCAACGCAATGCAGCTCCCGGAAGGGAAAACTGGAACAACCCAGATAGAAAGTCGAATATGGAAAATGGCGGGATGGCATCTGTTGGGCACTACATGATCTGTACTCCTGTCTGATTGAGGTGGTTGATTGATTAAACGAAGAACAGCTGCACGCTCACCCTACGTTTGTGGCCTCCAGATAGCAGTGAATTTTCTGCAGAGACATCAGAGTATCCATCTGCGTCTCCACCCTCATAATCTTCCAAGGCTTCCACCAGCCTGTAGAAACAGCAACATTATCATTCTTTTGCCTCAGTTGCTGTAATGCACCAGGTAGCGTACAAACTACAAGCACAGCAACTCTGCTCGAACTGGCAAGGTCGCGCAGTAGCAAAGAAGCTGCTTTACCTTGCTAAGGTGCCTACATTGTCCCCACCCTTCTTGTTGATGAAGCTAGGCTGACGGCTGTCCTGTGACATCACAGCAAACAATCAGAACGTGTCCATGAATGCTATGTCAAGTATTAGCAAATGGTATACAAGAGCTGCTGATAGGTGAGCATGCGCTAGGATAAACGGCAGCTGGCTGCGCTTGTCGTACCAGCTCGTCCTGGCTATAGTCGTCGTATGCTGATCGACCATTGGGCTGCTGGTGATTGTATGCATGACCTCCAGGGATGGTGCTGGCCTGGCTTGATGGGCCAGAGCCTGACTCGTAAGATTCTGCACTATGTGTCCGAGCGTGCTCGTACTGATCACCCATATCGCGGGTCGGCACGCTCAGTCAGTCAACACTGCATCTGCTGCGAACACTCTTGCAATAATATTCAGTCCAACAGGACTGCCTGTCAAGCCTCTTGCACGGTCTGCAGAAGCTGGGCGTTTAAGAGATGCGGTCGCTACCTCTGCCCGCTGGTCTTGCTTGCCGTTGCAAAAAGCTATTGCAGGTATAATGCAATGGATCTCTTGTCCAATCAGCCGAAAGTCTTGGCAGGCGACAACAGCGGTTGAGGGCACAGGTGGCGCTGTGTAAGGTGTTAGCCCGCTGCTTCAACCAACTCAAACATGTGAATTAGGCCGAAGCCGTGAGCGGCCCCTCCCAATTTGATGGACATTCGGACCCCTCTACCACAGGGTTCTAAAGCAATCTGGCAAAATTTCAGCAAGTGCATTTGATACAGCCCAGTAATTCGTCCGATAGGTTACGTGCGTCTCCGTATGACAAAAGCTGTAGGTTACGTGCGTCTCCGTATGAAACAATCCAGTGACAGCCTGACAGGTGCTTGTAGGCTTATTCACTCGTCGCTTGGTTCCAAGTGTGCTGGCCCGACTCCAGGATCCAGTGAGACAGGTTAGCAACCACGTTCTCGACACCATCGACTTCCAAATTGCATTAGTCGACGACAAAACACTTCTGTGTATCACTGAGGACGTGACCTATCCTGGAGCTGAAGCTTGAGCGTTATGCTTTTGCGACACCAGTTGGCTAGGTATTTGACGATTGATGTCGTGTGAATGCACAACAAACGCGAAAGATTGTCGTCTGCAGGACATTTTTTGTGTCCTCGTCTCGCACAACTCTCGCCCTTCTTTTGAACAAAGTCTATCTGTGTACAGAATAAGCTATCCCTGCAAAAGCTGTCGTGCCAGGTGCCAACGCAAAGCAGGTGTGTCAGCAAATTCTGTCATGCTTTATACGATGCTTGACGTTTCAGCCAACAGTCACAGCCTGAGTAAGCATGCACCTAACGATCAGGCTCTGCAGGGCTCTCTCAACGCCCAAGGCACACTTCGGTCATGGCTGGAGCAGCTATTAAGGACAAGACAGTGGTTGTCACTGGAGCAAACAGAGGGCTTGGCCTGGAGGCAAGGCAGGCCACCCTTCTGCAGTTGTTGGCACCAATTTTCTAGCATGGTTGAATGATGATAAATTGCAGCATGCCACAACCCTCTACCAGCAAATTTTAGGGCTATCTTGGCATCTGCATTGTGAAGGCTACCTTGGCATCTGCTGTTTTTACACTGCAGCTAGTGAAACACATCATACTTGAGTCTTGCAGGGAAAACATGCTGCATTCTGTGCTGCAGTGGGTCAAGCAGCTGGTATCCAAAGGGAACAAGGTCATAGCCAGCTGCCGAAATCCGTCTGAAGCAGCTGACCTGCAGAAGGCTGGCGTCGCTCATATAGTCAAGCTAGATGTGTCTGATCCAGCTTCCATTCAGGTACGTTTACTCTGAGTATACGCCATTCGTGCCCACTGCTGCTGACCTTCTTGCGGCATGCATTGAGCAACTGCAATTATGCCACCCAGATGCAGCTGAGAATTCTTGCTAGCTTCAACACCTTGTGAGCTTTTCACACACATTTGTGGCACCTTATACTTCCTCTAAGTCATGGTCAAGTGAGCTTTGTAGCAGTCGTCACCATGTGGCTAGTGTGAATGGCTACCAATCATGATTCAGTCATGATGTGTGCTTCAAACTCCGACAAACCATCAGGCACACTTGCAGGCATGGGCAAAGGAGCTGGCTGGGCAAGTGGACCATATTGATGTGAGGCTCTCTACTTTCACATAACCATTGCTAAATCTTTCAGTCTTCCACTTCTGCACCAACATTGCACAAGCGGCTTATACACAGTCTATATTGTTGTAGATGCAAGCTGTACACACAGAACTTTGCTGTCCTGAAAAGGGCTCAAGCCTCCCGGCGGACACTCCAGTTTCAGCCAAGCTGCTTTCGCCACAAAGCTGCTTCTGCCACAACACTGTGCATGCAACAAAGCTGTGCATGCAACAAAGCTGTGCATGCAACAAAGCTGAGCATGCAACAAAGCTGTGCATGCAACGAAGCTGTGCATGCAAGAAAACTGTGCATGTAACTGCATGACTCACAAGCCAGATGCGTAACTGCAGGTTGTCATCAACAATGCTGGTGTATATGGAACAAGAATCAGCCTTGAAACTGTGACAGCAGAGGACATGCTCTTCACCTACAAGGCCAACACCATTGGGCCACTGCTGGTGGTTCAGCAGCTGCTGAAGAACAAGCTGATTGGCAAGCCTGCCACACTTGTTGGCAATGTCACATCAAAGGTACATGCATACTGTTAGTCTGCAGGCAGTACGTTTTGTAGTGAAATTTGCAGTACCTCGTCTGCGTTTAGCATGAATCATTCAAACCTTCTCCACTACCCCGCCGCACGCTTGCACTGCTTGTTGTTATGACAAAATGTACTCAGCTGACTTCGAAGAGTGATTGTCTCTGCGGCTAAATAGATATGTTTGCAACCTGCAAACAAGTTTGGGACAACAGACCGCATATTAAATGCACGGGCTTGTCCGTCTGAATGTCAGTTTGACTCCGTAGGTTGGCTCAGTGGAGGACAATGGGTCTGGAGGCTCCTATGCTTACCGTGCCTCTAAGTCAGCCCTCAACAATGGTGAGCAAGCCTGTCACACCACCCCTTGACCCCTTGCATCTGTGTTTGTTCATGTTGTTCAGAATTCTGCGGCAGGAGTCTGCATGTGTATGATCACGCATAGCAGCTTTGGTCATGTACAATCATGCATGGTGAAACATCAGGATGGTGAGGCTCATTCAGGCATTGTTGTCTCCCGAAATGCAATGTGATGGTGTATGCACTGTGGCCAGACCTCATGTCAGCTTTGACACCAGTGGGCTTTCTGGCAGAGGCTGTGCAGCTGTTGCATGGACTATACAGACATGTAGCTGTTGTGTCGTGAACTGCTACATTTGACTGAACCGTATCCTTCCTTCAGTTGAGCTTGGCTGTGCAGCAACAATTGCATGTCAACCATTATTGCCCTAAGGTGTGATTTCTGTCCATGCAGTGAATAAATCCATGTCCATTGATCTGGAAGATGAGGGTATAACTTGCGTGCTTCTTCATCCTGGCTATGTTAGGACGGACATGACCTCTGGCAACGGCTTGATCGATGTGGATCAAAGCGTCTCTGGCTTGTTGTCAGTGCTGGAGAGCGACTTGCCACTGAATGGCAAGTGGTATGACTACAAGCAAGAGGCCATTCCATGGTGATGCAGCCCTGTCAAGGGACTGGATGGAGAAAAGAAATGAAAAGAAAGACTACACCTTTTGGCGTTAATTAATGAGAAGCCAAGTATTATACTGGCCTGCCCAGGGGGACTGGACTGCCAAAGGAGGCAAGTATTAAACAAGTGAAGGGCAGATCAACTCACACTGCATCAGCAGCTCATGCAGCTCTCCAATGCAAGGCACGTTGCTGTGCAACGAACAGCGCTGTGGTGTTCCACAACAAGGGTGTGAATGCAAGGACAGAGTCAACATGCAAATTGCCGTACTGGCCATGGAAATTGTTTTCGTGATGCTTCAATTGCGGATCATGGTGTGCCTGACAGTGAAGAGTGGTAACAGCAAATAGTTTCGTGAGTGCTGCAGACGCTGTGGGTACTGTCCACACTTTGACGCCCAGATCAGTATGCCCAAGGTTGAGAGGTATGTTGTAATTGGAGGTTGCCAGCAATTTGAACTTGCAGAGGATGGCATTACACAGCTTGCTTGAATAACAAGTGCTCGGCTACCTGGTACAGTTTCCGGAACCTGCTCTGCGAGCTCGCAAATTGATGGAGTGCACAGTCAAACCCACTGTATTGACAGTTCCTGCCTGAAAAAATGCTCTTCATCTGCTCAAAGAAGAGGGACGGGTCAGGGAACGGGTGCATGAGCCTGCTTCTGCACATTGAGGCCATTCCGAGGGAATTTGGTTTGCGGTCGGCAGCACAACCACAATCTTGCATAGCCATCAGGACCTCGTAGCTGCAAGCTTCTGACTGCACTCATCGAGTGGGCAGAAAGATTCCGCTGCCGGCAAGATCGAGCACTTCGAGCAACTGCACCGCTGATAATCTTTCGCTGTAGACTGTCTACGTGTTGCGAACGCTATGCTTGCGTCAGTTGCCGTATGTCTCATTTGACCAGCGCTGTTAAAAAGTGAGCTCTGCGAATGGAAGCGCCGAGACGGCTAACACGAGTTACTGATCACTGACTATGAGTTTTCAAGCTCAGCGGTCTAGACCGGAGCAGATTGAGCGGATTGTCAGCAGGCTTGCTGAGGACGTTCACAATGCCGTCGGTGGACGAGCCTTCCCTGCCAAATTGATACAAACGGCTGTCACCGTTTTGAGCAACGACAAAGCTGTTTCTAGCGAGAAGTGGGAACGCGTAGGTGTCAGGCATGCCTGCTCATCTGGTTGCAGTAGGATTTTCTGGCATACAATGAATTTGCTGTCCAGGACGTGCAAGCAGCGAGAAGTGGGCTTTCACACACAGCAGCAGATGGAACTCAGCTTGAGCAGAGAGTGCAAGAGCTAGGCGACAAAGGGTAAGTGGCTCTATGGAGCTGCTGCATCAGCAACACATTGCTGACATCTCTTACATGACTAAATTGGCCTTGGCTGGAACTTGCAGCACACCTCTGGTCGAGGAGCTGTTGATTGTCTTGCACAGCATCCAGATGTCAGCGAACACAAAGCATGCCCTGTCAGCCAGAGCTCACTCAAGTGGGACAGCTGCTAGCGCTCTGCACACACCATCCACTATTCACAATCAGCTGGCTCAGCTCCAGGATGTGCCCTCACAAAAGCAGACCCCAGCTAGGGCAGTTGCCCCTCGGCATGCACACATCCATGCAAGGAAAGATGATGGCAGTCATGCAAGCTCATCTGGCCCTGCTCCCACTCCTCTGTCCAGATCCGCTCTGCAGAACATTGAAAGGCATTCAGCAGCTAGCAGTCTTAAGAGGCAGCCACCCTCTCAGCAAAGCCTTCCAGTTGCTCACTCAGGAGAGCAGCATCCCTTGCCAAGCCCCAGTCAAACAGAATACAGAAATCCTGTCTTTGGGCAGGTATGCATGGTAGAGCCATGTTGCAAACGTCCAGAGCTTGCAACAGGCCGTGAAGCATCTGTTATCTTGTATGGCTGCAAACTGCCATGGCGTTGACTTCCTTAGCCTCAATGATGCAGATAAAAAAGGCAAGACTTACATGTTTATCACAGCCCTACTTGTAGGTAGCTGCTGCATGTTTATGCATTGCAAGGTAGCCTTGATCATTGTGCCTAGAGAGATGGACAGGGCGGCTATCAAACACGTGACATGTTGTGCATTTAGGAGGAAGGTTTTTCTCCTGTCAAGTCTGGTCCAGCCTATGCACCAGTGCTCACAAACGCCTTGCCAGCTAGGGGCCTTAGCCCCCTGGGACCCTCTGCTCCAGCTGCTAGGGCAGTTGGAGATCTCTTCAGGCCACCTGGAGGCAGCTTGCCTAATGTGGCTGTCCCAAACTGCCCTGCTCTGCCAGACTGGAATCAGCAGCGGCCATACCTGACAGGGCAGTACCTCATGGAATCTCTTGAAGTAGAGGAGCCGTCAACCAGCAGGCAACAGGCACTGGAATCATTTTCTCCAGCAGTCCAGGAGATTGTGGGTAAGCTGCCCCACTTGCCTGCTCCATGCTGTGATGCCCTATGCTGTGATGCCCGGTCCTGTGCTGCGCTGTGCTGTGTGGTGCTGTGTGGTGCTGTGCTGCGTTTTGACTTGCAGTGTTGGTCTGTGCTGAGCCGTGCTGTGCTGTCCTGTGCTGTGCAGTGCCATACTGTGCTGTGCTTCCTTCTCCAACAGGTATCCTAAGCCATACAAGCTGCAAGGCCTGCCATGAGGCAGGTACCAACATTGCCAATCTCCTGTGCAAAGTTGACAGCACTCATGCCCAGCTATATGACCAGCTTGTCAAATGCTATGACGCAGTGTTGGAGGACATGCTGTGGGGTTTCATGGGCTTTGAAGGCAAGTACATCAAGGCCAACAGGGCACGCTCGTCAAAAGGTGGAGTCAGCTTTGTCCTGAAGGGCAAGCTGGATGCTGCCGTTCATGAGCTGGTCGCACGCATGCTGCCAATATGGTATGCCTGCCAACTCTAGTCTGCATGTCATCCACAGTGTCGATGTCAAGTCCAAAAGGGCGGTCCACCAACATTATATAGTCCTCATCGGCTTCACTTCTGGCTGATTTCTGGCCAAGGCCTAGCTGAACAATGGGGTCATATACACAGCCATTGCAAGCATGTCCAATGTTTGGACACTCGGCAACAATGGGAGTCTTGCTTGCTTGATGTCAGTGATGGCCCACCTATTGTTCCTTCCTGACACTGAGCTGCTAACATCGTCTTGCATGCTGCAGCGAGTATGTGGTGGTGATACAGCGGTTTGTGGAGACACGATCAGCCTATCAGTGGGGGTAGGCCAGCTCCTGTCAGAGGTCATCAACCTTTGCATGGCAGCTTCACATATACACCGTAACAGGCATCCTTGTTGACAAAGCATTGAATCAGCAGATCAGACTGCTGCTGCATCAATGCAGCCATTGCGTTTGTGCTGATGTGGCATGTACTCACCTTTTGATTTTCCAGTTTCAAGCATCGTCATAGCTTGCTAAGACACACACCAAGGCCATGCAGCATGCACAGCTGCACGTGTTGATGCATCTCACACCATTGCAGCTGCACATTATCCAGAGCCGGCAGTGACACAAGAACTCTCAGCGTCTTACATCTGGTGTTGCATCACACTGGCAAAAGCACTCCTCCGCCTCTGGCAAAACAAGACCTTACATCTTTCGGTTCCCATTTCTTGATGTTCCTAGCTCAAAAGCATCATCATGCACATTGAAAAATATCCGGTAGCTGCCAATGTCGTATTTGCAGGCTGGTGTGTCACGCAGCCGCGGCATCAATGCGGTCAGTGCTGCAAGACTGGAACCTCATGGTGACTCAGCTGGAGCACCAGCTGCGCACTGGACGCCTGACTCTGCAGGTCAGCGTACACCTGCTATATGCTGAAGAATCCCTGTGCTGGCTCATCATCATCAGCATCATAGCACTTACTTTCTGAGGGCTGAGCGCAGTGACATGTTTGCCTTGTGCTGGTGCCGTCAGAGTATCTGAACACATGTCCACTTTGCAGCAGCTTCAGGCTGCTGCACTATGCATGCAGAGAGTCTGCAGCTTCTGTCTTGACATATGTACATGCCTGCAGGCCTTGTGGTACTACTGCCAGCCGCCTCTGGCTTCTCTGCAGCTGCTGGCAGCCATCTCCAGCGAAGCTGCGGTGGGTAAGCTGCGAGGCAGTGCCCTGCTCAACCTGCTGCACCAGCGCAGCGATGCTGTAGCAGGAGATGACCAAGCGCGCCGCCTGCTGCAGAAGCTGCGGCATGCTGCCTGCACGCCCTACTTCAGGTGCTAGTCCATCCTACATAGAGAAAACCTAAACCCTATGTTTTCTCCCTGGCATTCCATCCCAGAGCAGTACAAGGCCAGCAGGTGTAGCAGTGGTTGCATATTGAGATAAGTGTTGCACTGTGCGTCGCGCAAGTGTGATTCTCACTAGAATGCATGACACGCCCTGCAGCTGCGCTTGAAAACATACTAGTCATGACCGCAACAGATGTTATAACTTTTGCTCTGAAGAACAGAAACCCTGAGCTTTCAGCCTGCGATTTTTACACTGTCAGCAGTCATGCATGGGCAATCTCAGGCTCAGAATGAAACTCGTGTCAGCACAAGAGGTTGTGACGCTCTGAGTCTGTGCAGGATGCTGGAGCAGTGGCTTTGTGAGGGTATTGTACATGACCCTTACGAGGAGTTCATGATACAAGAACACAAGGTAAGTCTTTCACCATGCTGAATCAGAAGAGGCTTGACCTGTACTTGTCAGCAAACGGCTCATTGCATGCTTGCTGCTTTCACCATCTGCACAGGTTGCTGCAAGGCCTTCAGCGCAGCCTGTCCAGCTCAAAGACTTGACACTCTCATGATTTCTGTTGCCTGGCCTCCAAAGTTTGCGACACTCTTCAACACTGCATCTGAAGCCAACAAAACAAGGATAACAAACCGTCAGTCAAACTGTCACAGGACATCAGCAAGGACAGCGTGAACAAGGAGGACCAGAGTGCGTACTGGTACCACCGCTACAGCTTGCGCCCTCTTCTAGATGCACAGGGGCACGTCAGCTTGACCGCGACTGGCGCTGCTGTGCACGACGTGCCAGTGATTCTGGCTGAGGCCAAGGACAGCATTCTCATGACCGGCAAATACTTGAATGCAATCAGGGAGTGCGGCAGACAGGTTGTGCGACCCCTGCCATCTGATGTGCATATAGGTAGGGCGCTGCTTACAAGCTGTCATTCATGCGGTGCTCCTTTGTTGCTGCTGCTGGACCACCAAGGAAATGTCAGAGCGCATGAACACAAGCGTGACTGTAGCATGGTACAGCTCAGATGGTCAAGGCAATGGTAGCGAACCCACTGACACACCACATCGACCAGTGTAGACACTCAACTGCCACGGCATGGACGCTGCTGTGGAGGCTGCCAATGTCAGGCGTCACAGAAATCCGGCATTGTTGTCACAGACAAACAACAGGCAACAGCTGCTGTCGCTGAGGACCTCATTGAAACCACACAAGTCTCTCATCAAGCTGTGCATCTCTTATCAAGACGCTCACAAGCCTTGCCTCTACGGCATCTTGCTGCCCACACATGTCATCTTGCTGCCCACACATGTCACATACAACCCACTGACCATGTTGCTCATGCCTCTGTAGAGTACAGCAGCAGCAGGTACATGCAGAACATCCAAGCAGCCTTTGCCAGGTCCAGTCAGGCCCTGCTGCACTTGCTCCAGCATGACCTGGGCTTGAACAACACCCTGGCGGCGCTGAAGCACTACTTCCTGCTGGACAAGGGGGACATGCTGCTGTCCTTCCTGGACACCGCCGAAGAAGAGCTCTCCAAGCCGGCCAGTGAGGTGTCAGTCATCAGGCTGCAATCCCTGCTAGACCTAGGTATGGACTGTGCTGCTGCAAGCATTTCCACCATTGTCATGTGTGCAGACAGCCACGCAATCTGTCACAAAAGAGCTGGATCTTCCCACCAGACTTGGCCCTTTCTGTGGTTCAGAACAGCATTGAATG
>JAABUO010010206.1_pt1 | contig 10427 bp, 10 predicted proteins | sample 5559291 | NCBI WGS metagenome assembly JAABUO01 (sample SAMN10711878, study PRJNA513372) | rock metagenome | isolation source: Antarctica rocks | place: Antarctica: Victoria Land, Finger Mt sud
TGTGGCACACTTGTTCCTGCGGGTTCATGTGACTCCTCCTGCTGACGTCAAGCATCAGCAAGCGTGTCACAGAACCCGTTTCCCTTCAAATCTGACACCGTCCACGGTTCATTGGGGTACTACCGGTTGCGCAAATCGAGAGCGAGTAAAACCTGATATTTCTTTTCCAATGAATCACGGTTCGTCGGCCCTTTACTCGCACTTCTTCTGCTACATCCATGAGATCGGGCTTGGCGATGTATCAATGCTTTCGATTGGCATTGTCATGGAGAACTCTCATCCGCCTGTCCATATAGTGATTGCCGCGAGTAGACGCAGTAATGCACCGGCTGAGGGCCGTTCAGTCGGCGGCAGTGGCGTTGCGGGGAAGGTCGGGGGTGAGATAGGCGCAGGAGGAATCCATCAACAGGCGTAGGGCATCGTCCGCGTTTCCTTCGATGACGGCGGCGGCGGCGAAGGTATGACCGCCGCCGCCGATTGCTTGTGCGATCAGATCCACCGGCACATTGTCGGAGGCACGGAGGATGACGCGCGTGCGGGCGTCGGGGAATTCCAGTAGCGCCGCGCCGATCTCCGCGCCTTCGACGGTTGCGGCGTGATCCGCGAAGCCGGGGACATCCTCGACGGCGAGGCCAGAGCGCGTGAACTGGTCGCGCGTCACGGTCATCACCGCCAGATGGCCGTTGCAAGTCAACTGGATGCCTATGAGCGCCTCACCGAGCAGGCGGATCTTCGCGACGGAGGTGTTTTCGTACATTTCCGCATAGAGCCGCCGTTCGTCTGCGCCCTGGTCGGCGAGGTCGGCGACGATGCGGTGCGCCTCGGCATTCGTGTTCGGGAAGCGGAACGAGGCGGTGTCCGTGACGATGCCGAGGTAGAGCCATCCCGCTTCCTGAGGCGTTACGCTCCGCGTGAGAAGCAGAATGAGTTGGTAGGCGAGCACTGCCACCGCCGTCGCCTGCGGATCAATGACGGGGATATCCACCGCAAGCGCCGCATGCGGATGATGGTCGAGACAGATGACCGTGCATTGCTTCGCCGCCCGGCGGGCGGCGATCGTCGCGCCGGGTGCACCGACCCGATCCCAGCCCGAACTCGTATCGAGCACGACCACGACATCCGCCTCCGGCAACGGATCGTTCGCGCCATAGACCGTTGCCCGCATCGCTGCATCAAGATAATGATACCGATCGGGGATCGCGCAACCGAGCGCAATTGCTACCGGAATGCCGATCCGCTCCAATGCGGAGGCGAGGGCGAGCGACGAGCCGAGGCCATCCGCGTCCGCACCGAGGTGGGTGGTAATGAGGACGGAGGTCGCCTCGCGCAGGCCTGCCGCCGCTCGCCGCAACGCAGTGCGGCGGGTCAGGCCAGTCGGCATCGTCGGCCGGGTGGTCACGTGTGCCTTCCCTCGTGACAGCAAACCCTGCTGATCGTGACCAAAGTGAGCATTCAAGCCCTCCTCTACGCAACTGACATGCCAGAAACACCGGGCGAGTAACGAGTGCTGAGTATTGAGTACGATCTGATCTTCTCAGTACTCAGCACTCAGCACTCAGCACTCGGCATTGCCCGCTTTCGGGATTGGGCTGGTGGCGATGTAGCCGACGGCAAGGGTGAGGATGACGGCGGCACAGAGAAACGTCGTGCGTGCCCCGTAGCCCGCCGCGATCAGCCCCCCCGCAAGTCCACCCAGCGGGATGTTGCACCAGGCGATCATCCGCATCGCGGCCGAAACCCGACCGAGCAGATGGTCGGGAATTACCGTCTGCCGGAGCGCGATCATCGGAATGTTCAGCAGCGTCACCCCAATCCCCCACAGTATCCCGATACTCGTCATCACCACCAGGTTGCCCGTCAGCGCGAAGGCGAGCGGCACCAGCGGCTGAAAGAGCGTCGCCAGTAGAATCTGGCGACCAAACGCCACCCGGCGCGCGATCTTGCCGACCACCAGCGAGGCGAAGAACTGGCCAATGCCGATGCTGGCGAGAAAGATGCCCGTCTCGGCGGCGGTGAAGTGCAATTCGATCCGGGCACGGTAGACAAAGACCGCGACAATCGCGCTCGTCGCCAGATTGCCGATTGCTGTGGCGACCGAGAGGGCGCGAATCAGTGGATGATTTGCGACGAAGCGCACCCCCTCGACCATCCGCTGCCAGAACGTTTCCTCCTCACGCTGCACGATCGGCGCGCTGAACGGCTGCGTGATGGTGGCGAGCGAGAGAAAGGAGATGACATACGAGACAGTGTCAATCACCAGCGTCCCCGCCGCCGAGAAGAGGGCGACCAGCGTCCCCGCCAGCGGCTGACCGGAGAGTTCGGCGGCGCTCCGCGTCATCTCCAATTTGCCGTTCGCGTCCGCCAGCTGCCGTTTCTCGACGAGGTTGGGAAGACAGGCCGTGTAGCCGACATCGAAGAAGATCGTGAAAAAGCGCAGCAAAGCGGCGACGACGAACAACTGCACGAGGGTCAGGACGCCCATGAAGTAGGCGATCGGGATACTGACGACGATCAGGCCACGCGCCGCGTCGCAGACAAGCATGATCGCGCGGCGATTCCAGCGATCGGCGATCACCCCGGCAGGCAAGGCGAAGAGAAGATAGGGAAGGAAACTGACCGCACTGAGGGCGCCGACGGTGACGGCGGAGCGATTGAGGTCGAGAACCAGCCAGGGGAGGGCGAACTGTGTGACCTGGGTGCCGAAGACGCTAACGCTCTGCCCACCCCAGAGGGTGAGGAAGGCGCGATTGTGCAGCAAAGCAACCGTCTGGGGAGCCTGCTCGGGCACGGCGGTGACGGGCGGCGCGTCTGATTCCCCCGACACGATTGCCAATACCTCTGCTCCCATCTGCGCCCCCTTCGCATCTGCCCGGCACACCTGCTGCGTCGCCTCGGTATCTGCGGATCGAATAGTTGCGGCATTCTCGCACAGCATTCGGCAGGAGCGCAAAAGTGGACGGTGAGCAGTTCGGAGTTCGAAGTGGGGATCGGACGTTCTCCGAACATCGAACTCCGAACTTGCTACTCCTTGCTCGGCTGGCACGTCGGACACCAATGCGTGCTGCGACCGGCGAGGCGCATTTGGAGGATGGTGTCCGTGCCGCAGGTGAGGCAGGGCTGGCCGTGACGGTGGTAGACCCGGAGACGTTCCAGATTGCCACCGGGGTTGCCGAAAGCATCGCGGAACCCCTCGGTGTCGAACGTTGTACCGTTATGCGCGACGCCGCTGGCGATCACCTCCTTGATAGCGGCCGTCAAACGGATGATCTCGGCATCCGTGAGTTTGCCGACGGGCGTTTGTGGATGAATACCGGCCAGGTGGAGCGATTCGTCCGCGTAGATATTGCCAAGCCCGGCGATCCGCGATTGATCGAGCAGGGCGGCCTTCGCCGCCAGTCTCGGAGAACTGCCGAGTGCCGTGCGGACCGCCGCCGCGTCGAGCGCATCGTCGAGCGGCTCGTGGCCGAGGGTGGCGAGGCGGACCGCCAGCCCCGCCGGGCCGAGCACTTCGGCGGTACCAAAGCGGCGCATGTCGCCGAAGCGCAGTTCCGTCCCATTATCGAGCCGCACCGCGACGCGATGGAAGCGGGCAGGCGGATCATTAGTCTGGGCGATGGTCAGCGCGCCCGTCATGCGCAGATGGACGACGAGCGCGAGATCGTCGTCGAGGTCAAGGATGAGGAACTTCGCGCGCCGCCGCACTGCATGGATCACGCGCCCCGTCAACGCGGCCTGCCATGTGGCCTGCCACGCGAGCCACATCGGTTCTGTGTCGGGCGCGGTAACGGCGATAATCCGGCGACCGGGCAGTACGCGCTCCAGCCCCCGCCGGACGGTTTCTACTTCGGGCAGTTCAGGCACAGTCCACAAAACCTCCTATCCGCGAGAAGTATATCGCTGTTTCGCGGCTGAGGTGTACGGTACAATCTGATAATGCATACGGACTCATCGGCACCATCGTCAACGCCCGATCTGACGCATCTCCCGATCATCCAGCAGACGCTCCTCGATTGGTACGCGCGCGAAGGGCGGGCCTTGCCGTGGCGGCGGACGCGCGATCCGTACGCGATCCTCGTTTCCGAACTGATGTTGCAGCAGACGCAGGTGGATCGCGTCATCCCGAAGTGGGAGGCATGGCTGGAGCAGTTCCCGACAATCACATCCCTCGCCGATGCGCCGACGAGCGATGTGATCAAGGCGTGGTCGGGGCTGGGCTACAACCGGCGGGCAATCGCCCTCCAGCGGCTCGCGCAAGCGGTCGTCGCGGTCCATGGCGGGCGCATCCCGGATGACGTCGCGGAGCTGAAGGCGCTCCCCGGCATCGGGCCATACACGGCGGGCGCGGTCGCCGCCTTCGCGCACAACCGCCCGGTGGCGATGGTGGATGTCAATATTCGCCGCCTGCTGCATCGCTTGTTTGTCGGCGCGGAGACGCCGGATTACCGCATCTCCGAGGGCGAAATCTGGGCGCTGGCGCGTGCCGCCGTGCCGCTGGGCCGGAGCGCGGACTGGCATCAGGCCCTGATGGACCTCGGCGCGACGATCTGCCGCCCGCGCCCGCTCTGCGCCCGCTGCCCGGTGCAGACGTGGTGTCGTGCCGCGCCGGAATGGGCGCTCCTGCCACCCGACGCGCCGCGCCCGACAAAATCGCAGGGCAGGTGGGAGGGGTCCAATCGCCAGTATCGTGGCCGTATCCTCCGCGCACTTGGCGCGCTACCGCACGGCGACACGCTACCCCTGCCGATCCTCGGCGCGCAGGTGCGTGCGGGGTACACTGAGGCCGACGAAGATTGGCTCCTCATCCTCGTCCATGCGCTCGCACTTGATGGTCTCGTGCTGCTTTCCGGCGCTGCGGGCGACTATGCCGTTCGGCTACCATGATCGAAAGGTCTGCCACCCCCTGCGCGCCGCTTGAATGGGCTTTCACTTGTCGCTATGCCGACAGCCATGCGACGCATGCATCGGTATCCAACAGCGCGACGCCGATGTTGCGCAGTTCCTGCGCGCCACGGTCGTCGAGACCGGAGACGGCATCAGCGACGAGGAGGGTGCGGAAGTCGCGCTCGCTCGCTTCATACACCGTGGTGCGGGGGCAGTTCGGATAATTGCAGCCGCAGACCGCGATGGTCGTGACGCCGAGGTCGCGCAGATGCGCTTCCAGCGGCGTCCGATAGAACGCGCCCCAGCGCGGCTTGTACATCGCCCATTCGCGCGGCCCGATCTCCTGCATTGCGCCGCCGAGCAGTCGTTCCGCATCCAGCCGGAGATGCGGCGCGGGCTTCAATGCGTCCACCAACTCCGCGCCCTCGCTCCCGGGCGCGACGATCCGCTTGCCATCCTCGATGTCTGCGCGGCGGCACAGGTCCACATTCGCACCGTCCTCCCGGTACAGCCGCACGACGTGGATAATCGGCTTCCCGCTGCGGCGGAAAGTGTGCAGAAGCCGCACCATCTTCGGTACGACGGCCATCGTACCGGCAATCTCAGTAGGCGCGCCGGGGAGCGTGAAGTCCCGCTGCGTGTCAATCGTCAGTAGCGCGGCATGTGCCGCATCCGGCGTGAGGTAATCGTTCATTGCATCGCCCTGTATTGCCCGCTCACAGCGCGCCGACGGGCCAGACATAGATGGCGGCGGCGAAGATGATGTAGACGGCGATCAAGGCCAAGCCCTCGATCCACGTACTTTCGCCATCCACGGCGACGATGGCGGTGACGAGCGCGCCTGCCGCGATGGCGACGATTTCCACCGGCGCGAAGACGAGCGTCATCCGGTGGCCGAGCAGGGGCGAGGCGAGCGCGAGCACCGGCCCGACCATCAGCGCGACCTGCAAGGACGAGCCGAGGGCGATCACCATCGCGAAGTCCATGTCGCCGCGCCACGAGACGGTCAGGCCGACGAGGTTCTCCGGGATGTTGCCGACGAGCGGCACGATGACGAGGCCGAGGAAGAGTTCCGGCAACCCGAGCGTCTGCGCCGTCGGTTGCAGCACCGCCACAAATGCGTCCGCTACCGGGGCGGTGACGAGCGCGAGTACGGCGAGGATGATCGCCGCGCTGCCCCACCCCCAATGCGCCGGCTCGGATGCGCGTTCCTCCCCGCCCGCTTCCGGCGTCGTCAGGTAGAAGCGGAGGCTGGCGAGATAGACGACGAGGAGGACGACGGCGACGACGGTGGATAATGTCTGCTCTTTGCTGCCATCAACCTTCACGCCCGTCGTCAGCAGGAGGGCGGGGGCGATCAGTCCCGTCGCGGCGAGGAGCAGGAGGGTCCCGTTCATCGAGGCCGCGACGCGCGAGAATCGCTGGACGCCGTGCCGCCAGCCGCCGACGAACATGCTGAGGCCGAGGACTAAGAGCGTGTTGCCAAGCACGCTACCCGCGATCGAGGCACGCACAATCTCCAGCAACCCCGCTTTGAGTGCGAAGCCCGCGATCACCAGTTCCGCGATGTTCCCGAAGGTGGCGTTCAGCACGCCTGAGATACGTGGCCCGGCGGTCGAGCCGAGTTCGTCCGTCGCGACGCCGATGCCGTACGCGAGGATGGCGAGCGCCGCTCCACCGATCACGAAGATGAGGACATCCGGGATGCCACCCGCTCGCCCGAAGACGGCCACCACGGAGAGCACGGCTACAAGTACGCCAAGTAGACGGTCGCGCCTACCGACATGAAGCGCGAAGCGCGCGAGTTTGACATTTGCCATCGCCGGTTCCTCCGTTCGCATATCGCACAGTGTACCGTATCGCGGCATCGTTGAGGGCTGAGGATTCAGTCCTCATTGCTCATTGCTGCGTACTCGCGGTGTGTATGCTATCCTCTGGCAAGGAAAATGCACATCTGCCGAATCGTTCCCGCATGCGGATCGCCTGTGCCAGGGACATCGTGCGCGATACAACGCGAAATGGTCTTTACTATCGGAGGGATGGATGGCAGCGGACGTGCGCGTCGCGTCACAAGTACGGGTGGAGATCGTCATTCCTGTCTACAATGAGGAACACGTTCTTCGCCAGAGCGTCGAAACGCTCCGCTCCTACCTCGTTCGCTATTTCCCCTATCAGTGGCAGATCACCGTTGCGGACAATGCCTCCACGGATGGGACATGGCGACTTGCCGAGCAACTCGCGGCGGAGTGCGACCGCGTCCACGCGCTGCACCTCGACCAGAAGGGGCGCGGCCGTGCTCTCCGGACGGCATGGCTCGCCAGCGACGCCGATGTCGTCTCGTACATGGATGTGGACCTCTCGACGAACCTTGAATCGTTCCTGCCGCTCGTCGCGCCGATCATCACCGGACACAGCGATCTTGCCATCGGCTCGCGTCTCCTGCGCGGCGCAATGGTGACGCGGCAATGGAAGCGGGAGTTCATCTCGCGCTGCTACAACCTGATGATTAAGACGCTCTGCCGCAACCGCTTCTCGGACGCGCAATGCGGTTTCAAAGCGATCCGGCGCACCGACGCGCAAGAACTCCTGCCGTTGGTGGTGAACCAGGAGTGGTTCTTCGATACGGAACTGCTGCTCCGCGCGGAGGAACGCGGCCTGCGCATTTACGAAGTCCCCGTCGTCTGGGTGGAGGACCTCGATAGCCGTGTCAATATCCGCAGAACCGCCTTTGAAGACATCAAGGGCCTCCTCCGCGTCCGCAAACAACGCTGGCAACGCCGCTTCCGCAACGGAAAGAGATACGTTGAACCGCGAAGGCGCGAAGGACGCGAAGGGAAAGAGAAGATATAAAGAAGGTTATGGTAGGGTAGTCGCGATGTGTGAAACCATTTCCCCTCGCTTTCAATCTCTTCTCTTCTTCGCGTCCTTCGCGTCTTCGCGGTTCAAAATACCCCAGCCATGCTGACACGGCGGGGGATTGGGCTGCTGGCGGTGGTGGCCGCGCCGCTCTTTTTCGCGATCTGGATTGGATCACTCGTCTGGGTGGCGGCGGCGCTCTTTATCGGCATCGTCGCGCTGATCGTGCGGGACAGCCGGAGCGTGCCATCCATCGAGGCGATTGTCGTCGCGCGGGAGCATGAGCCGCGCCTCTCGGTCAGCACCGAGAATCCGGTCACACTCAACGTCGGCATTGCGCACGGGCGGCCAGTGCCGCTCGTCGTGCGGGTGCGGGAGGAACCGCCGCCGCACTGCGCAATCACACCCGGCCCCTTCTTCACGGCGATCCTGCCGCCTGCGGGCGAGCCGGATGCGATCGCGTACACACTGCGACCCGGACAGCGCGGGCAGTACGCCTTTGGGCCGGTCACGCTCCGCATTCCCGGTGTCCGCAACCTCGTCGTGCGGCAGCGCGCCGTGACGCTGGACGACCCGATCCGCGTCTACCCGAATATCCGCGCCATTCGCACGCACGATCTCGCTGCGCGCCGCTTCCTCCGCACGACGAGCGGGCTGCGCCGCACCCGCCGCCCCGGTGAGGGAAGCGAGTTCGAGCGGCTGCGCGAGTACACGCCGGACGACGAGTACCGCCGCATTGATTGGAAGGCGACCGCCCGCCGGGGCAAGCCGATTGCCCGCACCTTCGAGGCGGAGCGGGCGTGGAATGTCATCCTGCTGCTCGACGCGGGGCGGCTGATGGGCGCGCCGGTCGGCGACCTGACGAAACTCGATGTCGCGATCAATGCCGCATTGCTCGTCGCGCATATCGGCGCGCGGCAGGGGGATCGCATCGGCCTCATGGCCTTCGCGGATCGGGTCGAGGCATACGTCCCGCCCGCCTCCGGCCCGCGACAGGAGGGCGTGCTGCTCGAATCGCTTTACGCCGTCCGCGCCCAACCGACGGCGACCGACTACCGGGAAGCCTTCACCGCCCTCGCCGCCCATCGCCCGCAACGCTCGCTCGTCATCCTGCTCACGGACATCACCGATGCATACACGCCGCGCGCCCTCGTTCCGACGCTTGCCTCCGCCGCAGCGCATCATCGCGTCGTCGTTGTCACGCTCCGCGATCCCGAATTGGATGCGCTCGCCTGCCAGCCGTCGTCCGATCCCGGCGCGATCTACGAACGTATCGCGGCGGAACGGCTGGGGCGAGAGCGCGCCCTGCTCCTCGCCACCATTGCCGGTCGCGGCATCGAAACCCTCGATGTTCCCGCCGACCGCCTCAGCGCCGCACTCGTTGACACCTACCTCGATCTCAAGCGGCACGCGCCGCTCTAGCGGACGCGGGAGCAATGGACACCGCCAGCATATTCGCCGACAATAGCCCGCATGCAGGGAGAAGAAACCGTGATGACGATGCGATACAAGAACTATACGGCAGAAGTAGAAATTGACCCGGATGCGAAGGTCCTCGCCGGTCGTGTCCTGTATCTACGCGATGTCATCGTTTTTGAGGGCGAGACGGTCGAAGATGCAGAACGGCAGTTTCAGGTATCGGTGGATGATTACCTCGCATGGTGCGCGGAGCGCGGGAAGGAGCCCGAAAAGCCCTTCTCCGGTAAACTGCCGTTCCGCACGACGCCGGAGCATCATCGCAAGATCGCGCTTGCGGCGGCGCAGATGGGCAAGAGCATCAACGCGTGGATGGACGATGTCGTCACGCAGGCCGCCGATACGGTGCTTGGCGATCGCTCGAGGGAGATCGAGCCCGCAACACGCCCTTAGCACGGAGCGCACATGACGATACCGCAATCACCAGATGGTCAGTCAGGTGCGCCGCCGGGCTATCTACCGGCTCGGTCGGGCGACTATTACTTCCGCTCCCCACCGCCCGATAATTCATCGATCCCGAAGACGCGTCGGTGGGTTCGGTGGTTCGTTGGCGGCGCCATCGTGTTTCTGCTCGTGACTGGACTCGCCGTTTCTTTGGTCGTCTTAGGAGTCCGGAACATCGGGCCGGCGCGCGACGCTACCACGGAGTATTTTGCCGCCCTCAAAGCCCATGATTGGACGACGGCACAGGCGCATCTCAGCGCATCACTTCGCGCGACGACGAAGCCTGCCGACCTCCAAGCGACGTGGTTACGACGGGAACAGGCGGATGGGGCAATTACGCAATTCACGGTGTCGAACACGAATGTCAGTTCGGTGAACGGGAAATCATCCGCGACCGTCACCGGCACGCTCTCCTACGCCAGTGGTGCGTCCGATCCAAAGATCGTCACGCTCGTCAAAGAAGACGATGGCTGGAAGGTATCGCGGCTGCCCTGAATGTGGCGACGCCCGCTCCCCTCTATCAATGCGCGTCATCCGCCACATCGCGGTGGATTTCCATCAGTGGCGCGACCGTCTCCGGCGGGCGGCGCCCGAAGCCGCATTCTGTGGCGACGCCGAAGGTCGGGACGAAACGCTGCGCCGCCGCGATCCGCTTGCGCGCGCCCTCCACGCCGTCCGTGTAGTGGACGAGGCCGAGATAGAGTTCCGTTTCCGGGTGCAGTTTGAGATCGCTGAGTGGCGCGAAGAACGCCGCATCGTCCCGCTCGCGG
>JAABUO010010207.1_pt1 | contig 10426 bp, 14 predicted proteins | sample 5559291 | NCBI WGS metagenome assembly JAABUO01 (sample SAMN10711878, study PRJNA513372) | rock metagenome | isolation source: Antarctica rocks | place: Antarctica: Victoria Land, Finger Mt sud
GCCGGTCGCGCTGGCGGCCGCGCGCGCGGGCGCGGGCGGCGCCGTCTCGCACCTGCTGCTGCAGCGCGCGGGCGAGACGTTCCTGCACGAGCTGTGCCCGCCGGCGCGCGCCGGGCCCCAACCTGGTGCAAATAGGGTTAGGGTAAGGGTCAGGGTTGCAAGCTAGCACCGCAGCCATGCAGAGGCTCTGCCAGCAGGCTTAGATGCAAAGCAGGTGTGGCTTTGACGAGGCCTGGCAGGCATGCATGGCCCGCATCGGCCTCTGCTTGAAGGGCTCAACATGGGTCTGTGGAGCGTGTTCGAGCAAATGACCAGGCCATGCTCTGCCTGAATTCTGTCCTACTCTGCGTCCTGATCCATGGGCCGCCAGGAGGCGGACGCGGCCGATGACGCCGACGCCGCGGCGTGCGCGGCTGCGCGCGAAGCTGCGCCGGGCCTGCGGCTGGCGGCCTTCTCGGCGTGCATGGACGCGCACGCGCGCCTGGGCCCCGCCGCGCTGCTGCCAGGCGGCGCGCCGGCCGCGCTGGGCGAGGACGCCGCGCTGCAGACCAGGCAGGCGCCGGGCTGCCTTTGCTGTGTAAGTTAGATTGCGGGTCGACTGCACCAGACGGTCGCTGTGGCCACCGACATGCCACCAATAGACCTGCGGAGCCTGGCGGGCGCAAACCGCACCTCGGCTCATCTGCGAGCGCGCGCATCAAGAATTGCATCTCCTGTCGCGCTGCGGTCGACAGGGCGCGCGGCGGCGGCTCGTGTCGAGCAAGCGGGAACGCAGGCCCCGACCCTCACGCCCGCCATTCGGCGCGCAGGCCCCGACCCTCACGCCCGCTGCGCCGCGCGGACACGGTGGCGTGGGCGGAGGAGGGCGTGCCGTCGCCGCTGGCGGCGCTGCTGCGCGGCGTGGCGGCCGCCTTCCAGGCGCTGCCGCTGCCGGCCGCGCTGCTCGCGCAGGGGCTGCGCCAGGCCCAGGCCGTGCAGGCGCGGCGCGCTGTCTGCCGCTGCTTGTGCCAGAAGGATGACCATGGCGCTGCTTTCAGTAGCGGCTGCCACCCGGGTTGCGCTGTACGCCGGCGTGAACACACCCAAAGTTTGGCTGCGCCGCAAGCTCATGGCACGCCGGTGTCCGTGACCTCCCCCACGGCCAAGCCCAGCGCGCTGACCACGCGCGGCGGCCGCGCAGACGCACGCGCGGCGCAACGACGCGGCGCTGCTGCCGGCGGTGCCGCAGGACACTTTCCGGCGCGGCGCGTATGCGCGCGCGGCCGCCGAGCTGCGCGCGCTCGCCGCCGCGTTCGGCGAGCGCTCGCCCGCGCACCGCGAGCTGGCCGCCGCCGTCGCCGCGGCGGCCCTACCGCTGCCGCCGCCGCCGCCGCTGCCGCCGCCAGCCGGCCGCCCCCCGCCTGGCGCGGCCGGCGGCGGCGGCGGCGGGGGCGGGGGGCTTGCGGGCCGCGGCGGCGAGGCGACGGACGAGCGCACCGGCGGCGCCGCCGCGCCGGGCGCCGGCGTGAATAAGCGGAGGCGCGCGCTTCTAGCAGGCAGACCGCCGCTTTACATGACGCTTGCGAGCATCCGCGCCTCATGCTTAACAGTGCTGGCCGCTTGCCCTGATTAGCGTTGTTGCGAAAACACGTTGCGCAACAGGCGCTGCGAGGAGGTGGAGCGGGACGCCAGCGGACGCCCGCTGATGCCCATCCGGCTGGGCCAGGCACTCGTTGTCTATGTGAGCGCCCCCATCTGGCCTAACCCTAACCCTAGCCCTAACCCGCCACTCCCAGTTCAGCGGTCGGCCGCCACTTGCAAGGCCTGTCTCAGCGCTTGCGCAGCCCGGCGCCCCTCTTGCACCAGCCCACATGCGCCCCGAGGCAGAGGTCTTGCAGCCGCTGCGTCAGCAAGCCGTCACGTCTTGGCATGGAGGCATGGCAGCCCGACGGCAGCATGGTGATGGCTCAACAGTGGCTTGGATGCAATGCTCATGCACAGACAGTGTGCGGCGGGACGCTCGTGCAGGACCTGGGCAGGGTGGAGTGGCAGCGCAAGACGTTCCACTCGGAGAGCAACATCTGGCCTGTCGGCTACCGGTCCATGCGCTTCTACGCCAGCCGCAGGCGCGCGCGCCGGCCGCGTGCAGGCGCTGTCGCCCACCGGCTGCAGAGTCAACCGGGTTACCTGCACATCCTTGCCATGACAAGCGCCATCAGGGATGGGCTGGAGGAGTCGGCCCCCTGTCCTAAGTGAGGGTTGCCAGGAGCCAGCACTGTGAACTGTCTGTCGATTGGAAGCACGAATATTTCACCCTTGCCACTGTGTGCCCAGCTGGCCACCTGTCACAGTCACCCAACATGCCTTAAGGTGCTGCCACGGGACTGGTCATGTAGACCTCCATGCTAGCGCGCAACGGCCACAGGCACGCCGTTGGTGAATTTGGACTTGCCGCCGACGACATGCATGCTACAGGAACCCGGACGTGCGCGTGGCGTACGAGTGCGAGATCCTGGACGGCGGCGACGCGCCCCTGTTCCGGCTCACCGCGGAGGATGAGCGCGAGCGCCCGCTGACGGGCGCGCGCCCGCCGCGCGGCCCGCGGCGCGCCCGCCCCGGGCCTGTTTGAGCGCCGGCGGCGGAGGGACGCGGGTGGCAGCATACGCATTCGCCCTGCTCCGGGTCACAGCCTGCATCTCTATAACTCTGCCCGAGGGCTGGCGCTGCGAGCGCTCGGCGACCGTGGTTCAGCGCCCTGCAGACCCTACCCCACTCAAGCCACCAGACTGCAGGCTCCAGCTCAGCGTCGGTGCATGCAATGTGGTGAGCGCACGCCGGCAGCGCATGCATCCTGTGTGAGCCGGACACCGGCACGGCGCTGCATGAGGCCCGCTTCCTGGCGCACCGCCACATTTGGCAGAAGGGTTGGGGATGAGGTTGGGGGTATGATAGGGTGCAGGTTTGGGGTACAGGTGGGTAACACCCCACGCATCCGCCGGCACGCAGGCCCCACCGCATCAGCGGTGTGGACGGCGGTCGTGCGCCAGGTGGCCGCGCGGCGCGCCGAGCTGGACGCCGCGCGGCGCGAGCCGGGCGCCGGTGGCGGGCGCGGCGGCCTGCCGTCAGTGTCGGGGCCGGAGTACTTCGGCTTTGCGGCGCCCACTATTGCGCGGCTCATCCAGGAGCTGCCCGGCGCGGAGCGCTGCGGCGCGTATGTCATGCAGGACCTCACGCCCAACGTGCCCACGCTCAAGCGGCCGAGCGTCGCCTGAGGGGAGGACTCAGAGGTCGTGCTGGCGGACATACCTCGCGTCTCCGGGGCCCCCGGCAGCCTTGTTGCCTGAGCATATGAAGTAAAAGAGGAGAGCCGCGGCATGAATGAAGCTGTGGTTCTCCAGCTAGGGCTGCCCAGGCTTTCTGCCCCCGAATGAAGGCTGCCCCGGTGCTCGAACACTCATGTGTGGCTGTGTGGCACGCCGGGTTGATTGGACAACGCTGAACGTCTCCTGGGCATCCCGGGCCCATGTTGGGCTACATGCATGGGCTTGCAGCCCGCATCATTGAGTCATGCACTGAGTCACACCACGACCTAACCCTGGTGCCTGGTGCTCAAGCATGAAAACAGCAGCTGATGTGCAGCAGTGCACGGCCCATCACCACAAAGAAGAGCGCCCTTGGCAACGCGCAGCGCTATACAGCCGCTCGGTGCCACAGCAGCAGAACAGCCGGCGCTGCTCAGTGTGTGCACCCAGTTGCCCAGCGCCTGCGCGCGCCGCTCAGGAGGCACCTGTGGAGCAGCCTCTTGCGAGCACCAGGGTTGGCCGTGCGAGTGGCGCGCAGCGGGGTCAGCCTGCACTGGTTCGCCGGACCAGGATTTGAATTCTGAGGTGCGTCACCGCAGCTATCACCCCCGCCATGATCAGCGTCACGACGCGCCCAGCGCGTCTCCCTTATCAGGCTGACCTCCGTGTTGTTGGTCCACGTGAGCGAGCAGTGGAAGCCGCCCGGGACATCGACATGCAGTGGCCAGATATGTAACACTCGGCCGGCATATCCGGCGCACCGGCCACACCTGACAAGGCTCACCTCCTGCTGCAGACGCGCGGAGGTCCTGCGCTGCGGGCGCTGAGTAGGGACGCACGCTGGAGTGAGCCACCAGCAGGATGAGTTTGGCAGCCACCAGAGAGAGGCGGGCGCGGACAGCTACCAAGCTTGTGGACTATGAGCTGGACGAGGAGCCAGTGCTGTGCGCCCTGCACGCCGTGATAGTGCAGAGTGGGGGGCCCCTCGCGCCCGGCCAGCGCCATGACATCGTCTGGCTGCTGTGTTTGGCGTGCGGGGGTTTGCGCACGCTTTGCGGAGGGCGCCGCGCCGTCTGCAGCGCTCCATGCAGTGCGATGCACGACAGTCAACCTCGCACCGAGCGGCATGTTGTGACTCGCATCACAGCACAACCCCTGCTCCGGGATGCTTGGTGCTGACCGCGCCCGCCGGCTGCGTGACCAGGGAGGCGCGGTCAGCGGTGCCGGCGCGCCTGCGGACGGACGCGCGGCGCAACAGCAGCGCAGCGCTGCTGGCGGGCTACGAGCCTGCGGCCGGCGCGCTGCGTAGCGGCGCAGGGGACGCCGACGTGCAGCGGGCGGACAGCGCGACGAGCTCGCGCGACTCCGAGGTGCGCCGCGCCGTCAACAGAGCTGCCGTGCTGCCGCGCCTGCTGCCGCAGAGCGCTGCGGGCGGGCGACCCCGTGCGGGGTCGTCACGCGCCGAGCCTTGGGCTGAGCGTGGCAACACCCTGGTTCCCTCTGCGCTTTTGCACAGCCGTGCGGCCTCGGCAGGGACGCCGGGAGGGCTGCGCCTGCGGCGCGGCAGTGCGCCATAAACGCCCGCACGAGGCTGGGTGCAGTGGCTGCGGACCGCGGGGGTACCCTCGCGCGGCTGCTTCGCTTGCAGCCGCATGCCATCCCACGGCCTCGTGCCAAAGGGTCGATGGGTTCGGACGCCGCGCGCCTGCCCGCGCGCAGGAACGCTATCTGCAGGGCCGCAAGCGCCGGCGGCAGGGCTCCCGCGAGATCATGGACGAGCCGGACGAGGAGGAGCTGGCCGCCATGGACGGCGACCAGCGCGAGCTGGCGGTCAGGCGCGCCCTCAAGCCGCGCGCGGCGTCCTCATAGACATTCTATGCGGTCTGCTGCTAGCCTGACAATGGCTGCACGCAACGGAGCGGCATGGGTTGCAGACAACAGGAAATGGCTGCATGCAAGCGCCAGGTAGCAGGGCCTTCAGTGCTGGCATGCGTTCGCTGAGACATTCTGGCTGCCACGCTTGGACGCTGACGCCACCAGCATACCTCAGCGCCGCCTGGTGCCTGCCTGACTGCGCCGCCGCCGGCCGCGCTTTCGCACAAAAATTTGCACGAGTTCACGGCCGCGCACCGGGCCCGCGCGCGCTGCCGCCCGGCAGCTGGCCTCCGCGCGCGCGCCGCCGGCTGCGCGCCCCGCCGACACGCGCGCGCCGCCGGGCTCGCGCAGGCGCGCGAAGAACCGCGAGGCGGCGCGCAAGTCGCGCGAGCGCAAGGTGCTGCGCATCGAGGCGCTGCAGCGCAGCGTGGCCGATCTGCAGGCCGAGAACGAGCTGCTGCTGCAGTGCGTGCAGGAGATCAGCGTCAAGGCGTCCGGCGCGCAGGCTGAGCAGCGCCTGCTGCGGGTGCGCGCCCGGGCGCCCCCTGGCCCAGTGCGTGCAGGAGATCAGCGTCATGGCCGCCGGCGTGCAGGCCGAGCATCGCCTGCTGCGGGTGCGGTGCCGGGCGGCCCTGCCCCGGGCGGCGCCGCTCCGCGCCGTCCAGCCTGTTGCCAGCCATGCCTCCATGCCTGCAATGCACTGCGGTGCAAGTGGGCCGCGCGCTCGCGCTGCCGCTGCAGGCCATGCCTCCGAATGGCATGTTACACCAAAAGTCGTCTGCCCTTCCTTGTGAGCCGCCTGGCACATAAGCAAGCAGCACGTGCCGCCTCGGCGCATGTCCTGGCAAGGCGCAGGCCCGGCACGGCGGGTCGGGACATGCAGGCTTGGCACGCGTGAGCAGCTACAAGCGACCTGCGCAGGGCCGTGAGGATGTGTATAGGCCGGTGACCGATGAGGCATGCCTGACAGCATTGTATGTGGGCTGGCGCGCGCAGGAGCAGATCGCGGCCATCCGCGAGATGGCCGCCAGCGCGGAGGACCGCGAGGTCATCGACAAGCTGCTCGACAGCGCGGCCGCGCGCGTGCGCGCTAAGGAGGAGCGCGCCGCCGCGGCCGCGCCGCAGAGGGTGCGGAGCTCGGAGGTGTCCAGTGTCAGGGCCGCGCTGCTGTCCTGGTGCACAGCGAGCTCACAGCCTCCTGCTGATTGGCCGTGCATGGGTGGGACCGGCAGAAACAGGGCCAGGCCGCTGCAGGGCGCCGTTGTGCATGCCGCATGCTACAGCCAAGGAATTCAGTGCACTCACTGTGTCCAGCTGCTTTGCATGTTATGGGTCCCCGACTTGCGTGTAACCTGGCAGCCTGGGTGGGCCGCGCGCAGGGCCGCGACGCGAGGGCGCAGGCGCGGCTGCAGCGGGAGGCACTCTCCTCAGACGACGAGGCGCCGGTGCCGCGGCGCGGCGGCGCAACCGGCCGTCGCACCAGCGCGCGCCGCGGCAGCGTGCGCGCGAGCAGGTGCGTGCGCCTGTGCGCCCCCTTGACGCCACCGCCTGTAAGTTTGGCAGCACGGCCAGCCAGCTGCTTGCCTGTGGTGCGGTGCCCGCAAGGCTTGGGCTTCGGCAGGCCCCGCGCAGTGGCAGCACCGCATGTGATGTGCCCGCAGCCACATGCGGGCGCCTTGTCTCCGCCATGCACCACGGTGGCTGAGGCGGGCCATGGGCCGGCTGCGGCAGCGCCACGAGCGAGGACGAGCCAAGCGGCGCGCGGTACGAGGGCGCCGCAGGCGCACGCCGCGCGGGCGCGCGCGGCCCCGCGAGCTTCCCGCCGCCGCCGTCGGCCGACCTCAGCTATGGCCAGGTGGGCTGTGCGGGCGACCCAGCCAGACACCGAGTGGCCTTGTTGTCAACCCTATACCCTATACCCTGCCCTGTCTTCAATGACTCTGCTGGCGGTGCGCGACGGACCCAACCCCTATACCCTACCCTGACAGCCGAGCGCGCAAATAGGGCCTGGACCTCGAGGGCCTGGCCAACGTGGCGCTGTTCGGCGGCGCGCTGGTGGACGGCGCCGGCGCGCCGCACTCGCCCGGCGCGCTGCTGGCGCCGCGGCCGGCGCCAGCGGGCACGGCGCAGCCGTCGCCCGAGCTGTTCGGCGGCGCCGGGGGCGGCGCCGGCGTGGGGCCGGCCGGCGGCCGCCAGGGCGGCCGGCTCTGCGACCTCTTCATGGGCGGCGCGTTCGCGGCTGGCGCGGCGCCCCATGCGCACAGCCCGGGCGCGCTGGTCGCGTGAGCACACCGCATGCGCACAGGAGGGCAAGGGTCTGCTGCCAGGCATGCATCCTGCGCCCCCGGAGTGCCGCCGTCGCTGGAGCAGGTAGGCACTGGTGACGGCGCAACGCATTTGCTGATGGTCCGGGCACATGGTGGGTTTGTTGCGTGCGACCTCGGGGCTACGTTCCACGGAACTTAGTCACGTAGTCACGACGTTAGAGCCAGGCCGCCCTGATTGTGCCATGCTGCCGCTCTTGTGCTACTGTTCTGCAACACACGAGAGGAAAGGCTGGCTACTAGGGCATGAGCAATGATGTGGGTCCCTGTACTACTGCACATGAAGAGCAGAGGACCTGCGACGGCTTCACAGTCACAGCTGCGGGCCAGCGTGTGCGGGCATGTTATGGCTCTGCTGCCCCTGCTTCATGCGAGCCGGCTCCTTAAACCTGCGGTCGCACCATGCGGCCCGCGCGAGGCCAGCTTCCTTGGCAGCCCTGCCCGCTGAGAGGTCCTAGTGAGTGTGTGACTGTACCCACATGAGGCTCTGCATTGTGGGAACGAGGCTGACATGCCTTCTTACAATGGACGTAAGACGTGTGTCCGCCAGACGCTGCCAGCACGCATGCAGCAATGCTGGCTAGGCGCTTCTAGAGAACTCGCCGAACCCCATTCCTGCTTGCTAGTGCTAGCCGTGCTGGAACTGCAGACCTGGCGCCACTCCAACGTAGAAACCTACTGACTCCAGTAGGCCTTGCTCGCGACGACCGAGCAATTTGAGCATGTCTGCCTAGCCACTGGCTGTGGGCAACCGGGCTTCACATGCTGCATGCAATGGCTATCTGAACAGGTAGCACAGCTTAACTTGCATGCGTTCAACAGCCAGTTGGCCTGGGTCTTGACAGCCCCTCTAGGCAGCAGGAGAGACACTGGACTCGCCCGCGTCCTGGCTAGCGCCTGGCGCACTGCAGCGGCACTCGCGTATCCAACAAGTAACAACACATGGTGAGCACCGGCGTGTCAGGCATCATGCTAGGGACGCCAGCACGCCCCACGGTGCGCAGAGAGGCCTGCCGTGTGCAGAGCGTGCCAGTATGAAGTCAGCATGGCCTCTACGGTTTTACAGCGCACTTAAAAGATACAGCCCACAGCACGTGCCGCCCTCACGCATACCCCTTTCGCCGCGCTGGCGGCCCGCCCCGCCGCGCGCCGCTCGGCGGCCGCGGCGACCGGGCGTGCAAGCAGCGACGCTCAGGCAGCCTGCTCAAGCGCGCTGCCGCCCTGTGCGGCGGCGCGCCGCCCGGCGGCCACGGCAGCCAGGTGCGCGAGGAATAACTCGTAGGCGGACAGCGTCACGGCGGCAGACGGCGCGGCCTTGATGATGCTCGGCAGCGCGCCCTTGTACAGGCCGCGCAGGCCCTCGGCCGCCCAGATGCGCGCCAGGCACGCGGGCAGCGAGCGCGCGGTCTCGGCCGGGATGCGCGCGCCGTACTGCAGCGAGCGCTGCAGGCCCGCCACCTGCCGCGCGCGCAGCCTGTGGGCACAGCCCTCTACCCTAACGCCCCAGATCCCAGCCATCCGAGGTCCTGGCGCCGCCGAGGGAGCTGGTGGCAGCGTCCGCAGGCGGTGAGCACCCTGCCCTGCACAGGAACGGCAGCCCCCTCCACGCCTCGGCGAGCTAGGGGACATGACCACCGGACGCGCCAAGCCATGCGGCGCTGTGCGCCAGCAAAAACAATGGCAGCCGCGGGGCTCCGAGCCCGCTCGGCTGTGTGTGCGCAAGCAGGGCGCGGCGCGCGCGCCTGGAAGCGCTTCTTGGCCACGTCCAGCGGGTGCGTGCCCAGCTTGGCCAGCATGCCGGCGGCCAGGCCGCACAGGAAGCGGTCCAGGCGCTCCTGGCCGCGCCCGCGCGCTCGCCCGCCCTGCCGCCCGCGCCGGCTGCGCTTCAGCTGTGCATGCGAGGCTACTTGTTGGGCTTTCACGGGGCACGCACGCCCACAAGCGGCGCTGGATACCATGCTGTTTGTGCAGGACGCGCGTGGCGCCATGCGCGCGCTATGCGCGCTCCATACGCGCTCGAGTGCCACACCTTACAGCTGAAGCCCATGTCCGATGCAAGGCGGCTTTGTGCAGGCGCCTGACAGGGCTTGCATCCAAGTTGGTGGCCGCCGATGAGCGCGGCGGCCCCTGAGCGCCTGCGTCGGCCGTCGGGGAGGGGTGGCAGAGACCGAACTGGCCGCTGGCGGTGGAGCGACGGCGCGGCAAAGCAGGCTCCCCCCCACCAAAACCCTGTGATGCCGTGCACGCGCCTCTGCGGCCGCCGCGCGGCGCCGCGCGGCGCTCACGGCCACGTTGAGCGCGTCGTACATGCCAAACTGTAGCGCCGCATATGGTACGATCTCCAGCAGCGTCACGCTGAGCCCGCGGTACAGCCCGGCCGCACCATGCACCGCCATGATGCCCCGCGCTGCATCCACCATTCCGCGATACACCTGCGCCGTGACAGTGCGCCTGCACCATTCGCGCGCTCGCCTGTCTGTCTGACCGATCTGTGTGCCCATGGGAATCCAGCTCGTTGGTATCATGAGACACTTCAGCCAAGCCGCATAGCCCCTCCCTGCTGCTCCTGCCCATGCCTACACAGCACGCCTCGGCCCCTGCTCGATCACACTGCTCAAAATTGGGCCGCTCTACTTTGCACACAATAAGCAGCGCGCACTGCGGCTGAGGGCTGCTCATAACAGCGCTCGGCAAGTTCGCAACACCTACACAGACCCTGCTGGGGCCGCCGCACCCGCGGCTCGCCCTGCGCGGCGAGCGTGGTGCGCAGCAGGTCAAAGGGGTACGACGCGATGGTCGCCGCCGCGCCGGCGGCCGCGCCGCAGAGGAAGGACAGCGCGGGCGCGCCGTCGCCGCGCAGCAGGCCGTGCCGCGCGGCCGCGGCGCGACACTGCTGCAGCGCCACAAACTGGACCGCTGTGTACGGCACCGTGAGCAGCTGCCCTG
>JAABUO010010208.1_pt1 | contig 10426 bp, 6 predicted proteins | sample 5559291 | NCBI WGS metagenome assembly JAABUO01 (sample SAMN10711878, study PRJNA513372) | rock metagenome | isolation source: Antarctica rocks | place: Antarctica: Victoria Land, Finger Mt sud
CGAGCGACGATAATTTCGAAGATTAAAATATAAAAATACTTTTTAAATGCGAGAATGTTTTCTTATAGCTTGCGTTTAAATTAAGTTACATGTCATTTTTTAACTCGTATAATAAAAGATCGTTAATGTTATTAACGTATATATTAAATATAACTTAAGTGTTAATAATCGTCTTAATATTATTATTATCGATTTGTTACTTAATACGACATAATTAAATCTTTAATATTGCTTTTTTACGATCGCGAGCTTATTAATTTCATGTCGCGTTAACGCGCATTCATGTTACTGCGTGTTATAAATTTCAGCTTCGCTTTAATCACTGTAGTCACTAATATATGTAAATGTTCACTTATTCTTCACGTTTAATTTCTTAAACTTGTTTAATTTATGTTTTTCTGATTTAAATTCTCGTATATAATGAGCGATTATTATTATTACGATGAGAACGACGTTAATAAAAAGCGAATTAAAAAATATCTTCGTGTATGCTTAATATGCTATCTCATCTCTGACTTTATAATAAAACTTTTAAGTCAGTACGTTCGTTATGATTCTCGCGCAGAATCTGTTTCGAAAAGTTTTTTCATGTTAATTAATGTTATAATATTCGATTAATATATATTTAATTACACGCAAAGTCGTCATTATTTAATAAACTTTAAGCTAACTTCTTTCGCATTTTTCTCGTAAGTTACTTTTATTAATCATATTCGCTTTTAATTATAATTCGTACTCGACTTAGTATACTAAATCGTCACGTTTTAAAAATGTCGTACATTTATTTATTATGAGTCTTATTCGTAACGAAAGATTTAAACGTATTATCTTTCGAGTCTCTGTCTTCGTTAAAATGTTCTTTACTTTAAAACGTTTGTAATTTAATTTCTTGTTTAAGCGATTTGCGATCTTCTTTCACGTCTTTCTCATTTTCTTATTAAGTCATTCTTTTTTAACGTTTAATCATGAATTACTGTTATTATTAACATAATTATTTAATATTTACGCAAGTAAATAACGAGTATAAATTTTAATAATTAACTCATGATTCACGATGAATTAACATTTAATTCGACGTAACGTCTTTTCTCATAAATATAATGTTATTAATTCTTAGTTCGCTTTCTTAATATTATTATTATTAAAATTAATTTTAATATATTTATTATTAATGAATTATAAAGAATCAGACTGTTCGATGTTATATACATTAAGTCTTTAAAATGTCATAATAACTTCGTAAAGATATTTTCATTAAATGCTTTAACAGTGTTCGATTCTTTTTATTTTTAAATTAATCATTTATTCTTTTATATCTTTAAACGAATTCTTACTTTAAGAGTAACATGTTTATCTTCGTTAAAGACTCTTTTTACAAGATCGTTATCGCTTAAGTTTATTACGATCTCGTCATTATCATAAGTCTTTATATGTTTAATTACGTTACGCTTTAATAATAAAAATGCTTTAAAATTATTTATATAACGACGTCTTTTTTATAATGTTACTTAATATCTTAATAAACTCATTATCATTAAGATTAACATATTTTCATGTTACATTTAGAATAAAAATCGTTTAATGTAACTTAACAATGTATGATTATTAAGAAAATTTATGTAACAAACGATTAAGAAGAAGAACAGAAAAGAATATTAGATTATGAATGATTTTTTCTTAAATAAGAAAAGAATTTATTTTATCTTAAGCATTAAGAATGATTCATTTAACATTAATAAGAGTTCATTAAATCTTTGTTAAGATTAAACGAATTATAAGTCTTATTATTAAGTCTTAAGATTTCTTAATTATAACATAATCTCGTCATGTTATCTTATACTGAGAATCTTAAGCGTGAAAATATTCTTTACGAGCATTTTATATAATTTCTTTAATAATTAATTACTTAAATCGAGTATTATAAGAAATTTAAAACTTATAATCGTTATTTGTAACAGACTTAATTATAAAAAGAAAGCGAATAAACTCTTTCGCATGCATTTCTTTCAGTGCTGTTTTTCATTCGCGCTCGTTATTAATATATATTCTCGCGAATTTAGCTTAATCATATATTATTATATCTGTAACACAGTCATAATTTAGCTCGTTCTTAATTAGCTTTATAAATTTATCGTATTTCATGTCATTAATGCGAATTAAATTCTTTATTACTTTACGTTTAAGAAGATTTTATAATTTATAACATGTATTACGATTAAGATCGCGATTAATTTATATTACGATACTTTTAATTAATTTAATTAATATTAATTAAGATCTTTCACGATCTCGTTCGTCGCAGACGATATAATTTAAGATATGTATATGTTTTTTTAATTAAAACGATAATGAAGAATTATACTTAAGATTATTTCGTCGTGTTTCTTTAATATTAAGTCGTTTTCTTACATTATAATTTAATCGCTGTATTACGAACATTAATATAAAATTATTTTTTAATCTTACGACATCGTTAAATATAATATAAAACTCGTAATATACGACTTTAAATATTAATTTAAGAGTTTCTTTCGACTTGTTTATATTTAGCTTTCGTTTTATAAGCTAAAAGCATCTCATTTAATCTCGTATTCGCGTCTTTAATTATGTATATTTAAACTCGTTAATGTTAAAATCTTCTTTTACTCTGTTTATTAATCATTTATAATATACATATTCTTTACATGATATCTTTAATAATGCATTCATTATATTAAACAAAAGACTTAATGTTTATTAAATCTTTTCGCGTTAATGATTAACGACTGCGCTTATTATAAAAAAACTTTAACGTTAATAATTTATAACTTTAGAATTTAATTAATGTTATACTCGTTACATCTTGTTCATATAATAACTAGCGTTAGCTCTTAATAATTTGCTTATTGCTTAAGCTTTTAATCAGGCTTATAAAATACATATTAATTATCTAAAGTTTATTACTAAGTCGCTTATATCTCTTTATAATATAATCGCTCGCGATCATTAAGTTCATTTAATTTTTTATATTAATTCATTAATACGATTAACTTTAATTAATTAACTTTATAATATTAAATTTGTAATTAATAATATTTTTACGACGAGTAAAGCTTTATTTATTACGTATATTTCATACGAACACAGCTCTTATAAGATTAACTTTAACTTTAATTCTTATTAGTTCGTAATTAAGACTTTTATTCGTTAAAAAGAATTTAATTAAATAAAGTTAAAAGATGATTATATTTCTTAATTAATTAATCGTGTAACATTGTTAAGTTTAATAATTCTGTATATGCTCTGAATCATAAACGTAATATATATACATTGTTTAATTTTAATCTGCGATGAGATTAAATTAATTTTAAATATTTTTAACTTTCGCGTTTAAAGTAATATTCTGCTATTCTTGTCTCTTTATGCAAGAAATTCTTTTCGTAAATTAAGTTATATGAATCTTAATCGCTGAAGTTATTAATGTAAAAAAACTTGTTTTTGTTTAACTCGTTACGATTATCATTTATTAATATAATATGCACATTTCTCAGAAAAATATGCGAATGAAAAAATCGGCTAGCTTCGAGCGAACGAGAATCTTTAACGTTATCTTTAAATCAGTGCTTTATCTTAATCATTTCATGTACAGCATGTTAAGTTTTTTTATTACGAGATTTAAGTAATTTAACGAAAGCATCATTATATCGTAGCTTATTATTCTTATTATCTCGTCGTAACGAATTTATAATAAAAAGAATAAGTCGTAATTAATTAAATAATCGATCGTTTAACAGAGTTAATGCTTTAGTCGTTTCTTTTAATCTTTTCTGAATCATAACATAATCACGTCTTTAAACTCTTTTCTTTCTCTGTCAGTTCAATAAGCAATATATTCTGTCGCTGATTAGATTCTTTAAGTCGTTAACGTCTTTTTCGTCTCGTTTTCAGCATTAAAGTAACTCATGAACGCTTACGTAATATAACTTAACTCAGATCGAGTCTTTTTTCTTTTAATTTAACTTTTTGTTTAATACGACTTTTTTATTAATTATGTTACGATACTCGCGCACGAAGATTATTAACGCGTTAAGAAGCTTCTTCATGTTCAGAATTTTAATTAAGATCGATGCGTAACATTATAACTCTGAATTAAGTTCTATTTCTTATATTTAATTACATTATTCGCGAATAAGTACGCTTTAAATTTTACGAAGATTAAAGACTTAACTAAATCGAGTTATTATAATAATTAATGTATACTTGTTAATCTTATTCTGTTTTATATTCTTGTAAAGAAGAACATCTTTCATCGTAAGAAAATTTAAATGTCGAATATTATAATGTAATAACTGCGTTTAAAACGTGTCTCGTTTATTAATGCGATCGAAAAAGATCTTTATTAAATACTTATGTGCAGTCTTATTATACTCTGTATTAAAATTATTAACATTATCGTATCTTCGAATTTAATTTACATAATATGTTATAACGTGTAATTTAAGAATGTTAAAGTGATTAACGTTTATATTTAAACGCTCAGATCGTAAATAACGAAAAACGTTCTTTAACTTGTTTAATTAAAAAAGCGTATGTTTAAGATATTAAAGAATTTCTTCGTCGTGCGAATGATATTAAGTAAGTATCACAAAGTTTATTATTACTCGAGCGAAGTAAATCGCTGTAAACGTTTTCGTAATTAAAAGCGATGCGATGATTAAAATAAATTAACATATAATTAACTTTCGATTTGTATTAATTCATTACTTAATCGTATTATATTTAAAAAATCTTTTCATATCTTTAAATGACGAAATAACGCGAAATTTTTAATTCAGTTAAGCTGTTTCTGATGCATCGTTTAAAGCTAATTTAATTTCTTTTCTTCTTTAACTTATATAAACGCTTTTATTAATAATTTAACTGAATTATAATACTAAATACGAGACGATCTTTTTAAATAATTAATGTAACACGTTTATTATCATTATCTCGTAAATATTAATAAACATATGTAATCATGTAAAGTTTTTCACTGAATGTATTTAAGTAAAATCATTTTCGATTAAGCTGTTCTTTCTTTATTACTTTTATTAATTTCTAGTAAACGTATGCGTTTAAATTAATCATGTCTTGTTTAAATTTTCGCGTTCATGAAATGATACTTAATAAATAAAGTAATGTTAATTCATTTTAACGTTTATAATTAATACTTATTTCTCGTAATTTATTATAAATTTAACGATTATTAAATAACATTATCTTATTTTATTATTCGCGTAAAGAATAAAAATGTCGTTTTTAATTATAATTTTAATGATTATTTCGTGTAAGATAATGTATTAATGTATAATGATACGTATTTAACGTACGCTTAAGTATGATTAATAACGTTATGTATTAAATCTTTAACTTAATATCGTCGTCGTTATTATTAATTATAAAAAGAAATCTTAAAAGAATTAATCTCGATCGTTTTTAAGCATGTCTTATACGTTAACTTAAATTCTTTATCGTTAAATATATAAATCATGCAAATAAATTATCTCGATGCTTAATTAAAATTATTTTATTAATGAAAATTAACAGTAATATTACAGTAGCATTATTAAAAAGCTTTTCTGCGTCTTTCATTATTAATTAACAATATGCATTTCGTCGTAAACTTAATAATTATTAACATTATAATGTTAAATTAATGCGTAAATTAACTCGTTTTAAAATGATAAATAACTTAACAAGAATTAAAGTGTTTAAATAATGTCGCGATACAATATGTAATGCTGCTCTTCTTAAACTTCTTCGTAACTAAATTTAACGGTGAACGTTTAAGAATTTTACTCGTTATTTTTAACATTATACGAAATCTGATGTAAAAATGTTTATTACTTGTTCGCGTCGTAAAAGTTAACATGTTAATGTAAGACTCGTAAACGCGAATTTCGAAAAAATCGCTTAACACTATCTTTAATAATCTTCGTTTAATGAAGTTAATAAGCGAACGCGTAATTTATTTTATACTAAAATGAATAATATTAATTATTATTTATGTTCTTAATCGTTTAAAAATTCGAGCTTAATAATTTTAATACTTTCTTTAACACGTTAATCATTATTTCGACATTACGATTAGTTATCTTAACGAAGATTTTAACTTAAAGCGCTAACGATGTAAAAAGAAGTTCAGCCTGAAGTTATATCATCTTAATTCTTAACGATATACGTTTTACATTCTGATTTATATCAGCGTTATTCATTTCAGTATTCATGTATTTCTTTGCGAAATCATTTATTAACATGCATTCTTAATTCTCGTCTTTAATGTTCGTTTAAACGCTTTTATTTTAAAAATCATTCGAGTTTAAATCTGATTTTACAGTCTCGTAATCTCGTTAAATAAACTGCATTAAATCGCATGACGACGATTTTAATAATGATGATAACTTTTATTAAAAAATCTTTCGCGATTAATCATGTAAGCGTACATGACAGTGATAAAGATGACGTTTAAGCTCGTTAATGTTGTTTATCTTCGTTTTATACGAAGAATAAACGCGTTACATTATTTATAAATCTTTAATTAATATTATTACATAACTTGTACGAAAGAATAACGAATTATTAAAATCTCTTACTCTTAACTATTTATTTATGCATAAAATATTAATAACGAGATGAATTAAATAATGTTAATCGCAATGTTAATGAATTATTAAAAGTTATTAACTTTAATTTCGATTTAATAAATATATACGTAATAAATTATATAAATTATATTTAGCTAAATCGTAAATGAAATAAAAATAATTACTTAAATAATTATCATCGCTATTCTTGTAAACTAGCTATTATCGCTTAAAATGCGATCATTTAAATCTTTTATAAAATAAGAGTAATAATTATTAAAGTGTTATATATCTTAAGTTAAAGTAATCTTTAAGATTTTTAAATTTCATCTTATCGTTATTATTTACTTCGCTTTTATCGTAACTTAATGAGTAACTCGAGAGATATATGATTATGCATTTATCTTTTTTATCTTTATTTTAAAGAATCTTTCGTTTAATGATTCTTCATGTAACGTTAATTACTTGTTTAAGTAATAATAAGAATTTTAATGCATTTAATGATACGTTTTAATTAAACTCGTTTATTATTATTGTTAATAATTAAATTATAAGTTTAATTATAATGCGTATATTAACAAATCATATGTTGCTACAAACGTTAACGTTAATGAGAACGTACTTAATGATGTTGCATTATAAATAATGTTCGCGATAAACTAATTATTTAACGAAGACTTTGATTTTACAAATAAATCTTTATCTTTTAAAAACGAATGAAGTCGTTTAATAACTAAATTGAATGAAGAGTTATTATAATTAATTTCTTCGTTATCTTTCGCGATTACTGTTACTTAATATTATATCGTTTTCGATTTTATCGTTTCATGAAAATGATTTATATCTTAACGATAATAAATGCGATTAAAGTTTTTATATTACTCGTAATAACATCGTTAACGAGTAAAAAATTGAGTATGTATAATTCGTTTCTCTGTAACTGCTTCTTACGTTTATTCTTTAAGCGCTTCGCACGAATAATGTCGCTGATTTAAATGAAAGCAATCAGTTAACTAATATATAAAAGAAGTAACTCGAAATAATGATTAAGATTTCATTTCTTAATACTCGTATCTTTTTATCTTTTCTTAATACTTTAAGCTTAAAAGAAATATTATTATTCGTAATATAATCGTTAAGATCTTTACGAGTTCATGAATTAATTAGTTTAATAACGAAATCTCTCTTGTCGCTATTCTGTAAATAAAACAGTATATTTTTTAAATCTTTTTAATCGTTACGTTTCTTTAACGTCTTTAATATCTTAATTATTTAATCGAAGTAACGAATAATAGTTTAATTACAAAGCGAAAAATGCGTGTAATTTTAGCTAATACATTAGTTCGAGATTAAATGAAATTAATGATTACGCTAAAGCTTAAAATTAAACTCGCTCACATGATTAAATATTCTTGTATTTAAGTCGTATAAAATCTTTTTATTATTAAGTACGATTATTTAGTTTATAACGTAAGACAGATCACATATATCTGAATCATCGTTTTAAAAGTTTATAAACTTCTTAATTACGTTCTCGTTTTTCTTTTCATTATATATTTTAAAATTAACTTTATTCTTTTAATTATTATCGTTAACATTTAAGATGATCTTAAATTAATGCTGTATATCGCGTTCGATTCGTAAGTTTAAATTAATAAATAAGATAATATCTTTAAGAAGATACTTAATGTTTTTTAAATTAAATTTTTTATTTCATGATTTTATTTTATTTATTTGTTTTAAAACATTTAATATTCTTTTTACGACTGCTTTTTTAATAAATTTAAAAGATGAATAAAGTTCGAAAGTAATATTTTTTTTTCTTAACATGTCGAGTAATGAAAGCTTGTTTAGCATTAGTCATAATGTTTTACATGCGTTTAATTAATATTATCTTTATAATAATGTTATTTAATGTTTAATAAATTATAAGTAACGTAAAATACGATTAAAAAGAAAGTGAAATTATGTAATACGTTTAAAAAATAAAAATGTATAAGATTTAATGAACTTAAATAACGATTCTTTAAATCTGCTTTAACTTAAAAATGTCGTTCTTTAACGTCTTAACTCGAATAAAATTTCTTAGCTTTCTTTACTGCTGAATTAATAATGATATTATATTTTAGTAACTTTACGACGATCGTTATCTCGTCTTTTAATTATATAAATTACAATTCGCATCGTTAAACGCTTAAATGTAATTTTATAATAAAATGTTAAAGTCGTGCTATTTATTAAAGCTTTAAATAAAGAGCTTATCTTCGTAATTATATTCGAGAAATAATTAATAATAATGTAAAAGTTATATAATCATTAAATGAATAAATGTAACACGTCTTAATTAAATTACATAATTAATTTACTTACTAATAATAAATGAATCGTCGTAATTCGCGACGTTTTTATGAAAGCGCTTATTCTTACATTTTTACGAGTCGCAATAATAAGAATAATAAACAAATTCGCTTAAAAGCATTATGACTTGTAATGCGATACTAATTTAGTTAATAAACGTTATAATGTTAAGAAATGATTAGTTCATTAACAGTTTATAAAGTAAATTAAATTTTAAATTTTAGCTTAAGTAACATTCGTCGCTTAAAGTCGAATAAAATCTAAATTTAAGCTAATCTCGCTGAGCTGAGTTTTACTTTTATTAATAAAATCTGCGTTCGTTTATATGTCGCTGAACTGAATCTCGCTTTTATTAATAAAATCTGCGTTCGTTCATATGTCGCTGAACTGAATCTCGCTTTTGCTAATAAAATCTGCGTTCGTTCATATGCGCTGAACATTTACTCGCTCACTTACTCGCTCATTTACTCGTACATATTCATTTACACGCGTTAAAGCCAGCTTCTACTAACAACACACGTACTGCAGAATCAGGTTCTATTAAATCATCTATCAAACTACCTATTAAATCACCTCACAAACCACCTTCCAAACCACCTTTCAAATCACCTACCAAACCACCTCACAAACCACCTTTCAAACCACCTCACAAACCACCTCACAAACCACCTACCAAACCACCTCACAAACCACCTCACAAACCACCTCCCAAACCACCTACATACACGTTCCAAAACCACCTACATACCCACCTACATACCCATCTAAATACGCGTTCCAAACCCACCTACATACCCACCTACACGCGTCAAAGCCAGCTTCTACTAACAACACACATACTGCAGAATCAGGTTCTATCAAACCACCTATCAAACTACCTATCAAACCACCTCCCAAATCACCTTCCAAACCACCTCACAAACTACCTACCAAACCACCTACCAAACCACCTCACAAACCACCTTCCAAACCACCTCCCAAACCACCTTCCAAACCACCTACATACACGTTCCAAACCACCTACCAAACCACCTCACAAACCACCTTTCAAACCACCTACCAAACCACCTCACAAACCACCTACCAAACCACCTCACAAACCACCTCACAAACCACCTTCCAAACCACCTATCAAACGCCCTACCAAACGCCCTACCAAACGCCCTACCAAACGCCCTACCAAACGCCCTACCAAACGCCCTACCAAACGCCCTACCAAACATCCTCCATGGCTCCCTTCATGACTTCCTCCATGACTCCCTCCATGCCTCCCTTCATGCCTCCCTTCATGCCTCCCTTCATGCCTCCCTCCATAGCTCCCTCCATGGCTCCCTCCATAGCTCCCTCCATAGCTCCCTCCATAGCTCCCTCCATAGCTCCCTATCAAACATCCTACATAGTCAATAATTCGTTTAAATAGATACTTAAATAGCTAGTTAAATAATCAATTCATTAATATATTTAAT